>Ga0335074_10004891_pt1 | contig 18513 bp, 11 predicted proteins | sample Lox_Sample_23_FD_206715 | JGI IMG/M metagenome (GOLD analysis project Ga0335074, IMG submission 206715) | Soil microbial communities from Loxahatchee National Wildlife Refuge, Florida, United States - Lox_Sample_2.3 | ecosystem: Environmental > Terrestrial > Soil > Wetlands | place: USA... | reverse complement strand
GCCGACCGCAACACGTTCGACGTGAGCCTGCCGATCGCGGACGAGATGGTCCCGTTCGTGCACTGGATCGCCAGCCTGCCGGCGAGCGAGCGGCCGAAGACCGCGGCCTACCCGATGGCCCAGGACCCGTTCGCCGACCCGCCGGTCGAGCTGGCCCAGACGCTGCTACAGAACCTGAACATCAAGACCGTGTACTCGAACACCTTCACGGAAGTCCAGTCGGCCTATACGGCGCCCGCCCAGGCGGTCGCCGCATCCGGCGCGCAGCTGGTGGTGCTCGGGTCCACGGACGTGCCCACCGTCCAGACCTTCATGCAGGTGTTCCAGCAGCAGCACTACACGCCCAAGTGGTTCATCGCGGCGTCCGGGCCCGACCAGGGCTCCGCGTTCGTCTCGGCGGTCGGCCAGGGTAACGAGAACGGGATGATGGTGCCCGACGGCTGGTACCCGGGCTACGACAACGCGGCCAGCCAGCAGATGGTCAAGGAGTACCTCGCCCTGTACGGCGGTACCGCGTCCGGCATCAACGCCGACGTGGCGGAGGCCTACTCGGTGGGCCAGATCATGGCGCAGGCGATCATCGCCACCCACAGCACCGACAACGCCAAGATCATCGCCTACCTGCACAGCGGCGTCACGCTGACCACCGTCCAGGGTCCGGTGAGGTTCGACGCGCTGGGCGAGAACGGAGCCGCGGCGGCGTTCGTCTTCCAGTGGCAGCAGGGTAAATTCGTCCAGGTCCTGCCGAGCATGGATGGCTCCACGGTCATCGACAAGACGCCCTGGACCAACGCGGCCACAACCTTCACGACCTCCCCGACCTCCACCGCCTCCGCCTCGCCCTCACCCTGACGGGTGAGGGCGAGCTGGCGGCCAGCGGGCCGGCGACCGGCCCTTTTTCCCGCCCTTGTCACCACACGATCATTTGCCGGATATTTCGCCGCCTGTCCTACTACAGTTACGACATCCCCACACTGGTGCAGCCTGGGGCATTAGTTCTGAGTGGGTCAATTGCGGCGGTTGAGGAACATCAGCGATGGGGAACCACAGAGTGGCGAGCGCGACACCGCGCGCCGGTAATGCGAGCGGTAATGCCAGCGGTAACACCGGCGGTAACACCCGCGGCAGTGCCAGCCATTATGCCGGGCCGGCGACCTCGCGATTTACCAATCGGGGCGCGCTGAGGATGCGGAACTGGCCGGTGTCCACGCGGCTGATCGCCGTGATCGTGCTGGCCCTCCTCATGGGCCTGGTCTTCGGTGGCCTGCGGGTCGCGTCGGCGGCGGACAGCGCCTCCGAATTCGCTGGCGTGTCGCAGCTCGCCGACCTCGGGCAGCAGGTCACCGGTCTGGTGCAAGCCCTCGAAGACGAGCGCGACAAGACGACCGGGCTCCTGCCCATCACGAGCGCCGCGGACCTGAACGGCGTGTACGCCGCGACCAACGCCGCGGCGGCCAGGGTCCAGGCGCTGGCCGCCGGGATCGGTGGTTCCTTCCCGGCCAACATCCAGGCCCGGGTGGCCACCGTGCTCTCCGATATCGCGCACCTCCACGAGCTGCGTGTCTCGGCCCAGGCCAGCGAGTCCGCGCTTGCCGTGATCGTCGACTACGGAACCCCCATCACCGACATGATCGCCCTGAACGACCAGATCGCGCAGGGCACGTCCGACTCCACCCTGATCAACGACGTCCAGACGCTCGACTCGCTGTCCCTGGCCAAGGACCAGGCCGCCCAGCAGCGCGGGATCTTGTACAACGCGTTCAACCAGCAGCTCTTCGCGGACGGCCAGCTGCAGGCCCTGCTCACCGCGCAGTCCGAGGAGCTCGCCGACCTGACGGCGTTCAACACCACGGCCACGCCGGCCGAGCAGGGCACGTACAACAACTTCGTCAACAACGTCTACGGGACCGCGGTCAACGAGGCCCAGAACATCGAGCTCTACGTCGTGAGCACCGGCGTCCCGAACATCGACGCGGGCGCCCTGAACATCAGCCCGGCCAAGGCGCCCGGGGCGTGGTACGCGGCTCAGTCGGCCAAGGTCGACGCCATGCAGCAGACCGAGCTGACGGTAGCCAGGAACATCGTCGCGCGAGCCCAGAAGCTGCAGGGGAGCGCGGAGAGCTCCGCGGTGGTCACCGCCATCGTGACCGCGATCATCCTGCTCCTGGTCCTGCTCGCCACGGTCGCCGTGGCCCGGTCCCTGGTCGGTCCGCTGCGCAGGCTGCGGGAAGGCGCGCTCAACGTCGCCACGGTGGAACTGCCGGAGCGGGTCCGGCTGCTCGGCGAGGCCCAGGATCCGTCCGTCAGCCTGGCGGTGGCGCCGATCGACGTGCTGTCCACCGACGAGATCGGCCAGGTCGCCCGCGCGTTCGACCAGGTCCACTCGGAGGCGGTACGGCTGGCCGGCGACGAAGCGAGCCTGCGGAACAGCCTCAACGCCATGTTCGTCAACCTGTCCCGGCGCAGCCAGTCCCTGATCGAGCGCCTGGTGCGCATGATCGACTCCCTCGAGCAGAACGAGGGGGACCCGGACCGGCTGTCCAACCTGTTCGCGATGGACCACCTGGTCACGCGAATGCGCCGGAACTCGGAGAACCTGCTGTTGCTGGCCGGGCACGACAGCGCGCGCAAGTGGAGCGAACCGGTGGCGCTGGCCGATGTGACCCGGGCCGCGGTGTCGGAGATCGAGCACTACAGCCGGGTATCGATGAGGGTCCAGCCGGGCATCGCGGTCACCGGGTCGGCGGTCTCCGACGTCGTGCACCTGCTGGCCGAGGTGATCGAGAACGCCACGATCTTCTCCCCCAAGGACACCCCGGTGCACGTGTCCGCCGAGGAACCGACCAGCGGCGGCGTGCTGATCGAGGTCAGCGACAGCGGGGTCGGCATTCCCGAGGCCCGGCTGGGCGACATCAACTGGCGGCTGGACAACCCTCCCGTCATTGACGTATCGGTCTCAAGGCACATGGGCCTGTTCGCCGTGGCCCGCCTGGCCGAACGGCACGGGGTGCGGGTCCGGCTGCGGCCCCGGGCCCCGCACGGGCTGACCGCCCTGGTCTGGCTGCCGGACAACGTCATCGAGCGGGAGGCCAGCCTGTACGGCTCGCGGTCGCGGGCCTTCGCCGCTCAGCCTGGTTTCGTGGACCGGGGAAGCACGGGCGCAGCATTTGCCGACCGGGGGATCACGGGCGCAGCATTTCCGGACTGGGTAAGCACGGGCGGCCGCGGCGTGCCCACGCGCCCGGTCGCGGAGGTCCAACCCGCGTACCAGGAGGTCCAACCCGCGTACCACCGGCGCGATGTTGTCGTGCCCGAGCCCCCCCGTACCGGCTCGCGCGAGACCGGGGCGCCCACCGCGGCGACGTCGGCCTGGTTCCGCAGCCCCGCGTCGTCCGCTCCGGGCAACGGCAGCGGCTCGGCGGGTCCGACCGCCCCCACGCCCATGCAGCCGATCGGGTCCGATGGGTGGACGATCGGCAAGCACGCCGCCCAGATCGTCGCGGAGCCGGTCCGCGGCGACCTCACGGCGGCTGGGCTCCCCACGCGCGTCCCGCAGGCGAACCTCCTCCCCGGTTCCGCCACCGGCGACTCCACCATCAGCGGCGCCACCAGCCGTCCGGGACCTAGATCCGGGCCCGAAGCACAAGCCCCGACCACGCCGCGGCCGCCGCGGTCACCTGACGTGGCTCGCACCCGCCTGAGCGGGTTCCAGCACGGGGCACGCCGCGCCAAGGGCCTGAGCCCCAGTGCCCCCGACGCCGAAGAGGGAGCCGACCGTTGAGTTACGCCTACCGCCAGGACCTGAACTGGCTCGTCACCGACTTCACCGCGCGAGTCCCTGACGTCGCGCACGCGGCCGTGGTATCCGCGGACGGCGTGCCGCTGGCGCTGTCGGAGCACATCCCCGCTGCCTACGCCGGCCAGGTCGCGGCCATCACCTCGGGGCTGACCAGCCTGATGCAGGGCGCGGCGCGGCTGTTCGAGGCCGGCCGGGCCACCCAGGCCCTGGTGGAGATGGAGGGCGGGCTGATGTTCGTCATGGCCATCAGCGACGGGTCCAGCCTGACCGTGCTGGCTGCCCCCGAGTCCGACACGGATCTGGTGGCGTACGAGATGACGCTGCTGGTCGAGGCGGTCGGCGACGCGCTGACGCCGGCTGCTCGCGCCCCGCAGGGGTAGTTAGCGCTTCCGGCCGACTCCTCCGAACATCGCCACCTCGTCGGGCTCGTCCACGGAGGTGTCGTCGGGACGCCACCGCGAGCATGACACCACCCCCGGCTCCAGCAGGTCCAGCCCGTCGAAGAAGCGGGTGATCTGGCTCGCCGTGCGCTGCTTCAGCTTCGGCGTCCCGTGCTCGTTCCAAAACGCGACGGCGGCGTCCATCTCCCCCGTCGCCGGGCTGGTGACGGTGTGGGACAGGACCAGGTAACTGCCGGGGGGGACGGCATCCAGCAGGCCGCGCACGATGCCGTAGGCATCCTCGTCATCGTTGATGAAGATCACCACCCCGAGCAGCGTCAGGGCGACCGGCTTGGTGAAGTCCAGCGTGCTGGCGGCTTCGGCGAGGATGGCGCCGGGGTCGCGCAGGTCGGCGTCGATGTAGGCGGTCGCGCCCTCGGGCTTGCTCGTAAGCAAGGCCCGCGCGTGCGCGAGAACCAGCGGGTCGTTGTCGACGTAGACGATCCGTGATTCGGGGGCGACCGACTGGGCGACCTGGTGGGTGTTGTTGATGGTGGGCAGGCCGGTGCCGATGTCGAGGAACTGCCGGATCCCCGCCTCGCCAGCCAGGTACCTGACCGCGCGCGCCAGGAACGCCCGGTCGGCGCGGGCGTAGTCGCCGATGCCAGGGTGGAGCCGGCGGATCTGGTCGCCGACCGCGCGGTCGACCGGGTAGTTGTCCTTGCCCCCGAGCCAGTAATTCCAGATCCGGGCCGTGTGCGCAATCGTCGTGTCGATCTTCGGCTTCTGGCTGGACGCCGACTGACTGTCGGTCACTTCGTAGCTCCTCCGGACAACATTGCTTTCGATGGATGCCTGCGCAGGCCGGACTCAGGGCTGCCGCAGCAGCGCTCTGATCATATTCCTGCTGGCGATGTCGGTTTTGGCCTGGACGACCAGCCGGTCCATGACCGTCAGGTAGTTCGTAACCTCCTCGGGATGGTCGAGATAGACCGCGCTGTTGAGCTGTTCGAGATAGACCACATCGGGCAGGTCCGGTTCGGGGAACCGCAGGATACTGAACGGGCCTCCGGCCGCAGCGTGCGGACCGGCGTCGAACGGGACGATCTGCAGCGTGACATTGGGCAGCTCGGTGACCTGCAGCAGGTGCTCAAGCTGGGCGCGCAGTACCTTCGGGCCGCCCGGAGACCGGTGCAGGACCGCTTCGTCAAGCACCGCCCACAGCTCCGGCGCTCCGGGCTGGGTAAGGAGCTCCTGGCGCCCCATCCGCAGGCTCACCCGGCGGTCGATCTCCTCGGCTGGCGCGTGCGCGTTGCCGATCAGGATCACCGCACGAGCGTAATCTTCGGTCTGCAGCAGGCCCTGGACGAACTGCACCTCATAGCTGCGGATGACCGACGCGGCCTTCTCCAGCCCGATGTAGGACTCAAACCACCGGGGCAGCACGTCACTGTACTGCTGCCACCAGCCCGGGGCACTGGCCTGCCGGACGATCTCCAGCAGTTCCTCACGTTCCGCCTGGTCGGTTACCCCGTACAGGTTCAGCAGGTCGGCCACATCGCGCTGCTTGGCCGCCGTCCGGCCGCGCTCCAGCCTGCTGATCTTCGACGGCGTGGCCCGGATCGACTCGGCAGCCTCCAGCGAGGTGATGTGGCTGGCTTCCCGCAGCCGGCGCAGTTGCATGCCCAGCGCGATGCGCAGCGCGGCCGGCCCTCGATGCGGGCCGTCCACCGCCCAACCACCCTGAGCGCGAGCCGGGGTGGGGTCGCGCGCCTGATCCGAGTTCACGGTTGCTCCACGGGCCGTCGCCGACGTAGGCGAACCCGCCAAGTATCCCACCGCCCGGCCGCCATTGCCCAGCGCGCCCGGTTATTGCCCGGCGCCCGATAAGCGCATCAGGTAGTCGAACCGACCATCCTTGACGCCGCGGATGAACGCGGTCATCTCGGCGGCAGTGTAGACCAGCGCCGGGCCGTCGGGATGACGGGAATCACGCACCGCGATCACCCCGCCGGGGAGCCCGGCCACCTCCACGCAGTTCCCGTTCGGGTTACTGAAGTGACTCTTGCGCCACACGACCCCGCGAAGCCGGGCAGCGGGCACGCCATTGCGAACCTGAATCATGAACTCCTCATCCTTCACTGCGCACTGGTCCGGTCAGCAGGACCGGCGGGTACGAGGCCCGGCCTGACGCAGGACACTATCGCATGCATTTGCATCTGTCTTTGCATCAGGATGGTTGTGCCGATGTTATCGCGTTTGCACTTGCCTGGGCGGTGCGTGGCGGGAAGGATGGGATTGACCGCGTAAACGGGCGGATACCACGGAGATGCCGATGCCACCAGTACCATGCTGCAGCGCGGGCGCGGGGTGATCGGCATGGTCGCCGACCCCATCCGCAGGACCCGCACGCATGGTTTCGACGCCAGGGTGGCGGCGCCGGCCAGGGTGTATGACTACTGGCTGGGCGGCAAGGACAACTTCGCGGCGGACCGGATCGCCGGCGAAGCGGCGATCGACGCCTATCCCGCGATCCGCCTCTCCGCGCGGGCTAACCGGGCGTTCCTGAAGCGGACCGTGAGCTTCCTCGCCGCCGAGCAGGGCGTCCGCCAGTTCCTCGACATCGGCGCCGGGCTGCCGACGGTGTGCAACACCCACGAGATCGCCCAGTCCATCGCGCCCGCCAGCCGGGTCGTCTACGTGGACAACGACCCGATGGTGGTGTGCCATGCTCAAGCGCTGCTGAGCAGCACGCCCCAGGGGATCACCGCGTGCGTCGGGGCCGACCTACGCGACACCGCCGCGGTCCTTACCCGGGCCGCCGAGGACCTCGACTTCACCCGGCCGGTCGCCGTCATGCTGCTGGCCGTCCTCGACCACATCCCCGACCTGGACCAGGCCCGCAGTGCCGTGGCCCGCCTGATGGCTGCGGTACCGGCGGGGAGTTTCCTGGTGATTTCCCACGCGGCCAGCGATATCGATACCGACGAAGCGGCCGAGATGATCGGTTGCCTGAACCAGCACCTGGCCGAATGCAACTACGTCGGGCGCCCCCGCGACGTCGTGGCGCAGTTCTTCGACGGCCTGGAACTGGTGGAGCCGGGCGTGGTCAAGGTCACCCAGTGGCATCCGCGGTCATGGATGGAGGCCCGGGGACCGGCTTCCCTGTGGGGCGGCGTGGCCCGCCGAGCAGACGCCAGGGTAACGAGTTCTGCGTGACGTAGGCGTCTAGGTCGCCCAGGTAGCGGTCGCGGTCCGGCGGGCTGAGCCAGGCGATCTCGAAGGAGTTGCGGGCCAGCTGGGCCAGCTCGGCCGTGGTGAGGCCGACCGCATCGGCGACGGCGATGAGGTTCTGGTTAACGTAGGCGTCGAAGTACGCCGGGTCGTCGGAGTTCACGGTGGCCCGCAGCGACCGGTCCAGCATGACCTTGAGCTCGGCGGCCTTCAGGCCATCGGTCACCCAGCGGTTGGAGACCGGGCAGACGGTCAGGCCGATGCCGTCCCGGCCCAGCCTGGCCACGAGCGCGTCATCCTCCAGGCAGTTGACGCCGTGGTCGATCCGCTCGACTCCGATGTCATCCAGCGCCTGCCAGATGTGGCCGACCGCGTCGGCCTGGTCCACGTCGCAGTGCATGGTGAGCCGGTAGCCTTCGGCGCGGGCCCGGTCGAAGACATCCTTGAACTTCAGGGGCGGGTTGTCCCGCTCGTCCGAGTCGAGCCCGACCCCGATGATCAGGTCCCGGTACGGCAGGGACTGCTCGAGGGTCGCCATCGCGGAGTCCGCGGGCAGGTCGCGCAGGAAGCACATGATGAGCTCGGCACGCAGGCCGAGGTCGGCCTGCGCGTGCAGCCTGGCCCGGTGCAGCCCGCCGATGATGGTCTCGAAACCGACCCCGCGGCTGGTGTGCGCCTGCGGATCGAAGAAGATCTCGGCGTAGGCGACGCTCTGGGCGCTGGCCTTGCGGAAGTAGGCCATGGCCAGGTCGTAGAAGTCCTGCTCGACCAGCAGCACGGACATGCTCTCGTAGTACCCGACCAGGAACGAGGTCAGGTCGGTGAAGGCGTACGCGGCCCGCATCTCCTCCACGGAGGCATACGGCAGGCTGAGATGGTTGCGCGCGGCCAGGTCGAACTTGAGCTCGGGCTCCAGGGTGCCCTCGATGTGCAGGTGCAGTTCGGCCTTGGGCATCCCGGCGATAAAGGCCCCGATATCGCTCATCGCGCTGTCCGCCCGTCCAGTTCGTCGTGGGTGTGGGTCATGCGCCGGTCACCTCGCCGGCCTCCCGCCGCACGCTGCGCCCGGCCAGCAGCCAGTACATCAGGGCGCCGACGATGATGCCGAGGGCCCAGCTGAAGTCGCCGCCGTGCAGCCCGGGGAAGTGGTTGGAGAGCGGCCCGGTGTAGGACGGGACCGCGAACGCCGCGTTGATCCACATCAGCGCGGCCACCATCCCCACTACCTGGGCGATGACCGCCGGCCAGTGGACACCGCCGTTGCGCCAGTACACCCCGTCCCGCGCCGAGGCCAGGGACAGCGAATGGTAGTCGCGGCCGCGCAGCAGGTAGTCCGTGATCAGGATGCCGAACCAGGGCGCCAGCCACACCACGATGTAGAGCAGGAAGCCGGAGAAGTCGGCGTAGAAGTTCCCGTGGAACAAGATGATCCCGGTGACCACGGCGCACACCACCGTGTCGATGATGACCGCGCCCCACCTCGGGATCGGCAGGCCCAGCGCCTGCAGCGTGACGCCCGAAGAGTACATGTCGATCGTGTTGATGGCCAGCAGCTGGAAGATGGCGAAGATCAGGAACGGGGTCACGAACCAGCTCGGGAACGACTGCGGCACGCCCAGCTGGGCGATGCCGACGGTCTTGGTGGTGATCGAGTAGGCGAAGACGCCGAGCAGCTCCAGGACGATCGACGGGATCCCGGCGCCCAGCGTGGCGGACCAGAAGGTCCGGGACCCCGCGGTGTCGCGCGGCAGGTAACGCGAGTAGTCGTTGCCGTTTCCCGTCCAGCCCAGGCCGCCGGTGGAGATGATCAGCACCAGCGCCGTGGTCCACACCGCGAACGACACCGGGTGCGGGTGGAACGTGGACAGGTGCAGCCGGTTGAAGGTGAACCCGGCCAGCACCGCGAAGAACACGACGAACACGTAGCCGAGGTAGCGCAGCACCTTGCTGATCGTCGCGTGGCCGAGCAGCGGCAGCACCATCTGCAGCAGGGCGGCCAGGATGATCACGACGATCTTGGCCGCCGAATCGAGGTCGGTCCCGTGCAGGGCGAACAGCAGGATAATCGTGGCGACGACGAAGTAGATGCCCTCGATCTCGAAGCCGACCTGCGTGACCCAGTTGAACAGCGCCACCAGCCGGTTCCCGTTCTGGCCGAACGCCGCCCGGCTGACCATGAACGTCGTGGTGCCCGCCTTCGGCCCCTGCAGGCTCGCCCAGCCCAGGAGCGCGTAGAACAGGTTGCCGATCAGGATGGCGGCGACCGCCTGCGGCACGGACAGGCCGAAGGTCATGATCAGCGTGCCGTAGAACAGGTACTCCACGTTGAACACCGCGCCTGACCACAGCCAGAACAGCCCGGCCGGGCGCATCTTGCGCTCGGCGTCGGGGATCAGGTCGATGCCACGCTGCTCGATCTTGAAGGCGGCGTACTCCTGCGACCCCTCCTGCAGGCTCGGTGACGTGCCACCGCCTGACGCGCTACTCATCTAGCCCTCCCGGAATCCTGGTCGATGGGTATGATCTGCGGGACCGGCCGGGTCATGCGCGGCTGACCTGGGCCGCTTCCTGCTGCACGCTGCGCCCGGCCAGCAGCCAGTACACCAGGGCGCCGACCGCGATCCCGATGGCCCAGCTGAAGTCACCGCCCTGCAGGCCGGGGAAGTGGTTGGACAACGGCCCGGTGTAGGACGGGTACGCGGTGCCGGCGTTGATCCACATCAGCGCGGCAACCATGCCGACCACCTGGGCGATGATGGCCGGCCAGTGCACGCCGCCGTTGCGCCAGTAGATCCCGTCCCGCGCCGACCGCAGCGACAGCGAGTGATAGTCGCGGCGGCGCAGCAGGTAGTCCGTGATCAGGATGCCGAACCAGGGCGCCAGCCAGACCACGATGTACAGCAGGAACCCGGAGAAGTCGGCGTAGAAGTTCCCGTGGAACAAGATGATCCCGGTGACCACGGCGCACACCACCGTGTCGATGATGACCGCCCCCCACCGCCGGACCGGCAGGCCCAGCGCCTGCAGCGTGACACCGGAGGAGTACATGTCGATCGTGTTGATCGAGAGCAGCTGGAAGATGGCGAAGATCAGGAACGGGGTCACGAACCAGCTCGGGAATGACTGCGGCACGCCGAGCTGCGCGATGCCGACGGTCTTGGTGGTGATCGTGTAGGCGAGCATGCCGAGCAGCTCCAGGACGATCGACGGGATCGCGGCGCCGAGCGTGGCACTCCAGAAGATCCTCGCGGGGGACGTGCTGCGGGGCAGGTACCGCGAGTAGTCGTTGCCGTTCGCGGTCCAGCCCAGGCCGTTGGCAGAAAACATCAGCGTCAGCGCCGTGGTCCACACCGCCAGCGACACCGGCTTCTCGTGGAACGTGGACAGGTGCAGCCGGTTGAAGGTGAAGGCGGCCAGCACCGCGAAGAACACGATGAACACGTAGGCCAGGTAGCGCAGGATCTTGCTGATCGTCGCGTGGCCGAGCAGCGGCATGATCATCTGCAGGAGCGCGGCGAGGATGATCACGACGATCTTGGCCGGCCCGTCGAGCCTGGTGCCGTGCAGGGAGAACAGCAAGATCACGGTGGCGACGACGAAGAAGATGCCCTCGATCTCGAAGCCGACCTGGGTCACCCAGTTGAACAGGGCCACCAGCCGGTTCCCGTTCTGGCCGAACGGCGCCCGGCTGACCATGAACGTCGTGGTGCCCGCCTTCGGCCCCTGCAGGCTCGCCCAGCCCAGCAGCACGTAGGACGTGTTGCCGAGGAGGATGACGGCGAGCGCCTGCGGCACCGACAGGCCGAAGAACATGACCAGCGTCCCGTAGTAGAAGTACTCGACGTTGAACACCGCGCCGGACCACAGCCAGAACAGCCCGGCCGGGCGCATCTTGCGCTCGGCGTCGGGGATCAGGTCGATGCCACGCTGCTCGATCTTGAAGGCGGCGTACTCCTGCGGCACCTCTTCCAGGGTCTGGGTCCTGCTGTGCCTGCCCGGGGCGCTACTCATCTGCCACTCCAGAGTGTTGGTCGATGTGTGCTGTCCCCCACTTGACCCCCACGATCCTGCACTTCTCCGGTAAACATAGTGTTTCGGTCATGTAATGAACAGACATGTCCCTCGTGGTACTCGTGGGGACAGGGTGCCTAGGCATTTTCACGGACCGAACCCACCATGTAGCAGAGCGCCGGAAACGCCACTAGCATGCCACTATGCCGACCTGCTTGCACGTGCAGGAGGGAAGCACGCAGCGATCTCGTGCGCGCTCTCGCTGAGGGAGCCAGCCGGGGTCGTGTGTAGTCGTGGGCGGCCGTGTACACGTGTGGCGTCCGCTCGCACCGCCAGGACTTCGGAGGCGGCCGGTCCGGGCTTTTCCCGCCGACCGCCAGCACATCGCGTGAGAGGCTGTCATCGTGGTCGCGCAGCAGCGTGCCGGAACGCCGCCGCATCCGGGGATACTCCTGTCGGGGAGCATTCCCCCGCTCACGGACTGGTACTTCCAGCGCCCCGAGACCGGGGTGGACCTGCGGTCTGGCCTGTTCCCCGGGCAGACCGTGGTGCTGACGCACGGGGAGCAGAGCGCCACGGCGCCCGCCGCCCAGGGCGGCACGGGCAAGACGCAGCTCGCCGTGGAGTTCACGCAGGCGCTGCGAAGCGCCGGCGCGGTCGAGGTCCTCATCTGGGTCACCGCGACCAGCCGCGCGGCGATCCTGGTCAGCTTCGCCCAGGCGGCCGGCGCGGTCGGCGCCGGCGATCCCGACGCCGATGCGGAGACTGCCGCCGCGCGTTTCGTGAGCTGGCTATCCCACACCGAGCGCCCGTGGGCGCTGATCCTCGACGACCTGTCCGACGCGGCCGACCTGGAGGACCTGTGGCCGGCGGGCCCGGCCGGCCAGGTCGTGATCACGACCCGGCTGCCCGCCACCGCCCTGAGCCCGCCAGCCCTGCGGGCCGGCGCGGATCAAGCGGCCCGCGGCCTGCGGATCGTGCCGGTCAGCGGGTTCAGCCGCCGGGAGGCGCTGGACTACCTCGGCTGGCGCCTCACGGACTATCCCGACCAGCGGATTGAGGCGCTCGACCTCGGTGAGGACCTGGACGGCCTGCCGCTCGGCCTGGCTCAGGCGGTCGCGGTGATGAACGTCAAGGGCCTGAGCTGCCGGGAGTACCGCGTCCAGCTCGGCGAGCGGCGCAAGCACATGGAGACCGTGCCGGTGGAGGGCGTATCGGCGCCGATCCTGGCCACCTGGTCGCTGGCCGCCGAGTGCGCGGACGAGCTCGCGCCGGCCGGGCTGGCCTGGCCGGCGCTCGCGCTGGCGGCCATGCTCGACCCCAACGGGATCCCGGGCGTCGTCCTGACCAGCGCGGCGGCGTGCGGCTACATCGCCGGGCGGCCGAGCACCGGCGCGCCGCCGGACCAGGCGATGGTCCGGGCGGCCATCACCAACCTGGCGCGGGCCGGCCTGGTCAGCATCGACCCCGCGAGCCAGGTACGCACGGTGCGGATGCACCCCAGCGTCCAGGCCGCGGTACGCGCCTGGATCCCGCGGGCCGATGTCGAGCGGGTCCTGCTCGCCGCCGCCGACGCGCTGGTCCAGACGTGGCCGGAACCCGATGACGGGCCGCAGGGCGGCGGGATGCACGGCGGGGCACCCGGCGATGCGCCCCCGGGCAGCGGGACGCCGATGGACCAGGCGCTGGGCGACTGCGCGGCGCACCTGCGTACCGCCGAAAGTGGCGGGGAGGAAAACGGCCGGCCGCAGGCTCAGCCGGGCCCCCTGTGGCAGTCCGAGGCCCACCCGGTCCTGTTCCGCAAGGGCCTGAGCCTGGAAAACAGCGGGCTCTCCGACGCCACGATCGCGTACTGGCAGGCCATGGTGACCACCTGCACCAGGCTGCTCGGGCCCGCACACGCCAGCTCGGTGGCGGCCAGGGACCGGCTCGCGCTGGCCTACGAATCGGCGGGCCGGTTCGGCGACGCGATCGCCGCCTTCCAGGCCGCGCTGGCCGACCGGGAACGCAACCAGGGCCGGGAACACCCCGACACCATCGGCGCGCGCGGTCAGCTCGCGCACGCCTACGCCAGCGCCGGGCGGCCCGCCGAGGCCGTCGCGCTCTACGAGCAGATGGTCGCGGACTCCAGCCGGCAGCTCGGCCTCGGGCACCCGGTCACCATCAGGGCGCGGACCGGCCTGGCGGAGACCTACCAGGAGGCGGGCCGGGGCAAGGATTCGGTGGCCGCTTATTCCAAGCTCGTCGCCGACTCCGAACGCCTCCTCGGCGCGGGTCACCCCGCCACGCTGGCGGCGCGGGAGGACCTGGCCGACGCCTGCCTGGCCAACGGGCAGCCGGGGGACGCTGTGGACCAGTACCGGCGGGTCCTCGGCACCTTGGAAACGGCCCGCGGGCGGGACCATCCCGAGGCCATCGGGGCCCGGGCCAGCCTCGCCTCCGCGCTGCGCCGGTCGGGGAAGCTCAAGGAAGCCATCGCCCAGTACGAGCGCGTCCTGTCCGACCGGGAGCGGGTCCAGGGCGCCGATCACCCGGACACCATCGCCGCCCGCGCCAACCTGGCCTTCGCCTACCGCAGCGCCGGCCAGCTCCGCGAGGCGATCCCCGTCTACGAGCGCACGCTGGAGGACCGGGAGCGCGTGCAGGGACCCGACCACGCCGACACCCGCGCCGCGCGGTGCAACCTGGCCGGCGCGTACCAGCAGGCCGGGCGGCTGCCGGACGCGGTCAGGCAGTACGAGCGCGCGCTGGCCGACAGCGAGCGCATGCTCGGGCCCGCGGACTCCGAGACGATGACCACGCGCGGCAGCCTGGCCTCGGCCCTGTTCGCGGACGGCCGCCTCATGGAGGCCATCGCCCTGCTGCGGCAGGCCCTGGCCGACGCCGAGCGGACCCTCGGCCCCGATCACCCGATGACCCAGGCCATGCGGGCCAGCCTGGAGGAGGCCACCAAAACCTGAACCGGGCGCCCAAAAACCGCGGAGTCGATAGACTCAGCGAGCAGATGATACTGATCGCGCTCGGACGGCCACGTTTCGCATCACAAGCCGCATAGCATGACTTATCGCGACATATGTCCGCGGCGCGATGATCCTGATTATCATGCCACGTGAGCCCGGGCAAGAAAGGCCGTCACAGGTGGTCGCGCAGCAAGCCGGAACGCCGACGCATTCCCCGATCCTGCTGTCCGGCACCGTTCCCCCGCTGGCGGACACCTATTACACCCGGACGGAAACCGGCCCCGACCTGGCGAACACCCTGCACCCGGGGGAAACGGTCGTCCTGGTGCCCGGCGAGGACAGCGGCTCCGCCCCGGCCGCCCAGGGCGGCACGGGCAAGACGCAGCTGGCCGTCGAGTTCACCCACGCCATGTGGAACGCCCGGCTCGTCGAGATCCTGATCTGGGTGTCCGCGAGCAACCACGAGTCGATCACCACCGGGTTCGCGCAGGCGGCGAACATGGTCGACGCCAGCCAGCCCGGCGAGGGCGCCGAGACGGCCGCGGCCCGCTTCGTCGCCTGGCTGGCGCACACCAAGCGCCCGTGGGCGCTGGTCATCGACGACCTGGCCGACACCGCCCACCTGGAGGGCCTGTGGCCGGGGGGCGCGTCGGGCCGGATCCTGGTCACCACCAGGCTCCCCGCCGCGTCCTTCGAGAACCGGGACGTCAGGGTGGTGCCCGTGTCCGGGCTGAGCAGGCGCGAGGCGCTGTCCTACCTCAGCTCCCGGCTGACCGACCACCCCGATCAGCGGATCGAGGCGCTCGACCTGGGCGAGGACCTCGACGGGCTGCCGCTCGGGCTGGCCCAGGCGACGGCGGTGATCAACGCCAGGCAGATCGGGTGCCGCGAGTACCGCGCGATGCTCGCCGAACGCCGCAGGCACATGTCCGCGGCGGAGGGGGTCTCGCCCGTGATCCTGGCCACCTGGTCGCTGGCCGCCGAGTGCGCGCACGATCTCCCGCCCACGGGGCTGGCGTGGCCGACGCTCGTGCTGGCCGCGATGATGGACCACCACGGGGTGCCCGGCGCCGTGCTGACCAGCCCGGCCGCCTGCACCTACATCGCCGGCCGGCCGAGCACGGCGGGCGGGGCGGATCAGAACATGGTGCGCGCGGCCATCAACAACCTGGCTGCGGCGGGCCTGGTCACCATCGACCCGGCCAGCGCGGTGCGCACGGTGCAGATGCACGCCTCCGTCCAGGCCGCGGTGCGCGCGTGGCTACCGCAGCCCGACCTCGAGCAGGTCGTGCTCGCCGCGGCGGACGCGCTGCTCGAGACCTGGCCGGAAGGTGACGGCGGGCCGCAGCTCGACCAGGCGCTGCGGGACTGCACCGCCACGCTGCGGGCCAACGACGCCGGGATGCTGTGGAAGCCCGAGGCCCACCCCCTGCTGTTCCGGGCCGGGCTCTCGCTGGAAAACAGCAGGCTGGCCGGCGCCGCCATCGAGTACTGGCAAGACATGGTGACGACCAGCACCCGGCTGCTCGGCCCGGCGCACGCCAACGCCGTGGTGGCCAGGGACAGGCTGGCCGCCGCCTACGAGTCGGCCGGGATGTCGACGGAGGCCATCTCGGTGTTCCAGGCCGCGCTGGCCGACCGGGAGCGGAACCAGGGACCCGAGCATCCCGAGACCATCGCGGCCCGCGGCCACCTGGCGCACGCCTACCAGACCGCCGGCCGGCCCGCCGACGCCGTCGCCCTGTACGAGCGCACGGTGGCCGACTCCGAGCGCCTGCTGGGCGCGGGCCACGCGGTCACGCTCGGCTCGCGCGCCAGCCTGGCCGAGACGTACCAGACCGCAGGCAGGCTCCGCGAGGCCATCACCGCCTTCGAGCAGCTGCTCGCCGATTCCGACCGCCTGCTCAGCTCGGGCCACCCCACCACGCTGGCCGCGCGCGCCAGCCTGGCCGCCGCGTACGCGGCGGACGGGCGGGCCAAGGACGCGATCGAGCAGTACCAGCGGGCGCTATCCGACCAGGAGCGGATGCACGGGCGTGACCATCCGGACGCCATCGCGGCGCGGGCCAGCCTCGCCTCGGCGTACCGGTCGGCGGGGAAGATGAAGGACGCCGTCGGGCAGTACGAGCAGGTGCTCGCCGACCGGGAGCGGACCAGCGGCCCCGACCACCCGGACACCATCGCGGCCCGCGCCAACCTGGCCTTCGCCTACCGCAGCGCGGGACGGCTGCGGGAGGCCGTCCCCGCCTACGAGCGCACGCTGGCCGACCGGGAGCGCGTCCAGGGGCGCGATCACCGCGACACGCTCACCGCGCGGTCCCACCTGGCCGGGTGCTACCAGCAGGCCCGCCGGATGACGGAGGCCATCCCGCAGTACGAGCGCGCGCTGGCGGACAGCGAGCGGATGCTCGGCGCCGGCGACATCGAGACGCTGACCACCCGGTGTAACCTCGCCTCCGCCTACTACACGGTGGGCCGGCTGTCCGACGTCGTCGCGGTCCTGCAGCGCGCCCTGTCCGACTGCGAGCGGTACCTCGGACCTGATCACCAGATGACCCAGACCGTGCGCGAGAACCTCGACGAAGCGACCAAGACCTGACACCCTCGAGTGAGCCAAAGGGCGCGGCGCTGCCTGGACTGAGGAGCGAGGAACGAGCGACGAGGGAAGGCGGCGCGTCAAGAGCGCCCGGAGGCGAGCGAGAGGCCGAAAATATGTACGACTTCGTCATTGCCGGCGGCGGATCGGCCGGCAGCGCGCTGGCCAACCGCCTGTCCGCCGACCCGGGGACGCGCGTTCTGGTCCTCGAGGCGGGGCGGTCGGACTACGTCTGGGACCCGTACATCCACATGCCCGCCGCGCTCACCTTCCCGATCGGGAACCGCTTCTACGACTGGAAGTACGAAAGCGAGCCCGAGCCCTACATGAACGGCCGGCGGATCTACCACGCGAGGGGGAAGGTGCTCGGCGGGTCGAGCAGCATCAACGGGATGATCTTCCAGCGCGGTAACCCGATGGACTACGAGCGGTGGGGCGCCGACCCGGGCATGGAGGACTGGGACTACGCGCACTGCCTGCCGTACTTCAAGCGGATGGAGACGTGCCTGGCCGCCGAGGCGGGCGACGTGTACCGCGGTCGCAGCGGTCCGCTGGTGCTCGAGCGCGGGCCGGCCACCGGCCCCCTGTTCCAGGCGTTCTTCGCGGCCACCCAGCAGGCCGGTTACGTGCTGACCACGGACGTCAACGGGTACCGGCAGGAGGGGTTCGGCCCGTTCGACCGGAATATCCACCGCGGCAGGCGCCTGTCCGCGGCGCGCGCCTACCTGCACCCGGTCATGACCCGCGCCAACCTCACCGTCGCGTGCCGGGCGTTCGTGACCAAGCTGATCTTCGACGGCAAGCGCGCCGTCGGCGTCGAGTTCACCCACCAGGGGCAGAGCAAGCGGGTCAGGGCCGCCGACATCATCGTGTGCGGCGGGGCGATCAACTCGCCGCAGCTCCTCCAGTTGTCCGGCGTCGGCAACGGCGCGGAGCTCGCGGAGCTGGGCATCGAGGTGGTCGCCGACCTGCCCGGCGTCGGCGAGAACCTGCAGGATCACCTGGAGGTCTACGTCCAGTACGGCTCCAAGCAGCCGGTTTCGGTCGCGCCCGCGCTCAAGTGGCGCAACCGGCCCATGGTCGGTGCGAAGTGGCTGTTCGGGCGGACCGGGCCCGGCGCCACCAACCACTTCGAAGGCGGCGGCTTCGCGTGCAGCAACGCCGAGGTGGCGTACCCCAACCTGATGTTCCACTTCCTGCCGATCGCGATCCGCTACGACGGTTCGCAGCCCGCGGGCGGCCACGGGTACCAGGTGCACATCGGGCCGATGTACTCCGACTCGCGCGGCACCGTCAAGATCACCTCGACCGACCCGGCCGTCCACCCCGCGCTGCGGTTCAACTACCTGTCGACCCCGACCGACCGGCGGGAATGGGTCGAGGCGATCCGGGTCGCCAGGACCATCCTGACCCAGCCGGCGTTCGACGAGTACAACGCGGGCGAGCTGTCGCCCGGCCCCGGGGTGGAGACCGACGAGGAGATCCTGGCCTGGGTGGCCAGGGACGCCGAGACCGCGCTGCACCCCTCGTGCA
>Ga0335074_10004890_pt1 | contig 18514 bp, 14 predicted proteins | sample Lox_Sample_23_FD_206715 | JGI IMG/M metagenome (GOLD analysis project Ga0335074, IMG submission 206715) | Soil microbial communities from Loxahatchee National Wildlife Refuge, Florida, United States - Lox_Sample_2.3 | ecosystem: Environmental > Terrestrial > Soil > Wetlands | place: USA... | reverse complement strand
GGTCGGCGAGGAGGCCGAACATTTCGCGCTCGTCCTCGCGCTGCATGAGGCTGTACTGGTTCTGCATCGACGCGAACTTCGTCCACCCGTGCAGCTGCGCGGTGTACTGCAGTTTCGAGAACTGCCACGCCCACATCGACGAGGCGCCGATGTACCGGGCCTTCCCCGCCCTGACCACGTCGTGCAGCGCTTCCATCGTCTCCTCGGCCGGGGTCTCCGGGTCGAAGCGGTGGATCTGGTACAGGTCGACGTAGTCGGTGCCCAGGCGGGCCAGGGAGGCGTCGATCTGCTCCATGATCGCCCGCCGGGACAGGCGGGACTCGCCGGGGCCGTCGCCCATCTTGAAGTACACCTTGGTCGCCAGCACGATGTCCTCCCGGCGGGTGTACTTCCTGATCGCCCGGCCGACGATTTCCTCGGACGTGCCGAAGCCGTAGGCGTCAGCGGTGTCCCAGAAGGTGATCCCGAGTTCGACGGCCTGGCGGAAGATCGGCTCCGCCTGCTCGTCGTTCAGCGCCCACTGGTTGAAGCCGCGGGACGTGTCGCCGAAGCTCATGCTCCGGTGACTACCTCACCCGCGATGGGATCGGTGTCCCGGTGCGGGAGCTGATCACCTTCGCCATGCTCTCCGCCCTGCGCTCAACGCGCTCGCCGCGATCAACGAGGTCGCGCCCGCATCCCAGAGGGAATCGACGTTACAGGCTGGTGCGCATGGCGACCTGGCAGAGCTCAGGCAGCTTGCCCGCGGCCAGGACGGCGGCGGCCCGCACCCCGATCCACGCGAGCCCGAGGCCGTAGGCCACGGCGCAGCCGAACAGCACCGGCAGCGCGATCGCCGCCGAAGCGTGGATGGTCAGGTTGCCGAGGACTATCACGGGAATGGCGGCTACCGCGACGCACGCGAGGGTGCCGAAGATGGTGCCGACCGCGTGCGCGCCGTATCCCTGAGCCTGCTGCGGCAGCGGGCTGCCAGCTCGTTTCTGCAAGGGATAGGCCAGCACGACGCCGAAGATGTTGGCCAGCGCCAGCCCCGCGCCGAGCCCGGCCAGGCCGACCGCGGCGGCGACGCAGCCCTCCCTCAGGTCCCCGATCAGGGCCGCGAGGCCGAAGCACATCCCCGTGATGAGCGGTACCGCGATCGCGCCGAACACGATGTCCTGGGCCGAGAAATACGCACGCAGCTCCCGGCGCCCGCTCAGCGCTAGGGCCTCGATCACGAACCCCGGACCGGCCTGCCCGGCGAAATTGGCGTGATACGCGCCGGCGAACGCGGCGCCGAAGACCGCGCTGGTGATCACGATCGAGGGATGGTGCTGCCGGCCGAAGATCGTGCTGGCGCAGCAGATGAACATGATGACGACGACGATGGCCCAGTAAGCGAGGGACGCGGGATCGCGGCGCTGGTACTTCAGGAACCTGGCGGCGACGGCGCCGCGCAGGCCGTACCGCGCCAGCGGCAGCACGGCATTGCGCACCCGCGATGACCCGGTAGAGGTGTCCGTGGTGACCAGGGCGCGGCTCAGTGAGCGCACCCACAGCACGCCGAGCAGGATGATGACGGCCGCCAGCAGGCCAAGGCGCGCTGCGGCGTCACCCGGGTGCCCGGTCGATGCGTCCTGGATCGCGTGCGCGGCCAGGCCGGGCGGCAGCCAGCGCATCCAGCTGTCGATGCCGGCGAAGCTCGCCGGGCTCAGCCGCCCAGAGGAAGCGGCCCGGGGTATCACCTGGATGAGGAGCTCGAATATGGCGAAGATCGGGATGAACAGGAAGACGGCGAGGTCCTTACCGCGGCGCGAGCGAAGCAGTCCCGCCAATCCGGTGGTCACGAACCGCGCCAGCACGATGCAGAACAGCACCTGAAGCACCACGGCGATGAACGCGACGAACACGCCGAGCGCCCCGCGAGCCAGCCCGATCGTGACGCCGAGCAGGCCTAGCACGTTGGCCGCCGGCCAAGCGCCCGCCGCTGACGCGGCGAGCAGCCCGGGGACGAGCTGACGGGTCCGGAGCGGATAGAGGGCCAGCGTCGCCGGGTCGAGCGTGCCGTCCAGGCCGAAGGCGAAGATCGGGGCAATCAGCCACCCGATCGCGAAGACGGCGAAGATGACCGTGGTCAGGTCCACCGCCGCGTCCTGAGAACGCAGCTGGGCCAGGAGCCAGAAGATCCCGATCGCGGCAACCGCAGCGCACAGCGTGCTTATCAGGAACGTGACTTGCGCGGCGGTGGACGAGCGCAGCGCGTTGCGTACCAGGCGGAGCTTCAGTTCGACGAGGAGCCGAGCCATGTCAATCCCTCCTCATCCGTCGCCCTCGTTCCGACCAGGTCGATGAACGCCTGCTGCAGGGTCTTGCCGCCGCGCACTTCGTCGGTCGTGCCGGTCGCCAGGATCCTGCCCTTGTCGATGACGGATACGTGATCGCAGACCTGCTCGACCAGCTCCATGACGTGGCTGGAGAACAGCACGGTGGCGCCGCTGCCGACCAGGCGCGTCAGCAGCCGCCTGATCACGTCGGCGGAGATCGGGTCCACTCCCTCGAGCGGTTCGTCCAGGAACAGCACGGACGGATTGTGGATCAGCGCGCAGCCGAGCGCGGCCTTCTTGCGCATCCCGGTGGAGTAGTCCGCGACTAGCCGCTTCGCGTCAGCGGCCAGGTCGAGCACCTCGAGCAGCTGCGCTGCCCGCGAGCGGGCCTCGCCGGCCGGCAGGCCCCGCAGCCGGCCGGCGTACTCCAGGACTTCCTCGCCGCTCAGCCGCTCGAACAGCCTGGCCTCGGCAGGCACCACCCCGATCACCGCCTTGGCGGCGACCGGGTCGGCCCACACGTCGAGTCCCTTGATCACGATCCGGCCCGCGTCCGGCCGCAGCAGCCCGGTCATCATGGAGAGCGTGGTCGTCTTCCCGGCTCCGTTGGGCCCGACCAGGCCGGAAAGGGAACCAGCCGCGATATCCAGGTCGATTCCCGCCACGGCTTGCTTCTTGTCGAAACTCTTGCGCAGTCCCCGCACCTCGATGGCCGGCTCGCCCATGGCCGCCTCCCTGTCAATTATCTACTATCATTGTGATATCAGTTTTTGAGTTGTCAAGGGCTGTGCCGGGTACAGGAATGAGACGGGCGTCACACTGGTTGGTGGCGGGCATGAAGATAGCGGTCATCGGCAAGGGCAACATCGGCGGAACGCTCGGCAGCAGATGGCGGGCCGCCGGGTACGACGTGGTCTTCGGCGCCAGGGACGGCTCAGGCGAAGGCCCTGGCGGGGCGCCGGTGCGCAGCATCGGCGACGCGCTGGACGGCGCCGAGGTGGTGCTGCTGGCCGTCCCGGGCCAGGCCGTCCCTGACGTGGTGAACGAGCAGGGCGCGGCGCTGGCGGGCAAGGTGGTGATCGACGCGGTGAACCGGGTCGGCGCGCCGGAGCTCGACAGCCGGGCGCTGCTCGCGGCAGCCGCGCCGTCGGCCAGGTACGTCCGCGCGTTCAACTCCCTGGGCTGGGAGAATTTCGCCGACCCAGTGCCCGGCGCGAACCTGTTCTTCGCGGCCGATCCTGAGGCGCGGGCGACCGCCGAGGAACTCATCAGCGTCGTCGGGCTCGAGCCGGCGTTTCTCGGTGACGCGACCGCGACGCAGACCGTCGACGCCCTGCTGCCGCTGTGGTTCGCGCTAGTCAAGCAGAACGGCGGCGACCGCAGGGTCGCGCTGCGCATCGTGCGCTGACACCATGTGGTACCAGGCCGGCGCGGACGTGGTGGTGGTCGTCCACCTGATGTTCATCGGCTTCGTCGTCGGCGGCGTCTTTCTGGCCTGGCGGTGGCCCCGGATCATCTGGGCGCACATTCCGGCGGTGGTCTATGGCGCCTTGGTGGAGTTCGCGGGCTTCACCTGCCCGCTCACGCTGCTGGAGAACGACCTGCGCCGGCACGCGGGGGAGGCCGGGTACCGTGGCGGGTTTATCGACCATTACCTGGTCGCGGTGATCTATCCGCCGGGGCTGACCCGCGGGATGCAAATCGGCCTGGGGCTGCTGGTCGTGCTCGTGGCGATCACCGGATACCGGGGGTTTTCCCGTCGGCACCCGCTGCCGCGCCGGCGGGCGCGCACTGTGACAGACACCGTGGTAGACACGTGGCATGACCGTCTCCCCGGCGCCGGACCTGGCTGACGTCCTCGCGGCGCGGCAGCGCATCGCGCCCTACCTGCGACCGACCCCGCTGTACCGCTATCCCGCGCTGGATGCCCTGACCGGGGCTCAGGTGCGGGTCAAGCATGAGAACCACCAGCCGGTGGGCGCGTTCAAGGTCCGCGGCGGCGTGAACCTGGTCAGCCAGCTGAGCGCCGATGAGCGGGACCGGGGTGTCATCTCCGCCTCGACAGGCAATCACGGCCAGTCGGTGGCCTACGCGGCGAACCTGTTCGGCGTGCGGGCGGTGATCTGCATGCCCGAGCAGGCTAACCCGGTCAAGGTGGAGTCGATGCGGGCGCTGGGCGCCGAGGTGGTCTTTCACGGCCGGGACTTCGATGAGGCCCGTGAGCACTGCGAACAGGAGGCCGCCCGGCACGGATACCGGTACATCCACTCGGGGAACGAGCCGGCCCTCATCGCGGGGGTGGCGACTTACACCCTGGAGATCCTCGAAGCGTGGCCGGACACCGAGGTGATCGTGGTCCCGGTCGGCGGCGGCAGCGGGGCGGCGGGGGCCTGCGTGGTGGCCAAGGCGGTGCGCTCGTCGGTCGAGGTGATCGGCGTGCAGTCCGCGGCGGCTCCGGCCGCGTACCGCTCCTGGCGGGCGGGTGCTCTCGTGGAGGACACCACCAGCACGTTCGCGGAGGGACTGGCCACCAGGACCGCGTTCGAGCTGCCGCAGCAGATCCTGCGTGCGCTGCTGGACGACTTCGTGCTCGTACCGGAGGACGCGCTGAAGGCCGCGACGCGGCTGATGATCGAGAAGACGCGCAACCTCGTCGAGCCGGCCGGCGCGGCCGCCCTCGCGGCGGTACTCAGCGCACCTGGGCGGTTCGCGGACCGCAAGGCGGCGATCGTCTGCAGCGGCGGCAACATCAGCCCGGGCCAGCTGGCGGAACTGTGGCCGCGTGAGCCGGCCTGACACTACGCTGAGGCTGGCGATGACAACGCGGGAGGACAGTATGCCGCAGGGACAGTTGTTCAGGCTCGAGGCCGGGGTTCGCTGCGCGGACGGTGACTGCGGGACGCTCACGACCCTGGTCATCAACCGCCCTGCTGACGCGGTCACCCACCTGGTGGTCGAGCCGGCGCACCGGGAGGGGCCCGGCAGGATTGTCCCGTTCGGCCTCGTCGACATCGGGGGAGCCGGCACCGCTCAGGGCGAGGTCCGGCTGCGCTGCACCAGGGCCGAGTTCGAGCAGCTGGATCCCGCCGAGGCGACGTTGTTCCCGGGCGACGAGGACTACGAGAACACCGTCGGCCGCTGGGAACCGGATGCCTTGTGGCCCTATTACGGTCCGCCGAGCGGCATGATGCCGGGAACGCCGGGCACGCCAGGCGCCCTGGGGGCGATCCCGGAGCCCGTGACCGTCGACATCGTCTCCGACCGGCTGCCGGGTGAGGACGAGGTGGCCCGCGGTGAGCACGTGCACGCGACGGACGGCGACATCGGGCACGTGCTCGGGTTCGTCGTCGAGACGGGCAGCGGCCGGGTGACCTCGATACTGCTGCGCGAGGGGCACCTGCTGGGCCGCAGGACGGTGCTCATCCCGCGGTCCGCCGTGGCGGAGGTCGGCGCGGACGGATTCCGCCTGAGCATCACCAGGGAGCAGGTGCGGCACCTGCCGCCCGTGGACGCCGAGCACTTGCCGACGGGGTTACAGGCCGTCGGCGATCTCCGCCAGCGCGGGCAGCGCGCTGTCGTCGGCGACGACGTAGGACAGGCCGCAGTGATCGCGCCGTTCGAGCAGGTCGGAACGGATCTGCTCCGCGCTGCCAATGAAGATCGTCGGCATCTGCCACACCGTCTCGGCGTCGATCCCTGTCCAGCCGCGCCGGGCGATCAGGTCCTCGGTCGCGGCCCGTCGCCTGCCCGTGACGACGAACGTGCCGAACGCGCTGATCTCCAGGTTCCCGAACCGGTCGCCGGCCGCCTCCCGCAGCACGCCGACCTTCGCGTCGAACGCCGCCGGCAGCCGGTCCCTGGGATCGTCGCCGTCGGCCGAGTCCCTGATCGGCGCCGGCAGCACGCCGGCGATGTCCGCGTGCCTGGCGGCGAGCCGCAGCATGCGCGGCCCGCCCGCGCCCACCAGCAGCCGCGGCGCACCGGACCTGGGCATCGGGAGGACGTCGAGATCCAGCCCGTCGATCTGGTAAAACTCGCCCGAGTGCCGGACCGGCGTCCCGGCCAGCAGGTCCTTGATGACGGAGAGCGATTCGTCCAGCCGGGCGATGCGCCGGCCCGCCGTGTCGAAGTCGATGCCCGCCGCGGAGTACTCCGGCTGGTACCAGCCGGCCCCGATGCCGAGCTCGAACCGGCCGTCGGACAGCAGGTGCAGGCTTGCCGCCTCGTGCGCCACGATGGCCGGGTGCCGGAAGTCGTTCGACAGCACCAGGGTGCCGACCCGCAGCCGGGTGGTCACCGCGGCCGCGGCGGCCAGGGCGCTGAAGGGCGCGAGCTGCTGCCCGAACGCGCCCGCCGAGAAGTGGTCCCGCAGCAGCAGCGTGCCGATCCCGCTGTCCTCGACCTGGCGGGCGAAATCCAGCCACTCCCGGCCGTCGGCCACCGATTCCCGTACCACCCCGAACCGCAACGCCGCCATGACACGGACGCTACCCCGGCAGCCCGCGCGATGGGCGGTTCAGGAATGCGAGGTCCGGAACCCGCGATTTCCCTGCTAGCGTCGGCCTGATGAGCGGGCTGCTGGTCGCCGGCACCACGTCGGACGCCGGGAAGAGCGTCGTCACGACCGGCCTGTGCCGGGCGTTCGCCCGCCGCGGGGTGCGGGTGGCGCCGTACAAGGCCCAGAACATGTCCAACAACTCGATGGTGTGCGCCGCGCCCGACGGCGGCACCGACGGCGGCACCGCGGAGATCGGGCGCGCCCAGTGGGTGCAGGCGCTGGCCGCGCGAGTCACGCCCGAGCCGGCGATGAACCCGGTCTTGCTCAAGCCAGGCAGCGACCGGCGCAGCCACGTCGTGCTGATGGGCCGGCCGGGCGGCGCCGTCGACGCGGGTGACTGGGAGGAGGGCCGCCGGCACCTCGCCGCGGCCGCCCATACCGCGTACGACGACCTGGCCGCGCGGTACGACGTCATCGTCGCGGAGGGCGCGGGCAGCCCGGCCGAGATCAACCTGCGCGCGGGCGACTACGTCAACATGGGCCTGGCGCGGCACGCCGGGCTGCCGGCGGTCGTCGTCGGCGACATCGACCGCGGCGGGGTGTTCGCGGCGCTGTTCGGCACCGTGGCGCTGCTGGAGCCGGCCGATCAGGCGCTGGTGGCCGGTTTCGTGGTCAACAAGTTCCGCGGTGACCGCGGCCTGCTCGCCCCCGGCCTGACGATGATCGAGCGGATGACCGGCCGGCGGGTGTACGGTGTGCTGCCCTGGCACGCCGGCCTGTGGCTCGACTCGGAGGACGCCCTCGACCTGGAGGGGCGGCGGGCGCCTGCCGCCGGCGCGCGGCGGGTTGCGGTCGTCCGGCTGCCCCGGATCAGCAATTTCACGGACCTGGACGCGCTCGGCCTCGAACCCGCACTCGATGTCGTCTTCGTGTCCTCGGCGCGCGATGTCACCGACGCCGACCTGATCGTCCTGCCAGGCACCCGCGCCACCATCGCCGACCTGGCCTGGCTCCGCGCCCGGGGGCTCGACCTGGCGATCATCGAGCACGCCGGCCGCGGCAAGCCGGTGCTGGGGATCTGCGGCGGCTGCCAGCTGCTCGGCCGCGCCATCGCCGACCCCGACGGCATTGAGGGCGGGCCAGGAGCAACGGAAAACGGACTCGGCCTGCTCGACCTGACCACCACCTTCCACGGCGAGAAGACGCTGCGGCTGCACGCGCCGTCCGGCTACGAGATCCACCACGGCCGGGTGACCGGCCAGACGCGCGCGGGCGCCGTGACGGGCACGATGGTGCACGGGAGCCTGGAGGACGACGGCACCCGGGCGGCGTACCTCGCGGAGACGCTCGGCGTGGCGTCCGCCGTATCGTTTCCCGCGGCACGCGAGCGGCGTCTGGACCTCCTCGGCAACCTGATGGAGGAGCATCTCGACGTGGACAGGCTGCTGGAACTCGCGCACAGCGGCGCACCAGCCGGCCTGCCCGTGCTGCCGCCAGGAGGCGAGGCTAAGGCCGCCTCGGCCTGGAGCACCCCGGCCACCGGGTGACGAGAACCCGGGCCGTCACGTCCGGATAGGGTCCGCTGGAACTGGCGACGCCGGGCGCGTGCACCAGCGCCTTCGCCTGACCGGTGGATGTCAGGTACGCCACGACGTCGGGCCCGTTCGGGTCGTTAGCCGGCTAGCTCGCGGAGCAGTCTCTCTTCTTCTGCGGCGGCCAGCCCCTCCTTGCCGGGGGCGGGCCCGCCGCGGGCCAGGTCCCAGGACAGGGTGTCGCGGATCGTGTCGATCACGGGGCGGCACGCCAGGCCGGCGGCGACCGCGCGGGAGCTGTCGACGTCGTTGTACGCGTCATAGCCCGGCTCGCCGACCCACAGCGGGATGCCCATCCCCGGGTCGACGCCCGCCGCGACCAGCCGCTCGGCGGGGATCCAGACCGGCTCAGCGTCGCTGTAGGCCGCCGTCTTGCAAAGATCGATAAATAGCCCGAACGGGCCTGGGGTTCCAGTCAGGTTGAACACGCCCGCTGTCTCGGCGTGGCAGGCGTCGGCGAGGAACGCCGCCAGGTCCCGCACGTCGATGAACTGCACCAGGCTGGCTGGGTCGCCGGGCGCGAGCACCCGGCCACCGCGGGCGATCCTGCGCGGCCAGTACGGCACCCGGTCGGTCGGGTCGTGCGGCCCGGTGATCAGGCCAGGCCGCCCGATCAGCGCCAGGTCCCCGTAGACGTCGCGGACGACCTGCTCGCACAGCGCCTTGTTCGGCCCGTAAGTCTCCTCCAGGCTGGTCGCACCCGGCCGCAGCCGCGCGACCGGGGCGTCCTCGAGCTGGGCCTCGGTGGTGTTCTGGTCCGCGTACACCGACACCGTGGAGACGAACACGTACCGGCCTGTCCGCCCGGCCAGCGCCTCAGCCGACAGCCCCACCACGCGCGGGTCGTAGCCCGCCACGTCGATGACCGCGTCCCACGCAAGGCCGTCAAGGGCGGACAGGTCGCTCGTGCGGTCGCCGGTAATCGTTTCCACGCCGGGGTACAGCGCCGGATTGCTCACGCCGCGGTTGAACAGGGTCACGGTGTCGCCGCGGCCGAGCGCGGCGTCGGTGATCGCCCGGCCGAGGAACCGGGTGCCGCCGAGGATAAGAACGCGCACCCGAGCATCATGGCACCGCTAGCCTGGGGGCGCCGCGGGTGTTCCGGCTTCCTCGACCGGCTGGTAGATGTCCCGCACCCGCCCGACCTCGCGGGTGGTGTAGGCCCGCTCGCGGCGGACGTCGCGGGTGAAGGCGACCCACCAGGTGAGGAGCGCGCCGACCCGGTTACGGTAGCCGGTCAGGAACGCTATGTGGATGAACAGCCAGACGACCCAGCCGGGAAAGCCGCTCAGCTGCAGCCGCCCCGCCGAGACAACCGCGTTGCCCCGCGCGATGTACGCGGCCGAGCCGAGGTCGATGTAGCGGAAGGGCTTGACCTGGCCTTCGCCGGTCAGCTCGTGCCTGACCCGGCGGCCCGCGTACAGCCCCGACTGCATGGCGACCTCGGCGACGCCGGGTAGCTTGCGCAGGCTCATCATGTCGCCGATGACCGAAATCTCGGGATGTCCCGGGATGGTGAGGTCGTCTTGGACGACGATCCGCCCGGCCCGGTCTTGCCCGGCGCCGGTGGCCGCCGCGAGCGCGGCGGCGAATGGCGGGGCCTCGACCCCCGCGGTCCACAGCACGGTCCTGGCGTCATACCGCGTCTCTTTGCCGTCATGGTCGCGGGCGACGAGCCCGCCGGCGTCGACGCTCGTCACGATCGATCCCATGTGCAGCTCGACACCGAGCTTGCCCAGTGCGCGCGCGGCTGTCTGCGACAGCCCGGTGCCGAACGCGGCCAGCGGCGCCTGGCCTCCGTCGAACAGCAGCACCCGCGCGTCCTCGGGATTGGCCTGCCGGTACTCGTGTGCCAGCGTCTTGGTCGCGAGCTCGCGAATCTGCCCGGCCAGCTCGACGCCCGTCGGCCCGGCGCCGACCAGGGCGAACGTGAGCCACGCCCGCCGCTGCGCGGGATCGGTAGCGGTCTCGGCCATCTCGAACGCCCCGAAGACGCGCCGCCTGATGGTGAGCACGTCGGAGATGGTCTTCATCCCCGGCGCGTACTGGGCGAACTCGTCGTGGCCGAAGTAGGACTGGCCGACCCCGGCGGCCACGATCAGGTGGTCGTACGGGATGCTGATGCGCTCGGCGCCCGGCAGCAGGCAGATGAGCGCTCGGCCGGCGGGGTCGATGTCGATGGCCTGGGCCGTGACGCACCGCACGTTGCGGTGACCGCGCAGGACCCGGCGCAGCGGGGCGGTGATCTGCCCTTCGGACAGGATCCCGGTCGCGCACTGGTACAGCAGCGGCTGGAACACATGCTGCGGCGAGCGGTCGACGAGCGTGACCGAGTACGGGCCGTTGCGCAGCGCCCGGGCGGCGAACAGGCCCCCGAAGCCGCCGCCGACGATCACGACCCGGCCCTTGCTCTGCGGTTCGGTCATCCCAGCGTCCCCTTTCTGCTCGGCGTCGCCGGTCAGGCCGGGTCGTGCCAGGAGTCCCCGGGATCCAGCAGCCGCTCGGCTTCCGCGGGTCCCCAGCTGCCCCTGGCGTAGGGGTGGACGGGAACGGCGTCGCCGAGGACCGGCTCCACGATCTTCCAGGCAGCCTCGACGGTCTCCTGGCTGGCGAACAGCCACCGGTCCCCGTCCAGCGCGGCGCCGATCAGCCGGTCGTAGGGGCGGATGTCCGACCCGGGCTGCTCGGCGAAGGTGAGCTCTTGCGCCTGCGGCTCCCAGCCCGCGCCCGGCTTCTTGCCATGCACGGTGAGGCTGACCGCGGTCTCCGGCCAGATCCTGAACCGCAGCGTGTCCTCGGGAAGGGCGGGCTCGATGCCGAACACGTCGTGCGGCGGCGGCTTCATGGTGATGCAGATCTCGGTGGCGGTGACCGGCATCGTCTTGCCTGCGCGGATCAGGATCGGCACCCCGGCCCAGCGCCAGGTGTTGGAGGTGAGCCGGACCGCGACGTAGGTCTCGACGGTCGAATCCGGGTCCACGCCGTCGACCTGGCGGTAGCCCTCGTACTGGCCGCGCACCGCGTACTCGGGGGTCAGCTGGGTCAGCGCGTTCACCGCGGTCTGCTTGGCGTCGCGCCAGAACGCCAGGCCGGTGCCGGCCGGCGGCTCGGCCAGCACGGTGGCCAGCACCTGGAGCATGTGGTTCTGCAGCACGTCCCTGATGGCGCCGGTCCGGTCGTAGAACCGGCCGCGGTCGGAGACGTCGAACGCCTCGGCCATCGTGATCTGGATGCTTTGCACGTAGTTCCGGTTGAGCAGCGGCTCGATGGCGGAGTTGGCGAACCGGACGAACAGCACGTTCTCCACCGGGTCGAAGGCCAGCCAGTCGTCGACCCGGAAGATCGCGTCTTCGTCGAAGTGCCGGTGCATGATCTCGTTGAGCTCCCGGGAGCTGGCCAGGTCGGTGCCGAACGGCTTCTCCACCATCACCCGGGCGCCGACGTTGCGGCCGGCGCCGGCGATGCCCTGGGCGATCCGGCCAAACAGCTGGGCGGGCACTTCGAGATAGAACAGCACCTTCTGGCCCGCGCCGATCTCATCGGACATCGCCTTGTAGGTGGCCTCGTCACCGAGGTCCCCGTCCACGTACCGCAGCAGGTTGAGCATCTTCACGGCGTCCGGGTCGTCCGGGTCCATCCCGTTGAGCTTCAGCGACGCGACGGCGTAGTCGCGGAACTGCTGCAGCCCCCAGCCGCTCTTGGCCACCCCGATCACCGGGACGTCGAGCACGCCTCGCTTGACGAGTCCCACCAGCGCGGGAAAGGTCTCCAGCTTGGCCAGGTCCCCGGTCGCCCCGAAGATCACCAGCGCGTCCACTTTCTCTGTTGCCATGTCTCCTCTAGTTCCTTTCGGCGGCCGATGGCGCTTGCGCGGGCGCCTGGCGCTGCGCGGGGGCCCAGCCCTGGGTGCTGGCGCTCACGCTGGCGCCGAGCCGGTCCGCGATGTGCTCGCCGACGCGGATCGCGTTGGCGATCGCGGTCAGCGCCGGGTTGACCGCGCCGATGCTCGGGAAGAAGCTGGTGTCGGTCACGTACAGGTTGTCGACCTCATGTGCTTTGCAGTTGACGTCCAGCACTGAGGTCGCCGGGTCGGCACCGAACCGGCACGTGCCCGCCTGGTGGGCGACGCCCGCGATCGGGACGTTCATGCTCATGTAGAAGTTCTTGTGCAGGACGTGGTGCTCGGACATGCCGATGTGGTTGAGCAGCTTCCTGAACTCGGCGTACAGGCCCGCCGCCTCGCTGTCGTTGGTGTCGGTGTACGCGAGATGCAGGCTGCCGTCGCGGTCGACGGTGACCCGGTTGTCCGGCTTCGGGAGATCCTCCGTGGTGAGCCAGAAGTCAACGGCGTGCCTGGCGACCTCCTCCAGGCTCCACCGCGGGGCGAGCTTGGTCAGGTGCGGCTCCTCGCCCTTCATGGCCATCGCGTTGGACTTGCCCAGCATCTGGATGTTGCCGAGCGGCCATTCCCGGTCGTCGCCCGCGAAATAGAAGTCGTTGATCGCCAGCGTCTTCTGGAAGACGGTGTCGTTGGGCTCCTTGCCCAGCGCCACCGCCGCCTTGCTGTTGTGGTACATGTAGTTGCGCCCGACCTGGTCCGAGCCGTTCGCCAGGCCGGCCGGGCAGGCCTCAGACGCCGACCTGAGCAGGATCTTGGCGGTGTTCGCCGCGCCGGCCGCCAGGACCACGATGTCGCCGTGATACACCTCCTCCTTGCCGTCCCCGCCCCGGTCCACGACAACGCCGGTGACCGTCCGGCCGGCCGGGTCGGTCTCCAGGCGCACCACCTCGGCCCTCGTCAGCAGCGTCACGGTGGGCAGGCCGAGCAGCGGCCGGACCGCGATGATGTCGGCGTCGGCCTTGGCGTGCACGAGACACGGGTAACCATCGCAGGTGGCGCACCGGATGCACTCGCTGGCGGTCCGGTCCGCCTCGTTCAGCAGGATCCCGCAGGGCGCCGGGAAGGGATGGTAGCCGCCCCGCTCGAGGGAGTCGGAGATTTCCTGTACCCGGGGCTCATGGGAGACCGGCGGCCACGGGTACTGCCTCGACCAGCTGCCTTCGGTGGGATCGGTGCCGTGCTGTCCGTGTACTTGGTACAGCCACTCGGCCTTGGTGTACCAGGGCTCGAACTCGTCATAGCCGATCGGCCAGGCGGGGGAGATGCCGTCGGCGTGCCGCATCTCGGCGAAGTCCTGCGGTCGCAGCCGGTACAGCGCGGCGCCGTACAGCTTGGTCGCGCCGCCGACGAAGTAATGGACCTGTGGCTGGAACGGCGTGCCGGCTCCGTCGTACCAGGTGTCGGGCGAGATGTACCGCCCGTCGACGAACACCGGTCCCGGATCCCAGTTCTCGCTCTCACGGGTGAGGAAGTCGCCGCGCTCAAGCAGCAGGATCCGCTTGCCCGAGGGCGCAAGCGTCCGGGCCAGCGTCCCGCCTCCCGCTCCCGTACCGACGATGATGACGTCGTAGCTCTCTGTCATTTTCATCACCCCCGGGCAACGGTACTTCCGCCGCTAGGCAGCTCAGCATCACCCTGCGGGGATGATTGGGCCGCTGGCTGGGACGGCGGCCCGGCCAGCCACTTGGCCAGTACGAACGCCGTCACGACCGCCATGATCGTCAGCGGCATCGTGGCGACCCCGTCGCTGCCGAGGAAGAGGGTGGTGAGCAGCACTGCCGTGATCGGGAGCTGCAGCATCCCGGCGGTCATCGCGCCGATCCCGATGGCGGCGCCGGCGATCATCGGCAGGCCTGGCAGGTGCGACAGCGCCATTCCGCCCGCCGCGCCGATGAACATCGAGGGGAAGATCGGGCCGCCGCGGAAGCCGGCCAGCGAGATGGAATACGCCAGCCCCTTGCACACCAGCAGCAGGACCAGTGCTCCGGCGGTGTAGCTCGCGGAATGCTCGAGCAGCGGCGGCAGCGCCGACTGCCCGGAGAACAGCACGTCCGATGACGGTTTTCCGGTGCCCTCGGCGTACGCGATCGCCAGCCCCGCGACGGCCAGGCCGGCCAGCGGCGTCAGCAGCAGGAGCAGTCGCTCCAGGTGGGGACGCACGAACAGGGCCAGCCGCTTGATTCCGGAGCTGACCACGGCGGCCGCCGCGCCGATGGCCACGGCCCAGGCGAGCTGAGCGATGTTCAGGTGCGCGGCCGGGGGAAGGTCTGGTACCGCCAGGGAGAATGTCCCGTATCCGGTCAGCGAGCCCAGGCCAAGGAAGATCAGCGACCCGATGCCCGCGCCGACCAGGCCAGGGAGCAGCGCGATGGTGGCCGTCGCGCCGCCGAGCCCGGAGGCCTCGAGCAGCAAGACCGCTCCCGACAGCGGGTTGCCGAGCAGCGTGCTGATCGCCGCGAAGCTGCCGGTCGCCGCGATGACCGCGGCGGTTTGCTGCGGTACGTCGCGCCTCACCAGCTTGACCGCCAGGACCGCCAGCCCGCCGCCGAGGGCGATCGTCGGTGCCTCCGGCCCGATCACCGCGCCCAGCGACAGGCCGGCCAGGGACGCGAGAAAGATGCCGGGCAGGTCGGCCGGGGCGGCGATGCCGCCCGGGTGAAAGCCGTCGGCCGGCGAGTGGCCGCCCCGCCCGGGCAGGTACCGGATCGTCGCCCCGACCAGCGCTCCGGCCACCGCCAGCGGCAGCAGCGGCCACCACGGCGGTTCGCCGTGAAAGCCCAGACCCTTGGGCAGGTCGGTGAAGACCCAGGTCTGCATGTCGGTGACCAGCTTGAGGTACCAGTAGACCAGGAACGAGATCACCACGCCCAAGACCGCGGCCATGATCAGGAGGACGGCGTACTGCCTGGTACGGACGACAGCGAACGGGTCTGCTGGCGTGGTCACCGTCACCCCTTCCACGGCACAGTGCGGTCATCTGATCTAGGGCAGTGTGCCGCCGCACCCACCGGGCAGACATCATCCGGCGCGCATGATTCCGGCCTGCTTTTCATCCCAGCCGGGTGATATTGAGATGGTGGCCGGGTGCCAGGGTGACAGTATGCGTGCCATCACGGTCGTTGCCGGAAAGCAAGACTCCGTGGCGCTCACGGACATGCCCGAACCGCCGATGGAGGACGGGCCGGTCCTGGTGCGGACGCAGGCGATCGGCATCTGCGGCACCGATCTGGAGATCATCAACGGCGAGTACGGGTCAGCGCCGCCAGGGCAGGACCGGCTCATCATCGGGCACGAATCACTGGGCCGTGTGGCCGAAGCCGCGCCGGGAAGCGGGTTCAGGACCGGGGACCTGGTCGTCGGCATCGTGCGGCGGCGCGACCCGGTGCCGTGCCCGGCGTGCGCGGCGGGGCACTGGGACATGTGCATCAACGGCAGGTACACCGAGCGGGGCATCAAGGGCCGCCATGGTTACGCGTCCGAGCGCTACCGGATTCATCCCGAGTACCTGGTCGCGGTGGATCCCGCTCTCGGCGTCCTCGGCGTGCTGCTCGAGCCGACCACCGTGGTGGCCAAGGCCTGGGACCACATCGAGAAGATCGGACGGCGGGCCGCCTGGGCGCCGCAGGCGGTGCTGGTCACCGGGGCCGGGCCAATCGGGCTGCTGGCGGCGCTGCTGGCCGTCCAGCGCGGCCACCAGACCTACGTGCTCGACCGGGTTACCGAAGGCCGCAAGCCGGAGATGGTCCGGCGGCTCGGGGCAACGTATGTCAACAGCGGAGACGCCATCGAGGCGGCCGCGGAGGCGGACATCGTCATCGAGTGCACCGGTTTTGTCCAGATGCTGCTGGGGGCCGGACCGCAGCATCCCCGCTACCGGATCATCTGCCTCACCGGAGTCTCCCCAGTCGGCGCCGAATCGGTCATCGACCCCGGCCTGCTCAACCGGAACATGGTCTTGCAGAACTCGGTCCTGTTCGGCTCGGTCAACGCCAACCGGCAGCACTACGAACTGGCGGCCAAGGCGCTGGCCCAGGCCGATCCCCGGTGGCTCGCCGACCTGATCACCCGCCAGGTGCCGCTGGACCAGTGGGCCGACGCCTATGCGCGCCAGCCCGACGACATCAAGACGGTCTTGGCCTTCCCGGACGCGTCACCCTAGCGGGCTGGGACCAGCTCGGGCGCCGGCTGGGGCTCAGGCGACTGCGCGGGCGCGGGCTGCGAGCGCAGCACGATCGCGGCGACCGCTGCCGCCGCGACCACCAGGCCGCAGGCGATCCAGAATGCCAGGTGGTAGCCGTTGGTCAGGGCGACCGCCGCCGCGCGGTGCTGCGCCAGCAGCGCGCTGGTCCGCGACGCGGAGACGGTTGCCAGCACCGCCAGCCCGAGCGCGCCGCCGACCTGGGCGGTCGCGTTCACCAGGCCGGAAGCCAGGCCCGCGTCCTGCGGGGTGGCGCTGGACATGGCCAGCGCCATCAGGGCGGGGAAGCACAGGCCCGCGCCGGTGCCGGCCAGCACCGCGACGGGGAAGACGTGGCTCAGGTACCCGCCGCCGCTGGCCGGGGCGCTGGCGAACAGGGCCAGCCCGGCGGCGATCAGGCCGAGGCCCGCGATCATCGGCGTGCGGGCGCCGAAGCGCATGACCAGCCGGTCGGTGTAACGCACCGACAGGGTGCCCATCACCACGGCGACGGGCAGGAAGGCCAGGCCGATCTGCAGCGGGTCATAGCCGAGGATCCGGCGCAGGTACAGCGAGCCGAGGAAGAACATCCCGAACATGCCCGCGGTGCCGAGAACCTGGACCAGGTTCGCGCCGGTCACGGTGCGCGAGGCGAAGATCCGCAGCGGCATCAGCGGGTTCCGCGCGGTGTGCTGCCTGATGAGGAAGCCGCCGAGCAGCACGAGCGAGCCGGCGCCGAAGCCCAGGGTCTTGGCGGCCAGCCAACCGCCGGCCGCCGCGGGGCCGACGATCGTGAACACCCCGAGCATCATCGCGCCGGTGATCAGCAGCGCGCCCGCCACGTCGGCGCCGGCCCGCAGCCCGGCGCCCCGGTCCGCCCCGATCAGCTGCCGGGCGGCGACCACCGTGACCACGCCGATCGGCAGGTTGACGAAGAAGATCCAGTGCCAGTTCAGGAACTGGGTGAGGATGCCCCCGGCCAGCAGCCCCACCGCGGCGCCCGCGGACGCGACGAAGGCGAAGACGCCGATCGCCTTGGCCTGCTCCCGCGGGTTGGCGAACATCGTCACGATCATGCCGAGGATCACGGCCGAGGTGAGCGCGCCGCCAATGCCCTGCAGGAACCGCGCCGCGACCAGCATCTCCTGGTTCGCCGCGACCCCGCACAGCAGCGAGGCAACGGTGAAAACACCAAGGCCGGCCATGAAGACGTTCCTGCGGCCCGCCAGGTCACCGAGCCGCCCGGCCAGCAGCAGCAGGCCGGCGAACGCGATCAGGTACGCGTTGACCACCCAGGCCAGGCTTGACTGCGAGAAACCCAGATCGGCCTGAATGGAGGGCAGCGCCACGTTGACGATGGTCATGTCAAGGACGATCATCAGCATCCCGGTGCACAGCACTCCCAGGGCCACCCAGCGAGACCGGTCTTCCATGGCTGTTCCTCTCCGCGATTTACTGTCGTTCGCTGAGTAGGACTGGCCGAGAAGCCGAAACTCACCGCCGCGATAGACGTTGGTGCCGCCGGGCCGGATGCCGAGCGCACCAGCAAACGCGGCCTCCACCACGCCCGCGTTAGGACTGGAGTGGAGGCGCGCGTCGCCCGCCAGGCGGCCAGGGTCTCGCGCGCTGTCGCCGGGGCGCACGCGGCGGTGAGCAGTCCAGCCAGCCGCGACCCGGGCAGGTTGAGCACGTCGTCGAGGCGGGCGGCGGCCCAGCCGAACCGCTCATAGCGCGCGCTGTGATGGTGTTCTCGGCGACGGACTCCACGACGGCACGCGCTATCTCGCTCTCCGGCAGCGCGGCAGTATCCCTCGCGCCAAGAGCGTGCAGGCCTCGGCCGCGCCCGCGGTCGGGAGCACCTCGTCCACGGTGCGGCCGTGGCGGCCAGCGAGCGCGGCCCGGGCGGGCGCCGCATCGGGGTACGCGGACGACGCGGCGATGCCCTCCAGCAGGGCGGCCTCCAGCCACGCCGGCCGCGGGCCCGCGTAAACGCTGACCGCGAAGTCGAGCAGGCCAGGGCCGGTCTCGGTATCACCGTGATGG
>Ga0335074_10004889_pt1 | contig 18514 bp, 9 predicted proteins | sample Lox_Sample_23_FD_206715 | JGI IMG/M metagenome (GOLD analysis project Ga0335074, IMG submission 206715) | Soil microbial communities from Loxahatchee National Wildlife Refuge, Florida, United States - Lox_Sample_2.3 | ecosystem: Environmental > Terrestrial > Soil > Wetlands | place: USA: Florida... | reverse complement strand
ATGACACTTATCACAGAATTGAAGATTGACCGGGATAATGGGGTGGATACGATCAATTCGCATTTTTTGACTGCATTCCGGGCATACCATGGGTTTTGGGGTATCCGATTCCGTGGCCACGGCCGCCAGATCCTGAAGGCTTGCCTGAGAGGACTGCGGGTTCTGATCATCAACCTGGGGTTTTCGAACCAGGCGCAAAAGCCCTTCACGCGAAATCCAGATTCCAAAGCACACACTGCAGGTTTTGGCGTGCATGTCATTTTGAATCACATCAGTCATGATTATTTGGCAACTTGGGCAGCGCGGCATAAAACCTCTCTTCAGAATCTATCTCAAACCATATCGAGGCCGCGACGTCGGCTGCCTGGCCACGAGCCAAGGAGCACCGACGAGCGGGTATTAAAATACAATACAGTTCGAAGGTGCGACGCCGGATTCGGGGTCAGGCAGCCTCGTCCCGAAGGGTTTGGCCTTCAAGCGGCCATCTGCGGCGTCATCGCTCCTCTGCATATTATCTATCGAATATAACCTCGTCGCTCTTCCTTGCATCTGGCCACCTGGAGGCCAAACGCGGCTCTTGCTATGTTTTGAGATAGATTCTTATGGGACAATATTATAAATTAACATGCCGTGAATATGCAGATCATGGGATGGAAATAAAGCCTGAGGACCCCGGCCCTCAGGCTATATACGGATTCAATTTGTTGAAAAAAAACTTATTTGGCGGCAGCGGCGGCCGTCGAGGTATGGGTATGAGGCTTGGCGAACTGGCTTTCCGGCGCTTTGTTGATCATCGCGTCCAGGGCAACTGTTGTATTGTGATCCGGGACATCACTGCCTTGTTCAACCATTTCGCGCACCTTGTATAGTCCCTGAAGAATGTCGGTTGCCGACTGGAATGGAGAATGCGCCGAATCGACGGGGCGCAGCACTTGGTCTGTAAAACACTTGATGTGCCGCGCTTCAAAGTTTTTGGGATTGTAGCTGACCAATCCGACGAAGTCGGGATTAATATGCGGTTTATTAAACTGCACGGTCAAATAAAACAAATCAACGGACTTATCCACGCGGTTTCTTCCCTGGCGCAATATGTCCGCGGTTACCAAGCCCTGGTCGCTCATGCGGCAGAGCATTTTCTGAATTTGCGACGTATGCATCATTTCTTCATATAAAGTGGATAAGAGGGAGTTGTCGGCGAATGTTTCATTACCTCGTACGGCGGAACCGAAATCGATGAAACCCACGCCGTTTTCGGTAATTACAAAATTATCAAGCCGCAGATCCAGGTGGATCACGCCCGCGGCATCATGTAGCGCGGCGAGCAATTCAGTGCTTTGAATGGCGAATTCAAGCTGGGAGAGCATTCGTCCCCCGTTGCTGAGCCAGTTCATATAAAGCGTTCTGACAAAACCCCGCGAGTCGTGTTCAACCCCCAGGCAGCGCGGCACGCGGTTGCGATATTTTTCCGGCAGGTCGCGTTGCAGAATTTTGAGCATCGCCGCTTCGCGGGTTAAAAAGACGGGAAATATTTTGTCGCTGAATTTCTGAGCCCTGTGCCGTAATTCATCAAATGGGAGGTCGGGAAATTTGGCGCGCAGGCGCGATATCACGCGGTCGACGGTCGGCACCGACTTGACGACGATGTATTGTTTGTCATCGGGACGCCGCTTGGTCAGCCGTACATGATAAGTAAACCGATCGGATGATTCGCCGGGGCGGATCAAATCGATTTTTCGAACCGTAAAATAATGAATCAATTTTCCGACATAGGGAATCGGCAGACCCAGAATCGGTTTGCGGATGCTGGATGGGCTTTGCTCCAGGGCGAAACTTCCCCAACGCGTGAAACGTTGCGCCAGCTCGTTAATTTCCTGCGGAGAATCGGACACGATAATGGCTCGTCCGCCCCAGCGCAAATTGGAGAAAATGTCTTCCGGAGAAAGACCCGATTTGGACGGCAGCACCAGGTGATAGGGCAATCCGCGGTTTTGTTTGTCGCCAGCGCCCATGCCAATGTTTTGATGTCGACGGAACTCCTCATCGCGCGCAAAAACATGCCTTTGCACCAGCTTGGTCAGCGCTGCTTCATTAATCAGAGGAGACGGCGGAGAAGAGGGGCGGGATTCGGTGGTTGGCGAATTAGAAGCACTTATGGACGTCATATTTGGCTGCCTTACAACACAAAACCAGACACAACAGAATTGCATTCCTTTGCCGGTCGATGCGTCAAAGCCGTTCGTCCTTGTTCACGCGGTTTGAACGGAATGTTCTGGCCGCATGGCGCATCCTATAAGTCATCGGTGCGATACAGGAATTGCATTAGCTTTTAGCAGTCTGAAAATGATCCGGGCGAGGTGGATTTCGTCCCATATTATTTTGTCAGCTTGGTTATCGGTACTGGAAGGAATTAGTGCAAAAAACCTCGGGGTTTTATGGGGAGGTTGCCTCGGGGACAGAGCCGGTTTCGCCGCCGGGAGATTGGCTGATCGCGCCGGAAATAAACGCACGCACATTTTCCGCGAGTTTGGCGCGCATCGATTCCGGATGGTAGAGCATATGGCCGCCGTCAAAAAATATTTCCTGAATGTTTTTCCGCAGGTTATCCGGCAGATCAAGATGATTGAACGTATAAATCGTGGCAAAAAACGGCGTTGCCAGATCAAAATATCCACTGCAGACCATCACCTTCAGATATGGATTGCGGACCATGGCGTTTTGCAGGTTATCGGTTACGTATAAATAGCCGCCGTCGGAACTTCCCATATCCCAGGGAAGCGGTGCAAGGGCCTCGTAGGGTAAATCGTTGGAATAATTCAGTTCGCTGCGCACATATTGATTAAAGGCGCTCGTAAAGACCGGAACAAAATTGTCCACAGCCGGATCATATTCCGCTGAACCATGAGTCGGATTCTGATTAAAGCCCGTAATCCGGGTATCCATGCGGCCAACGACCAATTGCTGATCGCGCAATAACTCCTGTTCAAAGGCAAAGGGACTGATGCGCAGATTGGAAAGCAAAATGAATTGCTTTGAAAGTCCGGTGTAGCGCACAAGCTGATCGGCGATCTGGTCGCGCTGGGCCGGACTGAGGCTATCACCCATGGACAAAGCGGGTGTGTAGTCCTGAATGGCCCAATTTTCAACCTCGGAGAGCGTGGAAGAAAGATTTTTTTCCAAATCCGCGGGGAGTTTGTGATGGTACCATGCGGTCGCTGTATAGGTGGGCAAATAGAGCGGATATGGCGTGTCATTGCCCGGATCAGGGCTGAGTGTCTGAAAATTCAAAGCGCAGGATATCAGGATAATACCGTTGAGATTCATGCCCACTTGCTGACTCAAATAGTCCGCCAGTGCGCAGGCACGCGTGGTTCCGTAACTTTCACCGGCCAGAAATTTTGGCGACCCCCAACGCTGATACAGTGTGGTATAAAGGCGGATGAAATTACCAACGGATTCCACGTCCTGCTGCACGCCATAAAATTTGCTGTCCGGCGCACCGGCTGCGGGACGGCTATAACCCGTGCCGACCGGATCAATGAAAACCAAATCCGTCGCGGTCAGCCAGGTATCGGCATTATCGACAAGTTTATAAGGCGGGGGAGTGACATTGCCGTCCGGGGTAAGTTCCACACATACGGGTCCGGCGCAACCCAAATGCAGCCAGACTGAAGCAGCGCCGGGACCGCCGTTAAATACGAAAGTAATGGGTCTTTCGGATTTATTTTGAGCCGGATCATCAAGTGTATAGGCGATAAAAAAAACGTTCGCTTCGAGTTTATCCTGCGAATCTTTCATCGGCATGTAGCCTGTTGTGACTGTGTAGTTCAAAGGTTTACCGTCGATGGTGATGCTGCGATGAACGGTGGAAATTTTGTCAGGCTGCGCCTGGGGCAATCCTGCCGTCGAGGGTTGAGTTGTGCCCGATGGTGCAGAGGAACCGGAGCCCAAATCCATAGCATTCGTTGCGGAAGTTGTTATCAGCAAGATTACGCAAAAAACGCTGAAGCTTAAGAACATCGATAAACGCCGCAGCACCATGTTTTGCTCCAAAATGCCCTTAAAATCATGAATAAGTGTGTAAGGGTCTCTAACAAAATAAGCCTAGAGCCGCGTTGGGCCTCATATCCCGATTGCTATCGGTATCGCTTCTCCGAACCGTTATTGTATCTTAATACTTGCATCGTCAAAGCTCCTTATTTGGGACCAAAATTCCCAGCGTCGCGGCCACGTCTTGTTTTATTAGAGACCCTATGCCCGACGGCAACTATACGCAAGCCGGTTTTGCTTTGTTCTATTCAATCGGTCGCTGGGATTTTTCCGGTGGTACAAAGCCATGACGCACAGTGTTCTGAGTGATGGTTCTTCCCTGTACAAATTGCCATAAATAGTCTGGTCCGCCGGCGCGTGAGCCGGCGCCGCTCATTTTCATCCCGCCGAAGGGCTGACGTCCGACAATGGCGCCGGTAATTTTGCGGTTAATGTACAAATTGCCAACCTGCAAATGCCGGCGGGCGAATGAAATATGATGTGGGTTGCGGCTGATGACGCCTCCGGTCAGGCCGTAGCGAACGTTATTGGCTAATTCCACGGCCTTTTCAAAGGTATCGACATGAAATACCGTCAATACCGGTCCAAAAATTTCCTCCTGCGCCAGAAAGCTGTTGGAAGCCGCTTCGGTAAATATGACCGGTGGAACAAAATAACCGTCCAGTTTTTCTGACAGGCGTCCCTGAAAAATCAGTTTTGCTTGAGTAGCGCCCCGTTGAATGGCGTCCAATATCCTCTCTTTTGCGCCGGCATCAATAACCGGCCCCATGAAAGTGGATGGATCATCCGCGGGTCCAACCTTCAAACTTGCCGCTGCGTCAATAAGATTGTCCAGAAATTGTTGGTAAACATCCCCAACAACAATGGCACGTGAACAAGCGCTGCATTTTTGTCCGGCGTAGCCAAATGCGGAAGCGACAACGGCCAGAACGGCTTCATCAAGATCGGCGTCAGAATCGATTATCGTGGCATTTTTGCCGCCCATTTCCACAATCACGCGCTTAAGATGCGTTTGTCCGGGCACGACATCAGCAGCAGTGGAATAAATCCATCGACCGACGGTTTCTGAGCCGGTGAAGGCGATTAAATTGATCCCTGGATTCTCCACGAGTTCTTTGCCCACATCATCGCCGCCAGGCAGGAAATTCATTACGCCGGTCGGCAAACCGGCGTGTTCCAGGGCGCGGCAAAGCAGTTGCGCCACGGCGGGCGTTTGTGGAGCCGGTTTGAGAATCACCGTGTTTCCAGCCGCAAGTGCCGCGGTCGCCATACCGGTTGGAATGGCCAACGGAAAATTCCACGGAGCAATAACCGCCGCTACGCCGTGTGGCCGGTATTCATAAATATTCTGCTCGCCGGGAACGTCAAAATGCTGCGTTTGAAGTAGTTGGGCCGCCTGCAGGGCGTTGTATGTCATGTGATCGATTGCCTCAACCACATCGGCGTCGGCCTCTATCCATGGTTTACCTGCTTCAAGAATCTCCAGTGCGGCGGCATGGTCACGATGAGAATTAAGCCAGTCCGCAGCCTTAAGTAAGAGTCCGGAGCGTTTTCGCGGCGGCATCTGCGACCAGTCTTCCTGTGCCGCTTGTGCAGCCTCAATAGCGTGTTTTACAAGCTGTCGGCCGGCACAAAGAACCTGGCTGATGGTTTCAGCCGGCCGGCTGGGATTTACAATATTCATCTTTACATCTGTGGCGATCGTGCGTCCCGCTATGATCGGCGAAACAGCGATGGGCAACGAAACGGAAAGTTCCCTGATGCTTTTGGCAAATTTCCGATGAACTTGCGGATCGCAAAAACGCCGTGGAGGTGCGTTGCGGAATGTATTGATTGATGAATCTGGTGAAGAAGGGGAATGAGCATTTTTTGGAAGCGATTCTTCTGCGGGCGGGGCAAGTAATTGATCCGGGGTCATTTGAGATTCGGCAGTTTGTTTCAAGAACGATTCATTGGATGAATTTTCGAGGAGTCGTCGCACCAGATAAGCCATGCCGGGCAAGAGCGGTCCGTAAGGAACATAGACGCGCATCATTTGTCCGCGCCGCACCAGTGACTCTTTGAGCGGATCTCCCATGCCATAGAGCATCTGAAATTCGTAATCACCAGCTTTGAGCCCGGCATCCCGCGCGGTCAATATGGCCAGACAAATACTCCTGAGATTATGTGTGGCAACCGCCGTCCGGATTATGGGATAATTACGCAGTAAATATTGTGTGCATTGTTCATAGCAAAGATCGGTCTGATGTTTGTGTTGCCAGACAGGCGCCGGCCAGTCGTTTTGTTGCGCGAGCATCTGCTCGTAATCCCAATATGCGCCGCGTACCAGTCGCACGAGCACCGGCGTGCCGCGCTCTTTGGCCCATGAAACCAGTTGTTCGAGTTGCTGCGGCGTGTCTTTTAAATAAGCCTGCATGGCGATGCCGGCGCCGGTCCAACGAGCAAATTCCGCTTCGTTTAATAATTCATAAAAAACCTGGAGCGTCATGTTTCGTAGATCAAATTGTTCCATATCCAGCGTGAGCGCAGCGCCGGCGTCACGGGCGGCACGGAAAATGGGGTGCAAGCGGTTTTTTATCTCTACAACGCCGCCATCCATGTCCACGGGACGCACCTGGGAATACAGCGCGGACGTTTTAATGGAAAGCTGCACTTTTGGTTCGCGGCCGGCAGGATGTCCGTCCGCATTGAATGACTTGCAGGCCGAGGAAAGACGCGCGATTAAATCCAGGTATTGGCGCTGATACTGAGCGGCTTTTTTCTCGCCGGTGACAGTTTCACCCAGCACGTCGAGCGTAAAGCCCATGGAGCTTCGCCATAATCGATCAAGTACGTCAACGGTTTGATCCAGATTTTCTCCGGCGATGAATCGTCGTGCCATGCGACGGCACATAGCCCGCGACGTGCCGGCAATTAAATGCGCCGGCAGGCCATGTCGCGCGTGGTGCAATCCCCACTGCACCAGTCGCGGCCAGGGAACCGGCAGCGGACTTTCCCCAATGTACATATCCAGGTGTTCAACAATATCCCGGTCATTGTTCAATGACGGCAGAAGGTCCACAAAATGCAGCACCCGCCGCTTTAGCCGCTGGTCGCCCATCACGCGGCTCAAAAACTGATCTTCATGATATTGGCGGTCCAATAGCGCAGGATGCGCCGGGTGAATCTCCGAGAGAATTTGCGATCCCAGGCTGAAAAGTTCCGTTTCGTTTACCTGAGCCATGCGATCCTCGCCTGTTTATTCTATCGTCCGCACAGACGGGCGAACTGCGATATATCGTAAAATATCGCTCTTTCGAGTAGTTCCACTCCAGCTATAGCGTCCGCGTCGCTTGAAGCGACCCTTACGGGTTGGCACAGACGGGCTGCGTCATCGCTGAGCGACGGGGTTTGGCAAACCCGCCTTGTCGCTCTTGCTTGCGGCCAATTCCGTCTACACCAACGCAGACGCCATATCTGTAGTGGAAATGTTCTAAGGCACGGGATATGAACCCGCGTGATTTAAAATGTTTTTAGTTTTCCGGATTTTCCGTGGTTGTGCCGTCGCCGGCTTCGATGCCCAGTTCTTTGACTTTTTTATTGAGTGTATTGCGATTGATGCCCAGGAAATCCGCGGCTTTAATTTTCACGTCTCCGCAGCGTTTGAGGGCTTTTTCAATGAGTGATTTTTCCACCTGGCGAATCACCAGATCGTAAATCTGCCCTTCGCGCAGCGCATATTCATTGATGGATTGTTCGGCGACCCGGCGCACAAGACCGTCGAGGTCTTCACTGGCGATGTTGCTTTTTCCCTGCTGGGCGAACGCGCGGATCGCGGTCGGCAATAGATCCTCGGTGAGCGTGTCGCTGCGGCTGAGAACCACGGCCCGCTCAATGGCGTTTTCCAGTTCGCGCACATTGCCCGGCCAGGGATAACGCACGAATACGTTAAGCAGTTCGCGACTGATTTTATTGAGATTCTTACCGTTCTCGGCGTTGAATTTGTCAAAGAAATAATCGATCAATCGCGGAATATCCTCACGCCGGTTGCGCAAAGCGGGCAGTTGAATGGTTACAACATTAAGCCGGTAAAACAAATCTTCACGAAATCGCCCTCTGGCGACCTCGTCCTGCAGGCTCAGGTTGGTTGCCGCGATGATCCGAACGTCCACGCGCATGGTGTGCGTGTCGCCGACGCGTTCGAACTCGCGTTCCTGAAGGACGCGCAGCAATTTAACCTGCAATCCCGTATCGATGGTGCCGATTTCATCCAGAAACAACGTGCCGGTGTTGGCGGCTTCGAATCTGCCGATTTTATCGCGTATCGCCCCGGTGAAGCTTCCTTTGACGTGTCCAAAAAGTTCAGACTCCAGCAGAGTGCCGCTGAGGGCGCCGCAATTCATGCGCACAAACGGTTTATCCGCGCGGTTGGAATTAAAATGGATGGCCTTGGCAATTAATTCTTTACCTGTTCCCGTTTCACCCAGAAGCAGGACTGTGGCCCGGCTGACGGCAACCTGGGCGATCGTGTCGAACACCTCGAGCATGGCCGGCGAGGAGCCGATGATGTTGTCGAATTTGTATTTACTTTGCAGTGTGTCGCGAAGTTGGCGGCGTTCTTCTATCCATTCCTCGCGTTCGTGGGCGACAATGGTATTGATCTTGATGGCCTGGGCGATAAACGCGGCGAGGATTTCCAACAGGCGCTGATCGCTGGAAAGGGTATCGGTGTCCACGAACGATTTATCCACCGACAGCGCGCCGACAACGCGTCCTTCAATGCGGATCGGGACGCAGATGAAACTTGTAATTTGGCCGGCGACCAGATCGCGGGCGCCGGTGCGGTTCAAAAATTTAACGTCTTTACTGATGTCCGCCACAACTTGTGGGCGGCCTGTGGCTACGACCTGTCCGGTGATGCCTTCGCCAATATCATACTGACCGCGTTGAATTTCTTCGGGCGTTAAACCAAGCGCGGCTTCAATCTGCAATTTGCCTGCTGCTTCATCCAGCAGGACCATTGAACCGCGTTCCATGCCCAGTCTTTCCCCCAGAACGCGCATCGTCTGATCGAAAATGCTGTGTAAGTCCAGGCCGGAAGAAAGCACCCGCCCGATTTCGGTAAGAATCGTGAGCTCCTGCTCAGCGCGATTCGTCATTTACAGCCTCCGCGTAACTCCGTATGTACATGGACTAGTCCGTTGGACCGTAAGGAGTCCAAAAGACACACCCCGGGCAATAATGGCCCGAATACCGCCAGTGCCAAAGAAATAAGCAAATCGAATGTATGTAGTGGTAATCATATGATGCCCAAAGTTATTGTTACCTGAACAAACCTATTTTTTCGTCTCTAAATAGATTATAAGACATTGAAAAACAATGACTTAGATCAATATATGGGATCCAATTATATTATATTTAGGTTGTGTTACAAAATAGGCACGGCGATTATTTTATGTGCAAAATGACCATTATGCTGATATTATAAGCGGCAAAGTTGTTTTTCTTCTTTAATTACATTGCAAATATGTTACGAAGATGGCGTTTGGACACATACAGAATCGCCGGCACCGACTGGAATACTGATCCATGAAGTCACACGGCCAATAGGCTCCAGACCGTGCTCGGCTTTGACTGGTTTGCCGTTCACAAGCAATTTGGCGTAGTTACCAGGAAATATGGCCTGCCAGATTAACGCGGGCCCACTTTCATTGGTAAAGATGGTTTTGCCCAACCCTTCATGTAGAACGCTTACTCGGTTTTTTCGAATCGGTAAATGACAAATCTGTGCCCAGGCCGTCTGGCTGGTTAACGCCGGAAAAGTTTTGACAATGATCTCAACGTAGCCGCCCTGTAGAGCCGATTCGGATGGGAATGAAGGCTCGAGGCTCACGCCCATCAGGCCGGTCACAATTGCTCCAATGACCGAATAGGAAACTTCCGGATATTCCTGCCTGAATCGCCCTGGTTGGGTCAAATCCATGATTTCGGTGTAGGCGACGTCAGGGACGCCATAGTGATAGAGAATTTCAGCGTAATGTGATTCTCCCTCTACGCCGCTCGACGGATTTTTGCGTATGCTGCTGATAAGGCTTGCAAGAGCCGCCTGCGCCTTTGGTCCGTTGTCCGTGGCATCATAATAAAGTACGGATGCATCCGCCGATCCTGTAAGTTGATGGTTGGCGTCAAGCTGGCCGTAATAACAGTTGTCCTTTGCGTCCCACCACGTAGTATTAATCAGGTTCCGGACTGCATCAGCTTTATCAGTGAACTCAGCCGCAACCTGCTCATCGCCGCGGATTGCCGCAAAGTAGGCGTATGCGTGATAGGCGGCGTACTGCGAAGCAAGCAAGTCGATGCCGCATACAAATGGCTCTTTTTTCTCCGCATAGCCGGGGTCACCGCGGTAATACTCGAATTTATCGTTGGGATTAAATGTTCCTCGTAAATTGATAAATCGCTCACGCGTCATCACCTGATCGGCGCCTAAATCCCATCGGTTTACATAATCGATTGAGGTTCGGCGGTAGAAATTCTGGAAAACCGGATTGTTCGTATAGGAAAGATCGCCCGTCCAAAGGTACATGCGGTAACAGCAATCCAAAACGTCAAAGTTGGCCGGCAGGTCGTACCAGAATTCGGCGTCGTTTTTGTAATCTACGGGTGCAGGATAATTGTAACGATTGATCTCCCAGTAGCTGCACCAGTCTTTGGAATTGGAGATGTTTTCGGCAAATTTATAAAGCATGTTTTGTGTGTAAACGCCAAGGCCGAGCGCCTGGGCGCCCATCGCCTGATGTGACGTATCGCGCATACAAAAGGCTTCACGACCGGGCAACGCTGCTTCGTACCATGGACCTACGGGGTCGCCATCAAAGACGTAAGCCAATGCCTGCCGTTTAGCCCAGTCAAACGCTGCGACCATCTGGGCATCAGAAGAATAAAACTCCAGATTGGTCTGGATTTTTTCGGGTATTGGTGGAGTGCATATACTAATCGCCGGCGGTTCTGTGGAATTTGATTGATTGGAACAGGCGTTGATCATGCTGATCAAGACAGCAGTGAGAATTACCATAAGCCATTTTTGCAGCATTATCAGTTTCCTTCCTCGCAATCTAATATGAAAAATCACCTGCTTCTATTTGTTCAACGCTGGAGGGGTATATTTTTTGCAACAGTGATGATTACTGCATAGTTTTGTAATATTCGCGAGCGGTTTCGGGGAAAGAGTGCAATGCTAAACCGGGAAAGTCGTTGAGTGCGGCAGTCATATCGCAGGTATTATCTTCTTGAGCCATGAGGACCTGATCGTAAGTAAACGGCAAACCCGGAAGTGCCAATCGCGACATGGCTTTGGCCAGCCAGATCGGAATGCCTCCGGGGAACCGCGTGTGGCCGCCGATGGCTTGTGCGGCGGCGTGTAAAAATTCCGGCCAGGTCATGGATTGCGGACCGCCGAGTTCATAAGTTTTGTTCATGCTATGTGGATTTTTGATAGCGTGAACGAAAAATTCCGCCACGTCGCCAACGTAAATTGGTTGAATTTTACTCACAGGTTTTTGCCCCAGCACGCCGCCGCCAAAGTATGGCATGAATAAAAATGGCGGAGCTTTGCCGGTCGCCCAGTTTCGGAGCATATTGGAAAATTCGCCGCCCGGACCGTGAATCATACTGGGACGAAAAATAGTCCAACTCATCGAACTTTCTCGCACAGTTTGCTCCGCCTGCCATTTAGTCTGGTGATATATGCTGCGTGCATTGGCTCTTACTCCCAACGCCGACATCTGGATAAAGCGCTTAACGCCAACAGCCTGGGCGGCTGCTATGACGTTCGCAGTTCCCTGGGCATGCACCTGAACAAAACCCGCATTGCGCGTCGGCTGGATAATGCCAACAAGGTGAATGACCGCAGCAGATCCTTCGACGGCCGGGGCCAGCGTTGCGCGATCCAGAATGTTTCCCACCACTTGCTCAACAGTTGAATCCAGATCGGCTGTGTTTTGACGCACAAGAGCGCGGACCTTAAACCCAAGTTGCCTGAGAGATGAAACAATATTCCGTCCGACAAACCCCGCGGCTCCGGTGACGAGAATCGGTTTCGTATTTTTTGCCGCAAATTCTGTTCTAACATTCTCGGACATTAGTCTTTCCTGAAACCAGCACCGGGGACTATTCCAAACGTGCCACAAACCCTCAGGAGATCATAATAAACCTATTTTTATCCGAACTACGTGCGAGTTGCACATAACCAATTTACGCCAAACTCGATTTGAATTTGAACCGATAATTTTAATGTTAGAAACGCCGAGGGAGCCGGAGAAAAAATATAAGGCTCAATACAAGGGCGTATACATGACACTCAGAATTCTCAGAACAGTCAATCTGCTGATCAAAATCTTAATTCTTGTTTTGATGGGCATTGTTTATCTCGCCATAATCGGTATTTGTCGCGCAGACCAAGACACAGCACAAACTTCACAGGCCGAACAAATTGGGCCGTCAAATCAGGTGATTTTGCAAGCCATACATCGCGGAGTGGATTACCTGCTGGCACAAAAAACCGCGAATTTCTGGGAGGCGGTTTCTCCAGGGCAGGAATATTCCGGAGGCCCGACGGCACTGGCCGTTTATGCGCTCCTGGAAGCGGGATTGACGACGGGTGATCCACGATTGCAGCCGGATTCGCCTGAACTGGCGCCGGCTATTGGGTATTTGCTGACGCTTAAGCCGCAATCCACATACGTTGCTTCATTGCAGATCAGCGCACTGACGGTTTTTCCCAGCAATCAGCCCGATTGTCTCAATGCTCTTATCCGCGCGGAGCTATATTTGCTGAATTCGCAGCATGCAGACGGAGGCTACCATTACCAATGGGACGGGGTGAAGGGAAATGAAGATCGTTCCGGAGATTGGGACAACTCCAACAGTCAATACGGCGTATTGGGAGTCTGGGCGGCGGAAATGTCCGGCTTATATGTACCCATCAATTACTGGTATCGTTCTGATAACCATTGGCGCGGCTCACAGAATCCCGACGGCGGCTGGCCATACTCGCAATCGGGCCAGTCCACCCAGGCTATGACCGCGGCGGGACTGGCGAGTTTGTTCATTATCGATCAATACCGGCAGGACGGTGCAACTTCGAATCCGCGCCAGGACCAGAATATTCAGAACGGACTGGCCTGGCTGGCCAACAACATCCAGACCAAGGACGACATGTATTATCTGTACGGCCTGGAACGCGTGGGTCTGGCGAGCGGCTGGAGTAAAATAGGCAGCACTGATTGGTACAGGATGGGCGCTGCCACCATTCTTGCCGATCAGAATCCGCAAACCGGCGGCTGGCAGGGAAGTGTACTCGCACAACCAACCCCGGTAATACCGTCCTCCTATGCCCTGCTTTTTTTGGTGCGCGGGCTTAATCCCGTGGTCTTTGAAAAATTTGCCTATGCCGGTTCATGGGATAGCCTGCCACTGGATGATGCGAATCTCAGCCGCTGGATCGGCCAGACATTCGAACAACAATTAAACTGGCGAAGCGTCGATACAAACTCGAGTTTTGATGAATGGCTCGAGGCGCCGGTATTGCTGATCAGCGGACAGGATGATCCTAAATTCACGACGGCGGACATTGCCCGTTTGCGGGATTACCTGGCACATGGGGGATTGATATTTTCCGTCTCCGTCGGCGGCAGCAAGACTTTTACGGCGGCGATGCAAAGAGCCGCAACTGAGGTAACGGACGGACGATTGCAGCTTACCGCGCTTGCACCAAACAACCCGGTTTATACAGTGGAATATCATCTGCCGGCTTCGTTGGGGCTGATGGGACTTACCAATGGAATTCACATGAACTGGATACATTGTCCCGTGGATTTGGTTACAACGTGGCAGAATATGGATACAAAAAATAATTTAACGGCGTTTCAGGTTGCCGCCAACGTTTATTTTTATGCCACGGGAAAACATCGCATTAACGCCGATTTCAGCCTGGCCGGCACGCCGAATTCCGCCGCTACCGGACCCGTGCGCGTGATTAACGTGGCTCTGATCCGGCATTCAGGTATGTGGAATCCTGATCCCGACGGTTTGGCGCAATTTGCAGCGATGGCGCGGAGCAGCTATCACACTCAACTGACATTTACCGTTGAAAGTATGGATGATCTGGACGCAAGCAAAACGCCGGTGGCCTATATGATCGGTACGCAAAAGTTTGATCTAAGCTGGCAGACCGAGCACAATCTGCGAAACTTTCTAAATAACGGCGGAACGCTGGTCGTTGAAGCGGCAGGCGGCAGTCAGGATTTCACCGATTCGTTTAACACCATAGCGGCGGAACTTTACCCATTGGCTTATTTGCAGCCTGTTCCCATGAATGCGGCGATATTCAATGGAACCACGCCGGATTCGGTTTTGCTCAAACAGATTGTCTTTCGTGAATACCACAACATCACGCACGGATTTAGCGCCGATGCCGGTCTATTGGGCTTGGATCGTGATAATCGATACATGATTATTGTCAACCCATACGACATTTCCAGCGCTTTGGTGAACGCCCGCGTATGGGGTATCGACGGTTACGCGCCTGGATCAGCGCAAAAGATGCTGATGGACGAGATTCTTTATGGATCAGCAAAAGCTGCAGCGGTACAGGCTGCCGCGGCCAAAGAACATCAATACAGCCAGCCGCTCTCTTATTCTCCGGCGATACAACAGTAAATTTACCGAAGTTTAAAATTAATCTTCGGATACCGAAGCGTGATCTTCCTGGGTCTGCGAATCGGCCTGCGAAGCACGTAACGATTCCCATTCATCCAAAGTCATGAGCACTTCACTGGCCTGACTGCCCTTATAAGCACCTACAATACCTGAAGCACGCATCTGGTCGATTAACCGGCTGGCTCGCGAATAGCCGATGGTTAAACGCCTTTGGAGCAGGCTTACCGATCCGCGGCGGGTTTCCAGAATGATTTTGACGGCATCATCAAAGAGAGAGTCTTTTTCCGTCGCATCAAGTCCGCTGGGTGCGCCAAGCTGCATTAACTCCGGATGAAATTCCGGATGGGCAATCTCGGTTAAAAAGCCGGTGACGCGTTTGATTTCGACGTCTTCCACAAATGTTCCCTGGCCGCGGAGCAGTGTTCCACCGGTGGGACGGAGCATGAGTAAATCTCCCTGACCGAGCAGAATTTCGCCGCCGGACTGATCGAGCATGATGCGCGAATCGAGCCGCGAACGAACCTGGAAGCAGATGCGGCCGGGCATGTTGGATTTGATCAGCCCGGTGACCACCTGTGCCTCGGGGCGCTGCGTGGCCAGAATCATATGAATTCCCACGGCTCGGGCCTTCTGGGCGATGCGTACAATGTGGTTTTCCGTTTCCTTGCTGGTCATCATCAGGTCGGCGAGTTCGTCAATGATGATGACGATGTAGGGCATGTGGAACGGAATGCGCGCCTCTTCTTCCCGGGTGCTGGGCTGGAATTTTTCCAGAATCTGTTCGCGCGTGAGCTTATTAAACTGCTTGATGTGCCGCACGCCGGCTTCCGAAAGGGTTTCATAACGTTCATCCATTTTCTGAGTAGCCCATTCCAGCACACTTTCCGCCTTGGGCATTTCATCGATAATTGGCGCCATCAAATGCGGTATCTGTTTGTAATCCTGCATTTCCACCATTTTGGGATCGATCATGATCAACTTCACATGATCCGGCCGCTGGGTCATCAGCAGCGTCATGACAATGGAATTGATGCATACGGATTTACCCGATCCGGTGGTGCCGGCGATCAATAGATGCGGCATCGTGGCCAGATCGTCGATCAGCGGGCTGCCGGAGGCGTCCTTGCCCAGACACATCGGCAGGGCCATGTGTTCAATCGTGTGGTGGCCAAGCTGCAGAAGTTCCTTCAGCCGCACACGTTCCTTATCAATGTTCGGAACTTCAATGCCCATCGTGGATTTGCCGGGAATATTGTCGATGGTGCGCACCGGCGGACTCATCAGCGCCCGGGCAATATCCTTGGATAGCGCGCTGACCTGCGAACTTTTCACTCCGGGTGAGAGTTCAAGTTCATAAAGCGTAACCACCGGACCGGTATCGATGGCGACCACTTTGCCTTCAACGCCGAAACTGTGCAGACAATCCTCCAACACGCGGGCTTTTTCACGTACTTTTTCCTCGTTGCCTTCAGTATTGGCCGGTTCGGCGTTTTCAAGCAAATCCAATTCGGGCAGACGGTAGTTGCCCAAGTCCTGTTTCTGCGGCGGCGGCACAGACTTGAAAGGCAGCAACATGTCCACGCTCGTTGGTTTTGGCCGGCGTACAACCACCGGTTCTTTGCGTTCCGGCTTTTTCGCCGGTTCGGGCTCGGCAGGCGTTTCCGCTGCAACAGCGGGAGTTTTAGCGGCGTTTGGAGCCGGCATTGGACGCGGCGCCATTTTGAGTAGCGCTGCCTTACGCGCCAAAGCGTCATTCTTATTCACCCGCTTTGAGCCAAACAGGCCGCGCAAAATCGCGGCAAATCCCGCCCATAAACCTGTTGCAGCAGCAGACGCCGCCGTTCCCGCGGCGCCAGCGACTTTGTTAGTTGGGACCTTGTTGAAAGAATGGCGCAGCATCGCGAGGAATACCAATACAATTTCATCCGCGGCCAACAGCAAGCCCACAACAAAAACCAGCATCAGAATCAGAGACGACCCGACGCCATAAAATCGTGCTTTAAGAAAATGCCCGATCACCATCCCCAGAACTCCGCCGGGGCCAGCCGGTAAATCCCGGCCGATTCCCATGAGGTTGGCCATGCCGCTTATGGCGGCAATCAGCGTTGCGCCGCCAAGCAGCCGGAAAGCCAGTTGCGAAAGATTACTGCCGGAAGTCCACACGATCAGAAAAATGGCCAACATGGTGATCAATACCCAGGAACCCAGGCCAATGTTGTTATTTAGGATAAAAGCGGTGGTGGCGCCGACCGGGCCGCACCAGTTGTGCACAGGCGTTCCCGGAGCGAAATAACCGGTGGGGGAGTTGGCCAGCATTGTTGGATCAGTGGGGCGAAACGAAATAATCGACAGGGAAAGAAAAAGCCAGAACGCCCATCCCAGAGGCGTCAGAGAGTAACGCAGTACACGCAAGTGCCTTGTATCTTTGGATCCGGATTTGCCCGCCATGTGAACCTCGACTTCCATGTCTAGATAAAGGCCTGTCTTAAACAAGCCCTCACCGCGCCATCCTTAGCGCAGCTCTGGATTAGTATTATATCGAAAAAATCGGAGTAAAACATGATATTTGTGTGCAAGGCCATAGGGCAGAGGCTACAGGCCACAATTTAAGGCGAAACGCCTGCAACATTTTGGCTTATTTTATTAGCACCCCTTAATGCCCGGTACTGCCAAATCCCCCGCCGCCGCGTTTAGTGGAGCTCAGATGCTCAATGGAGTCCACTTCCGACCAGTTGGCGTGCGTAACCGGGCTGATGACCATCTGCGCGATGCGCATGCCGCGAGTAATGGTGAAGGCTTCCCGGCCCAGATTAATCAGAAGAACCATGACTTCGCCGCGGTAATCGGCGTCGATTGTACCGGGGGAATTGGGCATGCTGATGCCATGCTTAAGCGCCAGGCCGGAACGCGGACGAATTTGGGCTTCATAACCAGGCGGCAACGCCATGACGAAACCACAGGGAACGGCCATCCGCTGCATCGGTTCAATTACAACCGGTTCGGTTACCGCAGCCTGCACATCCATTCCCGCCGCCTGGGCGGTTTGATACGCCGGCGGCCCAAGGCCCTTGCCGTGCGGAAGCCAGGTTAATTGCACGTTTACAGATTCTTTTAAACTCAAATCAATTCCACCCATTTGGCAAAGACTTCTCCGCCGAGTTTTTCAAGTTCCACAATATTTGCCGGCGTTGGATCTAAAACTTTTTCCGGCGGGATGCCAGCCTCTCGAAGTTCATCCTTAAATAAGTCGACCATGGCGAGAATCTGGTGGAAATTCACTTCCAGGTGACATAAAAATCCATAAGCATTGTCGCCGTAGCGATAGGCCTGGCAGGCGGTTAAATCGGAAGCCATCAGGGGGGTCGATCCCGCGGGCAAATCGAAGATATCGCCGTGCCAGATAAAGGCATTAAACGTTTGGGGCAAAACGTCCATAAGAGGATCGCCTTTAGCAGCCGGAAGTTTGCGCACCGGATACCAGCCGATTTCTATTTTTTCAGTCGGATAAACTTTCGCGCCAAGTGCCGCGGCCAATAACTCGCTGCCGAGGCATACGCCTAGGATGGGCAACTTCAGGCGAAGGGCCGATTCAATGAGGCGCAGTTCCTCACGGATAAATGGATACTGCTGCTGTTCATACACACCCATGGGTCCGCCCATAACGATGAGACCGGCAAATTCGGCGGCGTCGGAGGGAATGCTCTGGCCGGAAAATATTTCAATGGTCTGTGTTTGAAGATGGGCCCTGGCCAGGGCGCCTGAAATATTG
>Ga0335074_10004888_pt1 | contig 18517 bp, 17 predicted proteins | sample Lox_Sample_23_FD_206715 | JGI IMG/M metagenome (GOLD analysis project Ga0335074, IMG submission 206715) | Soil microbial communities from Loxahatchee National Wildlife Refuge, Florida, United States - Lox_Sample_2.3 | ecosystem: Environmental > Terrestrial > Soil > Wetlands | place: USA... | reverse complement strand
GTGCCGAGCCCGTCGCAGGCCGCGCAGGCGCCCGCGGGATTGTTGAACGAGAAAAGCTTCGGTTCGAGCGCGGGGACGCTGTAGCCGCACACCGGACAGGCGTGGCGGCTCGAGAAGACGAGCTCCTCGCGCGCCGCCTCGTCGAGGAACGTCAGGCGCGCGGTCCCGCCCGACAAGCGCAGGCTGGTCTCGAAGGATTCGGCGAGGCGCGTCGCGGCGTCGGGCTTGACTCTGAGGCGATCGACGACCGCCTCGATCGTGTGCTTCTTCTTCGCGTCGAGCTTCGGGAGCGCCTCGAGCTCGTGCAGGTGCCCATCGAGCCGCACGCGCACGAACCCGGCGCGTGCAACCTCGGCAAGCGCTTGGACGTGCTCGCCCTTGCGATCGCTCACGAGGGGAGCAAGGAGTGCGACCGCGGTGCCCTCGGGGAGCTTGAGCACCTGATCGACCATCTGGCTCACCGTCTGCGCCTCGAGATCGATGCCGTGGTCGGGGCAGCGCGGAACCCCGGCCCGCGCGAACAGCAGCCGCAGATAGTCGTGCACCTCGGTGACGGTGCCGACGGTGGAGCGCGGATTGTGCGAGGCGGCTTTCTGCTCGATGGCGATCGCGGGCGAGAGGCCCTCGATGCTGTCCACGTCGGGCTTTTCCATCATCGAGAGGAACTGTCGGGCGTAGGCCGACAGCGACTCGACGTACCGGCGCCGCCCTTCCGCGTAGAGCGTGTCGAAGGCGAGCGAGGACTTCCCGGAGCCCGAAAGCCCGGTGAGCACGATCAGCCGGTCGCGCGGCAGATCGAGGTCGATGTTCTTCAAGTTGTGAGTGCGCGCTCCGCGCACGCGGATTGTTTGCATGAGGCGTCCCGAGCGCCGTTCGCCGCACCATCGCTCAGCCATGATACCGGGCGCGTCAAGCCGCGGGGGGCGAACAGATCCCGAGCCTCTGGCGCGCTATGATCGCGGCCGTTGCGACCGGCCGCGCGCTTCCCCGAGCGAAGTGCTCAATCGAGGATCGGCATGAATCTGTGGCAGGACTTTCAGACGAACGAGGGAAAGGTAATCCATAAGTGGGTTCACTACTTCCCCATCTACGAGCGGCACTTCTCCTGGTACCGGAATAAGTCTCTGACGTTCCTCGAGATCGGTGTCGCCCGCGGCGGATCGCTCGGGATGTGGCAGCGGTTCTTCGGGCCTCTGGCGAAGATCGTCGGGATCGACAACGAGGAGAAATGCAGGGCGCACGAGGCGCCGGGCATCTTTGTGCGGATCGGCGACCAGGCCGACGGGACGTTTCTCGAGAGCGTGATCGCCGAGTTCGGCGTCCCGGACATCGTTCTCGATGACGGGAGCCATCAAATGGCGCTCACCGCCGCATCGTTCCGCTTTCTCTATCCGCGGTTGCCGAAGAACGGCGTCTACATGGTCGAGGACATGCACACGGCCTACTGGGAGGAGTTCGGCGGCGGCATCTCGAAGCCCGACTCGTTCATCAACCTGGCCAAGGGCTTCATCGACAAACTCAATGCAGAGCACAGCCGCGGCCAGGTGGCGCCCGACTTCATCACCCGCGAGACCTTCGCCATCAGCTTCTACGACAGCGTGGTCGTGCTCGAGAAGGGCGAGGTGTTTCGCAAGGAGGCCGTGCGAGTCGGGCGCAAGCCGCTCTTCGGCCTCTAGCCACCCGCGCGCGTCGACCCCGCGCGCCCCGCCGCGCAAAACTCCCCGAACGCGCGCCGAATGTCCGTCGCGTCGGCCGGCGCGCGCGACTACAATGGCGCCATTCCATCTCGAAGGACGCACGGTCATGGCACGCGGTGTCAACAAAGTGATTCTCGTCGGCAACCTGGGGGCGGATCCGGAGACGCGCGCGATGCCCTCCGGAATGAGCGTGACGAACCTGCGCATTGCGACCAGCGAGAGCTGGAAGGACCGCCAGTCGGGTGAGCAGCAGGAGCGCACCGAGTGGCACCGCGTGGCCCTCTTCGGGCGCCTCGCGGAGGTTGCCGCGGAGTACCTGCACAAGGGCTCCCAGGTGTACATCGAGGGAAGCCTGCGCACGCGCAAGTGGCAAGACAAGCAGGGCACCGAGCGCTACACGACCGAGATCATCGCGAGCGATATGCAGATGCTCGGCGGGCGCGGCGGCAGCGTCGGGGGCGGTGCCGGCGGTGGCGCCCCGGCCGAGGCGCCGCGCGAGCGCGGGGAGCCTTCCGAGCCCGCAGCCGCCACGACGGCCGAACGCGAGGAGTTCGACGACGATATTCCGTTCTAGCGCCGCGCTTGCGGGCGCGGGCTGCTCCCCATAACACTCTGATTTCGTTGCACTAGTTGCGTCCCTGGGCCGGCCGGGGACGCATTTTCTCGTGCGCGCGGTGCGGCATCGGGCCGCAGGGCTTAGAATTCCCGGATCGTCGCGCCCCCTCGAGCAATGCCCGGTCGCTACTACATCAAGACATTCGGCTGCCAGATGAATGAGTACGACTCCGCGCGCATGGCGGACGTGCTCAACGCAAGCGACGGTCTCACCGCAGCGACCGACCCGGCCACGGCGGACGTGCTCATCATGAACACCTGCTCGGTGCGCGAGAAAGCCGAGGATAAGGTGTTCTCGCTCCTCGGCGAGTGGCGCCGCCTCAAGGCCGCGCGACCCGAGGTGATCATCGGTGTCGGCGGCTGTGTCGCCTCGCAGGAGGCCGAGGGGATCATCGAGCGCGCGCCGTTCGTGGATCTCGTCTTCGGGCCGCAGACTCTGCACCGGCTGCCGCAGATGATCGGGGAGTTGAAGCGCACCGGGCGCGCGATCGTCGATGTGAGCTTCCCGGAGATCGAGAAGTTCGATGCCCTACCGCGGCCGCGCGCGGCAGGGGCGACCGCCTACGTCTCGGTGATGGAGGGCTGCAGCAAGTACTGCAGCTTCTGCATCGTGCCTTACACGCGCGGGGAGGAAGTGAGCCGCCCCTTCTGCTCGGTTCTGATCGAGGTGCGCGAGCTCGTGGCGCAGGGCGTCTCCGAGGTCGTGCTCCTCGGGCAGAACGTCAATGCGTATCGCGGCGTGATGGAGGACGGGGTCGCGGCCGATCTGGCGACGCTCATCCATCACATCGCCGAGATTCCGCAGATCGAGCGCATCCGCTTCACCACCTCGCACCCGAACGAGCTCGGCGAGAGCTTGATCGAGGCATACCGCTCGGTGCCCAAGCTCGCGAGTCATCTGCACCTCGCGGTGCAGAGCGGCTCGGACCGCATTCTCGCGCTCATGAAGCGCGGCTACACCGCTCTCGAATTCAAGGAGCGCGTCCGCCGCTTGCGTGCGGCGCGACCCGACCTGAGCATCTCCACCGACGTGATCGTGGGCTTCCCGGGCGAGACCGAGCGCGAGTTCGAAGCGACGCTCAAGCTCGTGCGCGAGGCCGGGATCGACCAATCCTTCAGCTTCATCTACAGCCGCCGGCCCGGCACACCCGCAGCCTCGCTCCCGGACGACGTGCCGCACGAGGTGAAGCAGCGACGGCTCGCGGCGCTGCAGGCGCAGCTCGATTGTCAGGCGCGCGCGATCAGCGATGGCATGGTCGGCACCGTGCAGCGCGTACTCGTCGAGCGCGCGGCGAAGAAGGACGCGCGCGAGCTCGCGGGACGCACGGAAAACAATCGCTGGGTGAATTTCCCGGGTCCGCCCGAGCTCATCAACCGTTACGCCAGGGTGCTCGTCACCGCGGCGCTGTCCCACAGTCTGCGCGGCCGGCTTGCTCCCGAGAGCGGGGCGCATGAGGTGCCGCGGCCGACGCGTGCGGCGGTCGGCGCCTGAACGTCGTGTCGGCCACTCCCTCTGCCACCCAGCGTGAGTTCGACTTCGAGCCGACGGACAACGCCCGGCTCGCCAACCTCTGCGGACCGCTCGATGAGAACCTGCGCCTGCTCGAATCGCGCCTGGGCGTCGTCGTGCGCCGCCGCGGCGATAGCTTCCGGGTGACCGGCGAGCGCGCGACGGAGGCCGAGGAGACGCTGCGCGAGTTGTTCCGGCTCGCCAAGGAGGAGGAAGTGACCCCGGAGCACGTGCACCTCGCGCTGAGAGATGTGCAGGACGCGGATAGCGGGACTGCGGGCGCGCCGCCTGCGGCCGGTCCGGATGAGTTCCTCGTGCGCGTGCAGCGCGGCGCCATCCGTGCGCGCGGCGCTCATCAGCGCGACTACTTCGCCCAGATCCGCTCGCGCGACCTCACCTTCGGGATCGGGCCCGCGGGCACCGGCAAGACCTACCTCGCAGTCGCCTGCGCCGTCGAGGCGCTGCAGAGCGAGCGCGTGCGACGCATCGTGCTGGTGCGGCCCGCGGTCGAGGCCGGCGAGCGTCTCGGGTTCCTGCCCGGGGACCTCACGCAGAAGGTCGATCCGTACCTGCGGCCGATGTACGACGCGCTCTACGAGATGATGGGCTTCGACCGCGTGGCGCGCTTCATCGAGCGCAACGTCATCGAGGTCGCTCCGCTCGCCTTCATGCGCGGCCGCTCGCTCAACGACTCGTTCATCATCCTCGATGAGGCTCAGAACACCACCATCGAGCAGATGAAGATGTTCTTGACGCGCATCGGCTTCGGATCGAAGGCGGTGGTCACGGGCGATGTGACGCAGACCGACCTGCCTGCCGGGCGGCTCTCGGGATTGAAGCACGTGGTGGAGGTGCTCGCCGGCGTCGAGGGTGTCGCGTTCACCTTCTTCGATGCGACGGACGTGGTGCGCCATCCGCTCGTGCAGCGGATCGTGCGAGCCTACGAGGCGCAGAGCGCGACGCCATGAGCCGCACGGTCGCGCGCAGCGCACTGCGGGTGGAAGTGCTGCGGGGCGCCCGCAGCCGCACGCCGAGCTCCGCGGACATTCTCACCTGGGCGCGCGCGGCGCTCGGGCGCCGTGCGGGCGATCGCGAGCTCGCGGTGCGCATCGTCGGTACGCGCGCGAGCCGGCGCCTCAACGCGCGCTTCCGCGGTCGCGACCGCGCGACCAACGTGCTCTCGTTTGCGCCGCCGCAGACGCCGCTCCCGCATGCCGCGAGCGCACCGCGTCCGCTCGGCGATCTCGTGCTGTGCTCGCCCCTCGTGCAACGCGAGGCGCGCCGCCAGGGCAAGAGCGTGCGCGCGCACTTCGCGCACCTCATCGTGCACGGCGCGCTCCACCTCGCAGGCTACGACCACGAGCGTCCGCGCGATGCGCGGCGCATGGAGCGCCGCGAGGTGGAGGTGTTGAAGGGCCTCGGATTCGCGAACCCGTACCGGAGCCTGTAGATGGTCCCGAAGGACGGCAACACGACCGGGCGGTGGCTGCGCAAGCGGCTCAAATCCTTCTCCGCCGAGCCGCAGGATCGGGAGGACTTGAACGAGCTCTTGCACGCGGCGAGCGAGCGTGGGCTCGTCGATGCCGATGCGCTGGGCATGATCGAGGGCGTGCTCGAGGTGGCGGATCTGCAGGTGCGCGACATCATGGTGCCGCGGGTGCAGACGGTGTTCGTCCGTCGCAACGATCCGTCCTCGCGAATCCTGCCCGTCGTGATCGAGTCGGGGCACTCGCGCTTTCCGGTCATGGACGAGGATCGCGATGACATCGTGGGGATCCTGCTCGCCAAGGACCTGCTGCGGCTCTCGGCCGCGCAGCCGGCGGCGCGCTTCGACATCCGCGAGTACATGCGCCCCGCGGTGTTCGTGCCGGAGTCGAAGCGGCTCAACGTGCTGCTCAAGGAGTTCCGCCGCAACCGCAATCACATGGCGATCGTCGTCGACGAGTACGGTGGGGTCTCCGGCATCGTCACGATCGAGGACGTGATCGAGCAGATCGTGGGCGAGATCGACGATGAGTTCGACATCGAGGACGATCGCAACATCCGCAAGGAGGCCGAGCGGCAGTTCTCGGTGCGCGGTGTGACGCGGCTCGAGGAGTTCAACGAGTACTTCGGAACGCAGCTGGCCGGCGATGGCTTCGACACGGTAGCCGGGCTCATCATGAATCGACTCGGCCGCCTGCCGCGGCGCGGGGAGACGTTGAGCATCGATGGACTCGAGGTCCGCGTGGTGCGCGCCGACCGGCGCCGCATCGACGCCGTGCGCATCGTGAGCGCGCGCGATGTGATCCCGCCCGAGGAGCGCGCCGCGGGCGGTGCGTGATGTTCCCGCTCGCGAAATACGCGCTCGCGCTCGCGGCCGGCGCGCTCCTCGCCACGAGCTTCGCGCCGCTTCAGTGGTGGCCGCTCGCGGTGCTCGCGCCTGCGGTGCTGATCGGGCTGTGGGACGGGGCAGCGCCGCGCCAGGCGGCCGCGCTCGGCTTCTGGTTCAACGTCGGCACGTTCTCCGCGGGAACTTACTGGCTCTACATCAGCATCCACGGCTTCGGCGAGGCGCCGATCTGGATCGCTTTCCTCCTCATGGGCGGGCTGATCGGGATCATGGCGGTGTACGGGGCATTGTTGGGCTACCTGATCGCGCGCTGCCTGCCGCGCGCCGGCGCGCTGCGCGCAATCGCGGGAATTCCCGCGGCGTGGACGCTCATCGAGTGGCTGCGCGGGTGGCTCTTCTCCGGCTTCGCGTGGCTTTCGCTCGGCTACTCGCAGACCGACACGGTGCTCGGGCGAGCGTTCGCTCCGGTGCTCGGTGTCTACGGACTCACCGCGCTCCTCCTCGTCGCGGCCGGTGCCCTCGTGACGCTCGTGCGCGGCAGCGCCCGGGAACGCTCGATCGCGGGGCTCGCGCTCATCGTCCCGTGGCTCGCGGCGGTCCCGCTTGCGCACATCGCCTGGACCCATCCGGTCGGCAAGCCGGTGGGCGTCGCGATCGTCCAAGGCGACATTCCCCAGGATCAAAAGTGGCTCGACTCGAACCGCGACACGACGCTCGCGCGCTATCGCGATCTCACGATGAGCGCGCTCGGCACGCCAATCATCGTGTGGCCGGAGGCGGCCGCGCCCGACCTTGCGAACAACCTCACGACCTACCTCCTCGGGATCTATCGCGCGGCGCGCGGACACGGCTCGGCGGTGGTGCTCGGGATCGTGCGCGCGGAGGGCCTCGCGAACGGCGACGACGCGTATTTCAACTCGGTACTGAGCCTCGGCACGAGCATCGGCTGGTACGACAAGCGCCACCTGGTGCCGTTCGCCGAGTTCTTCCCGGTCCCCGGGTTCGTGCGCTCGTGGCTGCGCTTGATGAGCCTGCCGTACTCCGACTTCACGCGCGGCGGGCCACACCAGCCGCCGCTCGAGGCCGGTGGCCTCGCGCTCGCCACCACGGTCTGCTACGAGGACGCGTACGACAGCTACGAGCTGGGCGAGCTCGGCGAGTCCGATGCGCTCGTGAACGTCACCAACGATGCGTGGTTCGGTCACTCGAGCGCCCGCTACCAGCACTTTCAGATCGCGCGCATGCGGGCCATGGAGACCGGGCGATACCTGCTGCGGGCCGCGAACGACGGGATCTCGGGGGTGATCGGCCCGCGGGGGAGCGTGGTCGCGCAGGCTCCACAGTACCGGCCGGTCGTGCTCAAAGCCACGATTCGCGCCTACCGAGGGCTCCCACCCTTCGCCCTGTTCGGAAATTGGTTGATTATTTCCGTCGCTGCCACCACGCTCGGGGTAGCGATCGCCGGGGGACGGGCCTTACGCCTCGCGGTGCGCGCACACGGCGCTCCCGCCGCCGCGACACGGGAGCACCGGGCTGCGGAAGATGTGTCATAAAGGCGGGCGGAACCTCTGGCGGCGCAGGAAGGTCAACCCTTTCGGTCCTGCGAGCCCAAGCAAACTTCGGAGTCATACATGAGTCGTCAGTCGTCGGCCCGCAGGGCCGAGATTCTCTTCATCGCGAGCGTCGCGCTCGCGGCCTGCCCGGGCAGCTCGACCGCCGAGAGCGCCGTGCCGATGCTCGCAACCGCGCGCGCCGCGCACGGCGTCGCGCAATCCTGCTCCGAGCCCGCGACGATGCTCCCGGACTTCTCGGGGCTCGTCGAGAAATACGGCGCGGCCGTCGTCAACGTGCAGGTCGTCGAGCACGCGCAGTCCTCGGGAGATTCGGACGATTCCGACGACCCCTTCAATGACTTCTTCCGTCGCTTCGGCATCCCGGGCCCCAACGTCGCTCCGCGGAACGCTCCGCCCGAGCGCGGTACCGGCTCCGGGTTCATCGTGAGTCCCGACGGCTACATCCTCACCAACGCGCACGTCGTGAACGACGCCGATCAGGTGACCGTGAAGCTCGTCGACCGACGCGAGTATCAGGCGAAGGTGATTGGGATCGATGAGCGGACCGACGTGGCCGTGATCAAGATCTCGGCGCGCGGCTTGCCGGTGGTCAAGATCGGGGATCCGAGCAAGTTGAAGCCCGGGATGTGGGTGGTCGCGATCGGCTCGCCGTTCGACTTCGACAACAGCGTGACCGCCGGCATCGTGAGCGCGACGGAGCGCAACCTCCAGAGCGACAACTATGTGCCGTTCATCCAGACGGACGTTCCGGTCAATCCCGGCAACTCGGGCGGCCCGCTTTTCAACGTGCGTGGCGAGGTCGTGGGGATCAACTCGCAGATCTTCAGCCAGACGGGCGGGTACATGGGCCTGTCGTTCGCGATCCCGATCGACGTGGCCGTGAACGTCGAGGAGCAGCTCATCAGGACCGGACACGTCGTGCGGGGCCGCATCGGCGTGGAGATCCAGGACGTGAACGCACAGCTCGCCGAATCCTTCGGCCTCGATCGTCCGCGCGGTGCGCTCGTGAGCAAGGTGGAGTCCGGCGGTCCGGCCGAGAAGGCCGGCATCAAGTCGGGCGATGTGATCCTCGCGGTCGACGGACAGACGATCGAGCGCTACGGCGAGCTCTCCACGCGCATCTCGAACATGCACCCGGGGAGCGAGGCACGCCTGACGATCTGGCGTGCGGGCAGGCAGCAGGACCTCAACGTCCACATCGCCGAGTTGAGCGAGACCGAGGAGCGCACCGCCGCTCACGCGCAGCCGGGCCACGGCGCGGACACCGCGCGGCTCGGGCTGTCGGTGCGGCCGCTCACGCCCGATGAGAAGCAGCAGGTGCAGACCGACGGCAATCTCGTGGTTGAGCGCGCGACCGGTCCCGCCGCCGCGGCTGGCGTCGAGCCCGGGGACATCATCCTCGGCGTGAACGGCAAGCGCGTGCATACGGTGGGCGAGCTGCAGCAGGCGGCGAAGTCGGCCGGCAAGAGCATGGCGCTCCTCATCCAGCGACAGGACGCGCAGATCTTCGTGCCGTTGCGACTGCCCTGAAGCGGCACCGCCGATGGAGGGGAGCTACGACCCGGCGGCCGTAGAGCGGGCTGCACAGGCGCATTGGCGTGCGCGCGAGGCCTACCGCGCTCGGGAGAACGACCCGCGCTTCCCGAGGGGGAAATTCTACGTCTGCTCGATGCTGCCGTATCCGAGCGGGAAGCTCCACATGGGGCACATGCGCAACTACACGTTGAACGACGTGGTCTACCGCTTCATGCGCTCCTCCGGCTACAACGTCATGACGCCGATGGGCTGGGACGCCTTCGGTCTGCCGGCCGAGAACGCCGCGATGGACAAGCGCATCGCCCCGGCGGCCTGGACGCGCGCCAACATCGCCGAAATGAAGGCGCAGTTCGCGCCGATGGGTTTCGCGTTCGACTGGTCGCGCGAGGTCGCCACCTGCGATCCGAGCTACTACCGCTGGAACCAGTGGCTGTTCCTCAAGATGCTGAAGCTCGGCATCGCCTATCGCCGGACCCAGATCGTCAATTGGGATCCGGTGGATCAGACCGTGCTCGCCAACGAGCAGGTCGAGGACGGTCGCGGCTGGCGCTCCGGCGCACTCATCGAGAAGCGCGAGATTCCGGGCTACTACCTTGCGATCACGCGCTACGCCCAGGAGCTGCTCGATGAGGTCGAGCGCGACCTCGAGGGGTGGCCGGCGCAGGTGCGCACCATGCAGCAGAACTGGATCGGGCGGAGCGAGGGCGTGCGCTTCGCGTTTCCATACGAGCGGGCCGGAGGGCGGGAGCTCCTGTGGGTGTTCACGACGCGCGCGGACACCATCATGGGCGTCACCTTCGTGGCGCTTGCGCCGGAGCACCCCTTGGCGGTCGATCTGGCGCGCGATGATCCCCGCCTCACGGCGTTCATCGAGCAATGCCGCCAGGGCGGGGTCGCCGCCGCCGAGCTCGCCACGATGGAGAAGAAGGGCGTGCCCACGGGATTCGCGGTGACGCATCCCCTGACCGGCGAGCGTGTCGAGGTGTGGATCGGCAACTACGTCCTCATGAGCTATGGCGACGGCGCGGTGATGGGCGTGCCGGCCCACGACGAGCGCGACTTCGCCTTCGCGCGCACCTACGGATTGCCGATCCGGCAGGTGATCGAGATCGGCGCGCAGCCGTTCTCCCCCGAGCGTTGGAGCCCGTGGTACGCGGCGACCGACGGCAGCCGCTGCGTCAACTCACGCTCGTCCGACGGCCGCTACGACTACGACGGCAAGACTTACCGCGAGGCCGTCGATGCCGTCGCCGCCGATCTGGAGGCCCTCGGACTCGGCGGAAAGAAAGTGCAATGGCGCTTGCGCGACTGGGGAATCTCGCGCCAGCGCTACTGGGGCACGCCGATTCCGGTGATCCATTGCGCAACGTGCGGCGTCGTGCCCGTTCCGGAGGAGGATCTACCGGTCGTACTGCCCGAGGACCTGGTGCCGGATGGCACGGGGAACCCGCTCGCCAAGGACGAGCGCTTTCTCGCCTGCAGCTGTCCCCGGTGCGGCAAGGCGGCGCGGCGCGAGACCGACACGATGGACACGTTCGTCGATTCCTCCTGGTACTACATGCGCTATTGCTGCCCGGATGCGGCAGCCATGGTCGATGAGCGCACCGACTACTGGATGCCCATGGACCAGTACATCGGCGGCATCGAGCACGCCGTCCTGCATCTGCTCTATGCGCGGTTCTGGACGAAGGTGATGCGGGATTTGGGGCTGGTCGGATTCGGCGAGCCGTTCAAGCGGCTCTTCACTCAGGGCATGCTGCTCGCGCACTGCTACTACCGCGAGGAGCCGAGCGGGCGGCGGCGCTGGTTCTACCCGAGCGAGATCGAGGAGCAGTTCGACGAGCGGGGCGCGCCGGTGAGCGCGACGGCGATCGAGGACGGCCAGCCGGTGAGCTACGCAGGCATCGAGAAGATGTCGAAGAGCAAGAACAACGTCGTCGAGCCGCGTTCCTTCATCGAGCGCTTCGGCGCCGATACCGCGCGCGCATTCGTGATGTTCGCCGGTCCCCCCGATCAGAGCGCGCCGTGGTCGGACACGAGCGCCGAGGGCGTGCACCGGTTCCTGAGGCGGCTGTGGAGCTTCAGTCACGCCGAGCGCGAGCGCATCGCGGGCGCTCCGCCGCTCGTGGCAACCGAGCTCGGCGGTGCTCTCAAGAAGGCGCGGCACGAGCTGCACGCGACGTTGCAGCAGGCGTTGTTCGACTACCAGCGCATGCAGTACAACACCGTCGTCTCGGCCGCGATGATCATGCTGAACGTGCTCGAGACCGCGAAGTCGCAGCCCGCAAGCGCATCGCTCCTGCGCGAGGGCACGGGGCTCCTGCTGCAGACGCTGTACCCGATCGCCCCGCACATCGCGCACGCGCTGTGGGTGGAGCTCGGGTATGCCGCCCAAGCGGGCGAGCTCATCGATGCACCCATGCCGCAGCCTTCCACCGAGGCGCTGCGGCAGGAGGAGCTCGAGCTCGTCGTGCAGGTCAACGGAAAGCTCCGCGGGCGGGTGACCGTGGCGGCAGATGCGAGCGAAGAGTCGATCAGGGCGCTCGCGCTCGCCGATGAGCACGTGAGGAAATTCGTCGCGGACAAGCCCGTGAGGAAGGTGATCCTCGTGCGCAACAAGCTCATCAACATCGTCGTATGAGCGGCTTGGGCGTCGGCGGCTCGAGCTGGCGGTGCGGCGCGGTGGGGAGCCTCGCCGCCGCGCTTCTCGCCTCGGGCTGCGGCTTTCACCTCGAGGGCCACACGCCGTTGCCGAAGCCGCTCAAAGTCGCCTACGTGGATGCGAAGAATCAGCAGAGCGACTTCGTGCAGGGGCTGCGCAAGGCGCTGCTCATCGCCGGAGCGCGCGTGACGGACGATGAAACCCAGGCGACCGCGGTCGTGCACGTGCTTGAAGATGCGGTGACGCCGCGCGTGCTCGCCGTCTCCCCGACCGATCTGCCGCGCGAGTACGAGATCACCTACACGGTGCGCATCTCGGTCACCGCGGGCGAGAAGGACTTGCTCACTCCGCAGGAGCTCTCGCGCGTGCGCGATTACGCGTTCGACGAATACGTGCTCCTCGCCAAGGATAACGAGGAGGACATCCTGCGCCAGGCGCTCGCGCAGGATCTGGTCGACGTGGTCATGCGGCGGCTGTCGAGCCTGTAGGTGGCCTGCGCGCGCTTGAGCGGCGCCGACCTGATCGCGTGCGCCTCGCTCCTCGCGCGTTTCGGCCTCGAGCTCACGCTCGTTGCGCCCGAGGAGGAGATTCCCGGCTCCTATTGGGGCGAGAGCGAAGCCGGGCTCATCGCCGATCGGCTCTATGCGCGGCTCGACACCCCTCTGCACTCGATCCTGCACGAGGCCGCGCACTACGTGTGCATGACGCCGGAGCGGCGCGTCGCGCTCGATCGCGACGCCGGAGGCGAGGATCTCGAGGAATCGGCGGTCTGCTACCTGCAGATCCTGCTTGCGCGCGAGCTCCCCGGGGTCGGCGCCGAGCGGCTCTGCGCCGACATGGATGAGTGGGGTTACAGCTTCCGCTTAGCCAGCGCTGGCGCCTGGTTTGAGCGCGACAGCGAGGACGCGCGCGCGTGGCTCATCGACGCCCGAATCATCGACGAACGGAACCGGATCACGGGGCGGCTACGGGAGCGGTAGCGATGTATGCCTCGCACCGGCGAGACGCGCTCATCGCTACCGCTTCGGTCACGAGGAGGCGCGAGCGAAGCGGTCCGTGGCGCTCACGAGCTCGTGCGTGATGCCCGGCTCGAACGCGGAATGGCCGGCGTCGGGCACGATACGCAGGTCAGCTTCCGGCCAGGCGCGATGGAGATCCCAGGCACTGCGCATCGGGCAGACCACATCGTAGCGGCCCTGCACGATGACGCCGGGGATGCGGCGGATGCGGCCCACATCGGCGAGGAGCTGGCCGTCGCTCGCGAAGAAGCCACGATTGACGAAGTAGTGGCACTCGATGCGCGCGAAGGCCGACGCGTAGTCGGCCTCGTCGAACTTCGCGACATAGCTCGGATTCAAGTGCAGGAAGCTCGTCGCCCCCTCCCAGACCGACCACGCGCGCGCGGCACGCCGCAGCTCCGCCGGGTCCTCGCTCGTCAGGCGCCGATAGTAGGCCGCGATCAGGTCGGCGCGCTCCGCGGGCGGAATCGGCGCGACATATTGCTCCCACTGATCGGGAAAAAGCGCCGCCGCGCCGCCGGGGTCCTGGTAAAACCAGTCGATTTCCCAGCGCCTGACCAGGAAGATGCCGCGCAGGACCAGCGCCGAGACGCGCTCGGGATGCGTCTCGGCGTATGCGAGCGCAAGCGTCGAGCCCCAGGAGCCGCCGAAGACGAGCCAGCGCTCGATGCCAAGATGCTCGCGCAGCCGCTCGATATCCTCGACCAGGTGCCAGGTGGTGTTGTCGGTGAGGCTCGCATGCGGGCGGCTCTTGCCGCAGCCGCGCTGATCGAAAAGCACGATGCGGTAGCGTCTGGGATCGAAGAAGCGGCGCATGCGCGCGTCGGTACCCCCGCCCGGGCCGCCGTGCAGGAACACCGCCGGCCTGCCACGCGGGTTGCCGCTCTGCTCGAAGTACAGCTCGTGCAGCTCCGAGACGCTCACGTAGCCGCTCGCGTACGGCCTGATCGCGGGGTAGAGGCTCTTCGCGCCTCCGCGCTTTGCCGCTCGCTTGAGCGCGAGCCTTCGAGTGACCGCAGGCATGAGGCTCACTTCCCGTTCGGCTGGAAGAGCCAATATACCGCAGGTAGCATGGGAGCCATCGTGGACTGCCCCGGTCTCCATTGAAGCTCAACGCCGACTCTCTGCCGCGCCACCTGGAAGGGCAGCTGCTGCCGGTCTACCTCGTTTCCGGGGATGAGCCGCTCATCGCCGGGGAGGCTGCGGATGCAGTGCGCGCGTGCGCCCGCGAGCGGGGCTTCACCGAACGGGAGGTGCTGCACATGGATCGCGGCGCCGACTGGGATGCGGCGCGGGCGGCCGTCGGTACTCTGTCGCTGTTCGCGGCGCGCCGTCTGATCGAGGTCCGGCTCCCCACCGGCAAGCCCGGCGTGGGCGGCGGGCGCGCGCTCACGGCGATTGCCGCCGGGCTCACGCCCGACACGCTCCTGCTCATCCTGACAGGCCGTCTCGATCGCGAGGCGCAGGGCGCGGAGTGGGTGCGGGCGGTGGAAGCACGCGGCGCGTGGGTCGCGGTGTGGCCGATCGCAGCCGAGCGGATGGTGCCGTGGCTCGAGGGCCGCTGCCGCAGGCTCGGGCTCGTTGCGGACCGCGACGCGCTCGAGGTCCTCGCCGACCGAACGCAGGGCAATCTACTCGCCGCTCAGCAGGAGCTCGAGAAGCTCAAGCTCCTGCATGGCAGCGAGCGCATCACGGCTGCCCGGATCCTCGCGGGCTCGAGCGACAGCGCGCGCTTCAACGTGGGCGAGCTCACCGAGGCGCTCGTCGCCGGCAATCCGGGCCGCGCGCTGCGCATTCTCGCAGGCCTGCGGGCCGAAGGCGGCGAGCCGCCCCTCGTGCTGTGGGCCACCGTCAGGGCGATGCACGAGCTCTGGACGCGCGCAGCGGGGTCCGAGGCGGGCTCGCGCGGGCGCGGATCGCGGCCGTCGTTCGCGCGCCTCACGGCGCGCGCCGTGCGCGTCGATGCACTCGCGAAGGGCCGCACGCGCGGCGATCCCTGGGACGAGCTCGCGCTGCTTGCCTGCGAGCTCTGCGGCAAAGCCCCCCTTCCCATGAGCGCGGCGCGCCTCGAATAGGGCCTGCGCGATGCAGACGATCGGTCTCTTCGGCGGCGCCTTCGATCCCATTCACTACGGGCACCTGCGCACGGCATTCGAGCTCTGGCAGGCGCTCGGCTTGAGCGAGGTGCGGTTCCTGCCTACCGGCAACCCGCCGCACCGCGCCGAGCTCACCGCGAGCGCCGAAGTGCGACTCGCAATGGTCAAGGCCGCGGTCGCGGGCCAGTCCGGGTTCATCGTCGATGATCGCGAGGTGCGCCGAAGCGGCGTGTCGTACTCGATCGACACGCTCACCGAGATCCGCGAGGAGTTCCCCGATCGCTCGCTTTGCCTGCTCCTCGGTATGGATGCGTTTCTGGGGCTGCCCAACTGGCACCGCTGGCGCGAGCTCTTTGATCTCGCACACGTCGTCGTCGCGCACCGCCCCGGCTGGAAGGCGCCTGCCCGCGGTCCGTTGGGCGAGGTCATGGTGGATCGCGGCACCGGCAGCATCCGCGATCTGCACGATGAGCGCGCTGGACGTATCTACGTGCACGCCGGCACACAGCTCGAGATCTCCTCGACGGAGCTGCGCCAGCTGCTCGTCGCGGGCCGCGATCCGCTCTACTTGGTGCCCGATACCGTGCGCAGGATCATCTTCGAGACCGGATGCTATGCTCGGCACGGGCGCTAACCGCACGACCGAAGGAGTACTTGGCGAACACATGACGAACACCCGAACCCGCAGGAGCCCTGCGCGTGAGCCCGATGCGTCGCTGCGCAAACTGGTCGCCACCGCGCTCGAGGACATGAAAGCGACCAACGTCAAGGTGCTCGACGTGCGCGGTCTCACGGACATCGCCGACACCATGATCATCGCCTCGGGCAACTCGGATCGGCACGTGCGCTCCATCGCCGAGCGCGTCGTCGAGAAGGTCAAGGCTTCCGGATCGAGGCCGCTCGGGCTCGAAGGCGAGCGGGAGGGAGAATGGGTGCTGGTGGATCTCAACGACGTGATCGTGCACGTGATGCTGCCGCGCGTGCGCGAGTTCTACGGACTCGAGAGCCTATGGGAAGGTGCGCAGAGCCACACCGCCGCAGCATCGCGCCGCACCGCGCGGCGGAGCTCCGAGTAGGCGCGCGCGGCCGCGGCCGGCGCGACGGATCACTCGGATGCGGATGCGCGTGCTCGCGATCGGGACGCGCATGCCCGCCTGGGTCGAGGAGGTGTTCCGCGACTATGCCCGCCGGATGGCCGGGACTCTGCCGCTCGAGCTGCGCGAGCTCGCGGCGGGTCCGCGTGAGAAGTCCGGCAAAGCGGGCCGCGCGCTCGAGCTGGAGGCGGAGCGGCTGCTCGCGGAGCTGCGCCCGGACGACTTCGTGGTCGCGCTCGATGAGCACGGACGCGAGCTTTCGACCGATGAGCTCGCCCGCTGGCTCGGCGTACGCATGCAGGAGGGGCGCGACGTGGCTTTCCTGATCGGCGGGCCCGACGGGCTCGCCCCGCGCGTGCTCGGGCGCAGCGATCTCACCTGGTCGCTCTCGCGCCTCACCTTTCCGCACGCCCTGGTGCGCGTGCTGCTCGCCGAGCAGCTCTACCGCGCGCACACGCTGCTCGCCGGCCATCCCTATCACCGCGCATGACGGACGCGACGCGGACCTCCCCAGGATCGACGGCGCCGCCCGTGCTGTGTCTCGGTTCCGCCTCGCCGCGGCGCCGCGCGCTCCTCGAGCAGATCGGCGTCGCGCACCTCGTGCGCCCTGCGCAGATCGACGAGCGGCGCTTGAACGCGGAGCCGCCGCGCGACTACGTGATGCGCGTTGCGCGCGCCAAGGCGCTCCGCGTGCGCGCGAGCGAGCGGGACCTTCCGGTGCTCGCCGCCGACACCGCGGTGGTGCTCGGCGAGGCGGTGTTCGGGAAGCCTCGCGATCGCGCCGAGGGCATCGCGATGCTCGAGGCGCTCTCGGGCCGCACCCACGAGGTGCTCACCGCGGTGGCGCTCGCCACGGCTTCGGGCTTGACCGCCGCGCTCAGCGTGAGCGCGGTGCAGTTGCGCTCAACGAGCGCCGCGGAGCGCGCACGGTACTGGGACACCGGCGAGCCGCACGATAAGGCGGGTGCCTACGCCATCCAGGGCCGCGGCGCGGTGTTCGTCGAGTCGCTCGCCGGGAGCTTCTCGGGCGTCATGGGCTTACCGCTTTACGAAACCGCACAACTCCTGGGCGCCGCGGGTGTGGCGTACTGGCTGCCGATCGACCGGGAGCGGCCGTGAGCGGCGCGCTCGGTGCGGCCGGTGACACGGGGACCCTGGGCGAGGCGGGCAGCGCGACCGGCAGTGCCGAGATCTTCCTGAACGTCGGGCCGCGCGAGACGCGCGCGGCCCTTCTCGAGAACGGCGCCCTGCAGGAGCTGCATATCGAGCGCGCGAGCCGGCGCGGGATCGTCGGCAACCTCTACAAGGGACGGGTCTCGCGCGTGCTACCCGGCATGCAGGCGGCGTTCGTCGACGTGGGCCTCGAGCGCACGGCGTTCCTGCACGTCGCCGACATCGCGCTCGCAAAGCCCGAGGACACGATCGTCACGGCGCCCGCGGTCGATGATATCCGGCGACTCGTGAGTGAGGGCGATGAGATCCTCGTGCAGGTCGTCAAGGATCCGATCGGCACCAAGGGCGCGCGCCTGACCACCTTCGTTGCGCTGCCCTCGCGCTACCTCGTCTACCTCCCGCGCGGCGAGGGCGTCGGGGTTTCGGCGCGCATCGAGGAGGAGAGCGAGCGCCAGCGGCTCAAGGCGACGGTAGCCGGTCTGCTCGCGGCAAGCTCACCGGGCGGCTACATCGTGCGCACGGCCGCTCAAGGCGCCACGGCCGCGGGACTGAAGGAGGATATGGCTTACCTCGATCGGTTGTGGCAGCACGTGCGCGCGCTCGCGGCGCGCACCGCGCCCGGGCACATCGTGCATGAGGATTTGCCGCTCGCGCTCCGCGTGTTGCGCGATGAGCTCTCGCGCGGCGTGAGCCGCGTGGTCGTCGACTGTCCCCAAGAGCACGCGCGCATGGCGGCCTTCGCGTCGGCGTTTCTCGCGGACGGCGCGGCGCGCCTCGAGCGCTACGCGGGCTCGCGGCCGCTGTTCGACCTGCAGGGCATCGAGGAGGAGGTCACCCGCGCGCTCGAGCGCAAAGTCCCGCTCAAGTCGGGAGGGCACCTGGTGATCGATCAGACCGAGGCGATGGCGACGATCGATGTGAACACCGGCGCTTATGTCGGCCACCGCAATCTCGAGGAGACGATCTTTCGCACCAATCTCGAGGCGGCGGTCGCGATCGCGCGGCAGCTGCGCTTGAGGAACCTGGGCGGCATCATCATCATCGATTTCATCGACATGACCGATGAGGGGCATCGCCGCCATGTGCTCGCGGCGTTCGAGCGCGCGCTCGCCGCCGACCGCGCCCAGACGCGCATCGTGAGCTTGTCGCCCCTCGGGCTCGTCGAGATGACACGCAAGCGCACGCGCGAGAGCCTGCAGCACCTGCTGT
>Ga0335074_10004887_pt1 | contig 18518 bp, 16 predicted proteins | sample Lox_Sample_23_FD_206715 | JGI IMG/M metagenome (GOLD analysis project Ga0335074, IMG submission 206715) | Soil microbial communities from Loxahatchee National Wildlife Refuge, Florida, United States - Lox_Sample_2.3 | ecosystem: Environmental > Terrestrial > Soil > Wetlands | place: USA... | reverse complement strand
CGCGCGCATCCCGTCACGATAACAGTTCTGTTGGTGATCGCCGCCGCCGTTCTCGTTTTCGGCTGCTTCCCGGCTCTACTGCAAGGCTGGATCGCGAGCTTCTATCCGGGGTCTTAGCATTCTTCAACAGAAAACCGCCAGAAGCCCCACGCTTCCGACGGCTTTTCGCTGACTCGCAAACTCGCTCACCTGCGAACTCGCGCGCAGCACACGCGAACCTGCTATCGCAAAAAACCACGCAGCGAGTGCCGGCTCCGCGGCCCTTCAGTACTTCACGATGGCTGTGAATGAATCCGGCTTCAGGCTAGCACCGCCCACCAGCGCGCCGTCAATCTCTTCCTGGCCGATGAGCGCCGTCGCATTATCGGGCTTGACGCTGCCGCCGTAAAGAATGCGCATGGCGGCGGCCACATCGGCGCCCAGCAACTTCGCCACTTCCGCGCGGATGATGCGGTGCGCGTCGGCGGCGATCTCGGGCGTGGCCGTCTTGCCCGTGCCGATGGCCCACACCGGTTCGTAGGCAATCACGATGGGCGCGGCTGCATCAGGCGTGATGCCGGCGAATGCGCCGTTTACCTGCGTCTTCAAAACGCTGGCCGTCTTGCCCGCTTCGCGCTCTTCCAGCACCTCGCCGATGCAGACCACGGGAATGATCCCGTGCTTTAGCGCCGTGTGCAGCTTCTTGTTGACGATCTCGTCGGTCTCGGAGAAGTACTGGCGGCGTTCGGAGTGCCCGATGAGCGTGTGCGTCCCGCCAACTGCCTTCAGCTGGCCAACCGAAGTTTCGCCGGTATAAGCGCCCTCTTCGGCGAAATGGATATTCTGCGCGCCGACAGCAACGTTCGACCCACCGCACGCGGGGGTGACGGTTGGCAGCAGCACCGGAGACGGGAAGAGCGCGATCTCATCGCGCGTGTGGCCGGCGACCATCGGCAAAAAGGCATCAACAAAGGCCTTGGCTTCGGCAGGCGTTTTATACATCTTCCAGTTGGCGGCAATCAGTGCTTTGCGAAACATGATTTGGGTCCCTCAAGTGTTTGTTGTTCTCAATTCAATTCTAGAAGGCTGATCCCGGAGCGACAGGTGACAGTCGGCTCAACCGCGAAGTCCGCACAAAAGGATCCGCATCCGGAGCGCCGGATGCGTTCCCTGAATCCTGAAACCTGATTCCTGCTTCACTTTTCCGTCAACGCTTCCACGCCCGGCAGCTTCTTGCCCTCGAGAAATTCGAGGCTGGCTCCGCCGCCGGTTGAGATGTGCGTAATCTGGTCGGCGACGCCGGCCTGGTTGATGGCGCTCACCGAGTCGCCGCCGCCAATGATCGACGTCGCGCCCTTGTTGGCCGCGACAGCGCGAGCGATGGCGTTCGTGCCCACGGCGAAACGTGGAAACTCGAAGACGCCGGCCGGGCCGTTCCACACAATCGTTCTGGCTGTCGAGACCACCTGCTCAATCGCCGCAACTGACTTCGGCCCGATGTCGAGACCCTGCCATTCGGCGGGAAAATCTTTCGACGAGTCCCACAACTGCGCGTTCGCGTCGTTGGCAAAGTTGTCGGCGAGCACGTTATCCGCGGGCAGCAGCAGATTGACGCCTTTGGCCTTCGCCTTGGCCAACGTGTCTTTCGCAAGTTCGATCTTGTCCTCTTCAACCAGCGACTTGGCCGTGGCCACGCCGAGCGCTCGATAAAAGGTGTACGCCATGCCACCCACGATCACCAGCGTGTCGACCTTATCGAGCAGATTCTGGATCACATCGATCTTGCCCGAGATCTTCGAGCCGCCGATGATGGCGATAAACGGCCTTTCCGGCGACTCCAGCGCTTTGCCCAGATAGGTAATCTCCTTTTCCATCAGCATCCCGGCGACGGCCGGCTTGAGGTAATGTGTGATGCCCTCTGTGGAGGCGTGCGCGCGATGCGCCGAGCCGAACGCGTCGTTCACATACACTTCGGCCAGCGAGGCCAGTTGTTTTGAGAATGCCGGATCATTGAGTTCCTCTTCCGGGTGAAAACGCAGATTCTCGAGCAGCAGCACCTGTCCGGATTCGAGCTGGCGCGCCATCTCTTCGGCAATCTCGCCCACGCAGTCCGGCGAAAAGGCCACGTTGACGCCATTCGCCAGCCTCTTGTCGAGCAACTCGCGCAGCCGGTCGACAACGGGGCGCAGTGAGTGTTTCGGATTCGGCTTGCCCTTGGGACGGCCCAGGTGCGAAGCGAGAATGACTTTCCCCTTGTGGCGCAGCGCGTACTCGATCGTGGGCAGCGTGGCTACAATGCGCGTGTCGTCGGTGATTTCCTTGCCGTCTTCAGTGAGTGGAACGTTAAAATCCACACGGATAAAAAGCCGCCGATTGGTCAGATCGATGTCTTGAATCGAGAGCTTGGCCATGGAATGTTGCCTTTCTTAAAAGCAGTGATCAGTGGTCAGTGATCAGTGGTCATCGAACAAAACAGAGATCAGAGAAAAGAGATCAAGAATCTCAGCTGCCTGCCTCCGGTGTTGCTGACGCTGATGAATCGGGAATCACGGCGTCCATCTCAATTTCGATACGCCATGCAGGGTTGAGCAGCTGTGCCACCACAACCATGGTGGCGGCGGGACGAATCTGGGCCAAAAACTCGCCGTGGACGCGGCCTACGGCTTCCCAGTCTTCAACTTGAGTCAAAAACATGCGTGTGCGAACCACGTCGTTGAACGAGGCGCCGGCGCGCGACAGCGCCTCTCGAGCAATTTCAAAGATGCGGCGCGTCTGCCCGGCGGCGTCCTCATCTTCAGCGCCGACCGGCCCCGTCCCCGCCAGATGCACGCAGCGCCCAATGCGTACTGCCCGCGAGAAGCCGATGATCGGCTCGTAAGGTGATCCGCCGCTGATGTTGGTGCGTGTCACAGTGGCCAGTGTTCAATGGTCAGTGATCAGCAACCTGGTGGACAGTTAAGAATCGACTGGCCACTGATGGCTGACCACCGTTCACGTTCGTTACAGCCCCTTCTTCACCAGGAAGCCGATGAGGTCGACGACGCGGTTGGAGTAGCCCCACTCGTTGTCGTACCAGCTCAGCACCTTGACGCTTTGGCCGATGACCTTGGTCAGCTTGGAGTCGACGATGGAGCTGCGCTTGTCGCCCTTAAAGTCGGAACTGACCAGCTCGTGCTCTTCGTAGCCGAGGATCCCCTTCATCGGGCCGTCGGCAGCGGCTTTCAGCGCAGCGTTCACGCTCTTCGCATCGGTAGTCTTTTCGCTGATGAAGGTGAGATCGACAATGGATACGTTCGGCGTGGGAACACGGAGCGAGAAACCGTCGAGCTTCCCCGCCGTTTCAGGAATCACCAGCTTCAGCGCCTTGGCCGCGCCGGTTGAGCTGGGAATCATGTTCAGTGCGGCAGCGCGGGCGCGGCGCAAGTCCTTGTGCGGGAAGTCGAGAATCACCTGGTCGTTGGTGTAGCTGTGGATGGTCGTCATGATGCCGCTGACGATGCCGAACTCCTTAATGAGCACCTTCACCACGGGCGCCAGGCAGTTGGTGGTGCAGCTCGCGTTTGAGATCACATTGTGCTTGGCCGGATCGTAGGTGTCCTCATTGACCCCGAGCACGATGGTGACGTCTTCGTTCGTCGCCGGAGCCGAAATGATAACTTTCTTGACGGTCGGACCGAGATGCGCCTTGGCCACCGACGCGTCGGTAAAGCGACCGGTCGATTCGACAATGATTTGCGCTCCTACATCGGCCCAGGGCAGCTTGGCGGGATCCTTCTCGGCGTAAACCTTGATCTTCTTGCCATCGACGGTGATGAAATCCTCGCCTGCCGCGATATCGTTGGGCAGGTTGCCCAAAATCGAGTCGTACTTGAGCAGATGTGCCAGCGTCGCGGGGCTGGTCAAGTCATTCACGGCAACAAAATCGATTTCCTTGTTTCCCATCGCGGCCCGCAAAACGTTGCGTCCAATGCGGCCGAATCCGTTGATTCCAACCTTCACTGCCATATGTCGTTTCTCCTTGATTGTCGTTAAAGCCTGCTGCCAAAAATGTCAGGGTTGTGCGGCGTCTCCATCCCGCGAACCAAAAGCCCGTTCGTGAGAACTCCGGTTTTTCCACCCCGCAAACGAAGTTCCTTCGCGGGGTTCCGGAGCCTTTTCGCGTCGACTCAAGGCTTGTGGGCCCGGAAAAATAGCGTTTCCTCAGGTGTCGTAAAGCGAATCTACCAAACCTTTGATCGTATCATTTGGGGCCCGGCGTTATGTTGAAAGCGACGGTTCTCGCGCACACGATTCCCTACCGAAAGGATGGGGTTCTTTTATGGGACTGTATGTGACGGTGTGCACATGATTTGCAGCGCGGTCGCCCGGTATGGTATTCGGGTGAAGGAAAAGGCTTTTTGCAAGGATTTGAGCAACAATGAGACGACGTTCCAGACGCGGTCCTAATATCTCTGAATCGACAGGCAAGACAGGCGCAGAACTTCCATCAAATCAACCGGCTCCGCTGGTACCGCAGTATCCCGACGATGCGCCTCGCGGGCAGCAGGCCACCCATCAGCAAGGCGAGCAGAACGTCCAGAGGCGGCGTGTACCCCGCACTGACTGGAATGAGCAGGCCGGCTCAGGCCGGCTCGAGGTGGAAACCCAGCCAGAGCTGTCGCCAACTCCGGCGCCCAAACCGAATGCGGCCGGCCAGACGCCCAAAGGCTACGTCGTGCTGGCCATCGGGCTGCCCGGCTCGGGCAAAACCACCTGGTTCGGCCGACGCGGCATCACGCCGCTCTCTTCCGACCTGCTGCGCGGCATCCTCTTCGACGATGTGGAAGAGCAGCGCTACCAGGGCCTTGTCTTCTCCACGCTGCGTTCGCTCTTGCGCGCGCGGCTCATCGCCCGCATGCCCATGAATTACGTCGACGCGACCAACCTTTCGATTCACGAGCGCCGCCAGTGGATCAAGATGGCCAAGAGCTTCGGCTACGAGGTGCAGGCGGTCTTCTTCGATGTGCCGCTCGATGTCTGCCTGGAGCGCAACCGCCAACGCGACCGCTCGGTGAGCGAGGACGTGATGCGTCGCATGGCCGAGAAGCTCAAGCCGCCGGTCTTCGAAGAAGGCTTCGAGAAGATCACGGTGGTGCGGGTGAAGAACACAGGGTAGATCGAGCGTCGGCTCCCGAATCCAATGCAGGTGAATTGGGAAGCTCTGTCATACATAGGACGACAGAGATGGGAGGGCGGCGGCATTGAATCTGACCTTTAAACTTGTTGCCATGAGTACTGCCTCCGCTCCCTACACCGAACCCTGGCTGCGCGGCAGCTATATCGACGTTCCTGCTGCCGGCCGCGCCGTCCTGCACGCGCTCGAACTCGCGCGCGACGATCTGACCAAGTGGACCGCGGGCCTGACCGGCGCCGAGATCCATACTTCGCCTCTCGGCCTCACCCCGATCGCCTTTCATCTGCGCCACATCGCCGGTTCGGTCGATCGCATCCTCACCTATGCGGAAGGCGGCCGGCTTTCGCCCGGCCAGCTCACGGCGCTCAAGGCGGAGCAGGGAAGTGAAGGGGATCAGGAACCGCTTGCCGCGCTGCTCGCCGAAGTCGAAGCCTCATTCAGCCGTGCCGCCGGGCGCATCCGCAGGCTGGCCGCTGCGAATTTCGACACGCCCCGCTTCGTGGGCCGCAAGCAGTTGCCCACCTCCATCGGCGGCGCTCTGATTCACGTGGCCGACCACACCATGCGCCACGTGGGACAGGTAGTGGCTACCGCAAAGGTGCTCATCGCGCTTCGCGCATAGCGGGCTCACGATCCACGACCAACGAATCGCGGCCCACGCGCCCCGAGTCGCGATCCAGCACCCACGACTCACGACTCACGGACCACGATCCACGAAGCACGAATCCCGGCTCACGAGTTTTACTGTCTCGGCGCCAGCTCGGGTCCGGGCGTCAGCAGGCTCTCGGCGTTGACCTGCGTCTGCTGCTGCAGGCTGTATCCGTCACGCGTCCTGATGTGGTATTTCTGCAAAGCCTTGCCCACGAGCTTTACCGTGATTGCACGCCAGCCGCGATTGGTATTGGGCTGGGGATAGTAGCTGATGGAGTAAAGGTGGCCAAGGTCTTCGCGGATCGAGGCGAACGCCTGTTTTGATTTGCTCCAGTTGCCGGCGAAATACGCTTTGCCCCCCGTCACCTTGCTCATGCGCTCGAACGCCGCGGTCGAAACCGGATCTTCCTGCGCCAGATGCGTGCTCACCAAGTAGATGATCGTCCCCGTCGATTGCGCCAGCTCGGCCACATCCTCGGGAGGAACAGAGCTGGCATTATCGGGGCCGTTTGAAAAGACCACGATGGCTTTCTTTCCTGTCAGGGGAGCCGCATCCTTCACGGTCAATAGCAGCGAGTTATACAGCGCGGCGTCGTCGCCGGCCACGGTGCTGCGCACGCCGTTCACGACTTTGAAGCGGTCCGGCGTGAGCGCTGTCGCTCGCGAAAGATCGCGGCTATACGAGTAAAATGCGATCTTGTCGGCGTCGTCCATGGAGCGCACAAAGTCTGATATCGCATCCTGCGCATAGACAAAGCCGCGATACATATAGTTGCTGGTGTCGAAGAGGATGAAGATGTCAGCTCCGCTGACTGGCGAGAGTTTCCCGTTGCTCAAGCTTCCGCTTGCGGTCGATTCCGCAACCAGCGAATTGCCTGCAACAGCTTCAGGATGCGCCGGGATAGAGTCGCCGCCCTTGCGCGCCGCGTTGCCTTCCTCAAAGGTTGCGATCTTTTCGGGGATCTTGTCTTCGGTAATGACAAAATCCTCGGGCTTGAGCCCGCTGATGTAGTGTCCCTTGTGATCAGTGACAGCAACGTTGAGCTGCACCAGAACCACATTCACGTGCAGGCGCGACGATTGATCCTGTGCCGCGAATTCGGGTTCCACATTGACCAGCATCAGCAAGCTTGCGCAAATCCCGATCGTCGATAGCCAGTTCCTGAGCGAATTCATCGCGTGGCGTCCTCTCCGTCCGTTGTGTTGCTGTTTCCGGCAAGTAAATCTGCGGTCCGCACCTTCATCTTGCCTTCCCTGAACTGTTCCCCTGTCTCCCGCATGGCGCGCATGAGCGCCGGCCAGTCGTCAATGCTGGTCGCCGAGATATTTGTAATCATCTGTCCGGTGAGCTCGGGAACCAGGATGTTCATCATCGCCGGAGCGTAGCCCTTTTCGTCCGCCAGCAGCGCCCAATAGAGATTGCTTGACTCCCACGATTCGCCGAACAGGCGGTTGGTATAACCCCCGGAGACCGGGAACGGCTCGCCGGTGAGGAGCGCCAGCGAATTGGTCTGCGCCAGCGTGGGGTGCGGAGCGCCAAAGTCACGGGCGATTCGCTCGGGGCTTGTCGCATCCGGATCTTTGCTGATCAGCGCGTCCAGCTCCTGGTTGGCCTGGCCGGCGGCTTTCGCCTGGCCGGAATACTCCTTGCGGAATTGGGCGCTTAGATAGAAAAGATCCGATGGGGGCAGGTTGCGGGCCAGATCCCCGGCGCTTTCCGCATTGGTCAAATCCGCTTCGATGGCGTCGATCCGTTCCCAACCCAGGCGCTGCGAGAAGACCTCGGCGATTTTCTTCTGCAAATCAGGATTGGACGCAGCCGACACAAGCAGTTCATCTGCCGCGCGCTGGTACAGGGCGGCCGCATGCAGCTCATCGCGGCTGACATCCCACCATCGCGGCAGAACTGAGTTCACCATGAGCTGCGGAACTGTCTCTCTCCAAATCAAGGCCTGTACCTTGTCAGGGGAAAGGAAGTCCTCTTCGGTCAGGGCCAGCACATAAGGCAGATCGGCGAGCGACCCGATCAGATAAGCGCCGCCGCCGGCAGTCGCACCGATCCCGACCAGAGACGGAGCGCCCCAGACCTCATCTACTCCCTCAATGGACGACGCTGAAAAATCGTGAGAGCGAACAAACAAGGGATTGCTGTGCAGGACCTGGGCGCCCGGCGGCTCGTAATATGCGTAATTCAAGCCCACCAGCGTGTCCCGCAGAAAGGGGGCCAGTCGGGCGCGTGCGGCATCGAGTTGCTCCGGCGTCGACGGGCCCTTGATCACCTTCGTCAGGTCAGTTCGCACCTGCAGCTCAGCATGGCGGCTGGTGTAAACCATCGGCGACCACGTTTCTCGCTCGCCTGCGCTGAAGATGGGCCGGGGCAGCTCGAATTCGCGCAGCGCTCCGGCCAGCGGCAGCAGTGAGTCGCTCGTTGCTGCTCCGTGCGCCATTTTGTCCAGGCCGTCATACAGCCCGAAGAGCGTATCCATCGAAACCAGGCGCTGGTCATCGAGCACCAAGCGCATTCTCCGCGCCATTTCTTCATGCACCCGCCGTCCCTCAGCCCCGTCCGGAACCGGACCCGCAAGAAGATCAACAATCTGGTCCTGCGAAAGGTTGGGTTTGCCGGCCGAGGCAGTGAGAATGGCCTGGAGGGACTTTCGTGCCGCTCCGAATAGGGCCTGGTTCGTGCCGATATCGCTGTACGGCTGAATGGTGCCCTGCCACGTTGCATTGAACTTGTCTTCCGGGATCTGGTGCTGCCGCGCCAGAATCTGCCAGATGCCGATCTCAGCCTGCAACGCGCCCAGCGCATTCGAACGAAGAACCGCGTTCGATATGCCGTTGACACGATCCACGATCGCGAAGAACTGATTGATCGAAGTATCATCCAGGGCCGGGAATTCGACGAATATGGGGTACCACTCCTTCAGATGAATAAACCGGGCGGCCAGTGTGCGCTCGGTCGCATCCTGCAAACGGTGGTCAGGCTGCCGGGCAACGTCAATCGCGCTCAGCATCAGATAGATCTGTGTCGGCCCGTCTTCCGTCTGCACGTTTGCATACGCCGCTATCGCTTCCAAAAGCCTGTCGGGATCGCCGGTTCCATGAATATAGCCTCCGCCGACATGCCCGTGGGCGGCTTTCTCCCAGCGCAGAAGAACTTCCTGCCAGAGCGCGGCCCCGCCCGGCACCTGTGGTTTGCCATCCGCATCCCACTGCACGCGAGTCAGCAGAAGGAGCAAAGTCGTGTTCCTTGGGAAGACTCCCGTGGCCGCCGAGAGGGTGGGGGCAGTGGACCGGTAGGCGTCGTACAGCCGCTTCAGGCGGTCGCTGTTGGTCAAATGAGCTTGCTGCGCCGGACTGACGCGGGAAAGCGCATCGAAGTAGGCGGCCAGCCAGCCTTGACCCTTGCTCAGCAGGCGATTGACAAATTCGCCCGAATGATCCGGGCTCGCGCCAACAAGATCTTCCCAGTCCTTCTCGGCCGCGTCTCCCCCGGGCACAATCACTGCGCCGGAATGAATACAGATCCGGCTCCCGTAAAAGTCAAATGCGGGAGCAACGGCCAGCAGCTTCCGCAGTCCGGGCGATTGATACAGGGCCTGCCGCGTCTGCGGCTCGATCCTCGACATCGCGGAATAGAGCCGGTCGACATTCTGGCTGTTGAGCAGAAGCTCGAGCAGATCGCTTGTCGCTCTCTGGCTGCTCCGCGGGAGCGCGAGCCAGTCTTTCTCCGTCAGGAGGATGGGTACGCGCGTCGATTCGAACGGATAGGCGAACGGCGTTCCATCCTGAATCGACTGCTCGAGTTTGGTCAGCGGAAAACCGGAATCGACCGTAAGAAAAGCTCGCTCCGCATCGGCAGTCACCAGCGAAGCATTTTGCTTCGAGCAGCCATGCTCGAATTGATATCCCAGGACACGAATCAACTGGCCGGCATCGTCGCAACCGGTCACATGAATCTTGCCGTCAGAACCGGTCAGAGGCTGAAGGTCGCGAGCCAGGCGCACATAGCGTTCCACCAGCAGCAGGTACTCGGTCTTGCGGCCGGTCTGGTAGCCGTAAAGAAACGCGTTCCGCGCCAGCAGAGGCAACACGTCCGCCGGAGAGATCTCCTGGCTGATACCGGCCATGCGCAGGAAAGGACGCAGCGGTCCCGGAATATCGATGGTTTGTTCCGAGGGCGCTTCGGCGGCGCCTGCGCTGGAGGCCTTCGCCTGCGGTGAGTCTGAAGGAGCACCATTTGTGGGCGGGGTGGCGGCGACCGCGTACCAGCATGTCCCCAGCGTCAGAAGACCTGCCAACGCAGTGTAAGTACGAAAAGGGAACTTCATCCGAATACCCCTTTCAGATTCGCTCGAGAGCGAGCCCGGTCGTGATATGCGTGGACGCCAAGAGGATAGATCATGGATTTCGACGGTCCACGACCCCGGTTGCAGCACTTCTGCCGCTGCATCCCTGATTCCCTCTTACTCGTACAAGATCAATACGGATGAATGCCGTGTCCGCCCGGGAACGCGGTGGAATTCTGCCTGAAATTGGAAAGATCGCTTCCGTGAAACTGGTCTTTATCAATTACCTGAGGGGGCAAGGGAGAAATGACGCAATTCTTTTCCGTGGAGTAGTCCCACGTCCAGCGAGATTATCAGGCACCAGCGCGTCTGGCTAGTGTTTTTTTTGCACGTTGTGAGCGAACACTCCGTCGGTAAAAGATGCCAGGCGGCTGGGAAGGGATGTACGAGTTGCGCCGTTCCCGGCTAGTCGCGATTTGAGCCCGTTCTGCCTGAACTCGCTGAGACGGCGATGACAATTCGATGACAAAAGGCGAACTGGGAGAGCCGGCCATGCCCGTGGGCTTTGGGTTCAGGAGGACGCGTGCGGTTCCTCAGCGCGCTCGGCCGGCTGAATGTTCCGTCGACGGCGACCCATCGAGGATGTGCCCCATCTTCTCCTGTTTCGTCTTCAGGTAGCCTGCGAAGGAATCCTGTGGTGCAACCTCGGCCGAAACCCGATCGACCACCTCGATGCCCGCCGCCTCCAGGGCCGCCACTTTGTCGGGATTGTTTGTCATCAACCTGACGCGCTTGACTCCCAGCATCTTCAAGGCTTCGCCCGGTAGCTCATAGGCCCGGCAGTCGGCGGCAAAACCGAGCTCCACGTTTGCTTCCACGGTGTCCAGGCCCCGATCCTGGAGCTCATAGGCTCTCAATTTGGCCATGAGGCCGATGCCTCGGCCCTCCTGCTGTTCATAGAGGAGGATGCCCGCACCCTCGTCGGCAATTCTGGATAGGGCCAGCTCCAGTTGCAGCCGGCAGTCGCAACGAAGCGAGCCGAAAACGTCTCCCGTAAGGCATTGCGAGTGGATCCGCACCAGCGGAGCCGTGGAGTGCACGTCGCCCATGACAAGAGCAATCAATCCTTCGACCTTTTGTTCCGCGCAGCTCGGAGGGCCCTCCCTCCGCTCCCCTTCGAAGCCCAGGATTCTGAAGTGGCCCCAACGGGTGGGGAAATCGGCCTCAGCGATCTTCTTCACACTGTCCAATGCCATACCCCCATTCTACGGCTGGGTCGAATGAAAGACGCGATCCCCGGTCACGTCTGGGCCGGCGTTGACATCCGGAGGCCATAGACGTTCCCATTCAGACATGGTTGCACCCTCCAAACCAGCCGTTCGGATCGTTCCCGTCGAAGACTCGGGCGACTGCGCTACGGTGCGTGCCCTTTTCCAGGAATACTGGGATTCTTTCGGCTTTACCCCGTGTTTCCAGAACTTTGGCGAGGAGCTCGCCAGTCTGCCGGGCGCCTATGCGGCCCCGTCGGGGCGTTTGGCAATCGGGTTCGTTGAGGGCGAACCAGCCGGATGCATCGCGCTGCGCAGAGTGGACGCCGACCGTGCCGAACCTAAGCGGCTCTATATTCGGCCAGCCTTTCGCGGCCGCGGCCTGGGGCGCGCCCTGCTGGAGTGGGTGATGGACGAGGCCCGCGCCGCGGGCTACAAAGAGCTGGTCGGCGACACCATGCCGGTGATGACAGATGCACTGGCGCTCTATGATCGCATGGGTTTCGAGCGCACCGGCGTCGGCGATCCGGTCCAGGCGTCACCGCTTTCATGTATCGCCGAGCAGCCCATCCTGATCCGCATCAAGCTTTAGGCCTGATAGCAGTTCTGGCTCGCCTGCAGCGCTCCACTATACATTGATGGTGTGACCGACAATCTTATCTGGATCACACTGCTGGTTAAGCTGGGTGTAGTTGCATCGGTAGCCAGCGTGCTGGCGCGTGTGAGCACCTTCCGGCGCTTGTTTTTTGCGGAAAGGCGCAGTCCTCGGCAAACGCTGGCGCTGCTGGCTTTTTTCCTTGTACCGCTCACACTTGGGGTTTGGCTTCGGTTCCGGGTTCCCAACTTTCTCGCGGCCGACATCTCGTTTGAAACCGTCATACTTCTTGGCTTGCTCATCGGCCCCGGCTGGGCCATGTTGGGCGGTGCCGTCTTGTCTGTTCCCGCCCTTTTGCATCACGAGTTTCTGGCACTGCCCTTCAACATACTCCTCGGCTTAGTTGTCGGCATGATCGGCCACTTCGTCGAGAAGGAAGAAATCTGGTCCTTCACTCCCTTTATCGATCTCAGTCTCTATCGATGGGTGCGGCGCAACCTGATCAAACCGCGTTTCGACCGCCAGATTCTTCTTTTGTTTCTCATCGCCATTATGGAGATGGCCCGCGACTGGCTCGCGCATCTCTTCCCGCACCGCCTCTTTGCGCTGCTCTCCGATCAACTGTGGCTCCAGGCGCTGGTCTGGCTTGCCGCGCCCATCAACGTAGGCATCGCGCTGAAGGTGTGGAATGCGCTCCGCGTCGAGATGTCGCTCGAGGAACAGAAGCGGCTGCTTCTCGAAGCCCGCCTCGATGCCCTCCAGCGTCAGATCAACCCTCACTTTCTCTTCAACACGCTGAATTCCGTCGCCGCATTGGTGCGCAGCCAGCCGGAACTGGCGCGCGAGATGACCGTAAAGCTCGCCAATATACTGCGCGCGCTGCTCAAGGAGCACGATTCCTATGTGCCTCTGCGCGAGGAGCTGAAGTTTACCGACGATTATCTCGACATCGAGGTCGTCCGCTTCGGCGCCGACAAGCTCCATGTCGAAAAGGAGATCGATCCTCGCACGCTCGAGGTGCTGGTGCCCAGCATCCTGCTGCAGCCGCTCATCGAGAACAGCATCAAGCATGGCCTCGAGCCGCGTATCCACGGCGGTACGGTTACGCTGCGCAGCCATCTGGACGGAGACCGAATCTCGATCGAAGTGGCTGACGACGGCGTGGGCATGAATGCTGGACCGGCTTCGACGATTCGTCGCACCGGAGGCGGCATCGGCATGAAGAACGTGCAGGAGCGGCTTGAAGTTCTCTACGGCAATCAGGCGCGCTTTCACGTCACCAGCAATCCCGGGCGCGGAACGCTGGTTTCGATCGAAATTCCTGCTAACCTCGTCGAGCCCTGACCCGATTCAGCAAGCGCCGTAAGGAGTGAATATGACCGGAGAATCCCCAGGCACCGGATCCATAGTGCACCTCGACGACATCGGCCAGATTGCCGTGACAGTGAGCGATCTCGCGCGGTCGAAGGACTTCTACCAGAACGTACTCGGTCTCCAGTTTCTTTTTGACGCTGGGCCAATGTCGTTCCTTCAATGCGGCAAGATTCGCTTTGCCATCGGAACCACCGATAAGCCGGTATCGCCCGGCGGAACGATCTTGTATTTTCGCGTGGCCGACATCGAAGAGACGCACACGAAGTTAGCCGCGAGAGGCGTCGAGTTCGTCCAGAAGCCGCATTTGGTCGCGAAAATGCCCGATCACGATCTGTGGCTGGCGTTCCTCAGCGATCCCGACAAGAATCCGATCGGCCTGATGTGCGAAATCCCGCGCGACACCGCATGAGCGAAGTTTCCAGCCTCTCAAGGCTGCCGCGGATGCGGTTGGCTCGTTCCGCACGGCGCCTGGAGCGGGTTCTGGCTCATCCATGTCCCAACCTCTTCTAGCCCCGCCACTTCGATATATCCGAACCAACGGGGCGGCTGGGCGAAAACGTAGTTTGCATTGCGCCCTATCGCGCCGAAATCGACCCCGGCCGCGCTCACGACGATCCCTTCTTTCTCTTTCGTTCGCCATTGCGCGCGCGTGAATACCATGATGGGGATGTCCTGGTACGGGTCGGCCTGCGTCCATTCCGGGTTGCGGAACTGTATGAGAGGCCCACTTATGATCCTTGCTGTGCCGGGCGCCTCTCTATTGGGCACCCCACCGCGCCACCTCTCCTTTACGATCTGGTAGCCCTTCCAATCTGCGGGTAACCGAAAGCAGAAACCGTACTGCGTGTTTCTGTAGACGATGGGCTCGCAGGGCGCCTGGAACGGGTGCCGTTTCATCAGCGCCTCGACTGCGTCTTGCCCTTCCACGTCGGTAAATCCGATCCAGCGCGGCGGAAGTGCAAAGACGTAACCGCTGGTGCGGCCAAGTTCGGAGGGCCCCGTGGGAGGGGCGCCTACCGGTAGCTTACCCGCCTCGACGAGCTTCCATTGGCTCGGCGTGAAGATCATGATGGGAATGTCCTGCCAGGGATCCTCCGGCGTCCAACCGCGCGAACGAATCACCAACTCTGGCCCGCTTACCGCCTTCTGCGTATCGAGCTCCGTGCCGCTCCAGGTCTGGTCGACGATGAAGTAGCTCCAGGGCGCGCGAAAGCAGAATCCGTACTGAAGATTTTGATAGAAAGCAGCCGGCGCGGCCGGGATCTGTGGGGTGCCTTGTGAATCCGCATTTTGCTCTTGCGCGACGGCAAATGAAATTGCGGCGCAGAAAAACAGCAAAGCGGCAATCGGCCGGGCTTTCATGCGCGGCTCCTTTCAATCGGTGCCGCAAGCTTAGGAAATCCCGACCGATTCCCAAGCAGGTTGACGGGGAAGGGACGACTGGGTGCTTTACTGTTGGTGTTGATTGTATGCTCAAACCATGGTGCGTTTCACGGTGCTGGCCTCGGGCTCAAAAGGGAACAGCACAGTCATCTCCGGCGGCCGTACACGCATCCTGGTCGATGCCGGCCTCAGTTGCCGCGAGCTCTTTCGGCGGATGAAGATCGTGGGCGAAGATCCTGAGACGCTCGACGCCATCATCATCACTCACGAGCATCAGGACCACATCAACGGCCTCGCGGTCACCGCGCGCAAGCTGGGCATCCCCGTGTACTTCACTGAGGCGACGCATCGGGCCTGGATGCGCTGGCTCACGCCCCGCCGCCAGATGTCGTACGCCCAGTGGATCGAGCTTTGCCGTAAACAGGCCGCCGAGCGCCAGGCGGAATCTGACAATGCCTCGCAGCCTGGCGATCCGGCTGAAACCGATCCGGAGGAAACGGAGGCGGACTGCGCCGTGGCGTCAGCCCAATTACAGAAGCCGGCTCCTGCCGGTCCGCCCTCGATGAAGGAGGACCCCACCTGGCTGCCGGCGGTTGAATACTTTGAGGCCGGCCGCCCTTTTGCCATCGGCGACATCGGCCTGAGCCCCTTCACCATTCCCCACGACGCCGCTGACCCGGTTGGCTTCGTTTTTGGTGCTGAGGGCGTCCGCATGGGACTGGCTACCGACCTGGGATACATTACGCCCAACATCAAACTGCAGCTTCGGAGGCTCGATCTGCTCCTTCTTGAGTCAAACCACGACCTCGAAATGTTGCGCGACGGGCCATACCCCTGGTCGGTCAAGCAAAGGGTGCTTTCCAGGGTCGGCCACCTGTCCAACGATGCAGCCGCCGACTTCCTCTCCAATACTTATGACGGTCAGGCCGCCTATGTGATTCTCGCGCATCTGTCTGAAAATAATAATCTTCCTGAACTTGCGCGCGTCGCTGCCGAGCGCGCCCTAGCCGGCAAAGCCAGTCTCTTGGCCAATCGGCTGCTCCTGGCAGAACAACATCAGCCACTTGTTCCGGTCATTTTTTAGCGTCTAGTATTACAATTGAAAGAAATCGGCATCTATCTATTAAGCCGCGGCCAGGCTTAGAAGAGGATGCCTTAGGTGTATGCAGTTGCAGCTGCTTTCCGAAGTCTGGTACGGGACCGAAACTTCAGCCGTTGAAGATCATCGAATAGGAAATGGCGTTCTGCGTTGCTTTAAACCGCGCGAAAGAAAAGCGGTTGAATAAATTTTGCGAGACGAGGCTTTAGGTCTATGGCAAAAAACAAATGTTCTGACCGCGTTGTCGGGGCAATCCTGGCAAGCTGGCGTTACGACATTTCGGGGATCTCCCCGGAGATGCGCAAGGATTACGAGCAGCATTTTGCTGAATGCGCACAATGCAGTGCGCGCCAGCGCTTCCATCGCACACTCGATGTGACGCTTGCGGCTTTGACGGGAACTGCTTCGATTTTCTTCCTCTTTGCGCTCGCCGTGTTGAAACACGTCAAGCCCCTCGAGCATGTCGCATTCAAGATTCTCGGCCTCGACATCTTCGACATGTATCACATGCTGGTTTCGGCAGGTGTGGCCGGTCTGTGCTTCTCGCTGATTGCCCTGGCTCTGGTGCTGATGGCGACACCGGCCCCGTCGTATTTGGGCGGCATAGCCGCCGAGCGCGCGCGGGTCATTGAGCAACGCGTGGCGTCAATCCGCTCCTTCCGCATGCGGTAAATCCAGAAAACTCAAACCAGAGGCCTCCCGTGCGGGAGGCCTTTCCGCGTTTGCACCTGCCCTTGCCGGACCCTGATTGTCAGGCGTCATCGGCGGCGAATGCGGTCCGCGTTTCCGTATAATTGACGAGAATTATCAGCAAAAATTTTCCGCCTGGGAAAGAGAGGCCGCGGGATGTATAAGGTCGTTTTACTTCGTCATGGTGAGAGCATCTGGAACAAGGAAAACCTGTTTACGGGCTGGACCGATGTCGATTTGTCGGATAAGGGCAGGGAAGAGGCCACGCAGGCCGGCCGCATGTTGCGGGAGCAAGGCTACACCTTCGACCTCGCCTTCACCTCGGTGTTGAAGCGGGCCATACGCACGTTGTGGATCACCCTCGACCAGATGGATCTGATGTGGATCCCCGTCCAGCGCGACTGGCGGCTCAACGAACGGCATTATGGGGCACTGCAAGGGCTCAACAAGGCCGAAACGGCGGCGAAATACGGTGATGATCAGGTGAAAATCTGGCGCCGCAGCTACGACATCCGCCCGCCGGCCCTGGACCAGACTGATCCGCGTTTTCCGGGCAAGGACCCGCGCTATAACGGCCTGACCAGCCAAGAGCTTCCCCTTACGGAATGCCTGAAGGATACGGTGGACCGTTTTTTGCCGTGCTGGCATGAGGTGATCGCTCCCGGCATCCGGTCGGGCAAGCGGGTGCTGATTGCGGCCCACGGCAACAGCCTGCGCGCGCTGGTGAAATATCTCGAAGACATTCCGGATCAGGAGATCGTCGACCTGAACATTCCTACGGGTGTGCCCATGGTGCAGGAGCTGGACGAGAACTTGAAATCGATTCGCCACTATTATCTAGGAGATGCCGCCCAGATTGAGGCAGCGGTGAGCAAGGCGAAGAGCACCGGCGCAGCGAGCCGCTGATCAATCACTCGAACGACCGGGACAATGAAAAATGGAGCCGGCCCGGCTATTCGACGGCTGTTGCCCCTGAGATGGGGCTTTAAAACAACCGCTGCCGTCCACGTCGCGTTGCCGCCTTCGCTCCTGCAGGGCCGCGACGACCGCGGCCCAGACTGGCCAAAGGCGTTCCGGGCTACTCGCCGTAGTTCAAGCTCTCCAGGCCCAAATACACCGCGCCCGATGCCAGCTCCTCTTCAATGCGCAGCAACTGGTTGTACTTCGCGATGCGGTCGGTGCGGCTGCACGAGCCGGTCTTGATCTGGCCAACGCCGGTCGCCACGGCAAAGTCGGCGATGAAAGCATCTTCACTCTCGCCGGAACGATGCGAAATCACCGACGTGTACCCATAGCGACGGCCGAGCTCGATGCATTCCAGAGTCTCGGTCACTGTTCCGATCTGGTTGAGCTTAATGAGAATCGAATTGCCGACCCCTTCTTCGATGCCGCGCTGCAGGCGCTTCACATTGGTCACGAAGATGTCGTCGCCCACGAGCTGGATGCGCTCTCCGAGCTTCTCGGTCAAAATGCGCCACCCCTCCCAGTCGTCCTCGGCGAGGCCGTCTTCCAGCGACACGATGGGGTACTGACGAATCCAGTTGTCGTAATAGCTCACCATCTGCTCGCTCGTGTGCTCGCTCTTATCCCCCTTCTTGAAGACATACTTCTTCTTTTCCGCATCGTAGAACTCGCTCGATGCGGGATCGAGCGCAATGGCAATCTGTTCGCCCGGCTTGTAGCCTGCCTGCTCGATCGCTTCAAGAATCAGCTCCACAGCTTCGCTGTTGGCCTTCAAAGACGGAGCGAATCCGCCCTCATCGCCTACCGCCGTGTTGTAGCCTTTCTTTTTCAGCACGCTTTTCAGCGTATGGAATGTCTCGGCTGCCCAGCGCAACGCTTCGCTGAATCGTTCCGCGCCCACCGGCATGATCATGAATTCCTGAAAGTCGACGTTGGAGTCGGCATGTGCACCGCCGTTCAGCACATTCAGCATCGGCGTCGGCAGCACGCTGGCATTTACCCCGCCCAGGTAGCGATACAGCGGAACCTCAAGCGTCAGCGCCACGGCGCG
>Ga0335074_10004886_pt1 | contig 18519 bp, 11 predicted proteins | sample Lox_Sample_23_FD_206715 | JGI IMG/M metagenome (GOLD analysis project Ga0335074, IMG submission 206715) | Soil microbial communities from Loxahatchee National Wildlife Refuge, Florida, United States - Lox_Sample_2.3 | ecosystem: Environmental > Terrestrial > Soil > Wetlands | place: USA... | reverse complement strand
TCTCGGAGCCGGATTCCCTATCAGCTTCCGTGCGGTTTTCTCCCTTCCAAAAGATGAGGATCTGTCCATGCTCGCCCTTCAGCACCGATCCGCCAAGCTCGTTCGCCTGCCTGAGCGTAAGCCAATAGGGCGATATATATTTGGTCGCCGACAGCAGGAAAAAATTGACGCCGCGATAGATCTTTTTCGAGACGACGTTGCGCGGTGCGCCGGCTGCGCTCCATGGTCGTCTCCACGGAATCACGCCTTGTTCCAGCAAGTTGATGATCCGTTCGGTCACGATTTCATAGGTGTTCATAGTCGTTCCGCTCCTTTTCTGGCGCCCGCTTTCCCGTAGAGACCGGGCGCGCAGGGATTGGGCTAAGCCCATTTCCTTCCCTCCACTGCCTCCTCGCTCATCACCGGGAGGCAGTGGGGGAAACGCATCGAACGCGGAGCGAAGCGAAGCGACCAATGAGCGTGGCGGAGTAATTCAAGAACGCCGTGACAAGCGGAAGCGTTTCCCGTCAGGAATGGCACGGCGGTCTTGAGCGCAGCCAAGCAAGGTGGGGTGGTGATTTCCAAAGTCTTGCTGACGTATGTGCTTGCAATATACACTGGTTCGAGTGGGATGGGAGGAGAGGCTGACGGATTGCCAAGGGTTCCAATGGGATCCCGGCAATACGGATAAAATCCGGGATCGCCACGGGGTGACACCCGCGGAATGTGAAGAGCTATTCTTCAATCGTCCACTGGTCGTGAAGGCGGATGAAAAACATTCGGGCAGTGAAGATCGGCTCTACGCGCTCGGCCAGAGTGACAGCGGAAGACTGATGTTCGTGGTCTTTACAATTCGCCGGCGACTGATCCGCGTGATTTCAGCGCGCGATATGAGCCGCAATGAAAGAAGAGTCTACCGATCGTCATGAAAAAGGCACCGCCGAAATTCAAGTCCGAAGACGCCGAGCGCGAGTTCTGGGCGGAACACGATTCCACTGAATTCATTGACTGGCGAAAGGGCAAGCGCGCGACGCTTCCCAAGCTGAGGCCTTCATCGCAGACTATCTCATTAAGGCTTCCCCGGCCGATGCTTGATCGGTTGAAGGTTCTCGCCAATAAGCGCGATGTGCCTTATCAGTCATTGCTCAAGATCTTTGTAGCAGAGAGGTTAATCGCCGAGTTCGAAAAGCTTGAATCTGGAGAATCGGGCTGATTGACAGCGGAGCTAGCCCATTTCGATGGACGATGAGAGACGCTGCTGATCAGTCTTCTCTCGATAGTTCTCTGAAGTCAATGGGAGACAAATGGTTAATCGCCAAACGGCGACAATGAGGGTTGTCCTCGCCGGCGATGAAAAGATCACCTGGCGCGCCTCAATCTGAGATTTGAAGTGGCGTCGGTGAAGCAGTTCTCATTCCAGTTTGGAAGAACGTTCACACATGGCGTTATCGAAGCGCCTACAGAACCCATCGACGCCGCATGCCGCCTGATCGCAACGTTGCCAAGGGCTAACACGGCATATTGGCTGCCTCGTCGGAGTGATGGAATACGGTCACGGGCCGGCACTGGGCAATGGCCATGTTGAGCATCTCGGGTACAAAATTCCTTACGCGGATGGGTGGTTACGGCCCAGCCTCCGATGCGGCGGCCTGAAAGTGGCGATCACTACCGTAAGGTAAGGTAGGGACAAACCCGCCGAGGTTGGGATGTAAAGTAGGCGTTCGGGCGTCAGTGTCTCGCCGGTGTGTCAGCGTCAATTTCTGGTTTCGGCTCCGAACCAGACGTTCACGTTTCGTTATGCATCCGGCCTCCCTCGGAACGACACTGGTGCTTCCGGACACTCCCAGGACCGCACGAAGGTCCCGGCTGCAATCACTCACCAAAAGCAACCGCCGGAATGCCGCTGGCTCCGGACCTGGCTAATCGCGCTCTCGAATTCGCCAAATGATCTAAGCGGGTCGGCGCGGGACGATCGGCCCTGGCGATTCAGATGAGAAGAACTGACAGAATCAGAATAGCTGGCCATAGTCGGACGCTGATGAAAAAATCCGAGCAAAAATGGCCAATGCTCTTCCATTTAGGTAAGAGCGATAGGAACAAATGGGGCTCAGACCTGCCAGCGAAGGTTTCATGGTACCCGCAGAACCCAGCTTTAGCCTAATATTGCAGGTCAGGTGATACGCTCCTAGCTTCTTGTGGGAATAACTTTCTGGCTTCGTTCAGCCCGGGCAAGAGAGGACGGTCTCAATGGGCTTTGCTTCTGAGTACGTGCTGGAACCCGTCCGCGATAGCGCGGAATTCACGCTTTACCGCGCCCGACAGCCCGGCAACTCATCGCCTGTCCTGGTAGTAGCTCCTACCGCAGAACAACCGTTGCCCCAAAGTCTGCGACGCCTTGAACACGAATACTCGCTCGCAGCCGAACTCGAGCCCACGTGGTCGGCCAAGCCACTGGCCCTGACGCGTCACGAAGGACGGCCAATCCTCGTTCTCGTTGACCCGGGCGGTGAGCCTCTCGACCGCCTTCTTGAGCGGGACCGCAAGCAACCTCTCGACCTGGCGCGTCTCCTACGCCTTGCCATTGGCTTGGCAAGGGCGCTTGGCCATGCCCACCAGCGCGGTCTGATCCATAAAGATGTGAAGCCGGAGAACGTGCTTGTCGACGACTCCGGCCATGCGTGGCTCACCGGCTTTGGCTTCGGGTCCCGGCTCCCCCGCGAGCGCCAGGCACCCGCGCCGCCCGAGATTATTGCCGGCACTCTTGCCTACATGTCCCCGGAACAGACCGGGCGCATGAATCGCTCCATCGATACGCGCAGCGATCTCTACTCTTTGGGCGTCACCTTGTACCAGATGCTTACAGGAGTGCTTCCGTTTGCTGCCGCCGACCCTCTGGAGTGGGTCCACTGCCACGTCGCACGTCAACCGGTAGCGCCCGCAAATCGCCGCGCGGTCCCCGAGCCGTTGTCCGCTATCACCATGAAGCTCCTCGCCAAGAATGCGGAGGAGCGCTATCAGACTGCCGCGGGTCTGGAGGCCGATCTTCAGCGGTGCCTGTCGGAATGGAAGTCGCATGGCCGCATCGATCCATTCCCTCTGGGCACGAACGACTCTTCTGACCGCTTACTCATTCCAGAGAAGTTGTACGGCAGGAAGCGCGCGGTCGATGCTTTGCTTACGGCATTCGACCGGGTGGTGGCGCAGGGGAGCGCCGAGCTCATGCTGGTATCCGGTTATTCGGGCGTCGGCAAGTCCTCGGTCGTGAACGAGCTTTACAAGGTGCTAGTTCCGCCGCGCGGGCTTTTCGCCGCAGGCAAGTTCGACCAACACAAGCGCGACGTACCGTACGCGACGCTGGCGCAGGCATTCCAGATGCTCGTGCGTCAGATCTTGGTGAAGAGCGACGCCGAGGTAGACCATTGGCGTCGCGCCCTTCTGGAGGCGTTGGGGCCGAACGGCCAACTGATGGTCAACCTCATACCCGAGCTCGAATTTATCATCGGCAAACAACCACCCGTGGCGGAACTGCCGCCGCAAGAAGCTCGTGGCCGCTTCCAGTTGGTCTTCAGGCGTTTCCTCGGCGCCTTCGCCCGCCTGGAGCATCCCTTGGCGCTGTTTTTCGACGATCTGCAATGGCTGGACACTGCGACCCTCGAACTTCTGGAGCGTCTGGTTACTGAACCGGACGTGCGGCACGTGCTGATCATCGGAGCGTACCGCGACAACGAAGTCAGTTCCTCTCACCCGCTCATGCGGACGCTGGCAGCGATCCGCGACGCTGGAGCGAAAGTACAGGAAATCGTATTGGCGCCTCTAGAGCTCGATGACGTTGAGCAGCTCATCGCCGACGCCCTGCACTGCGAGCCGAACTCCGCTGGTCCTCTGGCGCTGTTGGTCTATGAGAAAACCGGCGGTAATCCGTTCTTCACCATCCAGTTCCTAACATCGCTGGCCGAGGAAGGATTGCTCCGGTTCGACCGGGATGCGGCGGCCTGGATCTGGGACTTGGATCGGATTCGCGGCAAGGGCTACTCCGGCAACGTGGTGGATCTCATGCTGGGGAAGCTGCGGCGATTGCCGCACCGTACGCAGACCGCTCTACAGCAGCTCGCCTGTCTAGGAAACGCTGCCGATTTCGCCCTATTGGGTCTCGGTTTTGGGCAGTCCGAGGAGGACATTCACACTGGGCTTCTGGATGCGACCCGCGCAGGACTGATCCTCCGCCTGGAGCGATCCTACGCCTTCCCCCACGACCGGATTCAGGAAGCGGCCTATGCTCTCATCCCCGAAAGCGCGCGCGCCGAAACGCACCTTAAGATTGGGCGCGCGCTGTTGGCAGGTCTGCCGGCGGACAATCTGGCCGAACACCTGTTTGATGTCGCTAATCAACTGAATCGGGGCGCGGAACTACTTATCGCTCGTGACGGAAGGGTACAAGTCGCCGCCCTCAACCTGAGAACGGGGCGGAAGGCCAAAGCTTCAGCAGCCTATGCATCTGCGCGTGCGTATTTCGCGGCCGGTCTGGCGCTGTTGGACGAAGCCGGCTGGAGCAGTGAATACGAACTGATGTTCAGCCTCTGGTTGGAATCCGCGGAGTGCGAACTTCTGACTGGTAACTTGGATAAAGCCGGAGAGCTGATCGAACAGCTGTTGCCGCGCGCCGCGTCGAAAATCGACGGTGCCGCCGTCTATTGTTTGAAGGTCCAGCTCCACGTCATGAAGTCCGAACACCAGCAGGCTGTGACCACCGCGCTCGTGGGTTTGCGAGGGTTTGGTATCGACCTGCCCGCGCATCCGACCGAACAGTACATCGAAGCCGAATACGACGCGCTCTCCCGCGCTCTCGATGGGCGCTCGATTGAAAGCCTGATCGATCTACCGCTGATGACCAATCCGGAATTGCTGGCTGCTATGAAGGTGCTCTCCGTCCTTTCGATGTCTGCCCAGTTTACGGACCTCCGTTTGTGCTGCTTGCAGGCCTGCCGTATGGCGAACCTTAGCGTGCGGTACGGAATAAGCGGAGATTCGGCGTCGGCCTATGCGTTGTGGGGTTCCCTACTTGGATTCGTCTTTCCCCGTTACAGGGAGGGTTACCTTTTCAGCAAACTCGCATGCGACTTGGTCGAGAAGCATTCCTTTATCGCGAACCGTGCCTCAGTTCTCGTCAGGCTTGGATTCGTCGCTGGCTTCACTCAGCCGATTGAGAGCGCGATAGAATCCTCGCGAAGGAGCATTACCGCCGGGATTGAGATGGGAAGCCCGGTCTGGGCTAGCTATGGATTGTTCCTATCCCTCACGTATCGCCTCCTGCGAGGCGACCCACTTGACCTTGTGTGGCATGAGTCGGAAATGGCGCTGGAGTTCGCCCAAAAGGCTCGGTACGAGGATGCCGTGGCCGTATTCGCAGGCGAGCAGCGATTCATCGCCACCATGCAAGGGGGGGCTGTAGCCTTCTCTACCTTCAACGATGCGGAGTTCGATGAGGCAACATTCGAAGCTCAAACCACCAGTGCCCGAGCCCCCATTGTGATGGGCAGGCACTGGATTCTTAAACTCATGGCGCGGTTCCTGTTAAACGATTACGCCGAGGCATTGTCAGCAGCCGAAAAGGCGAAGCCATTGCTCGATGCCGTGATGTTATTGGAACCCAGGCTGAACTACTTCTACTACGCTGCGCTGGCGGTGGCGGCGCTCTATGAGAGCGCGTCGGCCGAACAGCAGCAAGCGTGGCGCGAACTCCTAAGAGAGCATCAGCAACAACTGCGCGAGTGGGCTGAGAACTACCCGCCGACGTTTGCGGATAAGCTCGCGCTGGTATCGGCAGAGATCGCCCGCATCGAGAAGCGAGACGCAGACGCCTTGCGTCTGTACGAGGAGGCTATCCATTCGACGCATGAGCACGGTTTCGTTCAGAACGAAGGCCTGGCGCACGAGTTGGCAGCGCAATTCTGCCTCGCGCGTAATCTCAACGCAGCCGGCTACGCGTATCTGCGCACCGCGCGAAATTGCTACGACCGTTGGGGCGCGCGCGGAAAAGTACAGCAACTCGACGAACGCCACCCGCGCCTGCGTGAGGAACCAAGTCTTGCCGCTTCGACCACGATGGGCCCGCCAGTCGGGCAGTTGGACGTTGAGACGGTACTAAAGGCGTCACAGGCGATTTCGAGCGAGATGGCCCTTCCATCACTCATCGAGGTGCTGGCACGAAGCGCAGTTGAGAATGCTGGGGCCGAGCGGGGTTTGTTAGTCATGGTTCGGGACGGTGAGCCGCGCATCGAGGCTGAAGCCACAACCGGCTTGGGCAAGATCGATGTTGGGGTTCGCCAGACAGCCATCACGCCGCGTGCTCTGCCTCAATCCGTTCTGCATTATGTTCTTCGGACGCGGGAGCACGTGCTCCTCGACGATGCTTCAGCCGATAGCGTGTATTCAAAAGACGACTATGTGCGGCAGAATCGCTCAAGGTCGGTTCTGTGCCTGCCAATTGTCAAGCAAGCAAAGCTTGTCGGCGCACTATATTTGGAGAACAGTCTGAGTGCGTCTGCCTTCACGCCGGAGCGGGTCATGGTACTGCAGTTGCTGGCTTCCCAAGCCGCGATATCGCTCGAGAACGCAAACCTCTTTTCTAATCTACTCCGTAGCGAAACTTATCTGGCTCAGGGTCAGAGTATCAGCCACACTGGCACGTTCGGCAGGAGTGTGCTTAGCGGAAAAACCTATTGGTCGGAAGAAGCCTACAAAATCTTTGAACTTGATCGGTCCGTTGAGCCAGTGTTGGATCGGGTGCTTGAACGAATCCATCCTGAGGATCGAGTTCTCGTGCAGCAGGCGATAGAGTATGCAACCGATCAAAGGACCGGTCTGGATATTGAATATCGTCTGCTGAGGTCAGACGGTTCAGTAAAGTACCTGCATGTTGTGGCTCAAGCGTTGGAGCACGCCTCCGGCGAGCTGGAATTTGTGGGCACGGTGACGGACATCACGGCGGCCAAGAAGACGGAAGAGAAGATCCGCCAGAGCGAGAAGGAAGCCCGGCAACTTCTCGACTTATCGCCCTTGCACATCACCGAGTTGGGACCCGCTGGGGCCCGCATCTACTCCAATCGAGCGTCACTCGATTATTACGGCATTACTTTGGAGGAATGGCAGGACGCTGACTTGCAGAAGATGCTGCATCCCCAAGACGTCGATGCCGTGACCATTGAACTTCCCGGAAAGTTCAAGACCGGAGCGCCATTTGATTATGAAGCGCGGCTCAGGAGAAAGGACGGGCAGTATCGCTGGTTCCACTTCCGCTTGAGCCCGATGTCAGATGAGGAAGGCCGTACGACTCGATGGTATGCCGCCGGGACCGATATCGACGATCGCAAGGTAGCCGAGCAAAAGCTGCAGGAAGAGAACGTCGCGTTGCGCGAAGAAATCGACAAGGCGTCGATGTTCGAAGAGATTGTGGGAACATCTGCGCCCCTGAAAAAGGTGCTCTCCCGCATCTCCAAGGTAGCGCCAACCGACTCCAGCGTTCTGATCACCGGCGAGACCGGCACCGGCAAGGAACTTGTGGCCCGCGCCATCCACCGCCGGTCAAGGCGATCGTCACTTGCATTTGTGAGCGTGAATTGTGCCGCGATCCCGCGTGACCTCATCGCTTCGGAATTATTTGGCCATGAGAAGGGCGCTTTCACGGGGGCAACTCAGCGTCGTTTAGGGCGCTTCGAACTGGCAGAGAAGGGCACGATCTTCCTCGACGAAGTGGGAGAACTCCCAGCGGAAACTCAGATTGCCCTTTTGCGGGTTCTTCAGGAACGCGAATTTGAGCGCATCGGCGGCAGCGAATCCATTCGAGCCAACGTGCGAGTGATCGCCGCCACCAATCGCGACTTGGAGTCCGCGATCGAAGCGGGTACGTTCCGAAGCGACCTGTTTTACCGGCTCAACGTCTTTCCTGTTGAGATGCCGCCTCTGCGGAAACGAAAGGAAGACATTCCCTTGCTTGTCACCTATTTTCTCAATCGGTACGCACGGAAAGCAGGCAGGCATTTTACGGAGATCGACAAAAAGAGCCACGATCTGCTGCGATCGTACGCCTGGCCCGGCAATATTCGGGAATTACAAAACGTGATCGAGCGATCCGTTATTGTCAGCGAGTCACAGACATTTTCGGTAGATGAGAGTTGGCTTTCCCGCCGGCCTTCGGCCACTGAGGTGGATGTCCGGTCGAACCTCTTCAACCGGCTCCCTGGTCAGGAAAAGGCGCTCATTGAGGCTGCGTTGCGGGAATGCGGCGGACGCGTGTACGGGCCCTCCGGCGCCGCCGCCAAGCTGGGCATACCGCGAACCACGCTCGAATCCAAGATCCAGTCATTGAAGATCAACAAGAATCGCTTCAAAGGGCCAAATCCTTAGAACGATCGACGGCTAGCTCCTCCCGGATAATTCTGACCCACCCTTCGTCAGATTTTTGTGCAGCCCTCGTCAATTGACGAGACTCGTCAATTTCAATTCGCCGTAAATCCCTTTCATTTCAATAACTTCCGCGTGGCGCTCGACTTGCATTTCGATGCGCTACGGAGCGCAATGCTGAGAATTGACAAGACGGCGAACGGGGATGTGGTCTTTACTTTGAGTGGCCGAATCGACAAAGAGCACATTGCCGAGCTGGAGGCGCTCATTGGCGCGGAAGGCAAAGATCGCCACATCATTCTGGACCTCAAGGATATGGTTCTGACAGGTCAAGACGGCATTAATTTTCTCGCCCAGTGCGAAGCGGCGGGCATCACTCTGATTAATTGCGATTCATACGTCCGCGAGTGGATCACGAGACAAAGATTCGGGACGTAAGGCGCTTGTGAACAGAGGAAACCCTGCTCCAGCCGCCAAACGTACGTTCTGACCTGCACCGTCGTCAGTAATCGGGAAAGCGCAGTTATCGAGTCGTGGCTAGGAGGTAGAGCAATTGGTCTTACAAGAAACGCTGCCCAGTTACAGTGGAGCGCTCATGCCTTGCGAATCAGTCCGTGCTAGCCACCACGATAAAGGAAGTCCCGGGCTGCCAGAGCTGCCGCAGCCTGCAGAGGAAGGCACGCTCATCGACGGACTGCGCAATGGGGATGAGCAGGCGTTCGAGATTCTGGTGATGAAATTCGGCCCCAGATTGCTCGCGAAGGCGCGTCGTTACTTGCGATCTGAGGATGAAGCCCGTGATGTGCTTCAGGACGCGTTTCTTTGCGCCGTGCGATCGATAGGCAACTTCAAGGGAGATTCGCGGTTGTCGACCTGGCTACACCGGATCATCATCAACTGCGCGTTCATGTATTTGCGTACGAAAAAACGACATTCGGAAAAACAGGACGCAGAGATAGATATCGATGAACTGTTACCGCGGTTCGATTCGGCAGGGAACTGGATGGACGGAGATTCTCGTAGCATGTCTGCTGAGGTCAGCTTTGAAATGTTCGAAACGAGGGCGGCGGTCCGCCGGTGCATCGAACAGTTACCCGTCGCTCACAGAATAGTGCTCATCCTGCGCGATATTGATGAACTTGATACCGAAGAAGTCGCGAGCTTGCTCGGCGTCACCGGTAACAATGTTAAAGTTCGACTCCACCGCGCGCGTCAGGCGCTCAAGGCTCTAATCGATCGCGAGCAAATCTTGTGACTATCGCAAGGAAAGTGGCGTCAAAAAGACAGTAGTTATCCTATCAATGGCCTGTGAAATATTGAGTCGCACTATTGATTTCTTCCGGCGTCATTCCGCGGGCAACGTTGCGCATTTGCTCGTTGATGTCGTTATGTCGCGTGCCGGAGGCGAAATCCTTTAGCTGCGTATTCAGGTAAACTGCCGGCTCTCCTTCCAACCATGGTGCATCGGCCATCGTGCTGAGCTCGCCGTGGCACGCGCCGCAAGGTGCTATGCTCCGCATTGGCGCGCCCTCCGCAACGATGCGAGGTATCTCATTCGCGGTAGAATGACTGACTCGCACGCGCGGCAAGTAGGCGTAGTAGGCGGCGAGGTCGAGCATATTCTGGCCGCTCAAGTCGGCGGCAAGTGGCTGCATTACAGCACTGGTGCGGGCGCCGCTTTTATAGTCCGTCAATTGTTTGTAAATCGCGACCGCATATTGTCCGGCGAGATTCGGTGTATCGGCGTGGCTCAGACCGCGGGCACCGTGACACATGGTGCAACGCATTGCCAGCGTAGCGCCCCGGCCGATAGATTCGGCGCTCGGCTTGCGCAGCATATTTGGCACGATTTCGAAACGCGTTGTCACGTAGACCGGCTGTACCACTTGCTCGCCGATGGGAGTCGTCCGGATCAGGCCGGCTGCACTACAGATCGTATACCAGACGCCGAGCGAGGTTCCGCTCCCTCGCACCGACGGCAGCCATATGAAGCCGATGGCGATGCTGACGACAGCGATCCCCGCAGTTAGTCCGACGCTGTAAGTGAACCACTTGTTGTGGATGGAGAGAATCCGTTCCGAGTTCACCGGCCAGCTCCCACAATGACCGCCGGCACCGCGGTACCTGGCGTCGCTAGAAGGTTGGCGACAGTAAAACCGTAGTTCACGACAGTCAGCCCCACCATCAGGCCAAGCCATAGGGCAAAGCCGTTCAACGCTACTGGCAGGCGGCGCGGCGGATGTATGGCCACACTAAACCGGTAGGCTTCTGGTTCAACGTGTGGTGCCATTTGGCCGCGAGCCAGCACGATGAAAAATAGGATAGCCGAGATCAACAAAATCACGCCGCCGATCACCGACACGATCACCCATGGGGCCTGTGCCGCGATCGCTGGGTCGGTGTAATCGTAGAACGCCATACGGCGCGGCATGCCCAGGATGCCGACATAGTGCCATGGCAAAGTCAGTACCATCATGCCGATGAACCACAGCCAGAGCTGTATTCGCATCAGACTGAGGCTGTCCAGGGCACGTCCAGTCAGGTGCGGCCAAACGTCATAGGCGATGATGAAGTACATGATGACGATCGCCCCGCCGAAGATCAGGTGGAAATGGCCAGTGACCCATTGTGTGTTGTGAATGGTGCTGTTGAGCTGGTAGCTCATGTTGATCAGCCCACCCGCGCCGCCGAGGCCCAGCATGACGAATGACAACGCGGTGCCGAGCATGACCGGATTGTCCCATGGCAGGACCGCGATCCATCCCAGCATGCCTTTGCCACCGCGCAGCCTCCCGGCGATCTCGACCGAGGCGCATATCGTGAACACTGTTAGGAACGTGGGCAGCGCGACGAGTGCCGTGAACACCGAGTGCAGGAACTTGAAGCCGGAGCCAACTTCAGGATCCTCGAACAAGTGATGGATACCGATCGGCATCGCAACGACCAGGAACAGGATGAAGGCGATGCGGCCCATCTGGTCGCTGAACAGCCGCCCGCCGATCGCGCGCGGCACGATCGTGTAGAACGCGATATAGGTGGGCATCAACCAGAAGTAGACGATCGCGTGCAGCGTCCACGAATACAACACCCGCGACAGGCCTGCATCGATCGTGCTGCGCAAGCCCAGCGCGACCGGAATGATCAAGAAAAGTAATTCGAGTGCCGCTCCGACCGCCGTCCAACCCCAGAGATAGGCACCGGCGACCGTCGCAAACATTGGGAACGGTACCGGAACACCCGGGTTCTGTCGCTTCCAGGCGTAGAGATTCGCCGACATCAACCCGACCCATATCCACGAGCCGGCCACTACAAGGACCACGCCTATGTAATAGAACGGGCTGCCGATCATCGGCGGATAGAAGGTGTACAGCACCGAGCTTCGTCCCAGCGCGACCGGTACGATCGCCATTACTGTGCCGACTGCCACAAGCGCCAGGCCAGCCCAAGCCCAACGATGCCCGATTAGGGGTCGGCCCAGCGCGGCTTCGGTGACCAAGTAGCCATATCCCATGGCGATCAACGTCGGGAAGACATATGCCATCGTGCTGCCGTGCGCGGTCACTGAGCGGTAGTACAGTCCGGGATCGCCGATCCAGGCATGCAAAGGACTCCGGACGAACATCTGCCACTCGCCCAACAGCAAAGCGAAACCGAAGCCCGCAAAGGCGAACCAAAAATGTGCGAGAATCAGCCGCCGGTTATTTAACACAACTCAGCCTCGTCGTTGTTGCCGCCATCCGCATGAAGGCGGCCTTGTCGATAATCTTGAGGTTGGCCCACATGCCTTCATGCCCGACGCCACAGAATTCCTGACAGGGCATATGGCGCTCACCGGGCGTGTCGAATTGTGCCGCGATACTTGAGATATAGCCTGGCACCAGCATCAGGTTGATTGCCGTTCCGGTGATCAGGAATCCGTGCACCACATCGGCGCTGGTGGCGCGGAAGGTGATCGGCGTGTCGGTCGGTACTAAAATACATTGCGGCGTGAAGGAATATTGCTGGCCAATCAGACGGACGGTGACGGAACCGTCGGGTTCGACGGCGCTGCCCAAATTGCTTTCAATGAATTCGCCGCGCAGGTGCAACGTTCGTGGATCGGCCGTCTGAAGCTGAGCCTGTGGTAGGACGGCCTCATGGAGTCCACCCAACACCGCCATCACCACCATCAACGCGAGGATAACCACCGCGATCACGGCCCAGCGTTGTTCGGCGCGTTCGCTCTCTTCCGCGTCGTCCGGCGTCGCCGGAGGTACGACTTCGCTCATGGCGCTCCTGCGCGCGGTAAAAAGACCAGAAGGTAGAATGCAAGCCAGATGGCGACGACGACAGCGGTCGCGATGCCCGCGACCAGCATCGCTCCGATGGGGCCGGGCCCCAGCACAGCGCGCACTTCGGCATCCGTTCTCGCGGAGGCCTCTTCAGACCCAGGATCAGAGTTCAACATGACAGCATCAGTTTAACGGTGCGGTTCGCAACGAATTCGCCTCGCGTGCCGACACTGCGGCGCCACGGTTGCCCCAGGCGGCGCGAATGTAGGTAACCACCGCGGCGACTTCGTCATCAGAAAGCCTCTGGGCAAAAGGCGGCATGCCATAGGGGTACGGATTGCCTTGCGTACCAGGCGGGAAGCCGCCGTTGAGCGTCATGCGGATCGGGTTCACCGCAGACTGCATCTGGATCGAGGGATTGCCCGCCAGGGCCGGATATTGCGGCGGCATCCCGCGGCCATCCGACCGATGACAGCTCGAGCAGTGTGTCTCATAGACGGTCCGGCCGAAATGGACCAGCAAGCTGCGTTCGGGGTGCGGGATGGCGGTGGCCTCTGGCCTCAACGAGGGCCCTTGACCAAGGCTTTTCAAATAGAAAGCCATCGCACGCACGTCGCCATCATTCAGGAATTGAAGGCTGTTGTACGTCACCTCCGCCATCGGGCCGTAGACCGCGCCGCGCTGGGAGACTCCATTGCGCAGCAGATCGACAATCTCGCCGATGCTCCATTCGCCGAGCCCGGCTTCCTTGTTGGAGGTGAGAGATGGGGCGTACCAGTTCTGCATCGGGATCAGGCCGCCCTCGAAGGCCTGCGATTCCGAATTGCCGCCAAGCTTGTTGATCGGCGTGTGGCACATCCCGCAATGGCCGAGACCCTGCACAAGATAAGCGCCACGGTTCCATTCGGCTGATTTGGCCGGATCGGGCTTATATTCGCCTTCCCTGAAGAACAATGTGCGCCAACCCAAGATCATAGACCGGTTGTTGAACGGGAAGCGCAAGTCGTTCAGACGATTCGGTTGATGAACCGCCGGCACTGATTGCAGATAGTCAAAGATCGCGTCGGAGTCCGCCCGCGTGACCTTCGTGTAGGAAGCGAAGGGCATGGCTGGATAGATTAGCCCGCCATCCGGAAAGCGGCCGGTATGCATCGCGCCGTAAAGCTGATCAGCGTCCCACGTTCCGATGCCGGTCTCGTGATCGGGCGTAATGTTCGTGGAATATAACGTGCCGAAAGGTGTCGGCATCGCAAAGCCGCCGGCGAACAAAGCGTCACCGGGATTGGTGTGGCAAGCGATGCAATCGCCGGCGCGCGCGAGGTATTCGCCTTTGGCAATCAGCGATTGGTCGCCGACGTGCGCCGTAGGCATGCGGGTAACGGACGGAAGCGACTGTTCGCTGCCGCAAGCAAGAGGCATCGCCAGAGTGCCCTTCGGGACAGGCGATACATCGAGCGGAACGGGCTGTGACGCGAGCCACGCGGCGACTGCGGCCACATCGCCTTCGCTCAGACTCGCCGCAATGATTTGCATGCAATCCGGCGCGGCCGCGGTACGTGTTCCGTAACGAAAGGCACCGAGCTGTGCGCTAATGTAACTCGGCCTCAGACCCACCAGGCCCGGAATGGCTGGCTCCATGCCAGTCAGCTTGGAACCGTGGCAGGCAGTGCACGCCGGAATGCCGCGCGCCGGATCGCCTCTGGTCACCAGCGTCTGACCAAGGGCCAGAACAGCTCCGCTTACGTTTGGCGGTGTTGTTTGTGCGGAAGGCGGCCTTTGATCCGCAAAATATGCAGCCATGGCGCGCAGGTAGTCGTCTGACTGATATTCCAACAGGAAGTTCATCGGCGGATATCTCCGCCGCCCCTCCTTGAAGGCAAGAAGCTGGTTGAACAAATAACCGGCTGGTTTGCCTGCGAGCCTTGGAAAATAGTCGTTATCGGTGCCCCAACCTTCTGGACCGTGGCAGGCAGCGCAGGCCTGCATTTTATCGGCCATCGTGTCTGGGGCGCTGGCGACCTGCGCCAGAGGAGCGCGGGCTGCCAGCAGCACAGCTCCCCCTATTATTGCCACTATGCCCGCCAGCCTACGCACCGGTTCTTGCCTGTCCTGCCATTAATCGCGTTGTAGAAGAACGTCGATTCGAGGGCGAAACGCGTCCCTTTGCAGTTGCAATAATAGTGTGCATGACACAGAGTTCGCGATGCGACTTGATCCTGGTGATGCTTCGGCTCGATCCGTATCTGGCTTCGACGCGTGATTTGTTTTGACCTGAAGACGTCTCAGCCAGGGCGTTCGCCGGCCAGGATAGATTTGGCAACTTTGACAATGTGCTCTGGAGTAAAGCCCAGCTCACGCATCACGATTTCACCGGGCGCTGAAGCACCAAAGCGATGAAGCCCGATGATTGCACCTTCGAGGCCTACATAGCGCTCCCATCCCAGCGGGGAGCCCGCCTCAACACTAACTCTTGCTTTGACGGAGGGAGGAAGAACGGCGTCCTTGTAGGATTGCGGTTGCGCCTGGAACAAATCCCAGCACGGCATCGAGACTACCCGGCTTGCAACTCCCTCGCGGGCCAGCTGGTTGTGCGCTTCGAGCGCGATCGAAACTTCAGAACCCGTCGCGATGAGGATAAGCTGCGGCGCGCCTGAGACGCAGTCGGCCAGGACATAGGCTCCTTGTGCCGTTCCCGCAGCGGGACCCAGAGTACTGCGGTCCAAAATGGGCAACTTCTGCCGCGTAAGCACCAGCCCCACGGGGCCGTCAGAATGCGCCACTGCGAGCTTCCACGCTTCCACAGTCTCATTGGCGTCGGCCGGACGTAGCAGCATTAGATCGGGAAGCGCCCGCAGGCTCGCCAGTTGTTCCACCGGCTGATGCGTGGGTCCGTCCTGGCCCAATGCAATGCTGTCGTGAGTCCACACATAGATGACGTGCGCCTTACTCAAAGCCGCCAGGCGGATGCTCGGCCGCATGTAATCGGAGAACGTAAAGAAGGTCGCGGCGTAGGGCAGGATGCCGCGATGCAGGGCCATACCTGTTGCAATCGCGGCCATGGCGTGCTCGCGAATGCCGAAATGGATATTCCGGCCCCCGTATCCCAACGGACCACCCACCATTCCCTGGGTGGGCGGCGCTCCTTCGGGCCGCGTAAACTCGGGGCTCTCGAAATCGCCGTGGCCCTTGAGCGCCGTGCGAGTGGACGGATCGAGATCGCCCGATCCACCGATCAGATTTGGTATCACCTCGGCCAACGCGGTGATGCTTTTCTGTCCGGCATCGCGTGTCGCCATCGCACCGTCCGTGGGCGTGAACCGGGGAAGAGCTGCTTCCCATCCCTTAGGCAGTTCACCGGCAAGCGCCTGCCGAAGCTTGTCAGCCAGCGGGGGATCGGCAGCGCGCAAATCGTCCATGCGTCGATGCCACTGAGCCTCGAGGGCGCGGCCGTTTTCCACCGACCTGCGAAACTGGGCCAAGGCCTCTTCGGGAATGTAGAAGCTCTTGTCTTCAGGCCAGCCCAACGCCCGTTTGGTTAATCGCACCTCCTCAATGCCCAAGGGCTCGCCGTGAGCCTCAAAAGTGTCGTGCTTGTGCGGACTACCAAACCCTATATGCGTGCGCGCCATGATTAGCGACGGCCGGTCATCGGCCGCCTTCGCCCTGGTTATGGCACTATCAACTGCGGCAATATCCATTCCGTCGATGTGCTCCACGTGCCAACCATACGCCTCGAATCGCGCGCCGACGTCTTCGGAGAAGGTGACGTCGGCGCTTGCGGAAAGTGTGATCTGGTTGGCGTCGTAGAGCACGACCAGTCGCCCGAGCCGAAGCTGCCCCGCTATCGAGGCAGCTTCGGCCGCGACGCCTTCCATCATGTCGCCGTCGCTGGCGATCACATACGTATGATGATTCACGACTTCGTGGCCCGGCCGATTGAATGTTGCTGCCAGCCAGCGCTCCGCAATTGCCAATCCCACCGCGTTTCCAACACCTTGACCCAGCGGACCCGTAGTAACCTCAACCCCGGGCACCACACCACACTCAGGATGCCCCGGTGTACGGCTTCCCCATTGGCGGAATTGCTTGATATCGTCCATGGTAAGGTCGTATCCGCTAAGGAATAACAAGCTGTAGTGCAGCATGCTGGCGTGTCCCGCTGACAGGACGAACCGATCGCGATCGGGCCACTTGGGATTGGTGGGATTGTGCCGGAGATGGCGGCTCCACAAGACATATGCCATCGTGGCCGCGCCCAGTGGCGTCCCCGGATGCCCCGAGTTCGCCTTCTGTACTGCGTCGATAGAAAGCGTTCGAATAGTGTTAATGCATAGATCGTCGATCGGCTGAACCGTTGTACTCATAACTCCTCCGGATCTTGCTCGCTCACAACCATTGCGATCCACTCCCCTTCCATCTGGAAGAAGCAAGAATTTCGTGCGCAGTGAACAAGGAAACCCGATCCGAGTTAGGCGGCCCGTTCATGCTCAACTACTTTCGACTTCCCCTAATACATTTCCCCAATATTGGTTCGCAACTTTTTGCCTTGTTGGGATTTACGTCTAGCGCCTTGCGACACTACTCATCGTTTTCCTGCTAACGGGCGAACAATGCGGCCAAGCCCTGCCTTTTTATATTGTCGCCGTTCTTGTCTCGGCTAAATCAAATGCTGCTGGTTGCGATCGCTTTGATGTCTTTTATACACATTCGACCCTCTCCACGGACTCCGCAGTCTATTGTCAAAGCTGGGTGGCTGGTCCGCCCTGCGGCCAGCGCTGTGTTACAATCTTTGTGCGCGTGAAGAAGCGGATGCTGTCCTCGCCATACTGGTTAAGGTCGCCGAAACCCGAGTCCTTCCAACCGCCGTGGCAGTAGTATCCGACGGGCGTGGGCAGCGGAAAATTGACGCCCACCATGCCTACCGCGACCTCGGCAACGAAACGTTGGGCTGCATCTCCACTACGCGTGAAGATCGAAACCGTGTTGCCCTGGTGATGGTCGTTCGGATAGCTCAGCGCCTCCTCGAAAGTCTCCGCACGAATGATCTGCAGCACGGGGCCGAAGATCTCGTCCTGGTAGCTCTTCATTGAAGGCATGACGTGATCGATCAGGGTCGGCCACAAGAAAAACCCCTCCTCTCGGCCCGGCAAACGCCGCCCCCGCCCGTCGATGACCACCTCTGCGCCCTCGTCGGCAGCTAGTTGGATATAACCTTCGATCTTCTTCTTGTGTTCTGCCGTGACGATTGGCCCCATTTGCGCGTCGTGATCAGTGGCGGCGCCGATCCGCAGCTTTGGAATCGCCTGCAGCAGGCGCTCGCGAACCGCCTCCGCGGTCTTCTTGCCGACGGGCACGATAACCGGCATCGACATGCACCGCTCGCCGGCGGAGCCAAAAGCCCCGGCGAGAACGTCCGCGATGACCTGGTCGAGATCAGCGTCGGGCAGCACCACGCCGTGATTCTTCGCTCCGCCCATGCATTGCAAGCGCTGGCCATTGCTCGCGCCGCGCGCGTAAACGGACTTCGCTACAGCAGTCGAGCCGATAAAGGTCACGGCTTTGATGTTCGGATGATCAGTGATCGCTTCACCGACTTCCCTGGCTCCATGCACGATGTTGAAGATCCCCGGCGGCACTCCGGCGTCGAGGGCAAGTTCCGCGAGCCGAACGGCAGCGGAAGGACAGCGCTCCGACGGTTTCAGGATGAAGGCGTTGCCGACCGCGATGGCCGGCGCGAGCATCCAAAGCGGGATCATGGCAGGGAAGTTGAAAGGCGGAATTCCGGCGACGACGCCTAATGGTTCGCGGATCGAATAGACATTGGTGCCCGGCCCCGCGCCCTGGGTGAACTCGCCCTTCTGCAAATGTG
>Ga0335074_10004885_pt1 | contig 18520 bp, 15 predicted proteins | sample Lox_Sample_23_FD_206715 | JGI IMG/M metagenome (GOLD analysis project Ga0335074, IMG submission 206715) | Soil microbial communities from Loxahatchee National Wildlife Refuge, Florida, United States - Lox_Sample_2.3 | ecosystem: Environmental > Terrestrial > Soil > Wetlands | place: USA... | reverse complement strand
TCAAACCCGTACTGGTGGGCAATCTTTTGATATTCACCCGACGCCTTCATGTCCTCCAGTTGCTTCTGGAATGCGCCATAGAGGTCCGTATCCTCTTTTCTGAACGCGCATCCCGCTCCATTCGGCGGATCATCGGGAACCGGAGAAGCTATCTTCAGTTGCAGGTGCCTCGCCTCGATCAGCAGCGGAAGCGGCGCGCCGGACATCAGCGCAAACGGAACCCGCTTCGCCAGCAGACCATCCACGATAGCCTCATCATTGGGGAACTGCAGAATGTTCTCCAGCTTGACGCCATTCGCGAGCAATCGTCGGAAATCCGCGCCGCCGCCCAATACCCCCACGGTCACGCCAAGCTTCGCGAGATCGGCGATCGACTTCGGCGATTCAGATGGCCCGTTCTGCAGCGAGACGATGGCAGAAGCATCGAACACAAGCGGGTCCGCATACATCACCTGTTCGCAGCGCAGCTTGGTAATCGTCAGGCACGCACCGACGAAGTCCCAGCGGCCGGCCTGCATCCCTGGAATCAACTGCCCGTACCCGGCGACGTATCCCTCGATGTCGGGCACCCCCAGGCGGGTCATGATAACTTTGACGATCGTGGGCGAAATGCCCGTCATTGTACCATCCGGGTTCAGCGCGCTGTACGGCGGCTGGTTCGCGATCCCCACCCGAACCTTCTTCTCGGCCTGCAACTTGGCCAGTAGCCCCGCCTCGGCGTATGCGGGTCGCGCTCCGCTGGTAAAACCAACCGTGGCCGTGCCGATGGCCAGAAGCACAGCACGGCGTGCAATCAGCTTCATGCGCGCGCCCTCCGCTCTACGATCCGTAATACCATTTCCGCAGGTCACGATAGGTGATCGGCTCGTACAGCGGTGGCCGACCCGGTCCCCGGCATGTCGGCAGGCACTCGATCAGCGCATCCCCGCTCGGGCCGAAAAATACCGGAATCGAGTATCGGTCCACGTCATTCGTGTTGATAACCCGATGCTTGGTGGACAGATACTCCCCGTTGGTCCACCGCACCATCAGGTTCCCTGTGTTCACCAGCAGCGTCTCCGGGATGATATCCACCAGCCGCCAGTGGCCGGAGGGCATGCGCACCGCCAGCCCCGACACATTCGCCTGCGCCAGGAATGTCATCAGCGAATTGTCCGTGTGCGGCGCGATACCGTACTGCTTGCCGCCCACCTCCTTCTGCGGTGGATAATGGAGCAGCGAAAGCGTCAGATGTGGAGTCTTGAAATACTTATCGAAGTAATCGAGCGGCAGATTTAACGACGTGGCCCAAAGCGGAAGGAACTGCCGCGCAAGCCGCTCGATCCGTTTGTGGTAGTCCAGCACCGCTTCCTTGAAGCCGGGCAGGTTGGCAGGCCACACATTCCGCCCGCTCACACCGCTCGCGTCCGACTCGTCCTCCCGATTCATGCTGAACTTCGAATGCAGGTTTGGTTTGGCGTCGGTGATGATGTTGACATTCGCCGCCCGGCGGTCCTGCAACGCCGGTTGATACCCGGACTTGAAGCTGTTGACATCAATGTACGGAACGGCCCTTTTCTCCGTCTCGGGCAGCGCATGAAACCGGCGAGATTCCGCGAATATCCGGTCGATCACTGGTTCCGGAATGCCATGCCCTCGCAGATAAAAGAAACCGACCGTCTTCGAGATGTCTCTGAGCTCCGCCGCCACTTCCTCCCGTCCGCGTGGCTCGCCGGCCAGATAGGGGGACATGTCGAGGATCGGAATCTCCTCGTTCGAATCCGGATGGTCCATCAGGCACAGCGATTCGGGATCGTCCTTGATCTCGCCACGAACGTCCGGTTCTCTTACGTCAGCCATCGCAGTCTCCGCAGTGTCCATGCCTTGCTATCCGGCGTAATACCATTTCCGCAGATCATGATAGGTGATCGGCTCGTACAGCGGTGGCCGGCCCGGTCCCTGGCAGGTCGGCAGACACTCGATCAGCGCGTCTCCACTCGGGCCAAAAAACACCGGAATCGAATAGCGATCCACCTCGTTGGTGTTGATCACGCGATGCTTGGTGGAAAGATACTCGTGGTTCGTCCAGCGCACGATCAAGTTGCCGGTGTTCACCAGCAAGGTGGCGGGGACGATATCGACCGGGCGCCAGTGGCCGGACGGCATACGTACTGCCAGCCCGGATACGTTCGCCTGCGCCAGGAACGTCATCATCGCATTGTCGGTGTGCGGTGCAATCCCATACTGCCGGTTCCCGATCTCCTTCTGCGGCGGGTAATGCAGCAATGAAAGCGTCGCGTGCGGCGTGGCGAAATATTTCTCGAAATAATCCAGCGGCAGTTTCAGCGACGTCGCCCACAGAGGAAGGAACTGCCGCCCCAGCTTTTCGATCCGCCCGTGATAGTCCATCACCACTTCCTTGAAGCCGGGCAGGTCCTCGGGCCACACGTTTCGTTCGAGCCGGCGTTGCTCCTCGGTCATGCTCAGACCGTCGGAACCGCCCTCACGGTTCACCTGGAACTTCGAAAGCAGGTTCGGCTTGGCATCCGCTATGATGTTGACGTTCGCGCGCTCACGCTCCTCGGCACCGGATTGGTAGCCCGACTTGAATGTCCCATGATCCACGTACGGCAGCTTCGCCTTGGCCTCCGGCGGCAGCCCGTGCAGCCGCCGCGCCTGCGCGAAGATCCCGGCGAAGACCTCGTCCGGTATCCCATGACCCTTCAGGTAGAAGAAACCGACCGTCGTCGAAATATGACGCAGCTCGGCCGCCACTCTTTCCCGCCCTCCCGACGCGCCGCCCAGATACGGGGAAATGTCCAGCGTCGGAATTTCCTCATCGGAGTCCGGATGATCCATCAGGTACAGTGACTCCGGATCGTCCGTGATCTCGCCTCGCATGTCGGGGGTCGTCAGGCTGTCCATCGCTTTCTCCTCAGCCCTTTCTCCCGGCAGGCCGAATGGCACCTGGGCGGGGCGGCTTTCGCCACTGTTCCATATTTGGTATAGGCCCGTCCACCCCCCTCCTACCCCGGCGCGGGCACAAGTGCCGCCGGCCGGACCTTAGGGAGAAAGCGCCTTGTCCGTTCGGTTTGACGATATCGGAAACCTCCTGCGCGCCTTCCGCCTCGGCTCCGGACTTAGTGCCGAGGAGATCGCCCGCCGAGCCGGTATCTCCCGTACAGCGCTCTACCGGTTCGAAAAAGGCGAAGTCGTCAAAATTGATACACTGGAGAAACTCGCCGAGCTCCTGCAGGTTTCCATCACCACCCTTCTGGGTGTTGGCATCGAATACATCGCCTCCGCCGTCAGCTATTTCGAGCGGATGCGCCAAATCGAGGAGCGCGCCGAACATATCGTCGTCCTGGCAGGGCCGATCTCATTCCTGCTCGCGTCCGATTCCTTCGAGAAAATGCTGGAGACCACGCTGCGCGAAAGCATCCCTGAGGATCTGGAAAACCGTGACCGGGCCCTCGACGACGTCGCCCGCATTCTCAATGTTTTGCGCGAACGCAAGATCAGCTATCGCCAGCGCCGGCCGTCCATCGTCAACATGATGTCCGCGCTCGAGATGGAGCGGTTCGTTCGCAGCGGCATGGTTGGCCACTACAACCTCCCCGAGGCAGAACTACACGAACGTCGCATGATCGCCCGCGCCGAAATCGGCCATTTCGCCAAACTGCTGGAAAACGAGCCGATCGGGATTCAGATCGGTATAGTGGCTGAAACCCTGCCGCAGAGCGGGTTCCAGATTTTCCGCCAGCCGGAACGCGAGATCCTCACCGTCAGCCCTTTCCGCCTGGGCGAGCATCCAAACATCCGCGTGGGCGTCGCCATGGTTACCTCCGCACCCGAAGCCTTGGCGCTGCACCACAAAGTGGTCGATGAAATGTGGAAAGGTGCAATGAAAGGCTCCAATGCCAGCCGGTTTCTGCGTGATCTGCTGGAGCGTACCCAGCCCCGCCCCGTCCTGGCCGAAGCGTCAGCGCCCACGGCTTTACGTCGGACGCGATGATCGCACGTCCAGCACGACGCGTCCCTGCACCGTGCGGTCGCGCACCGCGACCAGCGCGTCCCGCACCTGGTCCAGCGGATACGCCGTGATCGGCCCAGGCTTCAGTCGCTCCTCTAAGAACAACTGAAACACCTCCCGATAGCACTCCACGACCCTCTGGGGCCGGCGCTTCCTGTAGTCGCTGATTTGCAGCCCGCTGACCTCGATATTCCTCAGCAGCAGGTAATTCACCTTCAGCGAGGGAATCCCGCCCGCCGCGAACCCGATCACCACCAGCCGACCGCACCACGCCAGGGCACGAATGGCCGCCTCGAATATCTCGCCGCCGAGCGGGTCCAGAATGACGTCCGCCCCCTTGCCGTCCGTCACCGCGTAAACCTGTGCGCGCAGACTGTCGCGCAGGTCCGGTCGCGACAGGTCGATCACCGCGTCCGCCCCCGCCGCGCGCACGTAAGCTTCCTTCTCGGGCCTGGAGATCCCCGCCAGCACGCGCGCGCCCATCGCCTTGGCAAGCTGCGTCGCCGCGAAACCCACCCCACCGGAGGCGCCCAGCACGAGAACGGTTTCACCTGCTTGCAAACGCGCCCGCTCGCGCAGCGCGAACCACGACGTGTCGTACACCAGGCTCATCGCCGCCGCCTGCTGGAAACTGACCGCCGCGGGCAGCCCATAGCAACTGCTGGCAGCCGCCACCGCCCGCTCTGCGTATCCTCCTTGCTCCGCCATCGCCAGCACGCGCTCGCCGACGCGCAAACCCGTCACCCCGGGACCGAGCGCGGCAACAACCCCGGCGGGCCCCTTGCCAGGCACGAACGGCCTCGGCGGCAGGAACTGATATTTGCCGCCGATCACCAGCAGATCGACAAAATTCACCGGCGTGGCATGCACATCCACCAGGGCCTCGCCGGGACCTGGCAGCGGATCGGGCATCTCGCCCGCTGCCGCCGCTTCGACGTCCCCGAATTGCCTGACGACGATCGCCCGCATCGCGATGCCTAAACCGCCCGCTGGAACCATACCGGCGAGGGCTCCAGCCCGCCTTCCTCAATCCGCCGCACCAGCTCCCGCTTCAGGGTCTTGCCGCTCGCCGTCAGCGGCATGTCGTCCAGAAACAGCACGTATTCCGGCATGTCGAATTTCGACAATCCCGCCTCATCCAGGTGCTGCAACAGCGCACCGGGCTCGATCGCCGCGCCATTGCGCAGCACCACGGCCAGGCACACGCGCTCCCCCAGCCGTACATCTTTCACTGGCACCGCCGCTGCTTTCTCGATCCCAGGATGTCTCGTCGCCAACGACTCGATCCGCGCCGGATGAATGTTGTGGCCACCGCGAATGATAATGTCCTTCTTCCGCCCTGTAATCCGCAGATAGCCATCAGCGTCCACCCACCCCAGATCGCCAGTCATGAACCAGCCCGTGCTGTTGAAGGCCGCCTCGGTCGCCGCCTGGTCATCGAAATACCCAAGCATCAGGCTGGCCCCCCGCCCGCCGATCTGTCCTGTTTCGCCCACTGCTGCCTCGACGTCCGCATCGTCCTGCCGGAAGATGCGGATCTCAAACCCGGGGCATGACCGCCCGCAGCTCCCGGCGATCAGAGCCGGATCGTCGGTCGGCAGGGTGTATTGATGCGAACAGGCCTCCGTCATGCCGTAGCCGCTTTGCGGCATGACACCATGCCGCATCAGCTCGCGGATCACCTCGGCGGAAGCCGCCGCACCCGAAATGCGGAAGCCGCGCAGCTTCCCGAGCTGCCCCTTCCCGCGCGCCCGCATTTCCGCCAGCAGGTCGACCGCATGTGTCGGCACGCCGAACAGAAACGTCGCGCCGACCTGGGCCAGCCGGTCCAGCAGGCTGCGTCCGCGCGGCAGGTCGTGCACCACCAGCTCGCCACCCACCGCCAGTGCGGTGATCAGCGCGCCCAGACCGAGGTTATGGCTAAGCGGGCTCAGCGTGTAGATCACGCTTTCACTGTGAATGTTCCAGTCCTGCGCCATCGCCCGTGCGTTCGACAGCAGCGTGTTGTCGCTGTGCATGACGCCTTTCGGCTGTCCGGTCGTACCGGATGTAAAGGCAAGATACATCACCCGGTTCGGGTCGCTATTGTGCCGCACTGCCAAACCGGCACCGACATCACCGGCAAACACGTCAGCCGGCGCGTCCGCATCGGGTCGCTCCAGCCCGATCCGCAGACAGTCCGGCAGTACCGCCAAGCACGCCTCCTGCATGTCCCGCCGGTCGCCATCCGCGCCATATCCAATCTGCGCTATCACCGCCGCCGCGCGCATCCGCTCCAGCAGCTCGACGACCTCGCCCACCGTATGGTCGCGGTGCAGCGATGGACAGCAGACGAAACCATCACGTGAGCAGGCCAGCAGCGCAACCGCGGTTTCGACGCGACTTGGCAGCCACACCGCGACCCGCTGGCCGGGACGCACCCCGCGTGCCCGCAACTGCCCAGCCAGCCGGTCCGCCGCCTCGATCAGCTCGCGATAAGTAAGCCGCCGCGTCGCGTCGCGAACCGCGTATCGCCCGGGATGCTGTTCCGCATGCTCCAGTGCCTGCATGTAGATCGTCGTATCGCGCCAGTGCCCCGCCGCGTAATGCTCCGCCAGACGCTGCGCGCTCAGCAGGGTCAGCATCGTGTTGGTCATGGCGTACCGGCTCTCTCGGACGCCCGCAGCAAGGCGCGCAACCGCTGCGGCGTCACCGGCAGGCGGGTCACCGCCCCCGGAATGCCGATCGCGTCGTCGATCGCGGCGGCTATCGCGGCGCCCACTGCATTGATGCCGCCCTCGCCGGCCCCCTTTATCCCAAGCGGGTTGAGTGGACTCGGCGCATCCTCGGTGACTAGCACATCGATCGGCGGCGTCTCGTGCAGCGTTGGCATCAGGTAGTCCGCCAGCGTCACGGCGAGCGGCTCTCCCCGTTCGTCGTAAATGAAGTCCTCGAACAGCGCTCCGCCAATGCCTTGCACGAACCCGCCCACCAGTTGTCCCTCGACCAGCATCGGGTTGATGGCTCGCCCGACGTCGTAGGCGATCAAAGCCCTTTCCACCGAAACCTGCCCGGTCTCCCGGTCCACCCGCACGACGGCGATGTGCACACCGTACGGACAGGTCATATGATCCGTATGAAACCATCCCTCGGCGCTCAACCCCGGTTCCCGCGGCCCGAGCACCTTCGAGTCGGGTGCCAGCAGCACCGCGATCTCCGCCAGCTTCATGGAAGGGCCGCGCACCGTATCGGTGCGGATAACCACACCGTCACGGATATCCAGCCCCTCCGGCGAGACCTGCATCAGCTCGGCCGCCAGCTCGATCGCCTTCGCCCGGACCTTCTCGGCCGCCACACGCGTCGCGCTGCCGGTCATCACCGTGGCACGGGACGCATGCGCACCAACTCCGTACGCGATCCGATCAGTCTGCCCATGAATCACCCGAACCCGCCGGTAATCGATGCCGAGCGTCTCGGCGCAGACCTGCGCCATCACGGTCTCGAACCCCTGCCCCACCGAGGCACCGCCCGTCACCACCTCGACCGCGCCGTGCGAGTCCACCGCGACCCGGACCCCGTCCAGCGGCCCAAGTCCGCCCTTCTCGACAAAGCAGCCGATCCCCGCACCCACCGCCTCGCCGGTACCGCGCCGGCGGCGAAGTTCCGCCTGCAACTTATCCCACCCGATCCGCTCCAGTGCCTTCCGCAGCAGCCCCGGATAGTCTCCTGAGTCATAAACAACGTCCGTCCCCAACGTGCGCAGCGGACGCCGGAACGGCATCTCCGCGGCGGCGATCAGGTTCCGCCGCCGGACCTCTACCTTGTCGATCCCAAGCTCCGCCGCGATGGCATCCATCATGCGTTCGCGCACGAAACTGCCTTCGAACCGACCCGGCGCGCGATACGTCGCCGCCGGCGTCTTGTTCGTCAGCCGGAAATGCCCGGCCGCGCGGTATGCCGGCACGCGGTACGGCCCCGGCACCATCCCGATCGTCATGTCCGGAACGCGCGCCCCGTGCGTGCGCACATACGCCCCCTGATCGAGGAAGAACCTATCGTCCAGCGCCAACACCTGCCCTTCGGCATCGACCGCTGCGCGCACCCGATGATGCTGCTGGCGCGAGTGGTTGGCCGCCATCAGGTGCTCCCGCCGGTCCTCGATCCACTTGACCGGCCGCCGCAACCGAAGTGCGGCAACCAGCACCAGGAAGTCCTCGGGATACAGCTCGCCGCGGATGCCGAAGCCGCCACCCACATGCCCTTCGTGCAGGTGCAGACCGGACGGGCTGCGCCCGAGCCAGCGTGCCAGCGCCTCGCGGTTGCGGTGCGGCACTTTCGCCGCGCCGTGCAGTTCCAGCACGTCCAGCGCCGCGTCGTAGCGCCCGATCGCACCGCGCGTCTCGATCGGCACCCCGCTATGGCGGCCAATGGTCAGCTCCAGTTCCACCACGGCGTAAGCCGACGCGAACGCCGCATCCACTTCCCCATAGCTCGTCCGCAGCACCAGCGCTTCGGTACCGCGGCCGGTGTCGAACTCACCGGGCGAGGCCGTGGCGTCCAGCAGCGGCGGCAGTTCCTCCACCTCCACCCGCACCAGTTCCGCGGCGTCTTCGGCAACCCGCGGATCGGTCGCGAACACCGCCGACACCGGCTCTCCCACGTAACGCACGCGTCCGCGCGCCAGGATCGGCTGCCGATAGGGGCGCAGCGCCTCGGCGGCCTGATCGCGGAAATCGATCGGCGGCAGATCAGCGATGTCGTCGCTCGTCCACACCGCCAGCACACCCGAAAGCGCCCGCGCCGCCGCCGTATCGATGTGGCGGATCAGCCCGTGTGCGCTCTCCGAGCGTGCGAGACACATATGCAACTGGCGGGCGAACGATAAGTCTCCGATGTAACGTCCTTGCCCGGTAACCAGCGGCCGGTCCTCCAGCCGGCTTACCGATCGGCCGAGAACGCGGCCGCCGGGAACGTCCGCGTGGTCCATCACCGCCCCACGCCGGCCATCACGGCGGCGGCTTCCCGCACCGCCTTGACGATGTTCTGGTATCCCGTGCACCGGCACAGATTGGAGGAAAGGACCTCCCGCATCTCCTCCTCACCAATGCCCGGATCGCGCTCCAGCATCGCCGTGGCGAGCATCAGGAACCCTGGCGTGCAGTAACCGCACTGCAGGGCATGGTTGGCGATGAACGCCTCCTGCAGCGGATGCAGACGGTCGCCGTCCGCCAGGCTCTCCACAGTGCGGATCTCGCACCCCTCTGCCTGCACGGCGAACATCAGGCAGGACCGCACCGGCTCGCCGTCCACGATCACCGTGCACGCAGCCGATATGCGTCCCTGTCAGTCCGCACTCCTCGCGCAGCACGTCAGCCAGGGTTCGCCGCGGCTCGACGCGAACGGGGTAGAGCTCACCATTGATCGTCAGGTTGACCTCTACCGTGTTGCGCACGACCGCCTCTCTCACGCCGCCTGTTCCAGGGCACGGCGCACCAGGGCCCGCACCAGGTCGCGCCGGTAGGTGGCGTCGGTCTGCACGTCCTCGAGCGGATCGATCGCATCCGCCGCCGCTTCCGCCGCCGCGCGAAACGCCGCCAGGCCGGGTGCCCTGCCGTTTACCGCGGCCTCCGCCGCCTCGATGCGCCGCGGCACCGCCTCCGCCCCCCCGATCCCGATCCGCGCCCCGGCGATCCGGCCGTCACTGATGCCGTAGGTCACTACTGCCATTGCCAACGCGAAATCACCTGCGCGCCGGCTGAACTCCACAAATCCCACCCGCGTCCCCGCCGGTAACATCGGCAACTGCACCGCGGTGAGCAGTTCATCCGGAATCAGCGCCGTCGTCATCACGCCCTTGAAGTAATCCGTCGCCGGGATCTCCCGGGCGCCCCGCACACTCAGCGTGTGCATCCGCCCGCCCAGAGCCGCCGTTACGCAACACCACTCGGATGCCGGATCGGCATGCGCCACGCTGCCGCAGAACGTCCCCCTCACCCGGATCGGGTAATGCGCAATGTGCCGCACCACAATTGATAACAGCCGCCCAAGCGGCCCCTTGGTCACCGGGCGATGAAACCGCGCGTGACGCACCAGCGCTCCGATCCGCAACGCCTCCGGCGAATCATCCAGCCGGTCCAGCTCGGTTACCGGGTTGATATCCACAAGGTGCGCCGGACGCGACAGCCGGAAGGCCATGATCGGAACCAGGCTTTGCCCGCCCGCCAGCACCCGCCCGTCCTCCGGCGCGAACCGGCTCAACATCGCGACCGCTTCATGAACGCACCGCGGCCGGTGATATGCGAAACTCACCGGCTTCATGACGCGTGCGACCGGCCCAACAGCAGCCGTCGGAACATGCTCCACCAAGTGCGAATCAGCAGAACAAGTCCCGAAATCGGTCGCGCCGGTTCCGCCGTGCTGGGGATCTCCGTCGGGTTCCCGGCCGCCGTTGCAGCCTCCGGCGCTGTCGCCGTACCGGTGCCCAGCTCCGACTTCAGCCGTGTCGCGAATTCACGGAGAAGTTGCGCCGCGACCCCGTGGATCATGCCGGCGCCGCGTCCGTATTGCGCCACGGATCCGGACAACGCCAGATTCGTGTGAACGAACACCTTCGATCCCCGGTCGGCTTCTTCCAGGCGGAAATCCACTACGGCATTGGCTCCGCCCCGCCCGCGGGAGTCGGTGCCGCTCGCCTTCACGCGCGCCGTCCGGTTCTGCTCATCGATCTCCTCGAACCGCGCGGTTCCCTGGAATGCGAGTGCGACAGGCCCCAGCCGCACGCTGACCTTACCCTTGTAGTTACGATCGTCCAGCTTTTCGGTCAGCTCTGCTCCGGGCATGCACGGTACGATCTTCTCGATCTGCATCAGCACGGGCCAAGCCGCGGCCGGCGGCAGCGGCACGTCAAAGCTGTTGTCGAACTCCATGCCGTCAGTGCTCCCGGGTGCGCGGCTCGCCCTCCTGGTCGGACATTGAACCGCACCGGTGTCCCGAAATCAACACACCTCCCATTTCTGGAACATCACCCGGCCGCTCACGCCGTCCGAGCCTTCTCCAGCAGCGCGACGATATCCATCGGCGTCACCGGCGCGTGGCCGAGCCGCACCCCAAACGGCGACAGCGCATCCTCGATGGCGGAAATGATCGCCGGTACCGTGGGCAGCACGCCGCATTCGCCCACTCCCTTCACGCCGAGCGGATTCAGCGGCGATGGCGACTCGTGATGAAGAACCTCGATCCGCGGCATCTCCGGCGCGCTGACCAGCAGGTACTCCGCCAGGTTTGTCGTCACCGGCTGCGCCGTTTCATCGAACCCCATCCACTCGAACAGCGCGTTGCCTATGCCGTGCGCCACCCCGCCGATTACCTGCCCGTCCACGATCATCGGATTGATCATCCGGCCGCAGTCATGTGCGATGACTAAGCGCCGCACCTCCACATCGCCCGTTTCGGCATCCACCTCCACTTCCGCCGCGGCGGTGCCGTTCGCATACGCCATCGCGTCCATCACCGGCTGCTCGGTTGCCTCCAGCCCGGGAGTGAGGCCGGCCGGCAGCCGGAACCCGGCCACACCGCTTATCGCCCGCGCCACCTCGCCCAGGCTGCGCCGCATCCCGGGTACGCCCTTCACCCGCACCTCCGCCCCCGCCACCTCCAGGTCCTCGCTCGCTACCTCCATCATCTCGGATGCAACTGTCAGCAGCTTGTCGCGCACTTTCACTGCAGCGACATGCGCCGATGTCCCCGCCATGACCGCCTGCCGGCTGTTGAACCCGCCGAGTCCCAGCGCCGTCCCCGCGGTGTCGCCGGCCGTCACGACGATGTTGTGCAGATCTTCCCCGAGCTGCGCGGCCACCACCTGCGCCAGCATGGTCCGCGTACTCTGCCCCATCGCCGCCGCACCGGTGAACACCTGTATCTTTCCAGATGGCGCGATCCGCACTGTCACCGGCTCGAATGGTCCACGCCCGGTGCCTTTGACGAAATTTGCCAGACCGATGCCGATGTAACGGCCGCACCGCCGTGCCGCGTCCTGGCGCGCCGGAAACCCGTCCCAACCGATGCGAGCCAGCGCATCTTGCTGGCATCGCAGGTAATCGCCGCTATCCAGCACCACGGGAATGCCCCCGCGCGTCTTCAAAGGTCGTGGACACGGCATTCGCTCCACCGGAATCAGGTTGCGCCGACGAATCTCCGCCCGATCCATCCCCAGCGCCTGAGCCGCCCGGTCGAGCAGCCGCTCCATCACGAAAACCCCCTGCGGCTGCCCGGCACCGCGTACCGGCGACACCGGAACCTTGTTGGTCAGCGCCAGCTCGACCTTCAGCTCATAGGCCGGAACGTCGTACGGCAGCGTCACCGTCTGCGCCGACTCGTATGGCAGGTTCACGCCGCGCGCGGTGTAGGCGCCGTGGTCATGCACCATGCGCCCGCGTATACCCAGGACGCGTCCCTGACCGTCCAGCGCCATCTCCAGATCCCAGAACTGGTCGCGTTCCTGGGTCGTGGCGACGAAATGCTCGCGCCGGTCCTCGATCCACTTTACCGGACGACGCAGCACCAGTGCGGCCAGCGCGGTGACCACCTCTTCCTGATAGAAAACCAGCTTGGGTCCGAAGCCCCCGCCTACATCCGGCGTGATCACGCGCACCTGCGTCTCGTCTCGCCCCAGCAGGTCGCATAGTAAGCGCTGCGCCGCATGCGGCGTCTGCGTGGAACTCCACACCCGCAGCCGATCCTCCTCGGCGTCATAAGAGGCAACCACGCCGCGGCACTCCAGCGGATGCCCGCAGCCCCGGTGCTGCGAAATCTTTTCGCGGATGACGTGCGCGGCGTCGCCGAACGCCGCGCGCACGTCACCATAGCCGACCTCGAATTCCGCAAGCAGATTATGCGGTGCGCCGCGATGCACGAGCGGCGCATCGGCCGCCAGTGCGGCGCGGCAATCCGCCACGGCATCCAGCACCTCGTACGCGACCTCCACCCGCTCCACCGCATCCTCGGCGATGTGCCTGGTATCGGCGATAACGATCGCCAGAGGCTCGCCCACATATGCCACTTCGTCGATCGCCAGCACCGGCCGATCGGCAACCTGCCGATAGGACGCACTGGGCAGCCCGACAGAGAGCCGCGTCGCTGTCAGGTACGGCCGGCAATCGGCCATGGTGAGCACCGCCCGTACGCCCGGCACCGCCTGTGCGGCTGCCGTCTCGATCCCCAGCACCGCCGCATGCGCATGCGGGCTGCGCACGTAGGCAGCGTGCAGCATCAGCGGCAGATCCAGATCATCGACGAAACGGCCCTGCCCGGTCAGGAGCGCCAGATCCTCGATCCGCGCAACGCTCAGCCCGATCATCGCGCCGATCGGCTTATCTGCCGAGCCGCTTTCAGCGCCGCTTCCACGATCCCCTGATATCCGGTGCAACGGCACAGATTGCCGGAGATCGCTACCCGCACGTCATCCTCGGTCGGATCGGGATTGCTCTGCAGCAGCTCCACCAATGTCAGCAGCGTGCCCGGCGTGCAGAACCCGCACTGCAATCCATGGTAGTCACGAAACGCTTGCTGCAATGGATGGAGCTTGCCGTCCTCTGCAAGTCCTTCGACCGTCAGGACCTCGTGCCCGTCCGCCTGCACCGCTAGCATCAGGCAGGACCGCACCGATTGCCCATCCACCAGCACAGTGCACGCGCCGCACACCCCATGCTCGCACCCCAGATGCGTGCCGGTCAGCCGCAGCCGCTGACGGAGAAAATCCGCCAGGTGAAATCGTACCGGCACCTCGGCCTCGTACTTCTGATGATTGACCACCAGTCCGACTGTCCGCGTTTCCTCCATCATTCTCCTTTCACCTGGCACGAGACAGAGCCTGCCGCAGTGCCCGCGCCACAATCACGCCAGCAAGGTGCTGCCTGTAGGAAGCGGGCACGAGCGCGTCGCCGACCGCATCGATACCTCTGCAACTATCTGCTGCCGCACGCACCGTTGCCTCGTCGCCGGTCGAGCCCATCAGCAGCGCTTCCGCCTCCGCCGCTCGCACCGGTGCCGCAGCCATTCCCCCTAGCGCCACCGCGGCGCGCCCGATCCGGCCGTCGACACCGCGCAACACCATCGCCGCGGCGGAGACGATCGCGAAATCGCCATGCCGTCTCGCGTACTCCACGAACCCCCAGCCATGCGTCGTCGGCCAGACGGGAAAACACACCGACATCAGCATCTCCTGCGGCGAAAGACACGACATCATGAACCCGGCCGGGAAGTCCTTGAACGCAATCTCGCGCTGGCCTTCCGGCCCCTGCACCGTCAGCTCCGCATCCAGAACGGCCGCAATCGTGGCGAGCTCCGCCGCCGGATCGAGATGGCACAGTGAGCCGCCGAGCGTGCCCCGGTTTCGGGTCTGCCGGTGCCCGACCCATTGCAGCGCGTCCTTGATGATCGGCAGCCGGCGTCGCACAGCGTCGGAGAATTCCATCTCGCGCTGGCGAACCATCGTACCGGCGAGCAAACAGGACTCGCTCTCGGCGAGCACGCTCAGCCCCTCCACGCGATTGAGATCGATCAGGTGATCGGGCAGCACGTACCGCATGTTGAGCATCGGCATCAGCGACTGGCCGCCCGCCAGCAACTTGGCATTCTCAAGGCTGCTCAGCAGGCCGATCACTTCCGTCACCTGTCGCGGGTCATGGTACGAAAACCGGGGCGCCTTCATGTCGGCAGGTCTGTCCCGAGCTGCATCACCACCCTCCAAGCCAAGTGGCCGGACGTATGCCCCATTTCTGGGATTGACACCACTTCTTGGATGGTGGTCCCCTTTCGGCACAGACAGCAGGAGCCAGCTCTTGGCGAAACTGACCATCAGTCTGGCTTGCTGCCCTTACGACCGGACCCGAGCGCTGTTCGACGGCACAGTCGGCGTCGATGGCTGTGAAACGATTGCCTGCGCCATGCCGCCCGAAGAAGCGTTCCACCGCGCTTTCCGCTTCCAGGAGTTCGATGTCACCGAGCTTTCCTTATCGAACTACATGCACACCCTCGCCAATGACACGAACAGCTACATTGCCATCCCCGCGTTCCCCTCGCGCCTGTTCCGGCACTCGTCCATTTACGTGCGCACCGATCGAGGGATCGAGCGACCCCAGGATCTGCGGGGCAAAATCATCGGCGTCCCCGAATTCCAAATGACCGCGGCGGTCTGGATCCGCGGGATCCTGCAGGACGAGTATGGTATCCGCACCTCGGAAATCCGTTGGCGCAACGGCGGACTGGAGCAGCCGGGTCGGGAGCAGAAGGTACCGCTCTCGCTCCCGGCGGACATCGAGTTGGAGGCAATCCCACGCACGGAAACCCTGTCACAGCATCTCGCCGAAGGGCGGATCGACGGCCTGATCTCGGCCCTCGCACCGTCGTGCTTTCCCGGCAACCCGAATGTGCGCCGGCTTTTTCCGGATTACCGCGCGGTAGAAGAGGATTATTTCCGCCGCACCCGTATCTTCCCAATTATGCATGTCGTCGGCATCAGGCGAAGCCTGGTCGAGCGACACCCCTGGCTCCCCGTCAACGTGTTCGTCGCATTTTTGAAGGCAAAGGAAATCTGCTACCGGAATCTGGAAAAGATTGGCCACCTCTATACCACGCTGCCCTGGCCCGTTGAGGAATTGCAGCGCGCCCGCGAACTCATGGGCTCCGACTTCTGGAGCTATGGCTTGGAGAGCAATCGTCGCGAGATCGAAGCAATCACCCGATATGCGCATGAACAGGGCGTGCTCTCTCGTCGTTTAATCTCAAAAGAGCTGTTCGCTCCGTCAAGTTTGGATCTCCCCAAAGTTTAGTTCGGTGAACTTGGCTGGGCAAGGCAGGGTCGGGACAACTCAAGCAATCTCGCATATGATAAGGCAGTTATCATTCCAGGCGCGCTGAACCGGACCGGTTGTCATTCTGAAAGCTACGGTCCCTTTTTGAACATTGTCTACGCTCCAGCCGCCAACGCTTGGGTGGTTGGGCAAAGCGTGGTGTCTCGGCGGGGTTGTGGTGATTGCCACCTTTGGCAGGCTGGCGGTCTACACCTCGGCGATCGAAAAAGCGCCAGCTTTCGTTTCCAGTCTCGACAATGTCGCGCACGGCGCAAGCGGTAGCGATCCTGTTTGGTTCGCTATGCAATCCTGACCAGCAGCACCATATCCGAGTCCGTGCACCGTCCTATATCACCGTCTCGAGCCGGGTAAACCGAACCGGGATCAACCGCCGAATGCGCCTGCCCCCATCGGCATCCTTGTCGATAGTTGCAAGCTCCTGCGCCTCCCCGCCACCCACCGGCATAACGATCCTGCCACCCGGCTTAAGCTGGTCCAGCAGCGCCGTCGGCGGCCGCTCCGCCGCTGCCGTCACCAGAATTTTGTCGAATGGCGCATGTTCGACCCAGCCACGAGACCCATCTCCGATACGGATACCAACATTGGCACAGCCGAGGTGTTGCAGACGTGCCTCAGCTTGGCTCACAAATTCTTCAACGATTTCGACACTCCAGACCTGGCTAACAAGCTGGGCCAGGATTGCCGCTTGATACCCCAAGCCGGTACCGACCTCCAGCACCACATCGTCCGGTTGAAGCTCGAGTAGATCGGTCATCACCGCGTTAATGAACGGCTGCGAGATCGTCTTATCGAAACCAATCGGCAACGGCGTATCCTGGTAAGCCAGGGCAGCGAGTTGTTCAGGCACGAACATGTGCCGCGGCACACGCCGCATTGCCGTCAGCACCCGCTCGTCGAGCGATGCTCTATCGAGCTCTTCGCTCATCAGTTCCACCTGGATCTCGACTACCTCGACCATATGCCTGCGAAAGATGGCAAGATGCTTTTCGCTAAGAGGCTTCACGGGACTCTCTCCAAGATCGCCGTTGTCGGCTCGCCCACACTCGCACGACGTTGTCCCGGCAAATGCCGACACCGCTGGCAATACCACCACCCAGGCGGGGCGTCACGGCAAAGCCTGCCGCTCGGACGGAAAGGGGCTATGAAAGCGGCGGTTAATGCGTATCCTGCCGACAAGCGATCACGAAGGGGTCAGGCCCACGGACCGCGGCAATAGGGAGAGGCGACGTCCGCCAGCTTAAGCCGTGCCCCGGCTTCCGGCGGCCTCTTCCCAAAATAGTGAGGGAGAACGTCCGGATGAGCGACATCTCACAGGCTCCGGCGATTGGTCCCGGCCGGCACGACGAACGGCTGATGCACACCCCGTTGCTGACGCGGCTGATGCGTCGGCCCGAGCTTGGCGCCATCGCCGGCCTGATCCTGGTCATCATCTTCTTCGCGTTCACCGCCAGCCCGACCATGTTCACGCTGGAAGGAATGATGACCATTCTTTCGCCCTCGGCCCAGCTCGGCATCCTCGCTGTCGCTGCCGCGCTTCTGATGATCGGCGGTGAATTCGATCTCTCGATCGGCTCCATGGTTGCTTTCGCCGGGCTGATCCTGGGACTTGCAATCATCGATGCACGGCTGCCGCTGCTGCTTGCCATCATAGTCACGCTGGCGGTCGCGGCATTGTTGGGCGCCATCAACGGGCAGCTCGTGATCCGGACCCGGCTGCCCTCGTTCATCGTCACGCTGGCCTTCATGTTCATCTTGCGTGGCCTGTCGCTGGTTGGGCTGAAGATGGCGACTGGCACGACGCAGATGCGCGGAATCCGCGATGCCGTTGCGAATAGTCCGCTGCTGGCTGTCTTCTCCGGCAATGCTTTCCACAGCGCTTTTGTCGGCCTCGCGCATCAGGGGCTGATCCGGGCGCTGCCGAACGGAGCGCCGGCGGCACCGGGCGTGCCGATCAGCGTCCTGTGGTTCATCGCCTTCGCCTTGGGCGCGACCTGGATCTTGCTGCGCACGCGAACCGGCAACTGGATCTTCGCCAGCGGCGGTGACCCGAACGCGGCACGTAATTCCGGCGTGCCGGTCAACCGGGTAAAGACCGCGCTGTTCATGCTCACCTCCTGCTCGGCGGCGCTCGTCGCCGTGCTGACCGTGCTCGATGCCGGATCGACCGACGCGCTGCGCGGCTTCCAGAAAGAGTTCCAGGCGATCATTGCCGCCGTCATCGGCGGCTGTCTGCTGACCGGCGGCTATGGCTCGGCGATCGGTGCTTTCTTCGGTGCCATCATCTTCGGCACCGTCTCGATCGGGCTGACCTATACCAATTTCGACAGCGACTGGTTCCAGGTCTTCCTGGGCGCCATGCTGCTGATCGCGGTCCTGTTCAACAACTACGTCCGACGTCAGGTAACGGGGGAGCGTTGAGCGATGAGCGAAACCGCATTCTCGACAAACTTCAACCAGATGGCGACAACTGATATCAGGATGCCGCTGATCGAGGTCCGCGACATCGTCAAGCATTTCGGCCATGTCATCGCCCTCGCCGGAGTATCGCTCAACGTGTATTCGGGTGAGGTACTTTGCCTGCTCGGCGACAACGGCGCCGGCAAATCCACGCTGATCAAAACACTGTCCGGCGTGCATCGGCCGACGTCGGGCGAGTTCC
>Ga0335074_10004884_pt1 | contig 18520 bp, 15 predicted proteins | sample Lox_Sample_23_FD_206715 | JGI IMG/M metagenome (GOLD analysis project Ga0335074, IMG submission 206715) | Soil microbial communities from Loxahatchee National Wildlife Refuge, Florida, United States - Lox_Sample_2.3 | ecosystem: Environmental > Terrestrial > Soil > Wetlands | place: USA... | reverse complement strand
GCTGCGGTCTCATCGCAGCCAGAACCCGGGTCGAGCGGTTCTCGGACGAAAGCGCTGTGGTCGTCACCCGCTACGATCGCCTGAGCCGAGGGTCCACGATTGCCCGGGTTCACCAGGAAGATCTGTGCCAGGCCCTTGGCCTTCCGCCCTCGAAGAAATACCAGAACGAGGGCGGTCCCGGTCCCGCCGATGTCGCTTCACTCCTCCGGCGTATCATGGCGCCCCGCATCGCCGACTCCGCCATCCTTCGGTTTGCTGACGCCCTGATCTGGAACTGGATCGTGGGTGGCACAGATGCCCACGCGAAGAACTATTCGCTACTGCTGGCAGGCAGCCAGGTGCGTCTTGCCCCGCTCTACGACATCGCCTCGGGTCTGCCCTACGGGACGCACGAGAAGAAACTGCGCCTGGCGATGAAAATCGGCGGCGACTATCGGGTCTATCCCTGGCACAACACGTGGCCCGCAGCTGCCAAGGACCTCGGCCTCGACCCTGACCGCTTGGTCGCTCGCGTCGACCAACTAGCCGCCTCCGCGCCAGATGCCCTCAGCGACTCTGCGTCAGCCGACGATGTGAAGTCACTTCACCGCGAATTGCCCAACACCCTTGTCTCACTCGTCGCTGAACGCTCACACCGATGTCGTGAGATACTCCGCTCGCCAATCGCTTCGTAACTCGGAGACATCGGCAAACAGCGTCGGGCCTTCGTCCACCGGCTTCGGCGAGCAATCCACCGACGCAGCACACCGGCGGCCAGGCGTTAAAGCAGCTGCAGGGTGAGGGTGGTTCGCCAGCCTCGAAGCGCGCGATGCCAGGCTGGTTCAATCCCAGCCGCTCAGCGAGCTGACGCTGGGACCAGCCCAGGTCTTCCCGCTGGGGTTCCTTGCTCGAATCGTTTGACGACTACTTCTACTTGGCTATCAGCCAGACGGTCTGCTACTCGCCAGACTTGCGGTTCTGGTTGAACGGATCGTGCGCTGATGCGAACAGGGCTTCGAGAGCTTCGCGGGCGACCTCGGTGCGCAGCAGCTCGACAGCGCGCCCCAGGTCATCGCAGAGGTCAGGTCGGTTGGAGTAGTGAGCAAGAAGGCCGACCAGAGAACGAGCAGGTCAGGGCCGCTTCGAGCAACTCGGAGAGCGGGCCTATCGGCTGTCAGGGCTCGGACGAACGTAATCTCCCGGCAGCTCCCTCAACAGCGCGGCGCTCACCTGCACGTGGCCCCGTTAATCATCCTCGTCGCGCCACCGTTGAGGACCATAGATCCCGGTTAGGCGAGCGATGCCGCTGCCTGGTCAATGAGGTCGGCGGTCGCACTCGGCTGTGAAACCAGTGACGCATGGCTTGTATCGAGCTCCAACGTGGCCCGCGGATTCATCCGCTCTGCCATCCGGCGTTCGGAGTCCGGGTGGATCATCCGGTCGCTCGCCGACACTTGATACCAGCTCGGCTTCTTCCGCCAGGCCAGGTCGGAGGCCTCATTCCCGAAGGTCGAGCCAAGCGGCGCCTTCTGCGTCACGGCCATTACCAGAGCTTGCTCGGCCGGCACGTCCTGACAGAAGCTCTCACGGAACTTGTCTTGCTTGATCCAGACGTATCCGTCTGAGTCGGGCTCGATGTTTCCGGCGGCCGCCGCCGCGGCCACGTTCCACTCGGCGATCTGACTGATGCTCTCGCCGGCGTCGGGAGCAAAGGCGGCCACGTAGACGAGCCCGACGACGTTCGGAAGCTCGCCAGCCTGCGTGATAACCGCCCCGCCGTAGGAGTGGCCGACCAACAGGACCGGCCCGTCGACCTGCTTGATCATCTTCTGCGTCCGCTCGGCGTCGTCGGACAGCGACGTGAGCGGGTTCTCCACCGCGTGGAGCGAGTCGTAGTCCGGCGGTTAAGCTCGACGATGACGTTGGCCCAGTTGGCTGCGCCACCCCAGAACCCATGGACGAGTATGACGCTCAGTTTGCTGGTCATGTGATCCTCTCGTGGTGCGCTTACGTGGGTGGGCCGTCTGGCATTGGACCGCCGGCTCGCGACTAGGTGGGGCCGTGCACGGCCTTGAGTATCACGCTGGTGACCAGTCCTGGAGCGTAGATCATCAGCACGTGCGGGCCGCCGGGCACCATCGTGATATGTGCGTGCGCCGGTGGGCCATGGTCAGCAGTTCGGCGGGCAGGCCGTTGGCCAGGCAGGAGCCGAACACGCTCTGCTTGATGTAGCCGGCGCCCTGAGGCGCGCCGGGGTAGGCCTGAGTGACCGTGTTGGCCGGCCGGCCCGCCCAGCTGAATAACTGCAGTCAGCCGACCCGGAGCCGGGTCTGTCAGCGCTGCTCCGCTGCGGGGGCGACAGTGCGGCGGCTGATGCGCCATGAGCCCTCCGCCCGGCGTAGCTCCTGGGTGATCACCGCGGCGGTTCGGATGGCGGGCGGCGCAGCGGGGTCGATGATCAGCAGTACGGACCGGACGACAGCGCTGTCGCCGGACGGGCCGGGCTCGATGACGGCGTTGAGAGTTAGGTGCAGCGTGGCCGGGCCTTCGGCGGACCACACCGGGCCGACTGCCGCGCGCAGCGCTTCACGGCCGGCGTGCCGGCCTTGAGTCCCGTCGAGCACCGCGTCCTCGGTGAACAGCGCCACATACGCGTCCGCGTTCCTGCGGCTCGCCGCCTCGTCCGCCTGGGTCACGACATCGAGGATCGCCACCCGGTCCGCCGTGGTCAGTGTCACGGCCGCAGCCATTTCCCGATCCGGTCGCGCAGTTCGGCAGGGAAGATTGCCTTCGGGATGACTGCGTGCACGGCCTTGGGCGGGATCGAGGTGTAGGCCGACCCGGTCTGGTTGGCGTACTGCGTGACCCGGAAACTGACGGCCATGCTGGCCAGCGCGTAAGCCTCCGGCCCGGTGATACCCGCCGCGGCGGGCAGCCAGCGGATGACCTCGCGCAGGCAGGCCACCAGTGCGTCGTCGAGGCTGGCAGCGAACCCGATCACGATCCAGGCGGTGTCGGTCTCGCCGAGCGGCCCCTGCAGCGCAACCTGCTTGTGCAGGTCGTAGCGGATCTCCAGGTTCTCGGCGGCGGTCTCGATTGCGGTCTGGTCGACGACGCCGTCGCCTTGCAGGGCGTGCATGTCGTCGACCCACACCCGGCCGCCCGGCTTCTGCACCGGCAGGAACAAGTGGCTGCCGACGCCCAGGTCTCGCAGTACCAGGTTGCCGCCGTAAGGCCCGGACACGATCGCGCTGACGGGCTCGTCGCCAGCAGGCTCGGCGGCGACGACGCCGAGAAACGGGGCCATGGGGAGCTGGATGCCGTCCACGTACTCGGCGGTGGTCCGGGCATCATCAAACGTGAAGTAGTGCACGTACGGTTCGGGGAAGTCGTGCGGCAGCGCCCCCACGCCCAGCGGGAAGGAATTCCAGCCCCACCCGATCGTTCGCAGCGCGGTGATGCTGACCTCGACGACGTCGCCCGGCTCTGCGCCAGCAATCTCCACCGGGCCGAGCATCGAGTACGGGCCTCGCGGGTAGCGGTGCCGCAGCGGCTCCCGGTCCGCGAAGGTCATCCCGAACTTCGCCTCGTTACCCCAGTGCGTCCAGGTATTCGGATAACGAACCGTGTCCCCGGGCTGGATCACCGCAGCCGCTTTGGCCGTGGGATCCAGGTATCCGGAGCGGACCGTCTCCGGTGTCGACTCCACTACGTGCGTGCTCGCCATAAGAGCTGCCCTCTCCGCGGGTTTCCTTCAGTCCATCCCGGGTCGGTGTCCGCAGTCAAAGCGGTGATACCTGTCGCGGTATAGGCGAAGGCTATGGCCGCCAGCGTCGGTGGCGAGCTGCCTGATGACGCCGCTCAGTAGCTACGACGGGTTGGGATCTTGCGGTGCTGATCCGGTTCGGGCGACGCGGGTGGCCTGGTGGAGTTTGCGGGTGGCGATGACGCCCACCACGATGAGAGCGGCTCCAGCCCACCAGGCGGATCCGGCAATGATGATGACGATGATGCCGACGGGTATGAGATAGGCGGCGAGAGGACGGAGCAGGTCGGCGTGGTCTGCCGACCGGCCGCGGCCGCCGGATGCCGGCCTGGGTTCGGCGGTTGCGTAGTCGGGATACCAGGCGGTGAACTTGACTGCCATCACGATGAGGGCGATCTGGACGATCCAGCTGGTCCAGAGGTTGTTCGGCTCGTGAAGCAGGCCGATGCCGATGTAGCCGACGACGGCGATGAGGGCGAAGACTAGGGCCCAGACCGCGGTGATCACGTAATTGATCCGCAGGAACAGCGGTGAGGTCCAGTACTCCCGTGGGGTTGACTCTCGCGCGTACTGAATCGTAAATGGCCGCCGTGCCGCGAGCGAGACGCCGGCGATGACAGCTATGGCCACGTTGGACAGTTCTGCGGCCCAGTTCCCCAGCCACGCGCTGGTGCCGCTGTCAGCGACCGTCGCGAGGGTCATCAGGGCGGCGAAGAAGATAAGTCCGACGATGTCCAGGATCTTGGGACGCTGCCCGAGGAGCGCACCGATGACCGTGGTGGCCGCAGCGAGGCCGAATGCCAGGGCAGCAGCCAGCACCAGGCGGTGGGGTCCTTCCACGACCGACAGCATGACCCACGGGGCGAAACCGACGAAGGGCTGGTCGATCAACTTGCGGAGCTTGTCTGCCCGGCTAGTAGGGCTGCTGGGGTGGGTCATCGGAGGCACTCCTCGAGCCAGTCAAAGACGCGGGATTCACGAAGGGATCGCGCCATTGGTTCACAGTGCCGGCTGGCGCCCTCATGTGCAGTGAAGGTCACCAGGTGCTTGGGGCCGGGCAGGCGGCTGAACAGTTCCCGGGACTGGCCGGGCCAGAATTGCTCCGCCTCAGGATCGGTGATCAGGAGCGGAGTGGTGATCTGCTGTTCCTGGCCGGCGAGCCGGTAGGCCGCGACGGTCTCATACAGCTCGTGTCGTGAGTCACTCGCGACGCCGTAGGGGTGGCCGCGGTATGCGAGGGTGGCGGCGATCCCCGGGCTGAGCAGTTCGGCCAGGTGCAGTTCCCGGTCGAAGGCTGCACGGTCCCCTTCACGGAGCTGCTTGCGCATCATTTCGGGCAGGGACCGGGTCCACGAGGCCGAAACATCCGTGACGCCGGGGTCGGCGACGGCCGCCGCGAACCGGTGCTCGAATGCGAGTGCCCTTGGCACCCAGTAGCCGCCCTGGCTGACTCCGATGACGGCGACTCGCCCGGGATCGACGTCGGGGCGGGCGAGCATGCTGTCAAGCACCGGGGTGAGGACGGCCTCCCAGTCGGGCCGGAAGAAGAGCTCTTGCTCATAGAGCGAGGCTTGCTGGCCGGGGCCGTCGAACGTCATCCAGTGGTATCCGCGATCGGCGGCGGCCGCACCACCCTCGACCCACATCTGGGAGGTCGCGCCGTCGCTGCCGTTGTTCATCACCACGAGGGGCCGCGGCTCTCCAGGCGCGGCGTCCCGGGCTCGGAAGAAATATCCGGGTAGGGTGGTGTTCTCGTACGAAATCGTTACCCGTTCACCGGCAACGGACTGGAGATCCACCACCCGGTCCCAGCACTGGCGCTGCAGCCGCCAGATCTCCAGCTCCCGCGCGGCTTGACCGGATGCCGCGCGCGGAATCTGAGCGATGGCGGTTGCGTAGTAGGTCGCTGCCCGCCGGTAGGCCGAAACCGCGGAGACCTTCCGTCCCGCATTCTGCGCCTGCTCGCCCGCCGTCCTACAGATGCCAGCGGTGCCGAGCCACTCGGTTACCCAGGCATCCGAGTCCCCATCCTTGATCCGGTCGGCGGTGGCGAGGACCTCGCCGATGTCAGCGGCCTGGTGGTAGGCGGCTCCGAGGGCGAGTTCGAGCCCGAACTGGAAATCATCATCTCTGAAATGCCGCACGCTCTGGAGCCTGCCCGAAGCGCACGGTCGTGTCGTCAGTAGTCGACTACTGCACCTATGTCAGGGCAGCTAGCCTTGAGATCGCCCGGACCTCCTGCCAGCGGAACCTGTGCGCGCTGAGGACTGCTGCCTAGAGTGGGACAGTGCGCCGTGGCTGACTTCGACCCTGCAGGGGACCAACGTGGGCTTGCAGCCTCTCTCGTGGCCTTTGGTTGGCCGGACTGACGAGCTCGATCTGATCGACCGCCGCAGGGCTGCTGGGGACCGGGCGGTCATCCTGGCAGGAGACGCCGGGGTCGGCAAATCGCGGCTAGCCCGCGAGGCGATCGTGCGGTTCGAGCAGCGAGGCGCCGTTACCAGATGGGTTCAGGCCACCAGCAGCGCGGCCACTGTCCCTCTCGGCGCCTTCGCCGGGTTGCTTCCCGAATCGATCCGCGCCGATGACCCGCTGGAGCTGATGCGCCTGGGCGTGCGGGCGCTTCGCGACCTTGGCAAGAGCGGCCAGGTGGTCCTGGGTGTCGACGACGCACATCTCCTTGACCCTGGCTCCGCTGCGCTCCTGCTAGAACTCACGGTCAGCAGCCCGGCGTTCGTCGTGATGACTATCAGGACAGGAGCGGCCTGCCCCGACGCAGTCATTTCCGTGTGGAAAGACCAGCGTGCCGCCCGCCTGGAGCTCGGTGCTCTCGACCGTGCCCAGACCGAATTGCTCGCCGAGGAAATCGTGGGCGGCCCCATCGAGCATGCGGCGCGAGCGTGGGTCTACGACACCAGCCTTGGCAATGCCCTGTATGCGTGCGAGCTGATCAGAGGCGCCATGGCCGGCGGCGCACTGGCCGAGGCTCATGGGCTCTGGCGGATGTCGAGCCGACCCGCCATCAGCGCTTCACTCACCGAGCTGATCAGTGCACGTCTGGCTGGTCTCCCACCTCCGTCGATCCGCGCCCTCGAGCTGCTCGCTCTCGCTGAAGCGCTGCCAGTCACAGAGTTCGCTTCCCTTGTCAGCAGTAGTGTCGTCGCTGACGTCGAGGCTCGCGGGCTCGTGTCAGTGACCGCAGGAGCTCGGCCGGAAGTGTCCCTCACACATCCGCTCTTCGGAGAAGTGGTTCGCGATGGCCTGCCAGCCTTCCACCGCCGTCAGCTCCAGACTGAGCTCGCGGCGGCCATAGGTCAGCGAGCAGTCGTCCCGGCACTCGACCTCCTGCGGATCACGCGGTGGCTCGTTGAGGCCGAACAGGAAATACCGACCGAGACGCTTCTCGACGCTGCCGCGACTGCGAATCTCTCTGGAGATCCCGACTTCGGCGCGCTGCTGGCCCGCCGGGCGGCCGGGGCGGGAGCCGGGCCCAAGGCCGCCCTGCTCCTCGCTCGTGCGCTCGTGCTCCAGGGCTCATATCTGGATGCCGCAGAGGTGCTCCGCGCCATCGAAGAGCAGGTTGCCGGCGACTTCAGCTCCGAGCGCGCCTTGGTATACCTCGAACTGCAAACCACGGTGCTGTACTGGGGACTGCGCAGGGCCAACGAGCTCGGCAGGCTTCTCGACCGGGCCCGTTGCTGGAACACGAGCCGCGAGTGGCAGCAGCACATCGACCGGCTCAGGCTTGTCGGCCACGATCACACGCCTCCAGGCGCCGTCGTCGAGGCCTCTGAGAAGGTCTATGACTCCCCGAATGCTGACCCCGACGTCCGCCGACGACTCGCCCCGTTCCTCGCGGCAAACCTCTTCTACAGCGGCCGGGTTCGCGACGCCTACGTCCTGCTCCAGGCGACGCGACCTTCAGTGCCACTTCAGGACCTCACCGATGAGATCACACTCGCCCTGCTTGTTGCGGTGACACTTGAGCACGGCGAGAGATGGGAAGAGCTCAGCACATGGGCGTCCGCTGCGATTAAGGACGGCATCCGGCTGGCTGACCACGCCGCTGTCGGACGAGCCGCACTGGCGCTCGGGGGCCTGCGGTTCTCTCAGGGAAGATTCAGCGACGCAGGCCGACTGCTGGCCGAAGCCGAGCTCCAGCTCGACGGACGCGACGCTGGCGGACTGCTCGGCATTGTCAACGCCATGCAAGTCGGCGTTGCGTGCTTCACCGGCAACATCGACGCTATCGACCCGGCCCTGGAACAGTGCCTGTCCGCTACCGGCAGCGACGATCCCCTTCCCAGCCAGCTGCCATATGTAGCCCGCGCGAAAGCCTGGGCGGTCCTGGGTCACGGAGACCCGCAACGCGCCCAGGCCCTGCTCCTCGACGCCGCCCACGAGCTAACCGAGATGCCCGTCTACGCCGCCCGTCTCACCTACGAAGCCCTTCGAGCCGGCGCGCCGGCGCGCCGGCTCGCACCGCGCCTCCAGGATCTCGCCGGGCGCTGCGATGCGCGCCTTACCGCTGCTTACGCCGCCCACGCGACGGCTCGTGCAGCCGCGGACGCCGACGCACTCCTCGCAGCCGCAGACGAGATGGAAGCGATCGGAGCTCTCCGATACAGCGCCGAAGCGAGCGCACATGCCGCCTCCGTCCACGCACTCGCCGGGCGCGACAAAGCCGCCCGGCACGCTGCCAGCCGCTGCGAGGACCTGCTCTCCCGGGGCTCCGGCGGCAACCCGCCCGTCATCGAGGGGCTCGAAACCGGGCTTATCACACTCACAGCACGAGAGCGGCAGCTTGTCGACCTCGCCGCTCGCGGCCTCACCAATACCCAGATCGCTGACCTGCTCGTCCTCTCCGTACGGACCGTCGAGTCCCACCTCTACCGGGCCATGACCAAGCTGGGTGTCACCAGTCGGCGGCAGCTCTCCTGACATCCCGCCGGTCCGCCCATGCAATACAGACCGCGGGCCCAGGCACGACACAATGTAAAGTGCTTTATGCGAAGTGGTTGACATGAGCCCTGACGCAATTTACGCTCACCGCAAATCGGGCGGCATCGCCCGAACGAGCCGGCGGGTGATGACTATGCGGAACACCAGGCACGTCGTCAGAATTGGCGCAACTACTGTCGGTCTGGCGGTGATGCTGGTCGTCGCAGCCGCCTGCGGCAGCGGCAGCTCGTCCTCGTCAACGGGAACACAGCCAGCAGCGTCCGCCGCGGTGGGCGGGACGCTCACCGTTGCGCAGTCCATCGGGGCGACGACGCTGAATCCGGAGACGACCAACCAAGCTGACTGCTACTTCGAGGAGCTAGCCTACGAGCCGCTGATCGTCCGGCTCGAGAACGGCGGCTTCGCCCCGGGCCTGGCCACGTCCTGGCATTACTCGGGTGAGGGCAACACCACCTTCGTGCTCGACCTGCGCCACGGCGTGAAGTTCTCCGACGGCACGACGATGACTGCCCAGGACGTGGTCAATGACTTCGAGTACCTGCTGAAGGCTAACGGGCAGATGGCACCGGAATTCGCTGGCGACACCTTCGCGGTGACCGGTCCGATGCAAGTCACGATCACTGCGAAGACGCCCAACCCGGAGTTCCCGTTCCTGCTGACCCAGGACTACAACGCGGGCGACATCATCAGCGCGGCCGGGCTGAAGGATCCCGCGGCACTGGGAACGAAGACCTTCGGCGCAGGACCGTATGAACTAGATGCTGCCGAGACCGTGTCCGGCAGTACCTACACCTACACGCCCAATCCTTATTACTACGACAAGCCGGCGGTGCACTGGAAGAAGGTCGTCATCAAGGTAATCGCAACCGCGCAGGCGACGCTCGACGCGATGAAGACCGGCGAGGTGAACCTCACCCAGGGAGACCCGAGCACGCTCAAGGCGGCCGAGCAGGCCGGACTTACGGTCACCCAGGCGCCCCTGCTCTGGGACGGCGTGGTCCTGGCCGACCGGAACGGCAAGACAGTGAAGGCGCTCGCGAGCCTGCAGGTGCGGCAGGCGCTGAATTACGACACTGACCGGACGACCATCGTCAACGCGCTGTACGCGGGCTTCGGTCATCCGACCGAGCAGGTGACCGTGCCGGGCGGGTACGGATACCTCGCGTCACTTAACTCGACCTACCCGTACGACCCGGCGAAGGCGAAGCAGCTGCTGGCAGCCGCCGGCTATCCACACGGCTTCACGATGTCGATGGTCACTGCGAACTACGGCGACGAGAATCTGCTGGCTCAGGCGCTGTCGCAGGAATGGGCATCGATAGGTGTGAAGGTGAACATCATCGACGACGCCAACACCGCAGCCTACGAGGCAGCGTTCGCCAGCGGGAAGGTTCCCTCCTTCATCGCCATCTACGGCCAGCAGCCAATATCGATAGAGGGCCCGGGGCTCTTCCTGCCGCCTGCCTTGTTCAACCCGTATCACTCGACCAGCGCCGCGCTGCAAAGCCTGTACGACCAGGACATCCGGGCCTCGGGCACCGCGCAGACCGCGCTGAACCAGAAAGTCGAGACCTATCTTGTGGACAATGCCTGGTTCGTTCCGGTCGTGGCGACAGGGCTGCCCTACTACGCGACGACCAACATCACCGGCACCAAAGTGACGCCGAACGCCCCACTTGTTGAGCTCTATCAGGTCGAGCCGGCCAAATCATGATCCGAGTCGCCGCCCGCTGGATCGTCTCGTCGGTAGCGCTCCTGTTCGCCGTGACAGCCCTGACGTTCGTGCTGGCGTCTGTGGCGCCGGGCAGTGCGGTCAGGGCCGTCGTGGGAGCTGATACCAGCGTCACGCCGCAGCAGTACGCCCAGGTGAAGCGGCAGCTCGGCCTAGACCAGCCGCTCCCGGTGCAGTACTGGCACTGGCTGTACCACCTGCTGCACGGCAGCCTCGGAAATGACTTGTTCTCGGGTCAGCCGATCACGCAGGCACTAGGCACCCGGATTGCCGCCAGCCTGTCGATCATCATCGCGACTGTCGTGCTGTCAGGAATCGCCGGCGTGGCATTCGGCACGGTGAGCGCTATCCGAGGTGGAGTCATCGGGCGGGTACTGGACGCCCTGGCTGTGTTCGGGTTCGCGCTGCCCAGTTTCTGGCTGGCGCTGGTCGTGATCGAGGTGCTGGCGGTTCAAGTCCGGCTCTTCCCGGCGACCGGATACGTGGCCTTCAGCAGCGACCCGTGGCAGTGGCTGAGGAGCATTGTCCTGCCGGTGCTCACCCTGTCTGCGGGCACGACTGCGGCAATTGCGCGCCAGACCCGCGACTCGATGCTCCAGGTGTTCGCCCGCGACTTCGTGGCAGCACTGCGCTCTCGCGGGCTGCCGCTGTGGGTGATCATCTGGAAGCACGCGCTGCGGAATGCGGCCATCCCGGTCGTTACCACCTTGGGTGTCGTGTTCATTGGCCTGCTCGGCGGGACGGTTTTTGTCGAGCAGGTTTTCGCCATCCCCGGTCTAGGCGAAGCGGCCGTCACGGCGACCAGCAACCACGATCTTCCCCTGATCGAGGGAATAGCTTTCTATTTCGCGATCCTGGTCGTGATCATCAACCTGCTTGTCGACATCTCCTACGCAGCGCTGAACCCGAAGGTCAGGGCCACAACATGACGGCCACGGCATGACTGCCGCCGTCCCGGCCGTTGCCGTGGCCGCCGCAGAGACTTCCGCCATCGCGGAGCGTCGGCCCGGCGCTGTCGCTGCCCTGGTGCGCAATCCGGTGGCGGTGATCTGCGCCGCATACCTGTTCCTTCTCGTCATCGCCCTGGTGTGCGCTCCGCTGCTGGCTCCCTACTCGCCGAACGTCGAGGATCTCGGCCACGTGCTGGCCGGCCCGTCACTGCGGCACTGGCTGGGCACCGACCAGCTCGGCCGGGACGTGACCAGCCGGCTGATGTACGGAGGACGCTCCTCTCTGGGCGACGTGCTGGTCGCTACTGCGACGTTCCTGATTGCCGGAGTCCCGCTCGGGCTGCTGGCTGGTTACCAGGGCGGCGTGGTCGACCGGATGATCTCCCGGGCCGCTGACTTGCTGTTTGCCCTGCCGGCCATCGTGATCCTTCTGATGGTGGTCGCCGTACTCCCTAACAACGACCTGGTGGCGATGATCACGCTGGGGATCATCGCCTCGCCCGGACTGCTGCGGGTCATCCGGGGCACGACGCTGGCCGTCCGGCAGGAGCTGTTCGTCCGGGCCGCTCAGCTGTCCGGGCTCCGGACCGCGGCTGTGCTCCGCCGCCATGTGGTGCCCAGCCTGATCGGCCCGATCATCGTTCAGGGATCGCTGTGCTGCGCCGGTGCGCTGATCGCCGAGAGCGGTCTGTCGTTCCTGGGCTTGCTGCGGCCCGACACGACGGGGCCGACGTGGGGCAACATGGTCTCAGACGCCGCAGGTGTCCTTGGCCAGGACACCTGGCTGCTGGTCCCGACCGGCGGGATCATCGCGCTGACAGTTATGGCCTTCAGCCTGCTCGGCGACGCTGTGCGCGACGCCACCGTCGGGAGGTCGATCGGATCGGTCCCCCTGGTCCGGCAGCTGACGACCCCTGCTGCGGCATCGAACGTGCCCCAGCCGTCTGCAGGTCACGACGATCTGCTCGCGGTCGACCGGTTGACCGTGGCGCTCGGAGACGTCCGGCTGGTGACCAACGTCAGCCTGTCGGTCCGGGCCGGCGAGGCCGTCGGGATCGTCGGCGAAAGCGGATGCGGGAAGACCGTGACTGCACGGGCAGTGCTCGGCCTGCTGCCGCCGGGCGGCAGCGTCGCCAGCGGCTCGGTGCGTTTCGACGAGCAGGAGCTGACCACGCTCACCGAGAAACAGCTGAACCATATCCGCGGAGCCGGGATCGCCCTCATTTCCCAGGACGCCGTCAGCAGCCTGGATCCGACCTACACAGTCGGCAGCCAGATATGCGAGGTGATCCGCCACCACAGTTCAATACCGCGGCGGGCAGCCCAGGAACGCGCGGTCGAGCTCCTGGAGATGGTCAGCCTTCCCGAGCCGCGGGGTGTCCTCCGGCTCCGGCCCCACCAGCTCTCCGGCGGGATGGCGCAGCGGGTCGGAATCGCGATTGCCCTCGCCGCCGGGCCCCGTCTCCTCATCGCCGACGAGCCGACGACCGCGCTGGACGCCACCGTGCAGCGGGAAGTGCTCGAACTGCTGGCTGACCTTCGCCGGCGACTCGACATGGCTCTTATCCTCGTCACTCACGACTGGGGCGTGCTGGCGGAGGTATGCGAGCGGGCCCTGGTGATGTATGCCGGGGAGATTGTCGAGGAAGCCAGCGTGCAGACCCTGTGCCTCGCCCCGCGGCATCCCTATTCAGCGGCGCTCCTCGCCGCCAACCCGCAGCTGGCACCCCCCGGCCATCCCCTCCCCACGATTACCGGCCGAGTGCCGCCACCGTCGGCCTGGCCGGCAGGATGCCGGTTCGCGCCTCGCTGCTCACGGGCCACGGCGGAGTGCACCGCGCAGCAGATCCAGCTGGAGGGGACCGCCGACTCCGCAGTCCGCTGCCTGCACCCCGTTCTTCAGCCGGAGCCGGCGTGAACCGCCTCCTGGAGATCCGCGGCCTGTCGGTTCAGTACTCGCGACCCGGACGGCAATCGCCCATGACCGCCCTCGATGGCATCGACCTCGACGTCGACTCGGGCGAGACCATGGGAATCGTCGGCGAAAGCGGCTCAGGCAAGACGACCCTCGGCAACGTGATCCTCGGTCTGGTCCGCCCCGTCGCCGGCTCAGTCCTTCTCAACGGCGAGAGCATCCTCGCCGCCACTCCGCGCCGCCGACGGCAGTTGTCCAGGGATTTGCAGATCATCTTCCAGGACCCGTACGGCTCGCTGAATCCGATGCGAACGGTCGGGCAGACCCTGGAGGAGCCGCTGCTTGCGCACCTGTCTCTTCCGCGACGCCAACGGCGCGACCGGGTTGCCGATGCTCTGGATCGCGTTGGCCTGGAGCGCCAGGACGGCGGCCGTTATCCGGGGAGCTTCTCCGGCGGCCAGCGGCAGCGGATCGCGATCGCACGCGCTCTGATGCTCGATCCGAAGCTCGTCGTCTGCGACGAGGCGGTTAGCGCGCTGGACCTGTCAATTCAATCCCAGATCCTTAATCTCCTTCGCTCGCTGCAGCAGGAACTTGGCCTCACGCTGCTGTTTATCAGTCACGACCTAGCCGTAGTGAGATACATGTCCGACCGCGTAACCGTGCTGCACCACGGAAACGTGGCCGAGCGCGGAACGGCCGAGCAGGTATGTACGCGGCCGACGGACCCGTATACCCAGAGGCTGCTAGCTGCCGCGCCTACTCCCGGCGGCACGCGCTGGCGATCGGCTGGATCTGCCGGGTACGAGGTTCGGGCATGAGACTCGATCCGGCCGTCGCCCGGTTCCTCCGGGCCTGCGAGGATGCCGCACCGGCCGAGCTCCCGCTTGCGGATCGCCGCGAATGTCTCCGGCTACTACTAGACCTGAACTTCGTCCGGTACGGAACTCCCGGCCCGGACTTGCCCCGTATTGCGGAGTACGTCGTGCCGGTCACCGGCGATTCGATCCGCATCCGGCTCTACTATCCGGCCGAGGCCACGCAGGTACAACCCGTTCACGTCGTTCTGCACGGCGGCGGGTGGTGGCAGGGGTCGATCGACGACCGGGTGAACGAGGCAGGCTGTCGGCGCCTGGCTGCCGACTCCGGCGTCGTGGTGGCGGCCGTGGACTACCGCCTCGCTCCTGAGAACCCGTTCCCGGCTGGCCTGGAAGACTGCTGCGCAGCGCTGCGCTGGCTGGCAGCCGAGGCCGCAGGCCTCGGGCTCGATCCGCTGCGAATTTCGGTCGGCGGTAACTCCGCTGGCGCGGGCCTGGCCGCGGCGGTCACCCTCGTCGCCCGCGATAACGAGTCCCTGCCGTCGCTTGTCTTCCAGTTGCTCGAAGTACCGGCTCTCGACATCTCCCATGACACCGGCGGCGCCAACGAACTCGTTACTCCTGTCGGCCTGTACCTGCCGGACCCGGGCCTCGCCGAGCTGCCGACTGCGTCACCGCTGCTCGCGCCGGATCTGTCGGGACTGCCGCCAGCGTGCATCTACGTTGCGGAGCACGACGCCCTGCGCCGGCAAGGCGAGGCTTATGCCCGGCGGCTGGCGGAGGCTGGTGTAGCCGTGACAGTCGAGTTCGGTACCGGCGGCGTCCACGGTTCCCTGCTCCTCACCCGTATCTGGCCCCCGGCCGCGGAGTGGCAGCGCAAGGCCGCGCGGCTCCTGGCAGCAGCACATCGTTCCGCAATCGTCCCGGAGGTCTCGTGACCGTCTCGCCAGAGCTGGCCGCGCTTGTCCGGCAGGCCAGCGAGAAAGTGGCGGCCGCCAGCCTGCGCATCCCTGCCAGCGAGCCCGCTCCCGGCCAGCACGCCGAGGACTGGGAGGCTGACGTGGCAGCCTGCCGGGCAGCGTTCGACACCCTGGTCGGGCCGCCCGCAGGGCCTGCGCTCCAGGATGACGTGACGGCCTGCGAGGTGACCATCGGTTCGTGCACCGGCCGCCTGTACTCCTCCGCCGCCGCAGCGGCGGCACCAGCAGTGATCCTCTACCACGGCGGCGGGTTCTGGATGGCCGGCGGTCAGACTATGCGGACGCTCGCCGACCCGCTGTGCCGCCTCCTCGCGGCACACCTGGGAGCCGTCGTCCTGACTGTGGATTACCGGCTGGCGCCTGAGCACAAGTACCCCGTTCCGGTCGACGACTGCGTCGCCGCCCTGCGCTGGATGGTGACCAGCTCAGGTCGGCTCGGAGTCGAGCCGTCCCGGATCGGACTGGTCGGCATCAGCTCCGGCGGCAACATGGCCGCCGCTACCGCCCTTCGCGCGACGTCACTGGCGCCGCCGCTCCGGGTGATGGTCCTGATCTCGCCCGCCCTCGACCTGTCCGGAACCGCGGCGCTGGCCGACGTCGAGTTCCACGACAGCCTGGACGCCGAGACCGCGGACCTTCTTATCCCGCTATACGTGCCGGCGCACGTCGACCGGCGTGACCCAGGGGTCTCGCCCGGCCTGGCCGCCGACCTCACCGCGATGCCGCCCGCCTTTGTCGTCACCGCGCAGTACGACGTCCTGCGGGACATGGGCGTCCGCTTCGCGGCCAGGCTGAACGAAGCCGGCGTGCCGGCCGCCGCAGCCTTGTACCCGATGACCCACTCGGTCGCGCTCTCCGGCACAACCGAGGCCTACACCGCGGATATACTGCACGTCCTGCACCAGGCGCTGGCCAGCGACGAGCCGGATGCCCGGCGCTGGTTCCCGGCCGGGGAGTAAAGGGCGGCTCCAGATGTCCAACCCTGCGGAGACCAGTCGCGCACCGGACAAGGTGACCATCTACGAGGTTGCCAGGCGCGCAGGCGTCTCGATTGCCACCGTCTCTCACGTCATCAACCGCCCCGAGCGAGTGAACTCCTCTACTCGCGAGCGCGTCCTGGACGTTGTCGACGAGCTTGGCTTCGTACCCAAGCACACTGCGGTCAGTCTTGCACGGAAAGGCGTCGGCCGGATCGGGGTCCTTGCCCCGTTCACCTCGTACCGCTCCTACGCGACTCGCCTGAACGGGATCCTCGAGGCCTGTACCGCCCGGGCTGTCGAAGTCGTCGTCTTCGACGCCCCCTCCGCAGCTACCGCCGAGTCCCCGCTCCTGCAGACACTGCCGACAACCGGGCGCCTGGACGGCCTTCTGATCATGGGCCTTCCTCTCGAAGACGGCACGGCGGCGCGCCTTCGCAAGCGCAAGCTCGCCACAGTTCTCGTCGACAGCCTGCATCCCGACTTCGACTGCGTGAACGTCGACGACGAGGCTGGCGGGTACGCCGCTGGAGGCCACCTCCTGGAGAGAGGTCATCACCGGCTGGCGTTCATCAGTGAGGGCCAGCACTCCTCCGCCTACATCTCACCCGGGGAGCTGCGGGCACGGGGACTCGTCAAGGCTCTGAAAGACGGCGGTTTTGATCCCGGCGATCTCGAATGGGCGCTGACGACCAACAGCATCCAGGGCGGCCGCGCCGCCGCAGCCGAGCTGCTGAGCCACGCCGATCCGCCGACAGCATTCCTGTGCCACCACGACGACCTGGCGGCCGGCGTCCTGGCCGAGCTGCGAGCCACTGGACACTCTGTCCCGGCCGAGGCCGCAGTAATCGGCTACGACGACTCCGACCTCGCCGAAGCGCTCGACATGACCAGCATCCACCAGCCGTTCGCTGAAACCGGACGCATCGCCGCGGCACTGCTGTTCTCTGCCATGGACGACACGGGCAAAAGCACTCAGCAAATCAACATCATCCCGCGCGTCGCGGTCCGCGGGACAACCTGATGCGGAGAGCGGCTGCTCTGACCTAGGCCTCGGTCCCGTCAGCCTTGCGCACCGCGGTTCGGACACGGCAAACCGCTCGCCAGGCTCCGGCCGACCTGGCAGACCCAGGCCTCATCGCCAGCCGAGCGCTGGCGCGACGTGGGTGAGGATGCTGTCGAGGACGTGGGCGTTGTAGTCGACGCCCAGCTGGTTAGGGACGGTGAGCAGCAGAGTGTCCGCGGCCGCGATCGCCTCGTCCTCCTTGAGCTGGCGGATCAGCTCGCCTGGCTCCGCCGCGTAGGTGCGCCCGAAGATCGCCTGAGTCTGCGCATCGATGAGGCCGACCTCGTCGGTGTCCTGGTTGCGCAGGCCGAAGTACGCCCGGTCCCGGTCGTCCACTAGCGCGAAAATGCTTCGGCTCACCGACACTCGCGGCTCGCGCTCGTGACCAGCCTTCTGCCATTCGTCGCGGAAGACCTGGATCTGCTCAGCCTGCTGCACATGAAAGGGTTTAGCCGACTCATTGGTGATCAGGGTAGAACTCTGCATATTCATACCCATCTGCGCCGCCCAGGCGGCGGTCCGCTGCGACGCAGCGCCCCACCAGATGCGGTCGCGGAGACCTGGTGAGTGCGGCTCGACGCGCAGCAGTCCCGGCGGGTTCTGAAACATGGGCCGCGGATTGGGCTGCGCGAAGCCCTTCCCGCGCAGCACCTCGAGGAACTCCTCGGCATGCCGGCGGGCCATGTCGGCGTCCGTCTCGCCGTCCTGCGGCTCGTAGCCGAAGTAACGCCAGCCGTCGATTACCTGCTCCGGTGATCCGCGGCTGATCCCGAGCTGGAGCCGACCGCCGGAGATCAGATCGGCCGCGCCGGCGTCCTCGGCCATATAGAGCGGGTTCTCGTAGCGCATGTCGATGACGGCGGTGCCGATCTCGATCCGGTTCGTGCGCGCGCCGACGGCTGCCAGCAGCGGAAAAGGCGATCCGAGCTGCCGCGCGAAGTGGTGCACCCGGAAGTACGCGCCGTCGGCGCCGAGCTCTTCGGCGGCCACTGCCAGGTCGATCGACTGCAGCAGGGCGTCCGACGCCGACGTCGCTTGCGAGCCGGGCGACGACGACCAGTGCCCGAACGAGAGGAATCCAATGTTCTTCACCCGCACATCAACATGGACTCCCCTGGCGGCATTCCTCAGCGACGTCAGGCCGCTGGCGCCGCCGAGATCCTGCATGATTATCCGCCACTATCCGACAAACCCACGGTGACTCGAAAAAGCACGGTGTGGTATTCCGGCATGATGGATTGGGGCAAGGCGACCTAGTGGCTCGCTTCGTACCGGGCGACGATGTCACCGCTAATGCGACCGCGCTCGGAGACCTTGAGGCCCTGCTCGCGAGCCCAGGCGCGCACCGCAGCCCGATCGGTCTGGTCAGCCCGGC
>Ga0335074_10004882_pt1 | contig 18523 bp, 12 predicted proteins | sample Lox_Sample_23_FD_206715 | JGI IMG/M metagenome (GOLD analysis project Ga0335074, IMG submission 206715) | Soil microbial communities from Loxahatchee National Wildlife Refuge, Florida, United States - Lox_Sample_2.3 | ecosystem: Environmental > Terrestrial > Soil > Wetlands | place: USA... | reverse complement strand
GGAACTGGGGCTGCCTTACACCTTCAAGCCGATCAATATCAGCCGCGGCGACCAGCTCACGGCGGCTTTCCTCAAAATTTCCCCCAACGGACGGATGCCGGCCATCGTTGACGACGAGCCGTTGGGCGGCGGTGAGCCGATCTCGATTTTTGAATCCGGCGCGATCATGACGTACCTGGCGGAAAAGACCGGGCGGTTTTGTCCGGCGGATCCGCGCGGAAAATATGATGTCGCCCAATGGGTGAGCTGGCAATTGGCCAATCAGGGCCCCAAGATGGGCGAGCAAGGCCATTTCCGGCGGGCGCTCGAGAGCGGCACCAACGGCGACCTGTCCTACGCGATCCGACGGTTCGACAATGAGACGCATCGCATCTACGGGGTTATGAATCTCGGTTTGTTCGGCAAGCGTTATCTCGCCGCCGGCGAATACACGATCGCGGACATGATCTGCTATCCGTGGGCCTCGAGCTGGGCGACCCGCAAGATCGACATCGACGAGTTTCCAAACGTCAAGCGCTGGCTGGAAGAAATCGGCGAACGGCCGGCCGTCAAGAAGGCGATGGCACTGGGGCCTGAGTTCCGCGAGGACCCGGCTTCCATCAGCGCCGAAGAGCAGGCGCGGCGTAGAAAACTGGTCGGGGACCAACGCGCGCAGCCGGTGCCGGCGGAATGGTTGGCCGCCGCGCAATGACGTGTGTTCTGATAAGTGATGTCATTGCGAGGCGTTAAGCGACGAATCAACTCCGTTCGTGGAAGCTTCGGATAATCCGTGCGCCGATGTGACCGAGGTTGCTTCGTCCCGCCACGCTTCGCTCGCGGTCCTCGCAATGACATGGTGGCGCGTGAACGACAAACGGGAGGACGTAAGCCGATGACGTATGATTTGTTGATCCGCAATGGACGTATCGTGGATGGTTCCGGCATGCCGGCGTTTCGTGGCGATGTTGCCGTGAAGGATGGCCAGATCGCTGAAATCGGCAAATTGAGCGGAGCGGCGACCCGGACCGTCGATGCCCAGGGCGCTGTGGTGGCACCCGGCTTTATCGACAACCATTGTCACTATGACGCCCAGGTGACCTGGGATCCGCTATGCTCTTATTCGTGCGACCATGGGGCGACCACGGTTATCTTCGGCAATTGCTCCTTGTCGCTGGCGCCGGTGCGTCCCGGCCGGTCGGAACGGCTTGCCGAGTTCCTGTCCTACGTTGAAGCGATCCCGATGGATGTATTACGGACTGTCGAATTTACCTGGGAGACGGTTCCGCAGTACATCAATCAGCTCGACCGCAATCTCGGCGTGAATGTCGGCCAGCTCATCGGCCACTCCGCGGTCCGCTATTACGTGATGGGGGACGACTGCCAGAAGCGCGCGGCGACGGATGCCGAGATCAAGGCGATGCAGGACGTCGTGCGCGAAGGAATGCTGGCGGGTGCGCTCGGTATTTCGGTCTCGCGCAACCAGGGACACTACGATCCGCAGGGTGTCCACGTCCCCGCATTATGGGCCGACGAGAAGGAAATCTTCGCGCTGGGCGATGTGCTGCGCGAACTTGGCACCGGCATCATCCAAAGCGGTGGTGGCAACGGCGCCGAAATGAAGAACAGTTTGATGAGCCGGCTGTCGGAGGCCACCGGGCGGCCGGTGATTTACAACAACCTGAACCAGTCGATGCGGCGACCTAACGAGTGGCGCGAGCAAATGGCGCATGTCGATGCGACGATCGCCCAGGGCATCCGCGCCTATCCGACCAGCACGCCGAACCGCATCACCGATTTCTTCACCATGGAGAACACGCAGACCTTCCGCGGCCTGCCGACATGGCACCCAATACTGTTGTCCTCGCACGAAGAGAAGCTGCGCGCCTACGCCGACCCTGAGATCCGCAGGAAGCTGCATGCCGAGGCGGTCGAATTCAAGATCGACTTCGCTCCGGCGGGAATCTGCCGCACCTGGTGGGACTACATGACCGTCCAGCACGCCGCGTTGCCGAAGAACAAGGGCCTGGAGGGCATGACCGTCGGCGAGATCGCCAAGGCGCAAGGCAAGGGCATCATCGACGCGTTCCTCGATCTGGTCGTCGAAGAGAACCTGGAAACCGCGTTCCTGCACGGCGAGAACAACGTCGATGACGAGGCCGTTGCGAAGATCCTCAACTATCCGAATGCGATCATCGGCCTGTCGGACGGCGGCGCGCATGTGCAATTTCAGAGCGGGTTCGGCTTCAGCACCCGCCTGTTGGGCGAGTGGGTGCGCGAGAAGAAGATCATGCCGCTGGAAACCGCGGTGCGGCGCCTGACCTTCGAATCCGCATCGATTTTCGGCCTGCATGACCGCGGCTTGCTGCAGCCAGGCATGGTCGCGGATATCGTGGTCTTCGACCCTGACACGGTCCGCCCGCTGCCGCATGAGGTGGTGCACGACTTTCCCAATGGCGCCATGCGGATCCGGGAGCCGGCGCAGGGCATTCACATGACAGTCGTCAACGGCCAGATTCTCATGGAAGACGGCAAGCACAGCGGCGCGCTGCCTGGCCGGGTTCTGCGCAACCCCTACTACCGCGCGAAGCATGTGAACTGAAGCTGCGCCGCCGCGGCGGCAGGAACGTCAGGGCGCGGCGCGTTCGGCCGCGTCCTGGGCGCCGCCCCTTGTCGTTACCGTTTGTCTTGGCCTTCGCCACCACCGTCCATTACGGGCAGGCTTCTCCCGCCTCCCGCGCGAGACTATTTGCATAGGCAGCTTCGGTAAAATCGGGGGGTACATCGCGCATCATGCGCTGCGCATGTGCGCCGAAATCGGCAAAGAACAGATCCCGGCTGATCTGTGCGACGATGGCGGGAATATCGCGTTTCATACTTGGCACATCGCCGGTCGGCACGCCGAAGCTGACGAAGCCTGCCGGGTTCTGTACGTGGATGTCGCGCAGAAAGCCCGCGCTGCCGGGGACTTTTTCGAGGAATTCATGTCCTGGCCCAAGATAAGGATGCGCGCCGAGCCAGTCATCCGTCGCATCCTCCGGGGGAATGTAGCGGTCGCGCCACAGCAGGACCTTGTCGGCAAAATCGGCGAACTCGGGGCATGCCGACAGGTTCGCCTCATAGCCCGTGCCTGCGATCACGAAGTCGCAACGGAAGGACCGTCCGCGAACCTGCGCGACAATACGATCGCCTTCGACTTGCGCCGCGTCCCATGGCGCGGCGAGATGGATATGGAAATTCGCAAACGCCGCCGCGCGTTCGATCGCATCCGTGGTCGGCGTCGAACCTGCCTGGCGGAACCGCAGCGCTTGAGTCCAACGCGCCGCATCGGGCAATGCGGCATAGTTGTCATAGGCCCCGGCATAATTCCGGCTGCGCGTTATCGGCACGGCGGCAATGGTTGGCCGGCGGGCAAACAGATGCACCGAAGCTGCCCCGGATTCCAACGCAACGCCGGCCGCGTCGAACGCCGAGGCGGCCGCGCCGATGACCGCCACCACCTTGCCTTGCCATGCGGCGGCATCGAGGGTGCCTCCGGTATGCGCATAGCAGCGCAGCGGCAGCGAGTCGCGCAGCACGGGCGGAACATACGCGCCGCCGTAGCCGCCGAAGCCGGTGGCCAGTACGATCTTGCGCGCCGTCTCCACCACGTCCTGGCCATTGGCATTCAAATGCAGACGGAAACAACCGTCGATCGGCTCGATGTGACGCAGGCTGGTGCAATAGCGCACCGGGATGTTCAGAAAATGCCGGTACCAATGCAGGTACCCACCCCAATCCAGGCGAGGGATTCGGTCGATCGCAGCATAGCCGGCGGCACCATGCCGCGCTTCATACCATGCCTGGAAGCTCAGCGCCGGAATGCCAAGTTCCGGCCCGGGCAATGTCTTCGGCGTGCGCAGCAGGTTCATACGGGCGGTGGTCAGCCAGATGCCGGCGCGCGCTTCATCTGCGGCGGCATCGATTACCGTGACGCGGCCGACCCCAGCACGGCGCAGGGCGTACGCGACAGCGCAACCGGTCTGCCCGCCACCGACGATCGCGACGTTATGGTCGATCCCGGCATGCTCTGGCACCCAGTCCGGTGGATCGGCGCCGAGCCAGCGCAGCGAATCACGAGCCACAGCGTCGGGGTCGGGCATCAGCAGGTCCCTGGTGTTGTATTCCGATGGATGGTGGCCGCTTCGCATGTCATTGCGAGCGAAGCGGAGCAATCCCCACCCGGCAATCGCACGCTTTGTTGGCGGAGATTGCTTCGCTTCGCTCGCGATGACAGCAGGCGCGATCCGTTATTCTGCCGCCGCAGCGAGTTGCGGCCGCGCAGGATAGAGTGCGCGCACCCGTTCCTGGGTGTAAACGTCGGTCCAGTTCGTCATGCTCCGGTCGGTGACCTGGCGCGGGTCGTAGCTGCGCTCGGGGATCTGCATGCGCTTGCCGCCAATATGCACATGGCGGATGCGCGCCTTGTCCTGCAGGATGGCGATGTTCTCCAGCGGCGAGCCATCGACCGCTATGAAATCGGCGAACCCGCCGGGCGCCAGCAGGCCAACGCTGTCGCCATGGTTGACGAACCGCGCCGCGATGGTGGTGGCACAACGCAGCGCTTCGGCGGGCGTGAAACCCAGGTCGCGGACGAAGATCTCCAGCTCGCGCGCATGCCACTCGCCATAGGGCGTGACAGCGAAACCACTGTCGGTGCCCGTCATCATCGGCACCCCTGCCCTGCGCGCCTTGTGCATGTTCTCGCAGGCGATGGCATATTCGCGTTCGACATGCGCAGGACGGCCCTTTAGTGCGGCAGGCTCGTGCGGCTGGGTGAAGTCGATGATGTTGCGCTGGAACGTCATGGTCGGGCCGAGGGCGGAGCCAGACGCCAGCATCGCGTCGATGCATGCGTCATCGAGGAAGGTGGCGTGGAAAATCAGGTCGATACCGGCCCGGGCGGCGTAGAGCACGGCCTCTTTCCCGCGGGCATGCGCAACGACCTTGCGTCCGAGCCGGTGCGCCTCGGTCACCATGGTGGTGGTTTCGTCCTGGGTGAAGGCGGCAATCAACTCGCCATCGGGGCGGGTCTGGACGCCGTCCAGGGCAAGCTTGATGCAATCGACACCGTTCTTCGCCTGCACCCGAATTTCCTCGATCGCCTCGTCCTTGCTGGTGACCAGCCTGCCGATCGAGGTGTCTGGTACACCGATCCAGGTGGGATACCAGTCCGTGAGCCCCTGCCGCGTGGTCAGGTAGCGCCCGGCGGCGGTGACTCGCGGGCCATCGAAGAGGCCAAAATTGATGGCATCACGCACCGAGAGGCTGATCTGCCCCGCATCGCCCGGGGCACAGATCGAGGTGTAGCCGGCAGCAACCACCTTCTGGGCAAAGAACAGGGCGCGCAGCGCACGAAATTCCATGGGTTGATAGAGGTCGATGTCTTCCTCGCTCTTGGCGTTGCCGTAGGCGAGGTGGGTGTGCACGTCGATCAGGCCGGGCATGACGAAGAGCTTGCCGTAGTCGAGGACACTGTCATGGGCGGCGGCCGGAGGAGCATCGGCGGTGTCAGACACGAAGAGAATGCGGCCGTTGTCGCCGATGCCGATCGTGGCGTTGTCACGGACCGGGCTGGCGTCACCGGTGAAGAGAGAGCCACAGCGGACATGAGTGGTCATCGTACGTCCTCCGGTCTGGATTTTTGCCCGAGTGCTTCGCCCGGCACGCGTCTGGTTGTTATGAAGCGTCGCACACACCGAAGCGAGTGCCAATGGGGCAGCCGCAACGAAGGGGGAACTGCCTATTGGGCGCATAGGGCTGATCGAGCCGCGGCGGCGGAATCATATCGCCGCGTGGTTGCCTGGCGTTGACGAGTCCAACGCATTGGGCGTTCAGTGTCCCCCAACCAAACAAGAGAGGGAAACCCATGCGCGCAGCCGTCTTCCACGAGGCTCATCAGCCGATGACGATCGAGACGCTCGAGGTTGCCAAACCAGGGCCGCACGAGGTCCTGCTGAACACCGCCTACGCCGGACTGTGCCATAGCGACCTGCATTTCCTGGAAGGACTGTATCCGATCCAGACGCCGGTCGTACTCGGGCATGAATCCTCGGCAGTCGTCGAAGCAGTTGGCAGCGAGGTCAAGTACGTCAAGCCGGGGGACCGGGTGATCACCTGTCTCTCGGTGTTCTGCGGCACCTGCGAATATTGCACCACAGGCCGCCCAAACCTGTGCAACAACGCCGAGGTGAAGATGCCGCCGGGCAAGGCGGAGCGATTGTTCTGGCAAGGCAAGGTGGTGGGGCAGTTTGCCAACCTGTCGTCGTTCGCAGAGCAATTGCTGGTGCATGAAAATGCCGTGGTGAAGATCGCTGACGACATTCCGCTGACCGTGGCGGCGCTCGTGGGATGTGGCGTCATCACCGGCGCGGGCGCGGTGATCAACACGGCAAAGGTGCCTCCCGGATCCACCGTCGCCGTATTCGGCTGTGGTGGCATCGGCCTGTCGGCGGTGAACGGCGCCGCCATCGCCGGTGCCGACCGCATCATCGCGATCGACATGATCTCCTCCAAGCTCGATGTGGCGAAACAGATGGGCGCTACCGACGTGATCAATGCGTCCAACGCCGATCCGGTTGAAGCGATCAAGGAAATGACCGGAGGTGGCGTGGAATTCTCATTCGAGGCGGTCGGCCTGAAGCGCACCGCCGAGCAATGCTTCGAATCGCTGCGTCCGGGTGGAACCGCGACGATCATCGGCATGGTGCCGTACGGGATGAAAATAGAACTGCACGGCTACGACTTCCTCCGCGAGCGGCGGATCCAGGGCTCATCGATGGGCAGCAACCGGTTCCGCGTCGATATGCCGAAGCTTTTGAACGCCTGGAAAAAAGGACATCTGAAGCTCGACCACCTGATCTCCAGCCACATCAAGCTGGACGAGATCAACGAGGGCTATGCAAAACTCAAGAGCGGCGACGTGCTGCGGCAGTTGATCGATTTCGGCGTGGCGAAGTAACCCACCCAGGTCCGCGCGCCGACGGCAGCCAGTCGGCGCGCGGATCTTGACCGAGGGCGGCTATGCCGGACGTGACCCGACGACCCGGGCCCCTGACGCCTCTCGCGACATCCGGGCGTGCAATCGAGGTGGCGTTTTTCTTCGCGCCGATGAACTCACGCCAGCCCCTTCCGGTTTCGTTCTAAGAGGGATTGCAATGGCGGGAACACGAGAAGGTGCGATCGCGCGCGCCAGAATGGGCTTCGACGACGGCAGCTTCATCGAGCGCCTGCGCGCACTTGTGGCGGTGCCCACCGAGAGCCATCCGCCGTTGCGCAGGCATGAGTTGGAACGCTATTGCCATGACGTCTGTGGGCCAATGATCGCGGAATTGGGTTTCGCCACCCAGGTTCTCGACAATCCCGATCCCATCCACGGTCCCGTGCTGATCGGCACACGCCTCGAGGATGCCTCGCTGCCGACTGTGCTGATCTACGGCCATGGTGACGTGGTGCGCGCCATGCCGGAACGCTGGCGGCCGGGCCTCGATCCCTGGACACTGACCATCGAGGGCGACCGCATCTATGGCCGCGGCGTGGTCGATAACAAGGGCCAGCATCTGCTCGCCTTCGAGGCACTGCGTGCCGTCCAGGCAGAACGCGGCCGGCTCGGCTTCAATGCCAAGATCATGGTCGAGACCGGCGAGGAAGCAGGCTCCCCTGGATTGCTGCCGTTCCTGCGCCAGCATCGCGACCTCTGTGCCGCCGACGTGTTCATCGCGCTCGACGGACCACGCCAGAGCATATCGGTCCCCGACATTACGTTGGGCACCCGCGGCGCCATCGCCATCGACCTTGTCGTTGATCTCCGCGAGGGCAGCCACCACTCCGGTCATTGGGGCGGATTGCTCGCCGATCCGGGCGTGATCCTGGCACACGCCATCGCCAATATCGTCTCACAGGATGGCCGCATCCTGGTTCCGGGCTGGACGCCCGCGGTCATTCCCAACTCCGTCCGCCACGCCAGCCACAATGTGGTCATCGAAGACCTGCCTGGCACACCGGTGCCGGACCCTGGTTGGGGTGAGCCGGGGCTGTCGCGTTCCGAGCGTATCTACATGTGGAGCAGTGTCATCGTGCTTGCGAGCATTTCCGGCCAACCCGAAGGACCGGTGAACGCCGTCGCTGGCAACGCTCGCGCCCGGGTCCAGATCCGGCACACTGTGGACGTGAAGGCCGAGACCATCGTGCCTGCCCTGCGCGCGCATCTGGACGCGCAGGGCCTGGGCGTTGTTCAGATCGTGCAGGTGACCGAACGCGACGCATTCCCGGCCTCGCGCACCGACCCCGACGATCCGTGGGTGCGCCTGGTCGCATGCTCCATGCAACAGACCGCCGGCCGGCCGCCGAACATCATCCCCAATATCGGCGCCTCGGGACCATCGGAATACTTCAAGCAGGTGCTGGGCGTTCCGGTGATGTGGATACCGCAATCCTACGGTGGCTGCGGCCAGCACGGCCCCGATGAGCACGGGTTGGGATCGCTGTTCCGTGACGGCCTCGGGCTGATGGCCGGCGTGTTCTGGGACATCGGAGAGCAAGGCCGCCCTGCATGACGATCGGGCAGACGAGTATCGCAATCCATGATGTGGCAGTTTGCTTCCCGCCGATGTGCGAGCGCAGTCGCGGAGCACTAAGGGTTTGCGGCGCAACAAGTGCTCCAATTCGTGCAGCGATCGTGCGTACCGTGTCATGGCCGGCGCAGGCAGCCTGCGCGCACCATGACACGTGGGAGCCGGTGCGCCCCTCAAGCGACTCGTTTATTCGGCCTCGAGCCCTAAAATCCGCAGCACCGCTGAAGGCGCTGCTTATGAACCGGTGACAGCTCGGATCAAACCGGCAACATCGGCGGCGCTGCGCAATGCGTGGATTGTGGCGAGGCTGGCCTCGATCGCCGGCGCCGCCAGCCCCGATGCCGGCATCAGCGCGCGATATTTGGCATCGACGTCATCCCATGCGATCCCCAGCGCACCAGCCCCTTTCGGCACGAGGACAGTACTGGTCGCCGCGCGACCGTCGTGCGATTGGATTGTTACCGTCGCCCCCTGACGATACGCCGCGGCGTCCGCGCCCGGCGGCGGATCGCCGACGCGCACCAGATCGATCAGCCGATGGATCACCGGATCGGCGATTTTCTCGCTGCCGGCATGCTGCCAGGCGAACGTCCGGTCCGCCGCACCCGCGGCCGCGAAATATGCCGGGCTGTGCGCCATGTCGATCAGGTTGCGTGGATGCAATGGGCCGGTCAGCGCCGTCATGCCCGGTCGAGCGATGACGATGCTGATAATATCCGCCGCCGCGATGTCGCCCGCTTGCGCGGCGTTGGCCGCTGCCTCGGTAATGGCGTGGTACGGGTGGCCGCCCGGCACCAGCTTGATCGCCATGTCGGTCACGATGTCCCAGCTTTCACTTAGCCCCGCCAACGCCGCTGCCCCGGCCGCGGCACCATCCGCACCGCCGAATGCTTCGAAAAACCCCCGCCGTGCCTCCAGGATTGCCAACTCCACCCGATAGCCGCGCGATGCGGCCTGCGCTGCATTCACACCCAGCAACGTTGCCAGCCCGGCATGGTATTCACGCGCCACGGACGTGTCCGCCGCGGTGGCCAACCCGCCGATCGAGGTTGCTGCCAGCGCAATCGCCTGCGCCAGTCGTGCCGCGTCGAGACGTAGAAGCATGCTCGACGACGTCGCCGCCGCGAAGACCGCGCCAACGCAGCCATGGAAGCCTCGGTCACGAAACCCGGGTGTGATCGCCGCGCTGATGCGTCCGGCCGCTTCGTAGCCGACCACGATCGCACGCAGCACGGCCTCGCCGCTGGCACCGGTGTGTTCTGCCATGGCCAGCGACGCCGCGGTCAGGGGTGTGCCGCAATGGACGATGTTGCGCAGGTCGCTGTCGTCGGAGGCCGCAGCATCGCTCATCACCGCATTGACCTGCGCTGCCTCCGCCACCGGCAATCGATCGCCGGCGAACCACACCGAGGCATCTTGTCGCCCGCCACGCTCCCGCGCCAGGTCGCGAATAATGGTGGCGGATTCCAAGGAAGCGCCGCAGGCAGCACTGGCCATCGTACTGGCGACCAGCATCGCCGCGTGGTCCAGCGCTTGCGATGGCAAAGTGTCGGCCGAGGTCGCGGTGAGGAACGCAGCAAGTTGCTGTGCGACCGTCATGGTGGCCTCCGGTTTCGCCCGGCTGGCGTCAGCTTGTGGCCGGGGTGTGCCCGGCCAGGAATGTCGTGATGCGTTGCCGCGCAGCCGTCAGTGCCGCGCCGGTCTTCCACTCCGCGATGAATTCGTTGTCCGGCAACAGCTTCGCCAGTTCCTCGGCAATCGCGTAGGGATGTGCTTCGTCGTTGCCGGCCAGCACCAGGCATGGCGTGCGCACTGTCGCAACGAAGGCACGGTCCCCGCAATAGACGAAGCCGGCGCTGTAGAGATTGCGATAGAACGCGTCCAGCACGTCCGGCGTCGCCTCCGGATGGTCGTGCAGTGAAGCGGCCCATGCCTCGAATCGGGCCGTGCGTGCCGCCGGCATCGGGCCAATGCGGCCGATCGGCTGCGCCAGCACGGCCGAGGCGATGCGACCCGGCTCTGCCTTCAGCAGGTTCAGGATGAACGATCCGCCGATGCATTGACCGTACAAATGGCAGCGTTCGATCCGCAGATGGTCGAGCAAGGCTATGTGGTCGGCGGTGTAGCTGTCCCAGCCGTCGCGTGCCGTGATCGGCGCGTGCGAGCGCCCACCGGCATTGCGCTGGTCCATCGCGATCACGCGGTACTGTGACGCGAACTCGGTCGTGGGATTGATCGGCGCGGCCGGCTGGCCCCAGACGGCGATGGTCGATGCCAGGCCGGCGGGCGCGAAAGTCAGGATCGGAAAGCCGCTGCCGAATTCTTCATAGTAGATGTGGGCGCCGTGATGTTCGAAGCGCGGCATGACAGGGTGCCTTGGTTTGGGGTTGACGTTTGCTCCCGGCCGGCGGGCAAGGGCTGCCGCGGCCGGCAAAAGCGTCGGGGATGGTGCGGCCGGAGTCCAGCCCAGGGGCGTGCGGTTGAGAGCACCGCGTGTCGCGGCCAGACTGAGACGGTAAAGAGGGAGGGCCGCATGGCGCTGAAGGACCGTATCGCGTTTGGGATGTCACTGCCGCATCGCTCGCCTGATCCGATCGGCGTGGCGGACGTGCGTGGTGTCGCGCAACGCGCCGAGGCGCTGGGCTTCCGTGATCTGTGGGTGACGGAGAATACGCTCGACCACGTCACCTGCCTCGATCCGGTGGTCGCGCTGACCTATGCCGCCGCGGTGACCAGCACGATCCGGCTGGGTGCCTCGGTGGTGGTGCTGGCGGTGCACAGCCCGATGATGGTGGCGCATCAATGGGCGACGCTGGATTTGCTCAGCAACGGACGGGCGATCCTGGGTGTCGGGCTGGGCCGTGAGCATCACTATCGCGAGTTCGAAGTGCCGGAAGCCGGCCGCGTGGCACGGTTCCGCGGGGAACTGGCGATCATCAAGGCCCTGTGGACGCAGCCGGCGGTGACGTTTCAAGGCCGATTCTATCACCTGGAGGGCACGACCATGGCACCCAAACCGATGCAGCGGCCGCATGTGCCGATCTGGATGGGCGTCGGCCACCCAGACGCGATCCGCCGCACCGCGTCGCTGGCGGATGGCTGGATGGGGTCGGGCAGTTCGCGGATCGCCGATTTCGCGCGGTCAGTGCCGTTGCTGAAGGAAGCGCTGGCGGCGGCGGGCCGCGATCCCGCGGCATTTCCAATCTCGAAACGCATCTTCGTCGCGGTGGACGAAAAAGCAGACCAGGCACGTTCCCAACTGCACCGCTGGTTCACCGAAGTTTATCGCGATCCGGATGGCACCGAAGGGTCCGGCCTGTACGGCACGGTCGAGCAAGTGCGCGAGCGGTTGGAGGAAGTGGTCGCGATGGGTGCCAACCATTTATTGCTCAATCCGGTATCGCAATACGCGGAGCAAGTCGAGGCGGTGGCCGAAGTCGTGGGGCTGCGTTAGCACCTGTCGTTGCGGGTTGCCCACGGGCCTGGTGGCCAACCCGCCCTGAATGAAAAAGCCCGCGCTGTCGTGTCATTGCGAGGCCCGCGAGTCAGGCAATGCGCCTTGTTTCTTGTTGGGCCGCAGGGCGGGCTGACCCGGCTTGACACGACACCCGGGCAAGCGCGCCCTGTGCCCAAACATTCCCGGTGGAGGAAACGCGCATGACATTCGTGCCCGACGCGGAATGGCGGATCCGGTGCGACTTGGCTGCCTGCTATCGCCTCATGGATATGTTCGGCTGGTCCGATCTGATCAACACCCGCATCACGGCCCGCGTGCCCGACAGCCAGGACCATTTCCTGATCAACCCCTACGGTCTCCTGTTTGAGGAGGTGACCGCATCGTCGCTGGTCAAGATTGATGCCGAAGGCAACACGGTCGGTCCCTCACAGGCTACGGTCAACGCGGGCGGCTTCGCAATTCCCAGCGCCTTGCACAAAGCGCGGCCGGACGTCCCCTGCGTGCTGCACTCCCACACAATCGCCGGCTGCGCCGTGTCGATGCAAAAGGATGGGCTGCTGCCGCTCAATCAGCATGCGCTGGAGGTAATCGGCGACGTTGCCTACCACGATTACGCAGGCACCGGCCGGCACCCCGACGAAAGGGCTCGGCTGCTCGCCGATTTCGACGATCGCCACATCATGGTTCTGCGCAACCACGGTTTGCTCATCGTAGGGTCAAGCGTCGCGGAAACCTTCGTCAAGACATATCGCATGGAGCGAGCTTGCGCGATGCAGCTTGCATTCCAGCAATCGGGCGCGGAGTTCAATCCGATCGACGAAGAGGTGGTCCGCGCCGCCTATGGCCGAAGCCGCTCGCGCTCTGCTGGCCCGGGATTAAACGACCGGGTACTGTTCGAATGGCAGGCTCTGCTGCGCAAGCTCGACAGAGCCGACCCGTCTTACAAGCAGTAACCAGCACCCAGGATTGCCAAACCCGGCTGAATTACTTAAGGAAATTCATGCATCACACAGGACGGCGTTAGTTGCGTGTACCGTTCCTGTCGAGCATGACCGGCTTGCTAAGGGAGTAGGACAACCCAGGAGAACAATAACCATGGCGTACGACCTGCTGATCAAGAATGCGCGCGTCGTTGATGGCTCGGGAGAACCTTCATTCCAGGCGGACGTGGCGGTGCATCAAGGCAAGATTGTGGGTGTTGGCAAGACCGCAGCCGCAGCCCACCGCACAATCGATGCTGGCGGCCGTGTCGTTGCACCGGGATTTATTGATCACCACACCCACTTCGATCCCCAGGCGCTGTGGGATCCCTATTGCGGCTCATCTGTCCAGAATGGCCACACAACTGTTCTCGTTGGACAGTGCGGCCAGGTCATCGCCCCGGCACGGCCCGGTGACCACGATTGGTATCTCAATTTCTTTGCGGACGCCGAAGCCATCCCGATCGGCGTCATGCGGCAGGGGGTGAACTTCACCTGGGAGTCTGTCGCCGAATATATGAATGCGCTCGGCGAGCGCCGCGGCTGCAACGTGGGCACTCTGGTCGGTCATTCCGGCGTGCGCCGTTACGTGATGGGCAACGAAGCCTCGCAGCGCGCCGACGCTACCCAGGAAGAGATCGCGGCAATGCAGCGACTGGTGCGTGACGCCATGTATGCGGGCGCTCTCGGCTTCAGCACCTCGCCGCAAGGACGCGGCGATCCGGCCGGCGCCGGCACGGACGCCGAGCGCCTGGCACTGGCTGACGTTCTCGGCGAGCTGGGGACCGGTGTCATGCAGGTCTCGGGTGGGGCGCCCGGCGGCACGAAAGCGACCCGCCAGATGGCGCGCGACCTGGCAGCGCGGACTGGCCGCCCGACCATCTATAATCTGGTCAGCCAGCCGATCGACAAGCCCGAGGAATGGCAGGAGCATCTTCGCTGGCTGGAGCAAAGCTTCAAGTCCGGCGCACGCTGTTATGGATCCTGCGTCTCGGTTGTCGCCGGCCCGATATTCGATCTTCGCCTCGGCCTCGATGTCCCGCAGGACGAGGACCTGGTGAGCCCTCACAGCCTGTTCCATGGCATGCCGACATGGGACAAGGTTATGGCGCTGCCTTATGGGGACCGGATGCGCGCCATGCGCGATCCCGAGATTCGCCGGTCGCTGAGCGCCGAGGCCGTGGAAGGCACCGTGGCGCAACAGGCGCCTATGCAAGACCGGCGAGGGCGCGGGCGTGGATACTTCAATCGCCGCTGGGATCTCATGCAGGTCTTCATGACCCAGTACGAACGAAACCGCGGCCTGGAAGGCAAGAGTGTTGAGCAACTTGCCGCAGAACAAGGCAAGGGCGTGATGGATGCCTTCCTCGACCTGGCGCTGGATGAAGAGCTCGGCACATTCTTCATTTACGTTGACCGCAACACCGATCGGGATGCGCAAAAGCAGATCCTTGGCTCACCTTATACGGTGATCGGCACCAGCGATGGAGGTGCCCGTCCGCATTCGGCCGACCGGCATGAATACAGCACCCATCTGCTGTCGTATTGGGTGCGCGAGCAACAGATCATGTCGCTGGAAGAAGCCGTGCATCGGCTGACCGGCCGCACAGCGCTGATGCACGACATGCACGATCGCGGCTTCGTCACCCAGGGCATGGTCGCGGATCTCGTCGTGTTCGATCCGGATACGATCGCTTCAAAGCCGCGGGTGCCGGTGGCAGACATGCCGGCAGGTGGCTGGCGGGTGAAGCGCGACGCCATCGGGATCGATCATGTGATCGTCAATGGCACCATCCTGCTGGACAACGGCGCGCTGACCGATGCCCTGCCAGGGCAGATTGTTCGCGGTCCGTTGTATCGGTCGAATCATGCGTAGCCCATAAACGCTGATTGACGCCGCCCCCTTTCCGTCCGGTGCTGCGGAAGGGGGGCGGGGGCCGCGCTGCAGTGCCGGAGCCGATCGTCCATCGCCGGCCGATGACCTTCATGATGTATCCGTTAAAGCCCTTGGCGAGATTGCTCGCCAGGACACGGGGGAACTCAACTCGACGCTGAAATCTCGAGGCAACGCTTCCAGGAAGGAGGGGGTCAATGAAGTGCGATGTGGTAATTGTCGGTGGCGGATCGGCGGGATCGGTTCTGGCCAGCCGTCTGGCTGCCGGCACGCAGCTCTCGATTCTGCTACTGGAAGCCGGCCCGGATTATCCCGATCCCGCGACGCTTCCCGACGATGTCAAATTCGGCCACACGCGTTTCGCCGAGGCGGAGGACTCGCCGCACAACTGGGCCCTGCGCGGCACCATTACCGAGGAGCAGGGGACCATCCACGTCGCCCAGGGTAAGGTGATTGGCGGCGGGTCGTCCATCAACGGCCAGGCCATGCAGCGCGGCTTCCCCGAGGATTTCGATTCCTGGGCTGCTGCCGGCAATGACGAATGGTCGTACGAAAAGGTCCTGCCGTATTTTCGGCGTTCAGAGCATGATCTCGACATTCAGGACAACTATTGCCACGGGTCGGACGGCCCGATGCCTGTTCGCCGGCGCCAGACCGGGCCCTTGCCGGCTATCCAGCGCGCATTCCACAACGCCTGCACACAGTCCGGCTACGACACCACGCCCGATACCAATGGCCTGCATCCTGCCGGACTCGGCGTTTCACCGTCGAACAATATCGACGGCGTGCGCATGAGTACGGCGATGACCTATCTCAATCCGGTACGCCATCGCCTGAACCTGACGGTTCGGGGCCAGGTGTTCGTACGCAAGATCGTTATCGAAAACGGACGCGCCACAGGCGTGGAGGCGGAAAGCGGCGGCACGTTGTTCCATATCGCAGCCGATCGCGTTGTGCTTTGCTCCGGCGCCATCCGGTCCCCGCACTTGCTCTTGCTCTCCGGTATCGGTCCCGAGGACCATTTGTACCAGTTCGGCATCCCGGTGATCCATCATCTTCCCGGCGTCGGCCAGAACCTTTGGAACCATCTCAGCGTACAGGTCACCTTCAAGGTGAAGGACAGCATCGAGCTGATTGCGCATCCCGACGCCGTGCACTTCGCCTTGCACTACACGGCCGCGGACTCGCCCGCCACCAACGACATGCTGCTGCGCACGTCCCCTGTCGTTGATCCGCGTCGCGAGCGCGTACCTGGCCGGCGCACCAGATATCTCATCGGCGACGTTCCGCCCGATCGCGCCGCGCGCATCTCTTGCACCCTTGGCCTGCCCGACGGCGCCGGCCATGTTCGCCTCGCCTCGGCTGATCCGGCCGGGCAACCAAGCTTCAACTATTGCTATCTCCAGCATCCCAACGACATCAGACGGGTGCGGGATGGTGTGCGAATGGCAGCACGCCTGCTGGAAACCACCGCGTACAAGGACGTGGTCGATCACCGGATCAATCCGGCGGATGACATCCTCGCTGACGACGACGCGCTTGACCTTTGGCTACGCCAGACCGTCGGCAGCGCGCGACACGTTTCGGGCACCTGCCGGATGGGACCGGATGGCGATCATCTCTCCGTCGTTGACCAGTATGGCCGGGTCAGGGGTGTACGTGGCCTGTGGGTCGCCGACGCGTCGATCATGCCACGCATTCCCAGATCCGGAGGTGCCCACGCGACGGTGATCATGATCGCGGAACGGATGGTGGACTGGATCGCTCAGGCCCGGACCTGAACCGGCTGGGCACGGCGCTCCAGGCGGTTGTCCACACTGCGTCCGCTGTGGTCTCGACCACAGCGGACGCGGCGCGGGATTGCCCAGGGTCAGAAGGCTGCCTGACGCGCAGCGACGTAGCGGGGACCACTCAGCATCACCACGATCCCAGCAAGTGCCGTCGTGGCGGCAACGAAATACAAACCACCGGCGAAGCTGTGTGTTTGGTCCCGCAGCCAGCCAATCGCCAGCGGTCCAATCACGCCTCCCAGATTGCCGACCGAATTGATGAGCGCGATTCCGGCAGCGGCGCCGCTACGACTGAGAAACATTGACGGCAAAGACCAGAACGTCGGGCGCGATGCCTCCAGGAAAAACGCCATCAGCGAGGCAGGCAGCAGCACCCACCAGCTTGAGCCAACCCAGCCAACCCCGGCGACGCCCAGGGCAGCGATCAGCATGACGCCGCCGCACAGAAGCCGCTTCTCGGTTGATCGGTCACAATACCAGCCAACCGTGAGCATACCAGCCACGCCGACAAATGCCGGGATCGCAGTGACGAATCCGGTGGCAAAGACGGAAAGGCCAATGCCTCTGATGATCTGGGGCAGGAAATACGCCACGCCGTAGCTGATCGTCCCGGATCCAATATAAACGATGCAGAGCGCCAGCACCCTGGGTTCCATCATCGCCTGCCAGGCAGAGAATGTGCCGTGTGCCGCTTCGACCTCGTCGCGCTCGCTGGCGATGGTTCGCTCCAGCCAGTCGCGTTGCTCGGGGCGCAACCAGTCCGCCTTGCTCGGCCGGTCAGTGAGATACCACAGCGAAACAATACCGATCAGCACCGAGGGAATGCCCTCCAGCAGGAACAGCCACTGCCAGCTTCTAAGCCCCCAGCCTTCGATCTGCATCAATGAGGTGGCCAGCGGCGCGCCGAATGCGCCGGTGAGTGGCACCGAGACCAAAAACCCTGCGATCACACGGGCGCGATAGGCGCGCGGAAACCAATAGGTGAGGTAAAGCACGACGCCTGGAAAGAACCCTGCCTCGGCAAGGCCCAACAAAACGCGCAACGTGCAGAAGCCATAGAGTCCGGTGATGAACGCCATGCTGGCGGAAATGATGCCCCACGTGATCATGATGCGTGAAAGCCACAGGCGGGCACCAAGTCGTTCCAGCAGCAAATTGCTTGGCACCTCGAAGGTGCAATAGCCCAGGAAAAAGATGCTGACCCCCAGGCTGTACATGGTCGAGGTGAACCCAAGATCGGCGTTCATGGTCAGGGCGGCAAAGGCAAGGTTCACCCGGTCGATCAGGCACCAGATGAACATCAAGAACAGAAATGGCAGCAGACGCCATGTGACCTTGCGAATGGTGACTTGCTCGAGCGTATCAGCCATGGTCGTTGCCTCCTCGGCCCGATTGTGGCCGTTATTGTTGGATCGGCATCGGCAGCGCGACGAACGCGCAAGGCTTTGCTGGGCAAGAGGTTAACGGGGATCGAAAGATGCGACAACTCACGCAACTGGTGGCTTCAACGCCGGAAGCGTTGACCCCCGCGTCCGTTCCGCATTGTCACTCCGCTGCGCGCCGCTCCTTCGCCTTGAAATGTGGAATGACCTGGTCGCCAAACAGACGGAGTGTGTTGAGCACTTCCTCGTGCCGCATCGGTCCGATGGCGCAAAGCAGAATCACTTCCTCGATTCCCAGCGCTTGGTATAATTCGATGAACCGGATGCATTCCGTCGGCGTGCCGACACAGAATGAGGTTCCGCGTTCCCGCACTTGCTGCGGCGTTGGCTCACCTGGTTGAGGTCCGCTCGCCAGACGCTGGTCGCGTTTGT
>Ga0335074_10004881_pt1 | contig 18524 bp, 18 predicted proteins | sample Lox_Sample_23_FD_206715 | JGI IMG/M metagenome (GOLD analysis project Ga0335074, IMG submission 206715) | Soil microbial communities from Loxahatchee National Wildlife Refuge, Florida, United States - Lox_Sample_2.3 | ecosystem: Environmental > Terrestrial > Soil > Wetlands | place: USA... | reverse complement strand
ACCTCAACGAACTGCGCTGGTTCAAGAGCAGCGCGAGCAGCGCCGCCGGCTGCGTGGAGATAGCGCACCTTCCCGACGGAGGGGTCGCGGTTCGCGATTCAAAGGACCGCGGCAAGGCGCCGCATTACTTCAACCGGCATGAATGGGAGTGCTTCCTGATCGGCGCGAAGGGCGGGGAGTTCGACCTACCCGCCTGAGAAGACGGCGGGGTAATTCCGGGGGCACGAACGTATGTGCTGGGGGGAGGGGCAGAGGGCGGTGGACCCAAGGTCCACCGCCCTCCGCATGTCGGCGGGCCGGCCGGGCACCCGGCGCCGGGGCTTAGCCGGAGTCCCCGGCACTGGTATCCGACCTGCGAACCGCTCTGGAGGCTTGAGCGCGGTCGTTCAGCCGGGCTGGGTCTCGAGCTGGTCGATGATCGTCCTCAGGATCTCGGGGGTCTCGCTCGGCTTGGCGCCGATGATGCTGAGCCGCTCCATGGCCAGCACGTACCGGTCGACGTCGGATTTCTTGTCAAAGTAGAGGGCGCTGGTGAGGTGTTCCAGGTACGCCACGTCCGGGAGGTCGGATTCGCCGAACCGCAGGATGGCGAATCCGCTCGGCACGGCGTGCCCGCCCGTGCCGTCCCTGATGACCTGCAGGGTGAGGTTAGGCCTGCCCGTCAGGCTGAGCAGGTAGCGGAGCTGTTCCAGCAGGATCTCCCGGCTTCCCACCGGTCGCCGCAGCGCCGTCTCCTCCACGATCGCCCAGAGCTTGAGGTGTCCTTCCGCGAACCTGCGCTGCCGTTCCTTGCGGAGGATGACGTGCCGCTCGGATTCGCCGAGGGGAATGTCGCACACCTCGAGGACCGCGGCGGTGTAGTGCGGCGTTTGCAGCAGGCCGGGTATGAGCTGCGGCTCGTAGGCGCGGATGGAGGTGGCCGCCTCCTCCATCCCGACATAGGACTGGAACCAGTCGGGCAGGATGTCGTGGAACCTGTGCCACCAGCCGGGGCGGTTGGCCTGCTCGGCCAGGTGCAGCAGCTGCTCGCGCTCCACCGGGTCGACGCCGTAGAAGGTCAGCAGGTCCAGAACGTCGATCTCGCGGATGGCGTTCCGGCCGAGCTCGATGCGGCTGATCTTGGAGTCGGATCCGCGGATGGCATTGGCCGCAGCCTGCGCGGTGATCCCCCGGTCTTCCCGGAGCCGCCGCAGCTGGGTACCCAGCAGGATGCGCAGCACGGTGGGTCCTTCTGTCATCGTTTCCGTCATCGCGCCTCCCCGGGTGCCGGAACCGCCGCCGCGGAATTGTCTTGCGCAATTGCGTGTGGCAATCCCTTGCCAACCGGCTTTCGACAAACGTCATGGTATCCCAGATGGGAATAGATGCCACACCCCAATAGTGGCTGCTTGGGTGATTTCACAAGACACTACTGTCTCGCTGAGAACCAAGACACTAGTGTCCATAAAAACCGGACGATTGTGGCGACTCGTGTCGGCTTGCACCTGGCCGGGGCCGCAGCCCCGGCCAGGCAGGGGTTTCATGCCCGGTCGGCGCCGGCACCGCGCCCGCTGGCCTGGGCTGATTCACCGGTTGCCGCGCGGGGCAACCGACAATTGTGGCCAGGAAATCCGCACTGATGGGTAGGTGGATATGACGAGGCTCGCAACGACCGGGGGCCGACCAATTAGTTGCGGACATATCGGGATCGGTGCGAATTTATCATCGCGGGGAAGCCTGGCCGCGCCGCCGGCAGAATGGCGGCAAAATGGACGGCCGCCATTTGCGGAATGAGCGCCGGGCCGCTCGGATTGACCGTGCCTCCTCCTGTGCACCGTCCGCTACCGGCCCGTCTCCTGCAGGAACGAGGCCCACGCAGCCGATCGACGCCGCCGAGCCTGCCGGGGAACGGTGCGACAGACGTCGACCGGGGACAGGTAGCGCATTGCCGGCGGATAACCACCGTTCGTCTCGGCACAATGGTCGGCGAAGGCAGCCGGGCCGGGTCTCCATATGATGCGTGCATGCGTTATAGGCCGCTTGGAGATTCTGGACTGCAGGTGTCGGTGCTGGGGCTCGGCTGCAACAACTTCGGCAGTCGCCTCGACGTGGACGGGGCGCGCGCGGTGGTGGACGCGGCCATCGACGCTGGTGTCACCCTGTTCGACACCTCGGACACATATGGCGGGGGAGGGGGCTCAGAGCGGGCGCTCGGCGAGATCCTCGGCAGCCGCCGGGATCAGGTCGTGCTGGCCACGAAGTTCGGCCACCAGAACGCGGACATGGGTTACGGCCCGGCCGCCGGGGCCAAGGGCGGCCGGGCCTACATCCGCCGGGCCGTCACGGAATCGCTGCGGCGGCTGGGTACCGACTACATCGACCTGTACCAGCTGCACACCCCGGATCCGGTGACGCCGCTGGCCGAGACGCTCGCGGCGCTGCACGAGCTGGTGGCCGAGGGCAAGGTCAGGTATCTGGGCCATTCGAACTTCTCCGGCTGGCAGCTGGCCGACGCGGCGCACCTCGCGGCGAGGGCAGGTCGCACCCCGTTCATCTCGGCCCAGAACCACTGGTCCCTGCTCGAGCGGGAGACCGAGGCGGAAGTCGTGCCCGCGGCGATGCACTTCGGCCTGGGCGTGCTGCCCTACTTCCCGCTGGCCAACGGGCTGCTGACCGGGAAGATCAGGAAGGGCCAGCCCGTGCCGGAGGACAGCAGGCTGGCCGGCCGGCCGGGCTACGTGACCGAGGCGAAGCTGGCCCGGGTCGAGGCGCTGATCGCCTGGGGCCAGGAGCACGGCGTCACGATCCTCCAAGCGGCGATCGGCGCCCTGGCGGCCCAGCCGGGCTGCTCGTCGGTCATCGCGGGAGCGATGAACCCCGAGCAGGTCAAGGCGAACGTGGCGGCGTCGGAGTGGATCCCGTCCGCGGCCGAGCTGCCCGAGATCGACCAGATCGTCCCGCCGCCGGCCAGGAGGTAGGCCGGGCGCTACCGGTCGGTCAGCCCCCGGCCACGGCCACCTCGTACAGCGCCATGACGTTCGCGCCGAACATGGCCGAGTACGAGACCTGGGGGGTCAGGCCGCCCTGCTCGTAACCGCCGATGACCCCGACCACCGTCCCGTGCCCGGTCCGCGGGTCCACGCCGGCCAGGAAGGGCCCGCCGCTCGTCCCGTCGGTGTAGCCGCCGCAGTCGAACTCGAGCTGATCCGCCATGGGCTCCCTGGTCCAGTTCCGGCAGGTGATCGCCTGATCGGCCGAGTCCGGGTAGCCGATGACCTCGACGAGCTGGCGGGCGGGCGCACCGGTCCTGAGCCGTTCGGCTCCGGTCACGTCCTCGATCGGCACGCCAGTGCCCGGCTGGCTGACACGCAGGAAGGCGACGTCGTCGTCGGGGTCGGACGAGGCGCTCCACGAGGCGTCCACGTAGACCTGGGTGACGATCCACACCCCGTAGGGGGCCGCGCCGGCGTTGTACCCGGGCACGAACGCGACCTCCGCGGCGGTCTGCGACACGCAGTGCGCGGCGGTGATGACCAGATCGCCGTTGGGGCTGTCGATCACGCTCGCGGTGCAGAAATGCGACCCGAGCCTGCCTCCCGACATGGTGAACAGCGCCCCGACCGCGGAGGTGCCCGCGAAGTCCTCCCCGGTTGGCAAGACCGGCGCCGGATTGAGCAGCACCCGGAGAAAGCTCGGGGCGAGGTTATCGGACGCGCCGCGGGCCGGGGCGATGGCAAAGCCGAGTCCGACGGCCGCCGCGATGACGAGCGCCACCCAGGCCGGCGGTCGCGAAAGCCGCCTGGTCCGGCCCGGCGGCGCGGGGGTGGTGTCCGCAGACGCGGCGTCTGCGCCGGGGCGGGCTTGCCGCCGCCCGGTCCGCCGCCCAGCTCGGAACACCACCTGATCGTCTCACCGCCTCGCCGGGGTCGCTTTGTGGTGATTTCTGACGACGTTCGATACTCAATTGTGATCGACAAGGTGCGACAGTACCAGCGCATTCCAGCGGAAAGCCGATCCGAAGACCCTGGTTGAGCTGGGAATTCACTGAGACGCAGCTGCGAGCGGCGGGACCTTTGCCACCAGGGCGGCGCGGTAGGCGCCGGGGGTGATCCCGTAGTAACGGTGGAACCAGCGCGTCAGGTGCGCCTGGTCGGCGAACCCGGCCTCGGCCGCGGCCCGGGCCGGCGTCACGCCCTGGATGAGGAGCCGGCGCGCCGCCCGCACCCGGAGCTGGCGCTGGTAGTCGCTGGGCGCCATCCCGTACGCCTTCGTGAACGCCCGGTAGGCCGCGTACCTGCTGCACCCGGCGGCCGCCCCCAGGTCGTCGGCGGTCAGGTCGGCCGCCGCGGAAGCATCGTGGAGGAGTTCCCTCACGCGCGCCGCGGTCCCGCCGCCCTCCGGCGGCCGGACCCGGGCCGAGGCGTGGCGGAGCAGGAGCCTGGCCGTCCCGGAAAGCCGCCCGTACCGTTCCAGCTCGCTGGCGGGCGTGGTCAGCGCGACGTGCAGCCGGAGCAGCGAACCCGCGACCGCCGGATCGTCGATCACCGGCGAGGCGAACAACGGGAGCGGCGCGTCCCCGATCAGCGAGGCGAAGAACTCCGGCCAGATGTGCACCATCCGGTAGGTGAACCCGCCCTCGCCCGCGGCGTGCCCGTCGTGCGGGTCGTCGGGGTTGAAGGTCATCACCATCCCGGCGCCGCTCACGTGCCGGCCGCGACGGCAGCTAAACGCCTGCGCCCCCGTTTCGGTCAGGCCGAACGAGTAGCTCTCGTGGCTGTGCCGGTGGTATACGTGCGCGGTGAAGTGCGCGTGCATCGCCTCCACGGGCACCCCGTCCACGCGCCAGTACCGGGCCCAGTCCCGGCCCACCGGTTCCCCGACGACCGCCATGCCCCGATTATCCCAGGTGCGAGAACCCGGCCCGCGCTCCAGCGTTCAAGACCCGTCGCTGCCGGACCGGCCACGCTGGTGCGGTATGGATCACCCGGAACTGCGCCGCAGGTTCGCGACGCTGACCACCGCCCACCTGGCCGACGCCTGCCTGCGTGCCCAGGTGCCCGTGCGGTGTGCCCGCCTGCACTCCGTGGAGCCTGGTGGCCGGCTGGCGGGCCGGGTGACCCCGGCCCGGCACGCGGGGAGCGTCGACGTCTTCCTTGAGGCGCTCGAGTCCGCCGGGCCCGGTGACGTGCTCGTCGTCGACAACGGCGGGCGGCTGGACGAGGCCTGCGTCGGTGACCTGGTCGTGCTCGAGGCGCAGGCGGCCGGGCTGGCCGGCGTCGTGATCTGGGGGCTGCATCGCGACACCGCCGACATCCGGGCGATCGGGCTGCCGGTGTTCAGCCTGGGGGCGACGCCAACCGGGCCGCTGCGCCCGCGGGCCCGCCCCGACGACGCGCTGGGGTCCGCGGTGGCCGGGGACTGGACGGTGGACGCGTCCGACCTGGTCCTCGGCGACGACGACGGCGTGCTGTTCGTGCCGGCCGACCGCGCAGGCGAGGTGTTCGCGCTGGCCGAGACGATCCGCGACACCGAACGCCGCCAGGCCGACCAGATCCGGGCCGGAGTATCGCTCCGCGACCAGGTGCGGTTCGGCGCCTACCTGGCCCGGCGGCAGCAGGAGCCCGCCCCGACGTTCCGCGACCACCTGCGCGCCGTCGGCGGGGCCATCGAGGTATAAGGCATCCGAAGGAAACCCATGACCATCCGGTTCGACACCAAGGTCGCCATCGCCGTGCGCGGGGACCTGGAGACCTGGCAGAAGCTGAACGTCACCGCGTTCCTGGCCAGCGGCATCGCCGCGAGCGTCGACGGCATCATCGGCAAGCCCTACGAGGACGCGTCGGGGAACACCTACCTGGAGTTGTTCCGCCAGCCCGTGCTGGTCTACTCCGCCGACGGCCCCACGCTCAGCCAGATCCACCAGCGCGCCCTGGCCCGTGAGATGCCGATGGCGGTGTACACCCTGGACATGTTCACCACCGGAAACGACGACGACAACCGGGCCGTGGTCCGCCCCGTCGCCGCCGCCGACCTCGACTTCGCCGGGCTCGCCCTCCACGGCCCGCGCAACGCCGTCGACAAGGTATTCAAAGGCGCTACCCTCCACCCATGAGGGCAGCCATCTACACCAGGACCGGGCCGGCGGCGGAGGTACTGAGCGTCGAGGAGCTTGACCGGCCCCAGCCGGGGCCGGGCGAGGTCCTGGTCCGGGTGCGCGCATCGGGGATCAACCCCACCGACTACAAGAGCCGCGCGGGCCTGACGCCCCGGCCCATCGACGGCTTCCAGGTCCCGCACCAGGACGGCGCGGGCATCATCGAGGCGGTCGGGGCCGGGGTCGACCCCGGGCGCGTGGGCCAACGCGTCTGGCTGTGGCTCGCGGCGGCCGGGCGGCGGTGGGGGACGGCCGCGGAGTGGACGGTCCTGCCCGCCAGGCAGGCCGCGCCGCTGCCCGACGGCGCCTCGTTCGACCTGGGTGCCACGCTGGGCGTGCCCGCCATGACCGCGCACTACTGCCTGTTCTCCGACGGGCCGATCACCGGCCAGACGGTGCTCGTGGCCGGTGGTGCCGGGGCCGTGGGGCACTTCGCCATTGAACTGGCCAAACGAGCGGGGGCACGAGTCATCGCGACCGTGAGCAGCCCCGAGAAGGCGGCGCTGGCGGAGAAGGCGGGCGCGGACCTGGTCGTGAACTACCGCACCGCGGACGCCGCCGCCCAGGTGCGGGCGTTCGCCCCGGCCGTCGACCGGGTGATCGAGGTCGCGCTCGGCGCCAACCTGAAGCTCGACCTCGCGGTGGCCCGGGCGGGAACCACGGTCGTGACCTACGCGGCGGAGCCCGCCGATCCCATCCTGCCCGTGCGGGCCTGCATGACCGCCGACGTGGTGCTCAGGTTCATCCTGCTCTACGGGGTGGCGCCGGCCACGCTCGACCGGGCGGCCGAGGACATCACGGCCGCGCTCGCCGCGGGCGACCTCACCGGCCTGCCCGTGCACAAGTTCGGCCTGGAGGACATCGTGGCCGCGCAGGAGGCCTGCGAGGCCGGCGCCGTCGGCAAGGTCGTCGTCACTCCCTAGCGGTACGCGCTGAGGCCGAGCTTGGTCGCCAGGCCCAGGCCGCACACGGCGACGAAGAGCCGGAACGCCTGGGCGGGCACCCGGCGGGCGATCGCGGGCCCGATCCACCCGCCGATCAGGAAGCCCGCGGCGAGCGGGACCACCAGCTTCCACCTGACGTCGCCGAAGAGCGCGAAGCACACCGCGGCCATGGCGTTCGCCGCACCCGAGACCGCGTTCTTGATGGCGTTGACCCTGACCAGCGGTTCGTCGATCACGCCGGACAGGACCACGAGCAGCATGATCCCCGCGGCCGCGCCGAAGTACCCGACGTACATGGCGACGGCGAACAGCGCCGCGCGGTGGGCCAGGCCCGGCGGCCGCGCCGGCGCCTCGGCCCGCTCGCTCCGCTCAGCCCGCTTCTTGATCGCGGGCTGAACTAGCAGCACGACCGACGCACCGGCGATCAGCGCGGGCACCACCAGCGCGAAGCTGCCCGCCGGGGCGGCCAGCAGGACCGCCGCCCCGGCCGCGCCGCCCAGGGCGGTGATCGCGGCGAGCCTGAGCACGCGCCGGCCCTGCCCCGCCAGTTCCGGCCGGGACCCGGCCACCGAGCCTGCCCCGGTGAGCACGAGCGAGACGGTGTTGGTCATGTTGGCGCTCAGCGGCGGCACCCCGAGCGCGAGCAGGACCGGGTAAGTCACCAGCGACGCCACGCTCACCACCGTGCTGAAGATGCCGCCGAGGGTCCCGGCGGCCAGCAGCAGGAGAACATCAGAGATCTTCATCCGATGTCAGGATTGCGCAGTTCAGCGCGTATGGGCAGCTCTGGGCGTGGTCCCGCGCGTGTGATCCCTATCGCATTGGTCAGTCGGCGGCTCGCCTGGCGTCCTGCCTGAGCTCTAGCCCTGCTCGCGCGGCGGCTCGGGGCAAGCGGCCCCCGTTCGCGGAACGCGTAATTGTTTTGAGGTCAAATGATTTGACATAGAAATAGCTGGTGGCCGAGACTGGCGGCGTGAGCAAGGCGTGGGCGCTTCCGCTGCCGGACGAAGGGGCGCCGCCGGTGGAAGAAGACACAGGGGTGCCGTCGCCGGAACGGGCGCATCCCGTGGGACAGCCGTGCGCCGAGGGCGGCACGGGACCGGGGCACCACTACGGCACGGGCTGGATCTGGGGTGACGCCGAGGGCGCGATTCCCGCCGACGCGCCGCTGCACCTGCTGATGCTGGCCGCGTCCAGGGTCATGACCGCGTACTACGTGGCCTCGTTGGCGCAGGCGGGCGTGCAGGTCAGCCCGGCGGGACTCGGCGTGCTGCGGATCCTGCTGGCCGGGGACGGGCTCAAGTCGAGCGACGTGGCGGCGCGGGGGTGGTCCTCGCCAGGGACCCTGACGTCCGTGGTCAACACGCTGGTCCGCGAGGGTTACGTGGAGCGGCGCAGCGATGCGGGGGACCGGCGGGTGGTCAGGCTGTACCTGACCGACCAGGGCCGGCGCGCCTGCGAGGACTATTACGCGCTGGCCGGGCCGGCCTGGCGGGACGCGTTCGACTTCGTGAGCGAGCCCGACGAGCCCGTGGTCCGCAAGTTCTTCACCGACATGATCGAGCAGTTCAGCGAGCTGACCAGGAAGGAGCGAACCCGGTGACCAGGAACGGGGATGGGGGTCGGTTTTGTCAACCGAAGTTGACAGAACCCGTTCGTCAACATAGGTTGACATCATGACTGGGGACACCGGGCTCGCGATCCGCACCGAGGACCTGCGCAAGACCTACACGGCCAAGGGCGGGGACGTGCCGGCCGTGCGCGGCATCGACCTCGCGGTCAGCCAAGGACAGTTCTTCGGCCTGCTCGGGCCGAACGGCGCCGGCAAGTCCACCACGATCAGCATGCTGACCACGCTGGTCCTGCCCACCGGGGGCCGGGCGTGGGTGGCCGGCGTGGACGTGGTCGCCGACCCGGTCGGGGTGAAGCGCAGGATCGGCGTGGTCACCCAGAACAACACGCTCGACATGCAGCTGACCGTGGCGGAGAACCTGGAGTTCCGCAGCAGGTTCTTCGGCCTCAGCCCGCGCGAGGCGTCGCGCCGGGCCGCGCAGCTGCTCGAGGTGTTCGGTATGGCGGACAAGCGCAAGTCGATGTCCACCGACCTGTCCGGCGGGCAGGCCAAGCGGCTGCTGATCGCACGCGCCCTGGTGCACCGGCCGGACGTCCTGTTCCTCGACGAGCCAACCGCCGGGCTCGACCCGCAGACGCGGGTGAACCTGTGGGACATCCTCCGCGTGCTGCACGCGGAGGGCCAGACGATCCTGCTGACCACGCACTACATGGAGGAAGCTGAGGCGCTGTGCGAGCAGGTCTCGGTGATGGACCACGGCCAGATCCTGGCCTCGGGCACCGTGAACGAGCTCAAGGAGGGCGTGGGCGCCGAGACGGTCATCACCGTCAGGTATGAGGACCTGGTGCCCGACGACGTGACGGCCTGGGCCGGGCTGGCCGACCGGCCCGGCGTCAGCAAGGTGGAATCCGAGGGAGACCACGTGCGGGTCTTCACCCGTGAGCCCGAGGGCGTACTCGGCGAGCTGGTCACCGCCGGCTCGGCCGCCGGGCTGACCGTACGCGACGCCACCCAGCTCAAGCCCAGCCTGGAGACTGTTTTCCTCACCCTGACCGGACGGGAGTACCGCGAGTAATGACGACCACCACGAGAAACGCGCCGGCCGAGGTAGCGGAGTACGGGGTTCCCGCCGCCTCCGAGGTCGCGGCGCTGATCAGCAATGCGCCGGAGCCGCGGCCCACCCTGCTCAGGACGTTCAACGCCATGATGGCGCGCGAGTTCAGGGTGCTGCGGCGCAACTCCATCTCGCTATTCACCCGGGCGGTCATGCAGCCGCTGCTGTTCGTCTTCGTCTTCGCCTACGTGTTCCCGAAGATCGGTGGCGGCTTCATGCTGGGTGGCGGCGCGGCCGCCTCCTCCCGCGCCGGCGCGGCGGGCAGCATCAACTTCGCCACGATCCTGGTGCCGGGCCTGATGGCCTCCATGCTGCTCATGCAGGGGATCATGGCCGTGACGTTCCCGCTGGTGATGGAGTTCTCCTGGCAGCGTACGATCGAGGACCGGGCGCTCGCCCCGGTGCCGATCCGGGTGCTGGCGATCCAGAAGATCGTGGCCGGTGCGGTCCAGTCGTTCCTCGGCGCGTGCATCGTGTTCCCGATCGTCCTGCTCGTGCACGCAGCGGGGCAGGCCCCCCACGTACACGTGACCAACTGGGCGCTGTTCGCCTTGATCCTGGTCTTCGCGTCGCTGCTGACCGCCTCGCTCGGGCTGCTGCTTGGCACGCTGATGGACCCGCGCAAGATGCAGATGCTGTTCGCGGTGATCCTGCTGCCCGCCACGATGCTCGGCTGCGTCTACTACCCCTGGTCGGCGCTGCACCACATCCGCTGGCTGCAGATCGCGATCCTGGTCAACCCCATGGTGTACATGTCCGAGGGACTGCGGGCCGTGCTCACTCCCGTGCTCGGGCACATGCCCATGTGGGCCGTGCTGCTCGCTCTCGTCGGCGGCACGGTCGTCTTCGGCTACCTGGGCACCCGCACCTTCACCAAGCGAGTCCTGAACTAGACTCGCGAACGGTAAATTCCTCTCTGTAGTCATACAGATACTCTCCGATAGCCAAGATCAGCCCGCTGGCGATCAACCAGGAGAGTTCCGTTACGTACACGGCGCGGTTTCGGCGCCGCAGAGGGGGAGACCAGCATGGCCAGGTGGGGTGTTTGCTTGTCCGCTGCCCGGAGCCACCCACGCGGCCGTCGCGCAGCGTCCGTGGCGATCGGCGCCCTGGCCCTGGCCCTCGCCGCGCCGGCGGCCGCCTCGGCTGCCCCGGAAGCACTGGCCGTCACCGCCATGATCACCGTCGGCAGCCAGCCGTGGGGAGTTGCGGTCAACCCGGTGACCGGTACTGCCTACGTCGCCAACTTCTCCAGCGACACCGTGTCGGTGATCAGCGGGCGGACGAACACCGTCACCGCCACGATCGACGTCGGCTCCGACCCAACCCAGGTCGCGGTCAACCCGGTGACCGACACGCTCTACGTCACCGACTACAACGCGGGCACCGTGTCGGTGATCAACGCGCGGACCAACATGGTCACTGACACCATCACCGTCGGCACCGAGCCGGAGTGGATCGCGGTCAACCCGGTGACCGGCACCGTCTACGTCGGCAACGAAATCAGCGACACTGTCTCGGTGATCAGCGGGCGGACGAACACGGTCACCGCCACCACCCCGGTCGGCAGCGGCCCGCAGGGGGTCGCGGTCAACCCGGTGACCGGTACCGTCTATACCGACGACAACTCCGGCACCACCGTGTCCGTGATCTCCCGCTCACAACATGAAGGCCCGATCCGGATATCCCCCGCCTTGTTGTGAGTCCTGCTAGCTCTCGTCGGCGGCACGGCCGGCCTCGGGTACCCGGGCACCCGCACGTTCACCGACCGCGTCCTCAACTAGGCAGGCGACCGGACAGGTTAGGTGGGGCACTGGGGTCTGAGCCAGCGCCGTCCGCAGGGCTGGGGTGGGGCTAGGCCGGGTGATGAAGGCGGCGGCGATCACCGCGGCGCAGGCGAACGCCGCCGCGCAGATCCAGCTGATGTCGCCGAAGCTGGACCGGAACCGCTCCGGGTGCACGTAGGCCGCGCCGGTGAGACCGGTGATGGGCGGCAACGCGGCGATCCAGAGCAGGCCCGCTACCCGCGACACCGCGTTGTTCACCCCGGAGGCCAGACCGGCCATCCAGTCAGGGGCGGAAGTCATCGCCGCGGCGGTCAGGGGCGGCACGAGGGAGGCCAGGCCCAGGCCGAACAGCAAGGCCAGCGGGAAGACGACCGTCCAGTAGCCGGCGTGGGAGCCGACGCGCGCGGCGAGCCCGGCCGCGGCCGCGCACATCAGGCAGCCCGCCACTACGAGCGGCCGGGGCCCGGTCCGCTGAGCTAGCCGGCCGCTGGTTCCGGACAGCAGCAAGGTGACGGCGGTGACCGGCACCAGGGCCGAGCCCGCCACCACCGGGCTGTAGCCGGCGACGATCTCCAGGGCGGGGATGAAGACGAACGCGAAGCCGCCGAGGGCGCCGTAGATGACGAAGGTGACGGTATTAGCGGCGCGGAACTGCGGCGGGGCGAAGATCGTCAGCGGGAGCATGGGATGGCTCCCGCGCCGTTCGGCGACGGCGAAGGTGGCCGAGGACGCCACGGCGAGCACCGCGGCAGCGATGAACAACGGCGACGTTACGCCCGCGCCGGGCAGGACGATGATCGCGTAGGTAATCGACGCCAGTGCGGTGACGCCGGCCAGCGCGCCGGGCCAGTCGGCGCTCCCGGACGGCGAGGTGTCCCGGGATTCGGGAACGTGGCGCAGCGTCGCCCACGCGGTCACCGCGGCCACCGGGACGTTGATCAGGAAGATCAACCGCCAGCTGCCGGCTTCCAGCAGCCACCCGCCCACGAAGGGCGCGATCGCGGCGGACACCCCGCTGAAGCCGGCCCATGTCCCGATCGCGCGCACGCGGTCATCGGGCCGGAAGGCCGCCTCGATGATCGCCAGGCTGGCCGGCGTCATCAGCGCGCCTCCGACACCTTGGACGGCCCGCGCGGCTACGAGCCATCCGATTCCGGGCGAGACCGCGCACAGCACCGACGCCAGGGTGAACCAGCTCAACCCGGCCAGGAAGACCCGCCGCCGACCCCAGCGATCGCTCAGCGAACCGGCCAGCAGGATCAGCGAGGCCAGCGTCAGCGTGTAGCTCGTGACGGTCCATTGCAGGCCCTGGAAGCCGACGTGCAGGTTCCGTCCGATCGCCGGCAGCGCCACGGCCACCACCGTGGAGTCGATCCCGGCCACCGACGACCCCAAGATCATCGCCGCGACCACCCACCGGCCCTGCGCCGAGCGGTAGCTGAGCAGTTCGCCCGGGCCTGGGCCGTCGGCCTCGCTATTCGAGGGTGAGGATGGTGCGCTCGTGGACGTTACCGCCTTCCAGCTCACGAGGCTTGTCGCAGATCACCATGGTCAGTCTCATGGCCGGGCAGGTTAGGTAACCTCACCTGATCCCGGCGATCCGTCCGCTCGGGAATACCGCTGGGCGGCCAAGTGCTGTTAGGCTTGGTCGCTGACCAGCCCGGTGCTCAGGTGCCGGGCGCGCAAAGCGGAGGACCACCTCCCACCCAGTCGGCCTGGTTTACACCGAGGCAGGCGGGTCTGGCCAGACGTCCCGGCGGCGTGTGCACGTGTAAGCGTGTGCGGGCGGCCGGATATGAGCTGGCACGGCGCATCCCCGCGGGGTGCGTCGTAGTCGTGGTTGCCCCGCTGAGCGCATAGCTCGCGGGGCCTTCTCGTGTGCGGCCTTCCGGACGCAGGCGGGCCGGGCTCGCGGGCGTGGTCGGCGGCTACCGCCGCCGGATGGACCGGCGGTGGAGAAAGGCTCATGGAGGTCACATCAGCGTTGAAGCGCGTGTTAACGAGCGCATCCGTGCCCCCGAAGTCCGGCTAGTCGGACCGAAGGGTGAGCAGATCGGGATCATGTCGGTCGCCGAAGCACTTAAGCTGGCAGCCGAAGCCGATCTCGACCTGGTCGAGGTCGCACCGACTGCGCGGCCACCTGTCTGCAGGCTCATGGACTACGGCAAGTTCAAGTACGAGTCCGCGGTGAAGGCCAGGGAGTCGCGCAAGAACCAGACGCAGACGGTCGTCAAGGAGATCAAGCTCCGCCCTAAGATCGACCCGCATGACTACGGCACGAAGAAGGGCCACGTCGAGCGGTTCCTCAAGGCGGGGGACAAGGTCAAGGTGACGATCATGTTCCGGGGACGCGAGCAGTCGCGACCCGAACTCGGCTATCGCCTGCTGCAGCGTCTCGCCGAAGACGTGGACGGGCTCGGCTTCGTGGAGTCGCAGCCCAAGCAGGACGGGCGGAACATGATCATGGTGATCGGCCCGCACAAGAAGAAGAGCGAAAACCGGGCCCATGCGGGCCAGGCGAACAACCGGTCGGTACCGACCCAGCGCGCCGCTGACGCAGCGCCGTCCCCCGCCCCCGCGGAGAGCGAGCCCGCCTCCGACGGCGCGGCGGTGCCGGGTCCGGCCTAGCCGGTAGCATCGCCCGGCGGGACCGATCCCCGGCGCCAGCGCCGGGGAAGGTGATCGCCGTGCGCCATGACCAGCGCTCGGACAGGCGAGGCAGGAAGCGCCGCGGCAGGCGGCAGAGCCGTGGCGACGATATAAAGCAAGAACGACGATGCCGCCCCGTCTGCACGGGGCGGCAGAGCAGGAATGGAGACGACGGCGACCATGCCGAAGATGAAGACTCACAGCGGCGCCGGGAAGCGCTTCCGGCTGACCGGTACCGGCAAGGTGATGCGCCGCCGCGCCAATCGCAACCACATGTTCGAGCACAAGTCGTCTCGCCTGACGCGGCGGCTTTACGGAGAAGTGACGGTCGCCCCCAGCGACGTCAAGGAGATCAAGAAGCTGCTGGGCAAGTAGCCCGGCCCGCGTAAGGGAGTCAGAACAATGGCACGCGTGAAGCGGGCGACCAACGCCCACAAGAAGCGCAAGGTTGTCCTGGAGCGGGCCAGCGGCTACCGGGGACAGCGGTCCCGCCTGTACCGCAAGGCCAAGGAGCAACTGCTCCACTCGATGACCTACGCCTACCGCGACCGCAAGGACCGCAAGGGCAATTTCCGCCGGCTGTGGATCCAGCGGATCAACGCCGCGGCCCGGGCCAACGGCATGACGTACAACAGGTTCATCCAGGGCCTGCGCGTGGCCGGCGTCGAGGTCGACCGGCGGATGCTCGCCGAACTCGCGGTGGCGGATGAGTCCGCGTTCTCGGCCCTGGTCGAGGTGGCGAAGAAGGCGCTTCCCGACGCTTCCGGGTCGGCGGCCGCTTAGCACCGGCACCGATGGCCGGGCGGATGCGCCCCTCGGCTCAGGCCGGACACGCCGGCGCAGGACACGCTGGCGCTGGTTACCTCGGTGCCCATTCACCGCGGCTGAAGGCGGCGCGGCGCCTGACCAAGCGCGCCTTCCGCCAGCATGACCGCGCCTTCCTGGTGGAGGGCCCGCAAGCGGTGGCGGAGGCCTTCCGCTGCTCCTCAGGCCTCACCGACCTGTTCGTCACCGGGCCGGCCAGGATCAGGCACGGCGACCTCGTGGCCGCGATCGCCGAGGCCGGCGTGCCCGTGCACGCGGTCAGCGGCGAGGTCATGAGCGAGCTGGCCCAGACCGTGACCCCGCAGGGCCTGCTGGCGGTCTGCGGCTTCGTCGACGTGGCGCTCGCCGCGGTGACCAGGCCGGCTCCGCCCCTGGTCGCGCTGCTGGCGAACGTACGCGACCCGGGGAACGCGGGGACGGTGCTGCGCACCGCCGACGCGGCTGGTGCCGGCGCCGTGGTCTTCGCGGACGCATCGGTCGACCCGTATAACGGCAAGTGCGTGCGCGCGTCGGCCGGGAGCCTGTTCCACCTGCCCGTGGTGGCCGGGGCGAGGCTAGAGGACGCCGTGGCCGCGCTGCGCGAGGCGGGCGTGCGCATCGTGGCCGCGGACGGGCGCGCCGGACGGAGCCTGGACGACCCGGACGTGCAGGCGCGACTGGGGGAGCCTACCGCCTGGATGTTCGGCAACGAGGCGTGGGGCCTGCCGCCCGGGCTCGTCGCGCTGGCCGATGAACCCGTCGCGGTACCCGTGTACGGGCAGGCGGAGAGCCTCAACCTGGCCGCCGCCGCGGCCGTGTGCCTCTACGCGTCTGCGCGTGCGCAGCGAGTGCAAAGCGTTATACGCGGAGGCGGTTATGAGTAATCGCCGGGTGGCATAGAGTAATTGAAATAGGACATACAGAATTCACATCTCGGGACTGTCACGGTGACGCGATACGCGCTAAAGTCTGATCACAATCCGTCACCCAAACCGTGACAAATCCGGCCGCCGGGCGAATTGGTGCGGATACGCCGGACGGAGGCTGTTCTTTAGTGGATGAGCTCGTAGCGAGCGAGGGCGGGGCATCATCGCCCCCCGCGCCGAACCGCGAGACCGCCGACGGTCGTGACCACGGCGATAGCCACGTCCCCGAAGGCTCCGTACCGATCGGGAGCCTGATCTTTGCCGACGAGCTCCCCGATGGGGTAGTGGTCGCCGACGAGGTGGGCCGCATCATCGTGTTCAACCGGGCCGCGGCCCGCCTGACCGGGCTGGATCCCGCCGAGATGATCGGCAAGTTCGTGTTCGACGTGCTCCCGCTCCGCGACTCCGACGGCAGCGACTGGTGGGTATACGCCGATCCGTACCACGGCCTGGCCACCCGCACCCGCCACCCCGAGCGATCGCTGCACCTGGCCGACGGGACCGAGGTCCTGGTCTCGATCGGGTACGTCCGTGACCGGCCGCCCGAGCTGATCCTGCGCCGGCTCGTCGTCAGCCTGCGCAGCGCGCAGCACCGGGAGCGGCTCGAGCGCAGCCGCGCCGAGCTCGTGTCGACCGTCGCGCACGAGCTGCGTTCCCCGCTGACCAGCGTCAAGGGCTTCACGGCCACGCTGCTGTCCAAGTGGGGCCGGTTCACCGACGACCAGAAGCGCGTGATGCTGGAAACGGTGAACGCGGACGCCGACCGGGTGACCAGGCTCATCACCGAGCTGCTGGACGTATCCAGGATCGAGTCCGGCCGGATGGAGGTGCACCGGGAGCTGGTCAACCTGCCCGACCGGGCCAGGAGGATGATCGAGGGCCGCGTCGCGGCCGGCGAGGACCCGGACCGGTTCCGGCTGGAAGTCCGCCCCGGCCTGCCCGAGACGTGGCTGGACGCGGACAAGATCGACCAGATCCTCGGCAACCTCGTGGAAAACGCCGTCCGGCACGGGGCTGGTATCGTGACGATCGTGGTGGAACCAGCGCACCTGGACGGGGCCGCTCTGCTGGCCGGCGCGGCTGCCGCCGCGGGGCAGCCCGGACCGGGCGAACCGGACGCGGCCGCTGTTTCCGTGCGCGACCAGGGCGAGGGCATCGCGCCCGACGTCGCGTCGCGGGTGTTCCGCCAGTTCTGGCGCGGCAAGCCCCGCGGCGGGAGCCGCTCCCGCCAGCACGGCGGCGGCACCGGGCTCGGCCTGTACATCGTCAAGGGCCTGGTCGAGGCCATGGGCGGCACCATCGGCGTCCGGCGCGCCCCCGGCGGCGGCGCCGAGTTCCGATTTATCGTGCCCGCGGGGAAGGCCGCCGCCTGACGCGTCGCCCTGATGGCAGCGCGTGAGGGCTCGGTAAGGTACATTCCCTTCGGGCTATCCAGCACCGCGATTGGCGGGCGCCGCTTTCCACGCGCTGAGCTGGGCCGGCCTTGACTCCTAGGCCGCCCGGTGCCGCCAGCCGGGTGAAAACGCCACGCCTGAGGTGGGCTCCACCATCGCTCGTTCGGAATAAGGAATGGCCACAACCCAGCCGGGTCCTCGCCTGGGTACGGCCCGCAGGAAGCAGGACCTCATGCCCGCATCAGAAGCAGACAGGAAAGACCAGCCAGATCGTGCCGCCGCCGCGCTTGCGCCCGATGCGGTCGCCCGCGTCCTGGCCGAGGCGCTCGCGGCCGTCGCGGACGCCGGGACGCTGGAGGAACTGAAGGCGGCGCGGATCGCGCACGACGGCGACCGGGCGCCGCTGGCCCTGGCCAGCGCGGAGATCGGGTCGCTGCCCGCGCCGCAGCGCGCCGAGGCCGGCCAGCGGGTGGGCGCGGCCCGCAGCCAGCTCAAGGAGGCGCTGCGCCAGAGAGCGGCCCAGCTCGAGGCCGAACGCGACCGGCAGGTCCTGGTCACCGAGGCGGTCGACGTCACCCTGCCGGGCGCCCGCATCCCGCCGGGGGCCCGCCACCCGGTCAGCACCCTGTCCGAGCGGCTGTCCGACGTGTTCGTCGCGATGGGCTACGAGGTGGCCGAGGGGCCCGAGGTCGAGGCCGAGTGGTACAACTTCGACGCGCTGAACATCCCGCCCGACCACCCCGCGCGGGAGATGCAGGACACCATCTTCATCGCCAGCCCGGCGGGCGCCGAGGTGAAGTCGGGGATGGTGCTGCGGACGCACACCTCGCCGGTGCAGATCAGGTCCATGCTGACCCGCCCGCTGCCGCTGTACGTGGTCAGCCCGGGCCGGTGTTACCGGCACGATCCGCTCGACGCCACGCACAGCCCGGTGTTCCACCAGATCGAGGGGCTCGCGGTGGACGAGGGCCTGACCATGGCCGACCTGCGCGGCGCGATCCAGTCGTTCGTCGACGCGATGTTCGGGGTGGGCTTGCGCACCAGGCTCCGCCCGGACTACTTCCCGTTCACCGAGCCGTCCGGCGACGTGTCCATGGAATGCCACATCTGCCGCGGCGCGTCGGCCAAGCCCGGCGGGGACCCGTGCCGCGTGTGCAAGTCGCAGGGCTGGATCGAGATCGCGGGCTGCGGCATGGTGAA
>Ga0335074_10004880_pt1 | contig 18525 bp, 17 predicted proteins | sample Lox_Sample_23_FD_206715 | JGI IMG/M metagenome (GOLD analysis project Ga0335074, IMG submission 206715) | Soil microbial communities from Loxahatchee National Wildlife Refuge, Florida, United States - Lox_Sample_2.3 | ecosystem: Environmental > Terrestrial > Soil > Wetlands | place: USA... | reverse complement strand
CGGTCTCGTCCGCTCCGACGACGGCGACGAAATTGCCGCTTCGGATGATGTCAACCGGCCCTTTGGCGGCCCGGCGGATTGCGGCGGCGTCGATCCGCGCGATCACGGCGCCGCGGCGCGGCTGGCGAATGACGCGGGCATGCAGCATGCCGGGCAGCGTCACGTCGTGGATGAAGACCGGCTGGCCGAATACTTTGGCGGCAAGATCGACGCGCCGCGCGGCGCTGCCGATGATGCGCCGCTCGGCCGCCGTTTTCGGTGGTGTCGCGCCGGTGGCGCGGCGGGCCAGGTCGACCGCGGCGGCGAGCGACCAGTAATCGAACCCGGTCGGCTGTCCCCGGTGGACGATTGCGCCGTCGGCGATCGTCAGCTCAGCCGGTGCGCGACCCGAGAGCGCCGCGGCGCGATCGAGAAACAGGGCGCGAACCTCGGCCAGCACCAAGCGCAGCGCGACGGCGCCGAACTGGATCGACTGGCTGCCGGCCGTGTAACCCTCGTTCGGCGTCAGTTCGGTGTCGCCGCTGTCGAGGCGGATGCGCGCCGGCGCCACGTCGAGTTCATCGGCGGCGATCTGGATCATTGCGGTCAGCACGCCCTGGCCGATCTCGACCCGGCCCGTCGCGATGCGCACGAGGCCCGGTCCGGGAAACCCGACCCATTGGTCGAGGCGCGGATTGGCCGCGAGGAGCGGCGGCAGCGCCGGCTCGCTCATCGCGCCTCTCCCCGCATTGCCGCGGCGGCGCGTTCAACGGCGCGCAGGATGCGCGGGTGGCTGCCGCAGCGACAGATGTTGTCGTCGAGCGCCCGCGCGATGTCGCGCCGGGAGGGCGCAGGGTTGCGGTCGAGCAGCGCTTTCGCCGACACGATGATGCCGGCGAGGCAGTAGCCGCATTGCCCTGCCTGCTCGTCGAGAAACGCCTGCTGCAACGGATGCGGCCGCTCGGGCGCGCCGATCCCCTCGATCGTCACGACCGAGCGGCCGGCCAGCGTCGAGATGGCCTTGCCGCAGGATTTCGCCGGCTCGCCATCGATCAGTACCATGCACGTGCCGCATTGTTCGAGGCCGCAGCCGAATTTCGTGCCGACGAGCCCCAGATGGTTGCGCAACACGTCGAGCAGCGGCGTGTCGCCGTCGGCCGCGACGCTGACCTGCCGGCCATTGACGGTGAGAGAGACGGCGGCCGGCATCACTCGTACACCCGGCGGTAGAGATCGATGATCTCGTCGCGCGTCGGGATGCGCGGATTGTTGGCGGGCGAGCCGGAGGCGATCGCCTGCTCCGCCATCGTCGGCAGCAATTCGTCGTAGCGGGCGCGGTCGATGCCGTAGGCGCGCGGGCTCGGCACGTGCAATTCGTCATTCAGCCGGCGCAGTTCGTCGAGCAGCCGCGCTACGGCCGACTGGCTCCCCTCGCCCTCCGGCACGATGCCGATCGCGCGGGCACAGTCGGCGTAGCGTTCGAGCGCCGCCGGCGCCGAGAAGGCGGTGACCGCGGGCAGCAGCATCGCGTTCGACAGGCCGTGCGGCACATGAAAGAAGGCGCCGATCGGCCGGCTCATGCCGTGCACCAGCGCGACGCTGGCGTTGGAAAAGGCCATGCCGGCGGTTGTCGCACCGAGCATCATGGCTTCGCGGGCGGCGCGGTTGCCCGGCTCGGCGCAGGCGGTGCGGATGTGGCGGGCGATGAGGCCCATCGCGTTCTTCGCCAGCCCGTCGGTGTAGGGGTTGGCGCGGCGGCTGACATAGGCTTCGATCGCGTGCGTCAGGCTGTCGATGCCGGTATCGGCGGTGAGGCGCAGCGGCATCGACAGCGTCAGTTCGTAATCGACGATCGCCGCCAGCGGGCAGCAGGCGAGCCCGGCGATCAGCATCTTTTCGTCGGTTTCGGTGTCGGTGACGACCGTGAAACGAGTGACCTCGGAGCCGGTGCCGGCGGTGGTCGGGATCGCGACAATCGGCGGCCCCGATCGCGGAATATCGTTCGGCACCTTCCAGTCGCGCAGATGGCCGCCATTGGCGCAAAGCACCGACATGCCCTTCGCGGTGTCGATCGAGCTGCCGCCGCCGATGGCGATAAGGCTGTCGAAGTCGCCCGACCGCAACACCGCGACCCCCGCCGTGATGACCTCTGTCGTCGGGTCGGAGACGGTGTCGGAGAACACGGTGAACGGGATCTTCGCTTGGTCGAGCAGGGCCGTCGCGCGCTCGAGAATGCCGCTGCGCGCGATGTACGGGTCGGTCACGACGAGCGGCCGCCCGAGGTCGAGCCGCGCCAACAGCGCCGGCAATTCGGCCAGCGCGCCGCCGCCGATCGATAACAGGCGCGGCGCTGCGATCAAGGCTGTCATGGAATGTCTCCTAGGCCTGCTTGCGCAGCAGAAAGCGCAACACGCCGCCCGGCTGCTCGCCGGATTCGACGAGCGTGCAGCCGGTGGTCTGGCAGAAATGGGCGAAATCCTTGACGGCGCCAGGGTCGGTCGCCAGGACTTCGAGAACCCCGCCTGCCGCAAGGTCGCGCAGCGCGCGGCGCGCCTTCAGCACCGGCAAGGGGCATAAGAGCCCGGTCGCATCGAGCGTGTGGTCGGGCCGTACCGGGGCCGCACCTTCCGCCTCGGCCATCCTGCCCTCCGCTTCGCCGCGCCCGCACGCCTGTCAGAAGGCTTTCTAGCGGCTGCGACACGGCGCGGCAACGGCGGCAAACTCCTCTTGCCTTCGCCGTGGTCGAGGCAATCTAGTACAAATTGCCGACCGCGCCCTCTGCCGATTTGCCGATGCCGATCCAGCTCTACAATTCGCTGACCCGCCGCAAGGAAGCGTTCGTCCCGATCGACCCGCAGAACGTGCGCATGTATGTCTGCGGCCCGACGGTTTACGACCTTGCGCATTTCGGCAACGCCCGCGCCGTCGTCGTCTTCGACCAGCTCTACCGCGTCCTGCGCCACACCTATGGCGAGGCGCACGTCAAATATGTCCGCAACATCACCGATATCGACGACAAGATCATCGACGCGGCGCGCGCCAACGGCGAGCCGATCGAGTTGCTGACCGCGCGCACGGCGGCGCTCTTTCACGAAGACATGGCGGCGCTCGGCGCGTTGCCGCCCGATGTCGAGCCGCGTGCGACGCAGCACATCCCGCAGATGATCGCGATGATCGAGCGGCTGATCGAAACGCAGCACGCCTATGCGGCCGATGGGCACGTGTTGTTCGCGGTTGCCGCGTGGCCGCGCTACGGCGGGCTGTCGCGCCGCAGCCGGCAGGAACTCTTGGCCGGCGCCCGCGTCGAGGTCGCGCCCTACAAGCGCGACCCGGGCGATTTCGTGCTGTGGAAACCGTCCCCGCCCGAGCAGCCCGGCTGGGACAGTCCGTGGGGGCGCGGCCGGCCCGGCTGGCACATCGAATGCTCGGCGATGAGCGAGACGCATCTGGGCCGCCATTTCGACATCCACGGCGGCGGCATCGACCTCATCTTCCCGCACCACGAAAACGAATTGGCGCAGAGCGAAAGCGCCCATGGCGGCGAAAAATTCGTCAATTTCTGGGTGCATAACGGTTTTCTGTCGGTCGATCACGAGAAGATGTCAAAATCCTTGGGCAACTTCACGACCGCCCACGAACTTCTGGCGCGCGGCGTCGCCGGCGAAGTCCTCCGCCTCGCGCTGCTTTCGACCCATTACCGCGATCCGCTCGACTGGACCGAGCAGACACTGCAGCAAGCGGAGCAAAGACTTTTTCGCTTCTACGTTGCACTGAACCGTGGTCGGCACCTCGCTGTCCCGGATGCTGGGTTGGTGCCGGTTCAAGTCTTGGAAGAGTTGGAAGACGATCTCAATACGCCCCTGGCGCTGTCTCGTCTGAACAAGCTTGTGGACGATATCCACCTCGCCCATGAACGCGGTCTGAGCGATGCACGTGATCAGCTGCAAGCGGCGCTGGCATCCGCTGGCCAACTGCTTGGACTGCTCGGCTTGCCACCTGAGGATTTTATGAAGCCGGCGCAGGCAGGCGACAAGGTGTTGATTGAAACGCGCATCGCGGGCCGCGCTGAAGCTCGCCGGCAGCGGCGGTTCGCCGATGCCGACAAGATCCGCGCCGAGCTTCTGGCCGAGGGAATCGTGCTTGAAGACCGGCCGGACGGCACGACCGATTGGCGGCGCGCCTGACGCATGGCCGGGACGAACAAGAGCCGCGACGGCGCGACCGGCGGGCCGGCGATCATCCTCGTCGAGCCGCAACTGGGCGAGAACATCGGCACCGCGGCGCGCGCGATGCTGAATTGCGGCCTTGATGATCTGCGCCTCGTCTGTCCGCGCGACGGCTGGCCGAATGACAAGGCCGTGTCGGCGGCGAGCGGCGCCGACCGCGTGCTGGAGACGGCGCGGCTTTATCCGACGGTCGAAGCGGCGATCGGCGACCTGCAGCACGTCTATGCGACGACGGCGCGCGACCGCTACATGGTCAAGCGCGAGCTGAACCCGCGCCGCGCCGCCGAAGAGATGCGCGGCGTTGCGGCCGCGGGCGAAGCGGCCGGCATCCTGTTCGGGCCGGAGCGCACCGGCCTCGTCAACGACCATATCGCGCTCGCCGACGCGGTGGTGACCGTGCCGCTCAACCCCGCCTTTTCCTCGCTGAACCTGGCGCAGGCGGTGCTGATCGTCGGCTATGAATGGTTCACGGCAAAGGTTGCGGCGAACCCGGAGAAATTGCACACCGGCCACAGCCGGCTGGCCGACAAGGCCGAGCTGCTGCGCTTTTTCGAGCATTTCGAGGAGGCGCTGCTGCTCAGCGGCTTTCTGCGCCAGCCGGACAAGCGGCCGGGCATGACCCGCAACCTGCGCAACCTGTTCCAGCGCGCTCAATGCACCGAGCAGGAATTGCGCACATTGCACGGGGTCATCACGGCGTTTCTCGGCCCGCGGCCGCGGCGAAACGACGATTCAGCGCAGCCCGGCGGCCCAGGCGGCGATGGCCCGACCGATCTCGGCGCCTGAATCTTCCTGGATGAAGTGGCTGCCGCGCACCGTGATCTCGGTCTGGTTGCGCCAGGCGCGGCAGAATTCGCGCTGCGCGCCGACCAGGATCGCGCCCGGTTCGGCGTTGACAAAAAGCTTCGGCACGTCGTTGCCGGCCATCCATTCGGCATACGCGGCGACCAGCGCCGCGACATCGGCCGGCTCGCCGTCCAAGGGGATTTCGCGCGGCCAGCACAGCGTCGGCCAGCGATCCGCGCGCGCGATGAACGGGCGGCGGTATTCGTCCATCTCCGCCGGTTCGAGCCGGCGCAGGATTGAGGCCGGCAGCACGCGCTCGACGAAGATGTTACGATCGAGGATCATCTCCTCGCCGGCCGGCGACCGGAACCCCTGGAAGACGCGGCGCGATGCTTCCGGCCATTCCACCCAGGCTAGCGGCCGCACGATCGCCTCCATGTAGGCGATGCCGGCAACGCGGCCACGATGATGATTCGCCCAGTCAAAGGCGAGCGCCGATCCCCAATCATGACCGACCAGCACAATTCGCGGCACGCTGCCGAGCGCGGCGTCGATAAAACGCCACAGGAAATCGCGATGCGCCGCAAATCGGTAGGTGGCGGGGCCGGGATCGGGCAGCTTTTCCGAATCGCCCATGCCGATCAGGTCGGGGGCGATACAGCGGCCGCATGCGCCGAGCTGCGGCAGCACCGCCCGCCACAGGTACGACGAGGTCGGATTGCCGTGCAGAAACAGGAATGTCGGCACGCCGCCGCCCGTCTCGACATAGGCCACACGCCGGCCGGCAACCGTGACGGATTTTTTGCCTTCGCGCATCGCTCGCTCGTCGTCTTGCGTGTTCAGCCGCCGCCGCCGCCGGTACAATTGCCGGCATGCGCATCCTCTATCACGTCACATTATCGCCGTTTGCGCGCAAGGTGCGTATCGCCCTGGCCGAAAAGAACCTCGACTTCACCCCGAAGCTCGAAAAGGTGTGGGAGCGGCGGCCGGAATTTCTCGCCCTCAACCCGGCCGGCGAGGTGCCGGTCTTGATCGAGCCGGATGGCACGGTGCTCGCCGGCACGGCCGCGATCGTCGAGTATCTCGACGAAGCCTATCGCGACAAGTTGCTGATCGGCATCAATCCGGTCGATCGCGCCGAGGTGCGCCGCCTCGTCGAGTGGTTCGACGGCAAGATGAACCTCGAAGTCACCGAGAACCTGCTGGGCCAGAAGATGATGCGCCGTTACGCGGGCCCCGGCCAGCCGACCGGAACGCCCAATTCGCAGGCGATCCGCGCCGGACACGCCAACCTGCCGTCGCACCTCGACTACATCGGCTATCTTGTCGAGCGGCGGCGCTGGCTGGCCGGCGACCATTTCTCGGTGGCCGACATTACCGCCGCAGCGCATCTGTCGAGCCTCGACTATCTCGGCGACGTGCCGTGGGACGCGCATGAGCCGGCCAAGGAATGGTATGCCCGCATCAAGTCGCGGCCGAGCTTCCGGCCGATCCTCGCCGATCACGTGCCCGGCGCGCCGCCGCCGCCGCACTATGTCGATCTGGATTTCTAGCGGCCGCCCAGCGTTGATCGAGCCATGACAGCGATCACCGGCATCAGCGCGATCACGCTGGCGACGCACGACATGGCGCGTGCCGTCCGCTTCTACCGCCTTGTCGACCTGGAGTTCCTCTACGGCGGTGAGGAGGCGGCATTCACCAGCTTTCGCGCCGGCGACAATTTCCTCAACCTGATCGCGCAACCGCGCGAGAAGGTCTGGTCGTGGTGGGGGCGGGTCATTTTCTATCATCCCGACGTTGACGCCCTTTATGCCCGGCTCGTCGCTGCCGGCCTCAAGCCCGCCGCGGCGCCGCACGATGCCGAATGGGGCGAGCGGTTTTTTCATCTGACCGATCCCGACGGGCACGAGCTGAGCTTTGCCTGGCCGTCAAAGCGCTGACCCGCCGCGGGCGCGAGCGCGGGGGCGCGGCGCCGATCAGCGACGGCAAGCGGCGCCGTGGCGATGCGGCGATTGATTTCCGTCGCGCCTGCCATTAGATCCGTCGCGCCGGCGCTGTGCGTCCCCATCGTCTAGAGGCCCAGGACACCGCCCTTTCACGGCGGCAACACCGGTTCGAATCCGGTTGGGGACGCCAATTACTTCAACGCCATATAAGGCGCTCCAGCGAATCGCGTCCCAAAAATGCCAATACGCGGGTCGAGCTCTGCCTGGCTATCAGTGGAATGTCGCGGACAGAAGCTGCGGCGGCGAGCGAGCCGTCAATCTCGCGATGGGCGATCCGCGTGCGCCGTAGTTAATGCGCATGTCGAAAACGCGTGGAACCCCCTGGGTTTCATTATGTTTAATGGCCGCATGGTTTCGTTTGGCGGGGGTCCACGCTGGACAAGCCGCGCGATGCCGGAGAAGACCGGGGCGGGGCAGCGTTGCCCACCGTTGTTGGTTGCATCGCAAGGATTGGTGTGGCGGGCGGGCACCCCGAGTTCGCACTGCCGCAGGGGGCTATGAGTTCAGTCGCGACATTCCGAGAGGCGGGTCTGGATTTTCCCGCCGGCGGCGAGACGGGTGCGCTTATACGGGCGACCGATTGGTCGAAGACGGCCCTCGGGCCGATCGCGACGTGGTCTCCGAGCCTGCGCATGATGGTGAGCTTTCTGCTCGCCAACCGCTTTCCCCTCCTGCTGTGGTGGGGGCCGCAATACATCTCGATTTATAACGATGCCTACCGGCCGATCCTCGGCACGAAGCATCCAAAGTCGATGGGGCAACCGGTCAGCGAATGCTGGGCGGAGATCTGGCAGATTCTGAAGCCGCTGATTGACACACCGTTCCAGGGCGGTCCGGCGACCTGGATGGAAGACATCGAGCTGGAAATCAACCGGCACGGCTACACCGAAGAGACCCATTTTACCGTCGCCTACAGCCCCGTTCCGGATGAGACCGCGCCGCGCGGCATCGGTGGGGTTCTCGCCACGGTTCATGAGATCACCGAACAGGTGATCAGCGAGCGGCGCGTCGATGTGCTGCGCGACCTGGGCTCGCGCCCGATGGAGGCGAAAACGGCCGAAGAGGCCTGCCGGCTCGTTGCCGCAGCCTTGGAGCAGCATCCCCGGGACGTACCGTTTGCCCTGTTGTACCTGATCGAGGGCGAGATTGGGCGGGCGCGGCTGGCCGGGACAGCGGGAGTGGAACCGGATGCGACGGTCGCTTTGCCGACGATAGAACTTGACGCGGCTTTGTTGGACTTTTCTTGGCCGCTTGACGATGCCCTGCGCACGAGAGACGTCATCGTCGTCGACGGTCTTTGCGCGCGTTTCGCCAAAGTGCCCGCCGGTCCGTGGATCGATGCGCCGGACCGGGCCGTCGTTGTTCCGATCCGATCCAGCAAGGCGGACCAGTTGGCCGGCTTTCTGGTGGCGGGTGTCAGCCCGCGGCAGCAACTGGACGATCGATACCATGCTTTTTTTGACCTGGTGGCCAGTCAGATCGCGATCGCCGTCACCAACGCTCGCGCTTACGAGGAAGAACGCAAACGCGCAGAGCAGCTGGCAGAGATCGATCGCGCGAAGACCGTGTTCTTCTCCAACGTCAGCCACGAATTTCGCACGCCGGTCAGCCTGATCATCGGTCCGCTGACGGACGCGCTAACGGCGCACGGCGGGCTTCACGGCGCGCCGCTGGAGTTGGCTCACCGAAATTCGCTGCGACTGCTCAAGCTCGTCAATTCCCTGCTGGATTTCTCTCGTATCGAAGCCGGACGGGTGGATGCGGCTTACGTTGCGACAGACCTGACGCGGCTCTCGACCGAACTCGCCAGCAATTTTCGCTCGGCCTGTGAGCGGGCAGGTCTGAACTTGCTGGTGAATTGCCAACCGCTGTCGTCTCTCGTCCATGTCGATCGGGACATGTGGGAGAAGATCGTTCTCAACCTGCTCTCAAACGCATTCAAGTTCACCTTCGAGGGCGAGATTGAGATGAGTTTGCGCGAGGTCGCCGGCTTTGCCGAGCTTTCGATCCGCGATACCGGCGTCGGCATACCGGAAAACGAATTGCCGAAACTGTTCGAGCGCTTTCATCGAATTGAAGGGCAGCGAAGCCGGACGCATGAAGGAAGCGGGATCGGGCTTGCCCTTGTTGTCGAGCTTGTCAAGCTGCACGGCGGGACCGTGACGGTCCAAAGTGCCGTCGGTCGTGGCACGACATTTATGGTGCGCGTGGCGCCGCCCATTTGCCGACGGATCGGGATGGAGCCGGTCGGCCGACGCCCGCGACCTCCCTGCACGCTGACGTATTTGTGCAGGAGGCGGTGCGCTGGCTACCCGATGAAGTTGGTCGGGATGCGGCGCCTCTCGACGAACTGGATGAGGCGGCGGTTGCGGCGGCGCTGCGGCGCGGCAGTCGGGTCCTGATAGCTGACGATAACGCTGATATGCGCGAATATATTCGCGGGCTGTTGGGCGGAAGGTGCGAGCTACGAACGGTTGCGGATGGCAAGGCGGCGTTGACGGCAGTCCGTGAGCGCAGACCGGACTTGGTTTTGGCGGATGTTATGATGCCGGAAATGGACGGCTTCGCACTGCTTCGCGAAATCCGGGCCGACCCGCTGCTCCGGGATATCTCGGTTGTTCTGTTGTCGGCGCGCGCCGGAGAAGAGAGCCGCGTCGAGGGCTTGGACGCGGGAGCCGACGACTATCTGGTAAAGCCGTTCTCCGCCCGCGAACTGATCGCCCGAGTGAGCGCAAACCTGGAATTGGCGCGGGTCCGTTCGGAGGCTACGGCGGCATTGCGCCAGAGCGAAGAGCGATATCGGGCGCTGGTCACCGCGAGCTCCTATGTCGTCTATCGCATGAATGCCGACTGGACCCAAATGCTCCGTCTTGAAGGACAGGGCTTCATGGCCGACACGAAAAGGCCGAGCCGCGACTGGCTGCGCGAATACATCGATCCGGACGATCAGCCGATTGTCGAAGCTGCGATCAAGCAGGCCATCGCCGCCAAAAACATGTTCGAGTTGGAGCATCCGGTGAAGCGCGTTGACGGCACATTCGGTTGGACCCATTCGCGCGCGGTGCCGTTGCTCGATCAAGACGGGGATATCCTCGAATGGTTCGGCGCGGCGAGCGATGTCACCGATCGAAAGCGGGCCGAACTCGCGTTGCGCCATCTCAACGAAACCCTTGAACAGAGAGTCGAGGCCGAAGTCGCGCAGCGCATGAAGGTGGAGGAAACACTGCGGCAGGCGCAAAAGATGGAAGCGATCGGACATCTGACGGGTGGCATCGCGCATGACTTCAACAACCTGCTGCAGGTCGTGCTGGGCAACCTCGATGCGTTGCGCCGCCGGGTTGATGCGCCGACCTCACCGACGCGCACCGAGATCATCCGCTCGGTGGCAAGCGCGACGCGCGGCGCCGAACGCGCGGCCGGCCTGACGCAGCGGCTGCTCGCCTTCGCACGCCGCCAGCCGCTTGAACCGCGGACGATCGATGTCAACCGACTGGTGACCGGAATGTCGGAGTTGCTGCGCCGCACGCTGGGCGAGAGCATCACGATCGAGACGGTTCTAAGCGGCGGGCTGTGGCGCGCTTATGCCGATTCAAACCAGCTCGAAAACTCGATCATCAATCTTGCGATCAACGCCCGTGATGCGATGCCAAACGGCGGCAAGCTGACGATCGAGAGCACCAATGCCCATCTCGACGAGACCTATGCGTCCGACCAGCAGGAGGTTCATCCGTTACTCGAACAGGCAACGCAGAGGAGCCGGCAACCGCAAGGCTGCCCTTGAGGAATTGGCGTCGCTTCATCGGGATCCAGACCGTCAGGGATCGATTTAAATCGACGAAGTCTCAGCGCAGATCAGTTTTCAACGGCTCGGCACCGAAAGCAGTCGCTTGCGGCACCTGACCGAACTGCGATGAACGCATTCCAAAGTGCCCTAAATGGGCCGACGTCTCGATGCTTTTAAGGCAAGCGCTGCCAATCATCGGCGAATTCGCGCAGCTCCTTGGCGCCCAGATCCGATACCGCCCAGAGCGTCATGCCGCTCTCGCTCCAATGGACGATGTTGTACCCCTGGCGCTCCGCCGATCCTGGCGAGGTCGGGCCGGTTTGGCCGGGCCAGATGAACAGGTCGATGACATGCTTCCGGTGCTGATAGACGAGCGCCGCAACCGGCCGCCCGGCGATATAGTCGAGCCGGCCGCCTTTCAGCGGAAACTGCTCGGCCGCGAGATCCTTGACTGGCGGCGCGAAATCGATCCGCCCGTCGAACCAGGGCTTGACTGTGTGCTGATCGGTTGAGGCAACATCTTCGAGGTGCCCCGGCTGCAACGCGCGGATATGGCTGGCGACGATCTGTTCGGCGACGCTCGGGCCGCGCGGCGCGATCAGCAGAGAGGCGATCGCGACAGTGCAGGCGGCGCCGAGGCCGAAACTGCCGAACAAAGAAAACCAGCGCTGCCATACCCCGCTGCGGGGCAAGGAGATCTGCGGCGGCTCTCGTGCGGGTGCGACTGCTGCCACGCTCGCCAGAATGCGCGCGCGCACATCCTGCGGCATCCGTTCGCGCAACGCCGCGGGGTCGATCAGCGCCCTGGCGCGGGTCAGTTCGGCGGCTGCCGCCTCGCAGACGGGGCAAGTCGCTCGGTGTGCAGAAAGCGCCGCGGCTGCCGCGGCGTCGAGTTCCCCGTCGAGCTCGGCCTGAACGAGCAGGACCTTGTCGCACGCCGGATCGGCCGCCCTCATCGCACGGGCTCGGCGGCAGCAGCGGCCGCCCGCGCCAACAGGCGCCGGGCGCGGTAGAGCCGTGACATGATCGTGCCGATCGGCGTCTTCGTGATGTCGGCGATCTCCTTGTAGGACAGCTCTTCCAGTTCGCGCAGCACCAGCGCCTCGCGCAGCTCGGGCGGCAGGCCCGCGATCAGCTCCTTTACTTGGCGCTCCCCGCGCGCCCGGATCAGCGCCGCCTCGGGATCGTCAGCACGCGAAACCAGATCGTCGCCCGACACGGCTCCGCGGTCGCCCGGCTCGCCGATCGGTACCAACCATGCGCCACGATCAAGACTGCCGGAACCGTACGCGGTATTGCGAACGATCTGTAACAGCCACGCGCGCGGGTTGACGCCCTTGAAGCTGGCGAAATAGGTCATCGCGCGCAGCACCGCATCTTGCACCACATCCTCCGCCGCCGCTGGGTCGCGCACCAGCCATCGCGCCAGATTGTACGCAGCGTCGAGATGCGGCAGCACGGCTGCCTCGAACGAATCGTCACGCGATGGCTTCGGCACGTCACCCCGTCACCCATCGGTCCGACTGCGCGGACGGCGGCATCATATGCCAGACCGGCGGCGGCTGCGGATTATTCCCGCCGGAGAAAAAATTTTCAGGACGCGCGAATAAAGCGGCCTGCTCGCCGGTCTCCGGCCGTGTGCATTTTTTGGAGAAGGCGATGAAACATTTGCAAACTCAGACGAACCGCCGCCGCCTGTTGCAGTGCATGGGCTGGGCCGGGGCTGGCGTGTTGTGGACGGTGAGCGGCGGCGTGCCGAGCACCGCGGGGCTAATAGGTGAGGCGGCCGCCGCACAGGCCGCGACCGGCGCGCTCAATTTTGTCCAGATCAGCGACAGCCATATCGGCTTTCACCTGGCGGCCAACCCGCACCCGGAGGTTACGCTCGGCGAAGCCATCGCCAAGATCAATGCGATGCCGGTCGAGCCGGCATTTCTCGTGCACACCGGCGACATCAGCCACTTGTCGAGGCCGGAGCAATGGGACACCGCCGACCAGATCATCAAGGCCGCCAACAAGCCGGTCTTTTACATTCCCGGCGAGCACGACGTTGCCGACATCGACAATGGCAAGGCTTATCTCGCCCGCTACGGCAACGGCACGCAGGGCCGTGGCTGGTACAGTTTCGATGCCGCCGGCGTGCATTTCGTCGCGCTGGTCAACGTCTTCAATTTCGATCCGGGCTTCAAGTCGGCGGGACTGGCGCAGCTCGGCAACGAACAGCTCGAATGGCTGGAACGTGACCTTGCGCACCGCAGCGCCAGCACGCCGATCATCGTTCTGGCGCATCTGCCGTTATGGACGATCTACGCGCCGTGGGGTTGGGGCACTGCCGATGCGCCGCGCGCATTCGCGTACCTGAAGCGGTTCGGTTCGGTCACCGTGCTCAACGGCCACATCCATCAGATCATTCAGAAGGTCGAGGGGAACCTGACGTTGCACACCGCCGCATCGACCGCCTATCCGCAACCGACGCCCGGCGGCGCACCGGCGGCCGGACCGATGGTCGTGCCGGTCGAGGAGCTGCGCAAGTACCTGGGGCTGCGCGATGTAGCATTCGCGCGCAACCTGCGAGCCGGCCCGGCACTAACGGACCGTCCGCTCACGGCTTGAGGGAGGAAGCCCAAATGTCGAAATTTCCGCTTACGGTAGCTACGATGGCCGCGGTGGCGGCTGTCGTGGCCGCGATTGCGCCTGCTGTCGTGTTCGCCGGCAAACCGGCGAACGCTGCCACGCAGCCGAACGTGGTCGAAATCCGTAACATGAAGTTCAACCCGCCCAGTTTGACCGTGAACCTCGGCGCGACGGTGACCTGGATCAACGAAGATGATGCCCCGCACACTGTAACCGCCCGAAACGCCGTCTTTCGCTCGGCGGCGCTCGACACGAAAGAGCGCTTCTCGCATACCTTCACGTCACCCGGCGAGTTCCGGTATTTCTGCACGATCCACCCGATGATGGTAGGCCGGATCGTCGTCACCTCGACCGGCAAGCCCGCTTCGTAAATGGCGCCATGCCGCCGGAACAGCCGGTACTCGGCGCGCGGCTGCTCGTTCGCGTCGGCAAGCTCCGTTCAGGGCGCGTAGCCGGGTTCCAGCGGCCGAACGTGCCGCGTTGCCGTTGGCCGGGTCACTCGTCCGGCACCCCGGCGTCGCGCAGACCGGCAAGATATGTGTCCTTCAGCAGGACGCGGGTCGCCGGCGCGGCGAAATCGCGGCTGCTGATGCTCCGCTCCTTGGCGATACTCGCGGGCGAGCCGTTCCCACTGAGCCTGCGGGCTTCGGCAAGCGCGGCGGCGGCGCGCGGCAAATCGCCTTCGAGCCCGTATGCAGCGGCAAGCCAGGCGGCGACAAACTGGTAAGCCGAATTCTCGCCGCGAGCCTTTTCGAGCCACCGGATCGCCTCGCCGATCTGTGACTGCAGCAGTTTCGCCTGGCCGATGCGGAAGTACCAGATGCCGACAAAAGGGTCATGCGGGCTGAGGCGGACGGCCTGTGCTTCGAGCGCCACGCCCTCGTCCAATTGTCCGAGGTAGATCCGGCATCGCCCGATATTGCCGATCGCGGCAACCGCGTTGCGATCGGCGGCAAGCACGGACTGGTATTCGGGAATCGCCGCCTCGCAATGATGCCGAGCGCGCAGCAATTGACCCTTGGCAAAGTGCGCTACCGCGTTCTCGGGGGCTTTCGCCAGCGCTTGCGCGATCAGCCGGTCCGCCCGGTCGAGGTCGGTGTCGGCCGTATCAGCCATGTCGTCGAGCGCCCGGCTGGCAAGCGCAGTGGCGAGCCGCCCCTGCGCCTCAACAGAGTGAGGATCGAGCGCCAGCGCCTGCTCGAACTCGGCGATCGCCGCGGCGAAATGTTGCCGCGATGCGGGCTTGTAGATCTCGGCACGCCCGCGGAAGATATGATCGAGCACATCGGGATGCACATTGGGCCGAGCCGCCTCCGATGCGACGAGCGTTACGTTGAGCGTGATCGCAATCCGCCCGGTGATTTCATTTTGTACGACCAGCAGGTCGCCGATGCCGCTGTCAAATCGTTCGGCCCAGAGATGCGTGTCGCTGTCGGTGTCGATCAGCTGAGCGTTGATGCGGACCTGATTGCCCGATCGCTGCACGCCGCCTTCGAGCACATAAACTACGCCGAGCTCTTGGCCGATCCGTTTCGCGCTGAGCGGCCTGTCTTTGTACGAGAACGCCGTCCCTCGCGAGATCACCAGCATGTGGGGAAGCCGCGACAAGTCGGTCGTCAGATCTTCGGTGATCGCGTCCGCAAAATATTGCTGTCCGGGGTCGCCGGAAAGATTGGCAAACGGCAGCACGACGATCGACAATCGCGGCGGCGGGGAAGGACCCGTGGACCAACGGGAATGCACGGTCCAGGCGGTCGCGGCGGCAAGAAACGTCAGCGCACAGACCACGCCGGCCACGACGAAGCGGCGGATCCCGTAATGCGGTCGGGAATTTGCGCCGGCCGCGCGCACCGCCTCGCTTGCTTCGCCGGCGGGCAACGCCTGAGCAGGCATCGCCGTCGATTGTTTGCATTCCGTTATCACCGGAACGACAAACCGGTAGCCGCGCCGGGGAATTGTCTGGATGCAGCTGGGCCGCGGCCGACCGTCATCAAGACACCGGCGGAGCGCGGCGATCTGCATGTTCAGGTTATTGTCTTCAACTACCGTATCCGGCCAGGCAGCGGCGGTGAGCGCATCGCGCGTGACGACCTCTCCTGCTCGCGCGACCAGCACGCCGAGAACATCGAGGGCGCGCGCGCCGATCGGCACCGGGGCAACGACGCCGTTTGCGTCGCGCTGAAACAGGCCGCCGCCCCGTCGATCAAGGCGAAACTCCTCGAAGTAAAAAATGGTGTCCGCGTCGTCCACCGTTACGCCTTGCCGCAAGCCGGTCGCCACTCTCGCAAAGAATTGCGTCCGATTTAGAACTTTTTATCACCGCCCCATAGCCGGCGCCCGGCCGCGCAGGCTCAATCCACCGGCTACCGCTCCTCGTATGCCGTCAAAAATCGGGGCGATTTTAGGCTGCTGACCGCGGCCCTCGTTCCGGGTCCGGTGTCGGAAGGAGTGATCCGCCGGAGAGTTGCGCATGAACAAGCTTTCGCTCGCCGCTGTCGGGTTGGCATTGATCGCGAATGTTGACGCCGCCCGCGCCCAGCTCCTCGGCCCATCCGAGGGCGTCAGCTGCGTCTACACCCCCATCGGAGGCACCTCGACGATAGTAGATGGCACCTCCAGCTGCTCGGTGACGGATGCGCAGGCTTCGATCTCGACAAGCCCCGCCGTATCGATTACGGCCAGCGGTACCGGTCCGCAAGCCACCAGCGCCAGTCAGGCGGAGGGGTCGCTCAGCTACCAGTTTGAAGTAGTGGGCGGGACGCCGGACCAACAGGTCCCGATCCTGGTCACGACCGACCTGACGACGGCGATAAGCGGGAACGCGAGCGCGAGCGCGAGCATCAAAATATTCTCGCTGGCCTCGGACCTGGGCTTTGGCGACGTACAGGCGGAGGTGTGTTCCAATATCAACGGTTGCGGCTCTGAGAGCCCCTCTTTCGACGGAACGTTAGACGCCACCGCATTCGCCGACGAGGCGGCGGAAGTGAGCATATCCTTCGGTGCCGGCGGCGGTGGCAATGCCGTCGAAGGCGGCACGGCTGGCGTATCGGTGGATCCGCTGATCGAAATCGATCCCACCTACCTTCTTGCCAACCCCGGCCTGACGCTCGAATTCAGCCCCGGCGTCGGCAACGGCCTTCCTGCCGCACCGCAGCCCGTTCCGGAGCCGCCCAGCCTGGCGCTGCTGGCCGCCGGGATGGCTGCGCTTGCGGCATGGCGGCGTCGTCAGGTTCGTACCGGCCACAACAGCGGCAAACGCCCGGTCATGGCGTAACCGCTGGCGATGCACCGGTAAGGCGGGGCGATCAAATCCCTCCCGAACAAGGCGTTGGGCGCGTGCGCCGTTGGCTTCGACTTCATCGCAACCCGACAAACGGTGTTTAATGTTCAATCTGCCGCTTGCCGCTTTAGCCACAGCGTGGCGGGTTTCGGTCCTCGCCGTGATCATCCTGACCGCGGCGCTTGCGATTGCGCCGTATTGGGATGCGTCGGCCTACCTGACGGCATTACGAGACGCGCTGTGCAGCACGCCGATGTGATGAGCCGCGGAGAACAGAGCCGATCGCCCGTCCGCGTATTTAACGATGAAGGGTGGCGAAAATAACGGAGCAGCCGTTGGCGCATTAGCGGGTCCCATTTGCCGCACCGTTCGGCCTGTGGTTGCTTTCGGGCTGGCGCGATGGCCTAATCGTAAAAAGCGTGTGATGGGTCGCCTTGCATGCTCGGGTTCACATCCTCACTCTGCACATTCGAGGAACTCGACAGCCAGGCGATGCCGGCGCCGCTGCGCTTTGCACAGTGGCGCGAGACCGGTCTCTTGCCGATGATCGCCGAGCCAGCCGACGACGAGGGGCGCGAGCGCTTCCGCATTCGCGTCAACAAGCTCGCGGGATCTGCAGGGCGCTTTATCGACGTGACGGCGACGGCGATGCAGCTCCGGCGGACGGCGACCGACTATGGGCGCGACCGCTTGGACATGATCAGCTTGACGCTGTATCTCGGCACTCCGATCGAATGCCGGTTCGGGTCCCCCGGCCTTTCGGGGGTTGTCCGGCCGGGCCAGATCGGGGTTAAAGATTTCGCGCGATCGGCGGTGCATTTGTGGCAGGCGCGCCCGCATCGCGGGCTCAACCTGCACCTGCCGCGGCTCGGGGTCGAAGCCGCACTCGGCGACAAAGCTGAGCGCCTCCACGGCAGGGTGCTGTCGCCGGTCGGCCTCGCGCCGATGCTGCGCAGCCAGCTCGTCGCCGTGGCGAGGATGGCGCCGCGTACCAGCGACACGGTGCGCGCCGCCGCGCTCGATGCCGCAGTCGATCTCGCGATGAGCGTCCTGCGCTGCGAACTCGGGGCACGGCTCGAGGACGAAGCGAATGAGGACGGCCTCTATGCTGCGGCGAAACTCTTCATCAGCCGCCACCTCGGCGCGCAGCTGAACCCCGGGCTGATCGCGCAACACCTGCATTGCTCGCGTGCGCATCTCTACCGCGTCTTTGCCAAGCACGGCGAGACCGTCGCCGGCCACGTGCGCGAGCACCGTCTGCGGCGGGCGTATTCGCTGCTGATTGCACGTGACGGCAACGCACCTTCCGCTGTTGGCGACATCGCCTTCCGCTGCGGCTTTGAGGACCCGGTGCATTTCAGCCGCCTGTTCCGCCGGCATTTCGGGCTGACCCCACGCGCGCTGAAAGCGGGCAGCCGCACGTCTGAAGAGTGAGACCGGGCGTCAACGAACCGTCGGATGTCCGCTTGACGCGGCGGCCGGCGGCCGCTCACGGCGTCCCGCTGGCTGCCCTTGCACGGGTCGCGGCCGGCTGTCGGCTCTGTGAGGCGATTCATCGAGACGCCCGGCATCAGGCGCGATGTGTCGTAGTCGGTTCGCAGACGCGGAAAGCCAAGGCAATCTTGATGATTGCGCCGCGCCGCGCTTGCAACCTTGTTCCGCCGACTGGTATCCGCTAAAGCGAACGCTCGTGCACGTTACGCCACTTCCGGACGGTCTCCCCGGCAGGGCAACCGATGGGGAGGCGGGGCGTGCGGGGTGCGAGTGCGGACGGACGTTTTTGGCGACCGCTCGCCGCGGTACTGCACGGGATACGGTGCCCGGCGGCGA
>Ga0335074_10004879_pt1 | contig 18529 bp, 16 predicted proteins | sample Lox_Sample_23_FD_206715 | JGI IMG/M metagenome (GOLD analysis project Ga0335074, IMG submission 206715) | Soil microbial communities from Loxahatchee National Wildlife Refuge, Florida, United States - Lox_Sample_2.3 | ecosystem: Environmental > Terrestrial > Soil > Wetlands | place: USA... | reverse complement strand
CCGTGGAGCCGGTGGGCAGACATGTCGTGAACTTGCTCGCTGCAGCTCAGGCTGGGCGCTGCTCAGGCTGGGCGCCGACGGCGCCGGGCCATGCGGCGCTGTTCCAGGAAGTCCGCCAGTACGTAATCGCCGAGCGTGCTCGGGGTGGTGAAGAAGGCTTTACCCCGGTTGAGCCGGGTGAGCTGCTCCACGAAGTGGCGCAGGTGCCCGGTGGCGTCCAGGGCGAACGTGTTGACCCTGATCCCTTCTCGGGTGCAACGGGCCACTTCGACCAAGGTGGCGTCGAGTGTCTGCTGTGTAGGGGGGTATGCGAACACCGGCTCGGTCGCTCCGGCCGGCCAGTGCGCCGTGGGCTCGCCGTCGGTCACCATAACTATCTGGCGCGTCCCTCGCTGCTGGCTCAGCAGCTGGCGGGCCACGGCCAGCCCGTGCTGGATGTTGGTGCCCCAGTCGAAGTCCCATGAGACTTCAGGCAGCTCGCGCACGGAGATTTGCCTCGCGTAGCGGGAGAACCCGACTATGCCCAGGTAATCCGACGGGAACCGGCCCGAGATGAGGGAGTGGAGCGCGAGCACCATTTTTTTGGCCGCCACGAAATTGCCCCGCATCGGCATCGACAGCGACAGGTCGAGCATGATCACGGTGGCGGACCGGGACAGCGCCTCGGTGCGCTCGATCTCGAAATCCTCTGGGGACAGCTCGACGGGGGCCCCCGGACCGCGGCGGGCGAGGGCGTTGCGGACAGTGCCGGTAATCGACAGGTTGAACGGGTCGCCCCACTCGTACGGCTTGGTCTCACCAGCGCGTTCGTGACCTGCGCCGGGCCGGCCGACCGGGTGCTGGCCCGAGCGGTAGAGCGACAGGCGCGTGTAGAGGTCGGCCAATGCCTGGTCGCCGAGGCGTCTCAATCCTCGCGGCGTGAGGCGCAGACGCCCCTCCTTGTGCTCGACCAGGCCAGCTTCCCGCAGCCGCCGCGCCAGCTCGCCCAGCGCCTCGAGGGAACGAGCATCCTCGTCGCCGAGGAGCTCGCGCGCCCGCTCGATGTCGACTTCGGCCAACGCCCCCGGGCTGGGGGCTGCTGCCAGCAACTGCTCGAGCTGGGCGAGGTCGGCGAGCTCGCCAACCACCGGGCCCGAAGGGCCAAGCCCGATGCCGAGCGCCAAACCCGACGGTGCCCCGAGGTGCCCGAAGCCGCTGGTGGCCGCGGCGAGGTTGGCCGCCAGGCGCCCGAGCTCGCTGCGGTAGCCGTCGTCCTCGAGGAGTGCTTCGGATAGCTCGGCCAACTTGGCCCGCTGCTCGGGGGTCATCGAACCAAGCAGCGCCTGGGCCTCGGCGAGCTCTTGGGCGATCGTCTCGAGCAGCTCGTCCAAGGTGGCCGGGTGGCCCGGTACGAGGTCGCCGTAGCGGGCCATGAAGCGCTCGAAATCATCTTGCACGTCCCGGCCCCCCCGCTGGGCCTCAATGAGCTCGTTGAGCTGGGCGAGCATTTCGGCGGTGCGCCGCAGCTGTTCTGGTGTGGCCCGGGCCATGGCCTCTTGGACCTGGTTGAACGCCCGCCGGGCCAGCTGGCCACGCCGGCGGCGCACCCTTTCGAGAAGCTCGCGCAGCCCGGCGACATCACGCCCCGAACCATCGACGAACCCCTGCTGCATCAGGCGCCGCAGTGCTTGGTCTGCGTCGCCGTGCTCAGCCAGCTCGTCCATGAGCTGGCGCAGGATGTCATCGCCGGTGGCGTCGTCAACCTCTTGGCTGCCGTCCCAGCGCGAGTAACGGGCGCGGGCCATCAACTTGATCCTAAGGTGACGCGGGCGCGGGCGCCCCCTGCACGGGCAAAGGTCAACAACTGCTCACAGCTCGTTTCGAACAGCTGGCCGCCCCGAGGGGGAGCGCATCGCGGTTGCGACCGCGTGACGGCTCGCGGTCTGCCGGAGGTCACGACCGCTTTGAGCGGTAGGTGACTGTGCCGCCGGTCACGTGCTTGTTGAGCCGCTTCGAAAGGTGCAGCCCCTCGAGTACGAGCTCGGTGGCAGCGGCGAGGTCCGCAGGCAGCTCCGATCCCGCCAGGTGGGCCACAGGCACTCGCAGGCCCGGGTAGTTGCCGAGGGCTTCGACGTAAGCCGCCGAGGCCACATCGTCACCCACTTCGATGGCGCCGCCCTCGTCCAGCTCGGCGACCCCCTTGCCCAGCTCGCCGGGGTCGACGTGGGAGCGGAACGCGGCGAGCACGGCTTGGCGGACCAGGCGGGCCATTAGCTCCTCGTCACCGGCTTCGTCCAAGGTGTCCAGCTCTATCTTGCCCGCGCTGGACGCCACCAGGGCATTCAGGTCGCTGACCCGAGGCACGGCGCGCTCTTCTCCCAATCGCAAAGCTCGGCGGGCCGCGGTAGCAACGAGCGTCTCGTAATTGGCCACACCCAGGCGTACCGATACGCCGGACCTCTGGTTGACGGCCGAGCTCTGGCGGGCGAACTGGGAAATGCCCGCGACCAGTTCGGCCATGTACACGGGAACGTCGACCTCTACGCTTTCGATACGCGCCGGGACCGCTTCCTGGCCGATCACCTTGACCTCTGTGGCCAGGTCAAGCGGGTAGTGGGTGCGGATCTGAGCCCCGAACCGGTCTTTCAAGGGTGTGATGATCCTTCCCCGGCTGGTGTAATCCTCCGGGTTGGCAGACGCGACGAGCATCACGTCCAGGGGGAGCCGGATCTTGTAGCCCCGTACCTGGACGTCGCGCTCCTCCAGCACGTTGAGCAGGCCGACCTGGATCCGCTCTGCCAGATCCGGCAGCTCGTTGATGGCGAAGATGCCCCGGTTGCTGCGCGGTACCAGGCCGTAGTGCAACGTGAGCTCGTCGGACAGGTACCGGCCTTCGGCCACCTTCACCGGGTCGACCTCACCGATCAGGTCTGCTATTGACGTGTCCGGGGTAGCCAGCTTTTCCCCGAAACGTACCTCGCGGCCCACCCATTCGACGGGGCAATCGTCGCCCTTCGCGGCCACCAAGTCTCGCCCGTAGCGCGAAACCGGCTGGTAGGGGTCATCCAGGATCTCCGAGCCCGCCACCACCGGCAACCACTCGTCCAGCAACCCCACCAGGCTGCGCATGAGCCGGGTCTTGGCCTGACCGCGCTCACCCAGAAAAATGATGTCGTGCCCCGCCAAAAGGGCGTTCTCCACGGCCGGCAGGACAGTGCGCTCGTAGCCCACCAGCCCCTCGACCACGGGCAGCCCTGCCGCGATGCGCCGCGCCACATTGGCGCGGACCTCGTGCTTCACCGGTCTTGAGGTCCATCCCGAAGCGCGCAGCTCTCTCAGCGTGGTCGATGGCGGCGCCCCTGAGCTCATGGCCAAAAAACTACCGGGGCTTGCGCCGTATTCCTTACTCCTCGGCATCACCCGCAGCCTCGGCCGGGCGACTAGCTTTCTCGCGACGACGATGCCGCAGTAGACCGCCGACGGAGCGATCGCTCGCGGCGCGCCAGGGAAGCGAGGTGCCAAGTGGATCTCGGTGGCCAGTGGGCGGCGGCCGCAGCCGACGACGAGCTGCGGCGCTCCTTCCCCCACCCTGACTTCGACGACAGTGCCTGGGCGCAGGTCGCCGTGCCCGGGCACTGGTCGGGCGAAGCCGCATTTGCCGGTGCCGCAGGCCCACTGCTCTACCGGCGTGGCTTCGAGGCTTCCAGGCCCGGTGCGGGCGAACGGGGCTGGCTTGTCATGGATGGCGTGTTCTATCAGTCCGACGTCTGGTTGGACGGCTCGTACCTGGGTGACACCGAGGGCTACTTCTTTCCTCATGCCTTCGACGTGACCGGTGCACTCTCGGCCCGGGAGGAGCACTTGTTGGCCGTCGAAGTGGTGTGCGACCCACCCGCTAGCCGCGCCGGCAAGCGTGCCTTGCTGGGGGTGTGGGGGGACGAGGGCTGTATCGACCCGGCGTACAACCCAGGGGGCATATGGGCGCCGGTGAGGCTCCTGTTCACGGGGGCGGTCCGCCTGGGCTCCTTGCGAGTGTCGTGCTCGCACGCCACCGCCAAGCGAGCGACGATCGAGCTCTCGGCCATCCTCGACAGCGCCGAGCGCCTGACGGCAACGCTACGCACCGAAGTGCGGCGCGCAGACAACTCCCAAGGCGGCATGGTGGCCGACGTTGCCAACCAGCAGCCCTTGGCGGTAGGAGCCAATCGGGTGCGCTGGCGACTCGAGGTCCCGGCCCCGGAGCTGTGGTGGCCGGCCGGCTTTGGCCCCCAAGCCCTTTACGACGTCTCCGTGGCGGTTGACCTCCCAGCCGGCCGCAGCGACGCTCGCTCGGTGCGGACCGGCCTGAGACAGGTGCGGATGCACAACTTTCGCTGGATGGTCAACGGCGAGGGCCTCTTCCTGCGGGGCGCCACCCTCGCTCCGACCCGCCGTGAGCTGGCTGTTGCATCGCCCGAAGAAGTTGCCCGTGACGTCGAGTTGGCAGCGGAGCTGGGTCTCAACCTGCTGCGGGTGCGGGCGCACGTGGCGCGTCCCGAACTGTACGCCGCGGCCGACCGGCTCGGGGTTCTCATCTGGCAGGACCTCCCGTTGCACGGCCGCTTCAGGGGAGCTCGCCGGCAGGCCGTCCGCCAGGCCGGCAAGGCCGTCGACGTTCTCGGGCACCACCCCAGCATCGTGCTGTGGTGCGGGCACAACGAACCTTTCCCGGCGGGCCGGACCGGCGCCGGCTGGCGGCCGGTGCGGTCCCTGTGGCGCCTAGCCGCCCAGGCCCTGCCCGACCCTTCCCGCTCGCTCCTGGACCGCAGTGTCCGCCGGGCGCTCGAGCGGTCCGACCTCTCGCGGCCGGTGATCGCCAACTCCGGCGTACTGCCCAGTGTCGCCCGGGAAGCCAGCAGCCATCTCTACTTCGGTTGGTACGTCGGGCGCTACCGGGACCTCCCGCTGGTCGCACGGCTGTGGCCGGCGGCGGCGCGTTTTGTCGCCGAGATCGGGGCACAGTCGGCGCCGTCGCCGGCGCCGTTCGCATCGCCAGAGAAGTGGCCCGACCTCGACTGGCAGCTCCTGGCCGACCATTACTGCCTCCAGAAGGGTGTGTTCGACCGGCGCCTGCCGCCCGACCGGTACGAGAGTTACGAGGCGTGGGCGCTTTCGTCCCAGGCCTATCAAGGGCTGGTGATGCGCAGCCAGGTCGAGGCCCTGCGACGCCTGCGCGGCCGGCCGGCCGGGGGGTTCGCCGTCCACTGCCTGAACGATGCGCAGCCGGCCATCAGCTGTTCGCTGGTGGACTGGCAGCGTCGGCCGAAGGTGGCCCTCGCAGCGCTCCAGGCGGTGTGCGCCCCGGTCGTCGTCATGGCCGATTGGCCCGCCACCTCTTACGCTCCGGGGAACACGGTGTCATTTGCTCTGCACGTCGTCAATGACGGCCGCCAGCCGCTCGCCACTGCGCGGCTCGAGGTGCGCCTTTCGTGGCCAGGAGGCGGCCGGCAGTGGAGCTTCGGCGGAGATGCGCCGGTGCTGCACTGCACCTACATCGGGCGTGTCGAGGCGCGCTTACCTGAGCTGGCCGACCTGCAAGGGGTGCCCGAGCAGTTGGGCACCGCCAGCCTCGCGTCCGGGCCGGCGGACGCCGTCTCGTTGCGCGCCGGTGAGGGCGGCTGGCCTCTCCGGCTCGACCTTCAGCTGAGTTGGGGTGACCCGCAACAAATCGTGACCAATCATTACGAATCGGCCATCCGGCCGCAGCTGCGGGCGGCCCACAGGAGGTGATAAACCTAGCCCATGGCGCGGTTCTTGTCTCCGGACTGGTTCGCTGAGCTGACAGTGGCGGCAACGGTCGCGCCCGCCGGCAGCGGCCGGGGCGAAACCCCGTTGGTGGTTGAGATTTCGGTCACCGGCGTGCCTCAGGGCGAGGTACGGTACCAGGTAGTGGTGGATACCGAAGGTATTCGGGTGCTGGCGCCGGGGGCCCAGTTCCGGGAGGCGCGCGTGACGTTGCGAAGTGACTACAGCACCATGTCCGCGATCGCATCAGGCCGTCTTGCCGCGATCGAGGCGCTCTCCCAGGGGCGGGCCAAGCTGACGGGTGACACTGCCGCCCTATCGGCGAAGGGCCTTGCGCTCGATGGCCGCGACCTGGTGCCGGCCTCAGTGCGGGCCAGTACCGAATACTGACGTCACATGGGGCGCTACGTGCCGAGCAAGCCGGGCTGGTACCGCAACCCTGACGACCCAGGTTCGCTGCGCTATTGGGACGGGGCGTCGTGGGCGAACCGCTCGCGCCCGCAGCCCCAATGGTCGACGCGGGTCGAACTGTTCGAGCTGGATTACGACGACATAGACCGCTCGGTCGAAGGTCCGGTCCACCCCCACGAGCTACGCGAGCCAGTGAGCAGCGGCGCCTGGTCACGCGAGTGGCTACCTTGGCGACCGCGCCACTCGGTGGCACCGGTGCAAAAGGCGAGCGGGCTGCACCCCTGGCGCCTCACTCGCCTCGCCGACGCGCCCCCTCCGGCCAAGCTCGGTCCTGCCCGGCGCCCGCTGCTGGCCTTTGTCTGCCTCGTCGTGATCGCCATCGGTGTGGTGGTCTCGAGCGTCGCGTTCATTTCGCCTTACGAGACGAACAGTGCCGTCATGGCGTCCGACCAGGTGGCCGCGTCGCGCTTTGCCTCCGAGGCCAACGGGCAATGCAGTACCGTGCTGCCCAAGTACCGCTCCGTGCTGGCATTCAGCACCGATGGCCCCGACATCGCGGCGGCTTCCGCTCAGGTGTCCGGGTTGGCGGGGCGCCTGTGGTCCCTCAAGATGGCCGAGGACATCCGCGGCCCGGTAGCCCAGTGGTTGGGCGCCGTCCGCCAGTTCGTCGACGCCGAGGACCGCTACGCGCAGTTCATTGGCCCGTCGTCGGGCGTCTACACCAAGGGGCCGCTCGGCCGCTTGGCCCCGAAGGAGCAGGTCACGGCCGCGACTCTGCGGCGGCAGGTGGACGCGGCCGCCCACCAGGCCGACGGGTTTGCCGGCGCGCTGGACCTGACCGCGTGCCGGTTGGGACCAGGCGCTTCTTAGCCCCACCAGCTCATAGCCCGCCAGCTCTTCGCCTGCCAGCCCTTAGCCCCGCCGGCCGCAGCAGCGCAGAGGCGCGCCGGTCCTGGGCGCGAGGCGCCCAGCTCACCAGGCGAGGCACCGGGATTAGGCTCGCCGCTCATGGCCGAGAAAATAACCATGGGCCCCGAGGGCAAGCTCCGGGTCCCCCAAGAGCCGATCATCCCCTTCATCGAAGGCGACGGGACCGGGGTCGACATATGGCCGGCAGCACAACGCGTACTTGACGCGGCTGTCGCCAAGTACGGGCAGGGCCGGCGTATCGCCTGGACAGAGGTGCTCGCAGGCCAAAAAGCCTTCAACGAGACTGGTAGCTGGTTGCCCGAGGAGACCCTGAGCGCCTTCCGCGAGTACCTAATAGGCATCAAAGGCCCGCTTACCACTCCGGTGGGCGGGGGCTTCCGGTCCCTCAATGTGGCGTTGCGCCAGTTGCTCGACCTGTACGTTTGCCTGCGCCCCGTGCGGTGGTTCCAGGGCGTGCCGTCGCCGGTGAAGCGCCCCGAGTTGGTCGACATGGTGATCTTCCGGGAGAACACGGAGGATATCTATGCCGGCTTGGAGGTCGAAGAGGGTACTCCCGAGTGCCGGCGCCTGATCGAGTTCTTCCACGACGAGCTGGGCTGGACGGTGCGCCCGGATTCGGGCATCGGCGTGAAGCCGGTCTCCGTCACGGGGAGCAAGCGTCTCGTGCGGGCGGCCCTCAACTACGCCGTCAACCACCGTCGCAAGTCGGTGACACTGGTGCACAAGGGCAACATCCAAAAGTTCACCGAGGGCGCGTTCCGCAAGTGGGGCTACGAGGTGGCCAGGGACGAGTTCGACGACGTCGCCGTGGCCTGGGACGACTGCGCGGGTAAACCGGGTGGCAAAATACTCGTCAAGGACAACATCGCCGACATCACGCTGCAGCAGGTGCTGACCCGTCCCGACGACTTCGACGTGATCGCCACCACCAACCTCAACGGCGACTACCTCTCGGACGCCATCGCCGCTCAGGTCGGCGGGATCGGCATCGCCCCGGGTGCAAACATCAATTATGTGACCGGGCACGGCATTTTTGAAGCGACTCATGGGACGGCGCCCAAGTACGCCGGCCAGGACAAGGTCAACCCCGGCTCGGTGCTGCTCTCGGGTGTACTGATGTTGGAGCACCTGGGATGGCAGGAGCCGGCCGACAACATCGTCAAAGCGATGGAAGCGACGATCGCTGACCGCGTCGTCACCTACGACTTCGCCCGCCAAATGGAGGGGGCGACCGAAGTCAAGACATCCGAGTTTGCCAGCGCCATCATTGAGCGGCTCTAGCGGCCCTATCATTTTTACGCCATGACCAGCTCAGCTTTGAACGTTGCCATCACCGGTGCGGCCGGCCAGATCGCGTACAGCCTGCTGTTCCGCGTCGCCAGCGGTGCCATGCTCGGGCCTGACCAGCCCGTACGCCTCCAGCTGCTCGAGATCCCAGATGCGCTCGGCGCCCTGAGGGGCGTAGTCATGGAGCTCGAGGACTGCGCCTTCCCTCTCCTGGCCGGCGTGACCGCCAGCTCGGATGCCGAAGAAGCCTTCGGCGACGCCGACGTCGCGGTCCTGGTCGGGGCCAGGCCGCGCAGTAAAGGGATGGAGCGCCGCGACCTGCTCGAGGCCAACGGGGCGATATTCAGCGGCCAAGGCCGCGCCTTAGCTGCTAGCGCCCGCCGGGACGTGCACGTCCTGGTCGTAGGCAACCCTGCCAACACCAACTGCCTCATCGCCGCCCACAATGCCGCCAACGCGCCCGCGCCCCTTGGCTTCGAGCAGTTCAGCGCCATGACCCGGCTCGACCAAAACCGAGCCGTGGCCCAAGTGGCGGCCCGCGCCGGCAAGCCCGTCGGTGCGGTCACCCAGCTCGCCATCTGGGGCAACCACTCGGCCACCCAATACCCCGACGTCTTCCACGCCAAGGTGGCCGGGGAGGACGCTCTACCCCTGGTTGGCGGGCTCGAGTGGGTCGAAAAGGAGCTGATCCCCACGGTCCAGCAGAGGGGCGCGGCGATCATTGAAACACGGGGAGCGTCGAGCGCCGCCTCGGCGGCCAGCGCTGCGGTGGACGCGGTGAGAGATTGGGCGGCAGGCACCGCACCGGACCAGTGGGCGTCGATGGCGGTGTACTCCGAGGGCGCCTATGGGTCGCCCAAAGGCGTGTACTCCTCGTTCCCGGTGACTACGCGCTCCTGGAGCTACCAGGTCGTGGAGGCGCTCAACCTGAACAAGTTCTCGACCGAGCGCATCGAGCGCACCACGGCCGAGCTGGTCGAAGAACGCGAGAGCGTCGCTGCTCTGGGCCTCCTGGCCTAGGCCCAGTCCAAGAGCGGTCTGCCTTCCTCAACGAGTAGCCGGCGGCCGCCGGAAGGCTCCAAGAGTGGCCTGCGAAGGCTCCAAGAGTGGCCCCAAAGCTCCAAGAGTGGCCTGCGAAGGCTCCAAGAGTGGCCCCAAAGCTCCAAGAGTGGCCTGCGAAGGCTCCAAGAGTGGCCCCAAAGCTCCAAGAGTGGCCTGCGAAGGCTCCAAGAGTGGGACCTCGGAGTACCCCAAAATTCGCGTTTTCCCTGGTCAACAGGACCTGCTCCCGTCAAACAAGCCCACTCTTGGAGGTTTCACCGCACTCTTGGAGGTTTCAGCGCACGGCGGTAGCCCCCTGCTGCACCGTTCGGGCCGCCGGCCGGCAATGGCAAGGTGGGCTGGCGCAGTGATGATCGCAAAGCCTCACAGTTGAGCTCCTGCTCGGCCGGCTGCCCAGGCAGGCCGCCACCTGCCTCGCGCGCTTCAGTGGGTCAGCGCCGGCGGGCTTACCAGGCCCAAGCGGTGCAGGTAGGACAACTTACGCTCCACAGCGGCGCGCCAAGCGGCCAGGTCGGCGTCGAAATGCGCTCGGTCCCCATCCTCGTAGGCGTGCTCGAGCTCGTCGAACGCTTCGTCCTCAGCGTCGAGCAGGTGGCGGTACTTGGTGAGGAACTGGTCGTCGACCACGTCACAGAGCATTGGCTGTACCTCCGAAGTTGCCATGAAGCCAGGAATGGCTATGACCTACCACTATCCCGCCTTCAGCCGCGAGACGCAACAATCCGGCTCGGATTCTTCGCTTACGTCTAGGTCTGAGAGGTCCCCGCCCGCCCTCGGTCCGCCCCGGCCCCGCCCTCGGCCCGGCCCGCCCTCGGTCCGCCCCGCCCTCGGTCCGCCCTCGGTCCGCCCCCCAGGCCCCGGCGTGGGCGCGCCGAGCGCTAGACAGCCGCCTGCTCCGCAAGGTTTGGCAGCACCGGGCGGGCCAAGCCGAGGTTGGCGTGGATGCGGCGGGTCGCTTCGGAGCGGTTGAGGGTGTAAAAATGCAATCCTGGGGCACCCCGCTCCAGCAGCTGAGAGCACAGCTCGGTGGCGGCGGTGATGCCTTCCTCGGTGACCGCGGCTGCACCGCCCCGAGCGTTGGCCGCCTCCAGCCGGTCTACCAGCCAGGCCGGCACCGCGCACCCCATGATTGCCATGCGCGGTATTGAGGCCAGGCTGACAACCGGTAGCACCCCGGGCAGCACCGGCTTGGTCAGGCCCAGTGCCGCAAGGTCTTCGACCAACGAGAGGTAGTCACGTGCCTCGAAGAAGAACTGGGTCACCGCGAAGTCCGCCCGCCTCAGCTTGCGAGCCAGGTGGCGTCGGTCGGCGGCCTTATTGCGGGCACGGGGGTGGCCGCCCGGGTGCGCGGCGACGCCGATACAGAAGCCCCCTATCGCCTGGGCCAGCTCGACCAGCTCGTAGGCGTGAGCGAGCTCGCCGAGGCTGTCAGACGGCTCCGCTGGAGGGTCGCCACCGAGAGCCATGAGGTTCTCCACGCCTGCTTTGCGGAACCCCACCAGGATGTCGGCCAGTTCGAGGCGCGTGTGCCCCGTGCAGATGAGATGGGCCATGGGGTTGAGGTTGGTCAGCCGCACCATCGAGAAGACAAGGTCGGTCGTGCGCTGGCGCGACGACGGGCCGCCCCGGTACGTGACCGACACAAATGACGGGCGCAGCGGCTGAAGGTCCAGCAACGTCTGCACCAAGCGCGCCTGCTCCACGTCGCTTTTGGGCGGGAAGAACTCGAACGAGTAGGTCCTGCCCCGCGCCAGCAGGTCCGACACCTTGGCCATCAGCACAGGATACGGGAGCCGGGTGCCGGCTGCCGCGCCCGGGTTCAACCGCAGCCGACGGCTGCGGCGCGGGCCGTGTTCCGCAACAGCATGGCCACGGTGGTAACGCCGACCCCACCCAGACGTGGGGTGACCCAGCCCGCCACTGCGGCGCAGCTCTCGTCGACGTCTGAGATCCCGCGCTTGCCTTGCCAGGTGATGCCGCCGCCGACCACGCAGGACCCGCGTGCGATCACGTCGGGGGTGATCATGTTCGGGTACCCGGCCGCGCCGACGACGATGTCCGCCTCCCGGGTGTAGTCTGCCCAGTTCTTGACGCCGGTGTGCACGACAGTCACCGCGGCGTTGGCGCCCTCCTCCTTGAGCGAGAGCATTATCGAAAGGGGACGGCCGAGCGTCGTCCCCCGGCCGACCACGACGGCCGAGCGCCCGGCAACCGGGACCTGATAGTGGAGCAGCATGGCGACGATGCCGAGGGGGGTACAGGGCCGTGGGTGTCCCCGTTCGCCCAACGCCAGGTAGCCGAGGTTGGTCGGGTGGAGGCCGTCGGCATCCTTGGCCGGCCGTACGCGGGTCACCGCCTCGGCGTAGTCAAAGCCAGCAGGCACCGGGTTTTGTACCAAGAACCCGTCGATATCGGGGTCCTCGTTTAGCTGGTCTACCGCCGCGAGCAAATCAGACTGGCGGGCGCTCGCCGGGATGCGGACGTCAACCGAACGCAAACCGTAACGTTCGCACATCTCATGCTTGCGGGCCACGTAGTGCGCGCTCGAAGGGTCGTCGCCGACCAGGATCGTGCCCAGACCGACAGTTTTGTCCTTTTGCTTGAGAGCAGCTACCAGTTCGCTTACTTCGGCCAGCGCCGCGTCGGCAACCGGAGCGCCGTACATAATCGTGGCAGCCAACAGTCCTCCTGTCGTCGCAATTAGTGCCGGAACTGGCGCTCGCCGGTGAAGACCATAGCAATGCCGTGCTCGTCGGCCGCAGCAATTACGTCGGCATCACGCACGGAACCACCCGGTTGTACGACGGCGCTTACCCCGGCGGCAGCGACCACATCCAGGCCGTCCCGGAAAGGGAAAAAGGCGTCGCTCGCCGCCGCCCCGCCACGTGCCCGGCCAGCGGCGCGTGCCACGGCCAGTTCTCCAGGAGATACGCGGTTCTGCTGGCCAGCGCCGATGCCCACAGCCATACCCTGGGCAGCCAGCACGATCGCATTTGACTTTGTTGCCGCGCAAACGCGCCAGGCCAGCTGCAGGTCGGCCCAATTTTCGCCCGTAGGTTTTGCCTTGGTAACAATTTCCCACTGGTCGGGGCCTCGGGCCAACCGGTATGGGCTTTGCACGAGCCAACCGCCGCTGACCTGGCGCACGTTCCAGGCGTGGTGTGAGGGTGCGGGCGCCGACAGGGCCCTCATCGCCTTTCTCTTGGCCGTGAACAGGTCCAGAGCCCCGGCGCCGAACGAAGGCGCGACCACCACGTCGGCCTTGGCATTGCCGACCATGGCCTGGGCGAGCTCCTCGTCCACGGGGCCCGAGAGGGCCACGATGCCGCCGAACGCCGACATCGGGTCGCACTCGAAGGCTTTTTCGTATGCCTCGAGCAATGTGGCCGCCACTGCCGCGCCGCATGGGTTCGCGTGCTTCACAACCACCGCCGCAGCCGGTCCCAGGTCGGCGATGTCATGCACGAGGCACCAGGCAGCATCGGCATCGTAGAGATTGAGGTACGACAACTCGAGCCCACCGTGCTGCACAACGTCGTCCCACCAGCTCTTGGAGCCAGCCAGGCGGTAGCGCGCACCCACTTGGTGCGGGTTTTCCCCATAGCGCAAGGGCTGGGCCAGCTCAAGAGAGAGGTCGAGCCTGTCCGGGAGCGAGGCAGCCGCAGCCGGCGGTTCTTCCTCGACAGGGGAAGGGCCTCCTTCAGTGCGCGCCGTCGCCGGTCCGGTGCTCGTGGGCATTGCCGCTCGCTCGTCCAACCAGCGGGCAATCTCGGCATCGTAGGCGGCCGTGTGGGCGAAGGCTTTGCGGGCCAGGCGCCTCCGCAGGCCCTCATCGATCCGGCCCAGGCCGTGGAGGTTTTGCGCCACCTCGGCGTAGTCCGCCGGATCCACCACCACGGCGACTCGGGACCAGTTTTTGGCAGCCCCCCGCAACAAGGTTACGCCACCGATGTCGATCATCTCGACCGAGGGGCGCGAGCCGAACGGGTACAGGTTGCATACCACAACCCCGACCAGGTCGATGTCGTACTTGGCCAGGTCGGCCACGTGTTCGGGGTTGTCGAGGTCCGCGAGGATCCCACCGTGCAAGCGAGGATGGAGCGTTTTCACCCGGCCACCAAGCATTTCGGGCGAACCCGTGAGGGACTCGACCGTGATGTGGGGTATGCCGGCTTCATAGAGCGCCCGCGACGTCCCTCCGCTCGCGACCAGCTCATAGCCGGCGTTCACCAACGCCGCGGCCATCTCCTCCAGGCCCGTCTTGTCCCAAACAGAAAGCACGGCCTTCATGCGCCGCCTCCTTGGTAGCTCTCGGTGTAACAGCCTGCGGTCAGGAACCGGCGGATTGTGTCGGGGTACAGCCTACGCTCGACCGTTTTGATGCGCTCGTGCAGCGTATGTTCCGTATCGCCGGGGAGCACGGGCACCTCCTCTTGGGCCAGGATCGGCCCGTCATCTACCATTTCAGTTGCAATGTGGACCGTCGTGCCTGTCGTACGCACCCCTGCGGCGAGAGCGTCGCGCACAGCATGCCAACCCTTGAACGCAGGCAGGAGCGCGGGGTGCGTGTTGAGGATGCGGCCCCGATAAACGTCGAATATTTCCCCGCTCAGCACGGTGCCAAAGCCGGCCATGGCCACGACGTCGGCACGGTGCGCCTGCAGCACCTCGACCAGGCGGCGGGTGTAGCCCGACCGGTCAAATCCCTGGCCGAAGCTCTCTCGGGTCACGAGCGCCGCGGGCACCCCGGCGGAACGGGCCACGTCGATGGCACGGCACGGACGGTCGGCGACGACGAGGCAAGCTTCTAGGTCCGCGTCGAGGATCGCCTCGAGCAGTGTGCCGGCGCCCGATGCCAGCACGGCCAAGCGCGCGTGTGCTTCCGGGTCGCCTCGCGCTCGGTACCGGTACCTGCTCGCCATATCCCCGACCTTACTCGGCCTTGGGGCGGCACCTACGGGCACTAGGCTCCTGGCCTGTGAACACGAACCACCTGATAAGCACATACGGTTATTGGGCGGTTTTCGTGTTCGTCGCCGCCGAAAGCCTGGGCGTGCCGATACCCGGCGAGACCGCGCTAATACTCGCTGGAGCTTACGCAGGGCAAACCCATAGGCTGAGCCCGTGGCTGATATTTGCCGTGGCGGCAGCTGCGGCAATAATCGGCAATATCGCGGGTTATTCGATCGGCTTCAAGGGCGGCTATGCTCTCGCCAAGCGTTATGGACGCAAAGTCCACCTGGACGAGCGCAAGCTCAAAGTCGGGCGCTACGTGCTCGACCGCCAGGGGGGCAAGGTGATCTTTTTCGGTCGCTTTATCTCGATCCTGCGCACCTACATCGCTTTCCTGGCCGGGACGGTGCGGATGGACTGGCGCAAGTTCGGCGTGGCGACCGCCGCCGCCGCCCTCGTGTGGGCCGGTGGGTACACTGCGGCCGCTTACCAGGCAGCCAAGACGCTTAAGCGCCTTTCGGGCACCATCGACCTGGTTTTTGCTGGAGTGGCCGTCGTCATTATCGTGGCCGTAATCCTCTTCACCCGCAACCAGATGAGGGTGCTGGGGGACAAGGCCGAGGCCGCCTATCCCGGCCCGATCACCTAGCCTGGTACTACTACCAGGACGCTGTCTATGGCCCCGCACCTTCACCCCCACCGCCTGCTCCCGCCCGACCCAGGTGTCCGTCGCGTCGCTCTGTCCCTCTACGAGGCGGTGGCGGAACAGCCCCTCATCTCGCCGCACGGCCACGTCGATGCCCGGCTGCTGGCCGATGACGACCCCTTCGCCGACCCTGTGGCCCTGCTCGTACGGCCCGACCACTATGTCCTGCGCATCCTGCACACCCACGGCGTGCCCCTCTCCGACCTCGGCGTACCATCGCGGGGGGCGGCTACCGGGAGGCTCGGTCCCGCCAGCGCTGGCGCCGCAGGCGCGGCGCCGCGAGAGGTGTGGCGCCAGCTGTGCCGGCACTGGCCAGCATTCCGCGGCACGGTGATGCGCCTCTGGCTCGAACACGAGCTGGCCACTCTGTTCGGTATCGACCGGCCCCTCGACGAAGCCAGTGCAGACGAGACCTTCGACCGCGTAAGCGAGCAGCTGGCCGAGCCGGAGATGCGGCCGCGAGCGCTCTACCGGCGGTTCCGCCTCGAGTTGTTGGCGACGACAGATTCCCCACTCGACGACCTGGCCGCGCACCAGGCGCTCCGTGCCGACCCGAGCTGGGAAGGACGCGTCGTGCCGACTTTCCGGCCAGACGCGCTCATCGACCCGACCCGGTCGATGGCATGGAGCGAGTTGGTCGACCAGCTGGGAGCGGTGTCGGGCTGCGACACCGGCAGTTATTCGGGTTACATAGCTGGGCTCGAGAGCCGGCGGTCAGCGTTCAAGGCGCTGGGCGCGACGGCCACGGACCACGGCCACAGCACGATCGAGGCGGATGAGCTCAGCCATTGGGAAGCGAGCCGCCTGTTCGACCGGCTCCGGCTCGGCCCGTACGACACCTCCGACGCCGCCGCCTTCAGCGCCCACATGCTGATGGAGATGGCTCGCATGTCCGCCGACGACGGGCTCGTAATGCAGCTCCATCCAGGTGTCTGGCGGAGCCACGACACGGCGGCCCTGGTGGAGTTCGGTCCCGACCTGGGAGCCGATTTCCCGGTCCCGACGAGCTATACAGCCGCGCTTTCCAGGCTGCTCGCACGTTACGGTTCTCATCCGACATTCCGCTGCGTCGCGTTCACCGTGGACGAAACGGTGTTCTCGCGCGAGCTGGCACCCATGGCGAGCTATTACCCCGCTCTATGGCTCGGCGCACCGTGGTGGTTCCTCGACTCCCCAGACGCCATGGCACGCTTCTGGGCGGCCGTGACCGAGACGGCCGGTTTCTCCAAGTCCGCCGGGTTCGTGGACGACACGCGAGCGTATTGCTCGATACCCGCGCGCCACGACCTCGCACGGCGCGCGCACTGCGGCTTCCTCGCTCGTTTGGTCGCCGAGCACCGTCTCTCCGAAGCGGACGCGGCCGACCTGGCGGTGGATTTCGCTTATCGGCTCCCCAAGAAGGCCTTCCGGGCGGACTAAGGCGGCTCCCCGGACGAGAGCCCTCGCGGGCAAGCCGAGGGCGGGCCCGCCGCCAAGCGCCCATCCCATGCTGGTTTGGCTGGCGCCCCGAGGCGCCGTGGCGCGAGGCTGGAGCAATGCGGTTCGTCATGCTGGGGGCCGGGGCGGTCGGCGGGGTGGTGGGCGGCCGGCTGTTCGAGCACGGCCACGATGTCGTGTTGGTGGCGCGCGGTGACCACGCCCAGGTGATCGCCCGCCATGGTCTGACCTTGGCCTCCGCGTCCGGGGTTCGCAACCTGCACGTCCCGGTCGTCGAGCGCTTGGAGGAGCTCGATTGGCGTGGCGACGAAGTCGTGCTCCTGGCCGTAAAGAGCCAGGACACCGAGGAGGCCCTGCGCGAGCTGGCCGGCGCGGTGGCGTCGTCTGTGCCGGTGGTGTGCGTTCAAAACGGCGTTGCCAACGAGGCAGCCGCCCTGCGCCGTTTCGCCCACGTCTATGGGGTATGTGTGATGTGCCCGGCGTCCCACTTGGAGGCTGGTGTTGTGGTGGCCGAGTCGTCGCCGGTAACGGCTTTGCTCGACGTAGGCCGTTACCCCGAAGGCAGCGACGCGACCGCCGCAGGCATCGCCGCCGCTTTCGAGGCCAGCACCATCCGCTCGGTGGTGCGAGGCGACATCATGCGCTGGAAGTACGCCAAGCTGCTGCGCAACCTGGGCAATGCCGTCGACGCCCTCTGCGGCCCGGCGGGCCGCAGCAGCCAGGTCACTGCCCTCGCCCGGGCCGAGGGCGAAGCCTGTTTGGGAGCGGCCGCAATAGCGTACGTTTCGGACGAGGAAGACAGCGCCCGGCGCGACCACCTGCTGCACCCGACTGACGTCGTGGGTTTCGAAAGAGGTGGGAGCTCGACCTGGCAAAGCCTGGCGCGCAACCAGGGCTCGGCCGAAGTTGATTACCTGAACGGCGAAATAGTCCTTCTGGGCCGGCTCTACGGCGTCCCTACTCCGGTGAACGAGCTGCTCCAGCGCTTGGTCAACCAGAATGCCTTGGCTCACGCGGCGCCGGGACGGATGACCCCCGAAGAGGTCCTTGCCCTCCTTCACGTGCCTCCCCAAGACGACGTTTTCCCGGTCCATTGATGGTGGGTAAGACCAAGGTAATGAAGACCAAGGTAATCAGGTGATGCCGGAACCGCGGCTCCCCGCCGCCGATTATGAAGACGGCGTTGCCGCGGTCCATCGCACGGTCGTTGGCCCGCTGGACAACAACGTTTTTGTCGTGCGGTGCGCGCAGACTGGGGTGGCGCTGATGGTCGACGCGGCCAACGAGCACGAGAAATTACTCGAGCTGTGCCGGCGCCTCGGCGTGCGCGAAGTGGTGGAAACTCACGGCCACTGGGACCATATCCAGGCGGTCCCGCAGGTTCGCGCAGCGGGTTTGCGTGTCGGCGTCAGCGCCGCGGACGCGCCGCTGCTGCCGTCGTACGATTTCTTGTTGGAAGACGACGATGTCATCGAGGTCGGCCGTTTGAGAGTGCGCGCTATCGCCACGCCCGGCCACACGCCCGGTTCGATGTGCTTCCATGTCGAACAGACGCCGTTGCTTTTTTCCGGTGACACACTGTTCCCTGGCGGGCCCGGGAACACCAAAGCTGAGGGCGGGGATTTCCCGACTATCATCAATTCCATCGAAGAGCGCATCTTCCGCTCTTTCCCAGCGGGGACCCTGGTCATGCCCGGGCATGGCGCGGGTACGACGGTGGGGCAGGAGTCACCCCACCTCCAGGAATGGATTGAGCGGGGATGGTAATCGGGGCCCGCCTGCAACTAATGACGTCATCGCCGTGGCAGCGCAGCTGAAAGCAATCCTCGTCGATGTGGGCGGCACGTTGCTGCCCAATGGTTTCGAGGTGACGCCGAGCGAGCGTGCGGAGCGCGCTGAGGCGTTGTCGGCTGTGCTGGGTGCCCCATTGGAACAAGCAGTCGCAATTTTCGACCGGGTCAACGCCGACCTACTGTCGTC
>Ga0335074_10004878_pt1 | contig 18531 bp, 12 predicted proteins | sample Lox_Sample_23_FD_206715 | JGI IMG/M metagenome (GOLD analysis project Ga0335074, IMG submission 206715) | Soil microbial communities from Loxahatchee National Wildlife Refuge, Florida, United States - Lox_Sample_2.3 | ecosystem: Environmental > Terrestrial > Soil > Wetlands | place: USA... | reverse complement strand
GGGGGAAGATGACGGGGACCCCCACTCCCGGGCTCCCCGCCCCTCCCCCGAAGGGCCTGTCCTCGTCCGACGTGGCCGAACGAAGAGCCCAGGCTGGATTCAACGAAATCCCGGAGCGAAAGGTCAGCCTCTGGCGTCGGCTGTTCTCCTATCTCTGGGGCCCGATTCCCTGGATGATCGAGGTGGCGATGGTGCTCGCCGCCGTCCTCCAGAATTGGGACGACTTCGCGATCATCCTCACCTTGCTCTTGGTGAATGCGGCGGTCGGGTTTTGGGAAGAGTACCAGTCCGGCAACGCGGTCGCCGCGCTCAAGTCGCACCTCGCCCCCCAGGCCCGGGTCCTCCGCGATCAACGCTGGACCACCCTTCCGGCTCGCGAATTGGTCCCCGGGGACATCATCCGCGTCCGGATTGGGGACATCCTTCCGGCGGACGTCCAGCTCCTCGCCGACGCGTCGCTAGAGCTCGATCAGTCGGCGCTGACCGGAGAATCGCTCCCCGTCACCCGGGGCGCGGGAGAGACCGCGTTGTCGGGTTCGATCGTCCGACGCGGAGAAGGCACCGCAGCGGTCACGCTGATCGGTGCGAAGTCGTACCTCGGACGCACGGTCCAGCTCGTCGCGACGGCGCAGCCCGTGAGCCACCTCCAGCGCGCCATCCTTCGCATCGGGGACACGCTCATTGCGCTCGCTCTAGGTCTCGCCGTCGTCATCGAGATCGTTTCGCTGGTCCGCGGAGTGAGCCCCATCTCTTCGATCCAGTTCGCCCTCGTGCTGGCCGTCGCCGCGATCCCGGTGGCCATGCCGACGGTGCTCTCCGTGACGATGGCGGTCGGAGCACGAACGCTCGCGGGCCAGAAGGCGATCGTCAGCCGGCTCGAGTCCATGGAAGAGCTCGCGGGCATGGATGTGCTCTGCTCCGACAAGACCGGTACCCTCACGCAGAACGTTCTCCGAATGGGAGCTCCCGTCGCGTTCCAAGGGGCCACGGCTCAGGAGGTTCTCCAGGCCGCGGTCCTCGCCTCTCGAGTGGAGGACCACGACCCGATCGACGATGCGATCCTCGCGGGAGCCGGGGCCGCCTCTCTCGGGGGACAGTTTCGGGTCACTCGTTTCGTGCCGTTCGATCCGGTCCTGAAGCGCACCGAGGCCGCGGTGCAGGGTCCCGATGGCGCGTCCGTGCGGGTCACGAAGGGGGCTCCCCAAGCGATCCTAGCGCTCACCGGCGGCACGCCCGCGGTGCGGGCCGCCCTCGACTCGACGATCTCGCAGATCGCGGAACACGGATACCGGGCTCTCGGGGTCGCGCGGGCCCGGGGCGAGGGGCCGTGGGAATACCTTGGGGTGATTCCGCTCTTCGACCCGCTGCGGCCGGACTCGGCGGAGGTCCTGGCGGCGATCCGGGTCCTCGGGGTGCAGGTGAAGATGGTGACGGGCGATCAAGCCGCGATCGCGCGGGAGACCGGCCACCAACTGGGAATGGAGGGGCCGGTCGCGACTCCCGAGGAGTGGACCGGCGCTGCGGCCGACGCACGGAAGTCGCAGCTCATCGAGGATGCAACCATCTTCGCTCAAGTGTTCCCGGAGCACAAATACGAGCTCGTCGAGCAGCTGCAGCACCACGGCCACATCGTCGGGATGACGGGAGACGGGGTGAACGACGCCCCGGCCCTGAAGAAGGCGGATGCGGGCATCGCGGTGTCGGGAGCGACGGACGCGGCCCGGTCCGCGGCCGCGGTGGTGCTGACCGCCCCGGGGCTCGGCGTCATCCTCACCGCCATCCAGCAGGCCCGCCAGACCTTCGCCCGGATGACGGCGTACGCGATCTACCGGATCGAAGAGACGATCCGGCTTCTGTTATTCATCACCCTCACGATCATCGTCCTGGGATTCTTCCCGGTCACCGCCCTCGAGATCGTCCTCATCGCGCTGCTCAACGACGGGGCGATCCTCGCCATTTCGTACGATCGCACCCCGATCTCCCCGACCCCCGTCTCTTGGAGGATGGGGCGGCTCCTTCGGGTCGCGTCGGCGATCGGAGTCGCCGGAGTCGCGTCGACGTTCATCTTGCTGTTGATCGCGGTCGGTCCGTTGCACATCGCCGGCGGGCCGCTGCAGACCCTCGTGTACCTCAAGCTCTCGGTCGCCGGGCATTTCGTGATCTTCCTCACCCGCACGGAGGGGCCGTTCTGGAAGTCGCGCCCCGCGAATCTGCTGCTCGGAAGCGTGATCGGCACCCAGCTGCTCGCATCCACCCTTGCCCTGATGGGCTGGCTGATCCCTCGGGTACCCCCGCTCTGGGTGGTCGGCATCTGGGGATACGCCGCCCTGGAGATGCTCCTAGTCGACCAGGTCAAAATCTGGACCTACCACTGGTCGGATCGTGCCGGGGCTCCCAAGGGCCGCCGGGAGTCTCCGAGTTCGCTGAACGCTCTCCTCCCATGGCGCTGGTTCTTCCGTCCCCACCACCGGAATCTCTCCGACACGGCCGTACCGAAGTGACGCGTCGGGAGCTCGCGGGAAGCTTCCGAGGACGAGACTCAGCCGAGCGCCGAATCCCGGCTCAAAAATGGTCCGCGAGCCACCCTTGGACCTCCGGGATCCTTCGAGCGAACAGAGAGAGGTGACCTTCCCCCGGTTCGAGGCGGATTTCCGCACGAGGCAGGTGGGCGCCCAGCCACTTGGCGTGAGAGAGCGGAACGAGCCGGTCGTCCATCCCATGCCAGAGCTGGACCGGGACCTTGATGGAGTCGAGGTCGAAGCCCCAGGGCCGGATATCGGAGAGGCTATCGTCGATGAAGCCGTCCGGTCCCGACGAAAGCCCGTCCCGCATCTGAGCCCGGGCGAAGCTCACGAGCTCGGGCGTCAGCGCGGCCCGGTCCGCGTCCGGTGACGAGTCGAGGAGCGAGTCGCGCAGCGCGTCCTCCGAAATTTCTGCCATCTCGCGCGCCTCCTCGCTCAGCTTCCTCCTCCAGGCGTCCGAATCGCGCTCGAGCAGCTGGAATCCGGCGACCGCGGCTTCGTTCACGCCGGCAAACCAGTCGAGGCCCTCGGCTGGGAAGGGCGCGACCGCCGCGAGGCTGGCGACCGCGACGAGGCGGTCGGGCAGAGCCGCCGCGCACGCGAGGGCATACGACCCCCCCTTGGAGAGGCCCCAGAGAGCGAAACGGTCAATCTCGAGGCTGTCGGCGATCGCCCGGACGTCCGTTGCCTCGTCGATCACCCTTCGACCCGGCCTTGGCGTAGAACCCCCATAGCCGGCTCGATCGTAGCTGATCAGACGGATTCCGCGCCGAGACGCGTCCGCCGCATGCTCGCCGTAGAGAATCTTCGAGCCGGGACACGTGTGGAGGACGAACACCGGACGACCGCCCGGGTCCCCGCCCTCGCTGATCCGCAGGGTCCGTCCGTCCGCGAGGACGATATCACTCGACGTCCGAGGCATTTGGTGGGCCGAGGTACCTAGGGCCTTGGCCTCAATAAGGGACCCGATGCGTTGCGCAGGTGCGCCGCTTGGACGCGTGTTGTGAGCTCGACGACGGCGGTGCCCTGGCAACCGTCTGAGTTCGTCTTTTGAACCGTTGTTGCAAGCCTCGTTGCACCCTACGGGCAGTGTCGCGCCACCCCTCGCGAGTGCTCATTTTCAAGTGCCGGAAGTGACTCGCGCGCTCATGGGACTCATTTACTTCGGTGTCCGAGTCACCAATCTCGATCGCTCGCTCCGATTCTACGTCGAGGGTTTGGGTCTCGAGGAGCTGCGACGGGGTCGTCTACCCCACGGGGGTCGGAGAGTCTTGCTCGCCGATCGCAAGACCGGTCAACGACTCGAGCTGAACTGGTATCCGGAGGGTTCCCCTTTTGCGGTTCCCTACGTGGCGGGCGAAGGCCTAGATCACCTCGGCTACTCGACGGGTCACGCCGCGGAGATTGCGCATCGACTCGAGGGTCACGGGGGGAAGATCGTCCTCTCTCCGTCCGACCCGAACGGAGTTCGGCAGAACTTCTACGTGACCGACCCGGACGGAAACTGGGTCGAGCTGATGGGATGGGGCCCTTCAAGTCCGACCACCCATCGCTCGTCGGGAAGGCGCGGTAAGCCCGCCCCTGGTCGTCCGCGTTCGGCTCGGCGAGCTCAGTAATTCCGCTCGACGGTTGCGTCCGCGAGCGGCAGAGCCCGGTCCTCTTTTCCAATCCTACCTTTGGGAAGGTGAGCCCGGATCGACTCCACCTGCAGAGCTACGCTCTGAAGCCCGTCGATGGGGACCCCCCAATCGAAGCGACTGACTTTGCGGAAGACTATGCTCGCCTGCACCGGTCCGCTCGGGGTCAATGACCGCTGGCGGTCTCGCTCGATGCAGACCGACAAGGGCACCTTCAGAGTGAACGTCTCGTGCGGAAACGGAAGCCGATCCTCCAGGTCGCGGATCTGACTCTTCCAATAGAAGCACCCTTCGAAAATGACGGGGATTCCCTTGGCGAGCAGAGGTCTGGCCCTTCGCTCCAGTGCGACGTTCCCCCTCAGGAACATGCGAGCCGAACCGCCGTCCCAATTTCTGTCGGCGAGGCCGTCGAGGTGGACGACTTTCCCTCGGATGGCTATGGCGAGCGCCTCGGCGACCGTGCTCTTCCCCGACCCGAGTGGCCCTCTTAGAATGAGGTAGTAGCCTGACGGTTCGAGAGTCCGCTTGCGGCGCGTCCGACTCTGATCCTCGTGCCTCCTTGCCATTATTCGCGAAAACTCTGGAGATGTCTCCATGTGCTTCGGAGCAATGACTCCTACGGAGGGCGAAGATGGGGGGTGACAGTGCCCCAATAAAGTCCCCACGCGCGCTGCTTGTAGCCGCCGTTGTTGTAGCCATCGCCTCAGGCGTCGTTCTCGGCTGGGTCCTGAACTCATGGGCCACGTCAGGGCAGCGAACGATCAACGGTGTGACTTACAACTCGGATTCTGTAGCACTATCGGTACCCGCTCCTGGGGACAATTCGAGCGCCGCAGCCTCGTACTACTTTGACGGGTACAACTTCACGCTCTGGCTATATGATTGGTATAGTCCTGCGGGCGGCCGCATCGGTGGAGTGGTGACCGCTCCTAACGGAACATTAGTCAGCTTTCAAATGGGGGGGCCTCCCATGCTTGGATTTTCAGGCTGGTACATTTTCGTCGGACCCGGTGAGTCGTTCGCGGTCTCCTGGAATCATGGGTACACCGCAGTCCTTCTTGTCGAGACTAATCTGTAGACCCTAGAGCGGAACTCCGACTGACCGGCGGTTCGACAACCCATTAGTTCAGAACGAACCGTTTAGGAGTCGTCCTCACCCCAACCCCAGATCCAGCCCAGGCCCGCGATGAGCGAGAACGTCACAATGAACGTCACCGCTCCGATGTCAAGGTCCCAGTACGGGACCGTGAAAGCCGAACCAATCACAAAGGCGAGAGCCGCCAGGAAGCACGCCGCCACGAACGACGGGACCATGAGTCGACCTGTGAACACCAAGACTGTCGACCCCCTACCTCCGAGGGTCACGTGGCGCCTTCAGTCTATGGCTCACCGAGCGGAGGCGCGATCGGATGAGCGCTCTGCTCGCGAGTGACCCCTTTCGCGAAGCGGGCAACCGGGTGCGTGAAGGTCTCGTCGCACCTTCCCCAATGCGTGTTTCCTGGCCGCGAACGCGGATCGCAGGCACACGGCGATCATGACGAGCCCGAAAATTCGGTCCTTCACAACCATAATGATGATGTCGAGCTTCTGGACCCCAGATGGCCGGTCCGGGCCGCTGGTTGGGTTCGGACACCGGTCGCTGCCTTGCCGCGATGCTGGTCGCGTCGATCGTGTTGGCGGGCTCTATCCTGACGGCACTCGGGGGGATGGGGGTCCCTGATCGCGCTTTCGCCGGTGACGAAAACGGAGGTGTTGCGCGCTCTTTTCCATCCTCGGACGGCGTCGCGCCCTCCCTCTCACCCGGAACGGTCCACACCCTCTCGGTGGCCGCCTCCAATGAGACCGTCCTGCAGGGCGACGCGGTTGAATTCACTGCCGTGGGCCCCGGGGGCGTCGGTTTCACGAGCTACGACTGGCAGTTCGGGGACGGAGCCAGCTCGGACTCGACCGGAGCCAGCGTGAACCACACGTACGCTGACGCTGGCAGCTATCTCGTCTACGTTCAGGCGACGACCGCTGCCGGCGTCGTCTACGACAACCTGGCTTCGCTGCTCTCTTTTTCCGTCCAGGCATCCTACACGGCCGACCTATCTGGGGATCTCGCCCTTCTCGACGGTGCCATCCAAGAAAACTCAACGTCGAATCAGAGTGCGCGGGCGGATATCGCGCCAGGGGGGGTCGTCCTGGTGGCGAACTGGATCGATGTGGGACCCAGCAGCCCGTCTTGGCAGGAAGAGCCTCCGATGTATTCGGTGAGCGAGGACGCCGTCCCCTACGCGACGCTTTCTCCCCCGGTTTTGACCTTGACGGGGATCAACGCCGAGGCGATCTCGTTCGCCAGCGACACCCCCTTTGGCTCGTACCAGCTTACGTTCAGCGAGACTACCGCCAGCAACTTGGGTTCGGGTGGCAGCGCGACTGCGAACTTCACCTACACGGTTTTCGTCGCGTCGGGAGCGGGGGTGTCCGGGATCTCGATTCCCGCGTCGCCGCACCCCGGCACTCTGGACGTGTATCTCACCGGCGGTTTCAGTCAGCTCGATGCAGATCCGGCGACTGAGTACATACCCCCCGGACTCACGACGGACTACAATGTGTACCAGACCCTAGTCGCCTTCAACGGTTCCCAGGCCGGGCCGGATCCATCGGACTACGTACCCGACCTCGCAACATGTGTGCCTGGTCCGGAGTGCCAGCAGATGTACGGGACCTCACTGATCGCAGCGAACGGCGATTGGACGTTCGTCATCAATCCGAACGCGACGTTCTACAACGTCACCACGGGAGACCACTACCCTGTGACGCCGGACGATGTTGAGTTCTCGTTCGCCCGGGCGTGTCTGCTCACCAACTTTCCCTACTACGTCGCTCACGGAAGCTGGACGCTCTGCCAGGCGCTCCTGCCGAGCGACACCGCCAACCAGGGATGGGACGGCAGCCTCCATTGGCCCCTGAACAACACGCCCGCAAACATTCTCGACGCCCTGTCGGTCAATGATTCCAGCTACTGCACCCCCGAAATGATGAACGGATTGAACGGCGCGGGATGCATCACCCTGCACACGGCAGCCTCTGGCCAATCCTGGCCCGAGCTGCTCGAATTCGTCGCAGCGCCCTGGGGTGGTTCGGTGACCAGTTGTCGTTGGGTGAATGCTCAAGGGTACGGACTCCCCGGATGGGGGTCTGGGGCATCTTGCGCGCCGCCGGCCTCGGCTCCGGGGCCCGAGGCGTGGGACTCGCAAGAAGAAGTCCAGGGTGCTTCCGACGCTGAGGGAGTCGACATCAGCACCGCCTCGCCGCTCACGTACCACGCGGTAGGCAGCGGACCCTACGCGCTCACCTACGTCTCCGCGAACGGAGGAGAGTTCGAGCTGTCCGCTAACCCTTACTGGGGAGGCACGACGTGCACCGGCGGGCTTCGCGAAGGGTGCCTTCCGAGCGCCCCCGGGGCCGGTGGGCCGGCGTACATCTCGAAGGTGACGGTGTTCCTGAACGCCTCAACGGCGAATCAGACGGAGGCAGTGCTCAATGGCACCGCCGACATCGCCGGTCTAGGTACGGCTTTCGCTCCCAACTTCGTCGCGGACGAGTTCCGTGACGGAATGGTGCAGTTCCTCGACCTGCCGACCGTCACGGACACCTTGGCCGGTTTCAACATGGCCGTGAATCTCTCCGTCGCTCAGAACTGGACGAGCACCCCGATCTCGTTCCCTTCGAACCTGATGACCGACCTCAACTTCCGCCAGTTCCTCATCCACAGTTTTCCAACGGAAGCCCTCCAGTCCGCATGCGTCACCGACGGAGTTGAGAGCTGCTTCCAATCGGGCGGGGCGATCCCGACGTACATGGCGCCGTACGACCCGAACAACATCTCTTGGTTCTTCGGGACCCCCGACTCGAATCCTTCCGATGTCGGCGGAGCCGCCTGGTGGTGGAGCCAAACCGAGGCCGACGGACTGGACGGAACGGCGTGCACGACCACGGACCCTTGTACGTTCCCCTTGGTCTACTACCCGCAGGGTCCGAATCATACGACGGTGTTCGAGGCATGGGCGACCGAAATCCGTTCGATCTCGCAGGGAGCGGTGGCCCCAATCGTGGTCAGCACGACTAACTTCACGCGCTGGGCCTCCCAGGCGTTCGGGCCCCAAGGGGGGGCGGGGGCCTACGAGGGTGCCTGGGTACCGGACTACTTCGACCCTACGGACTACATGATCGCCTTCTACCTCAACTCCTCCCTCTACGGAGGTGGGGACTCCGCTGGGGTTCTCGCCGAGAATTCCACCTTCACTGGGGCGTGCGCCGGCTCAACGGTGGACCCGGTGATCACCCTTTCCTGTCAGGGATCGGCGTACCAGGAGCTGCAGACCTTGCTCGGCGAGGCAGCCGGATGCGCACTTCCGGCCTGCGACGGTGCTCAGCGAGCGCTCCTGTACAACATGGCCGAGAACATCGCCAACGGCCTGGGCCTCTTCGCGAACACGGGCCAGCTTTCCACGGTGCTCACCGTCGCGCCTTGGATTGACGAGACGACAGTCGCGCGAAACCCGTTCATGACCTCGAACGCCGCCCTGCCCTTCTACTACATCGCATATCGGGGAGCCGTCCCTCTCGGCTACCCTCTCGTCGTGAGCCCCGTGTCGGACCCTAAGGTGCCCGTCGGAGACTCGGCCGCCGGCTCGCCCCTCGCTCTCTTCGACCACCCCGCGTCCGCGTCGGTCACCACCCTCGAGGCCGGGGAGACGATCGCTTTCTCGATGACTGCGGCGGGCGGCTCTGGAGTCTACCAGTTCGCGTGGCTCGGGCTGCCCCCCGGATGTTCCTCTTCAAACGCTCCCTTCTTGGTGTGCTCGCCAAACGGAAGTGCGAACACCACCGTTAGCGTGGAGGTAACGGATTCGGACGGAGACACGGCCCTCGCCGCCGGACTTGCGCTCCTCGTGGTCCCACACGTGAAGGTTCAGCAGTTCACCGTCTCTCCCGCGGTCGTGACTGCCGGACAGACGGTGACGATCAACGTGACCGAGGCGGGGGGAGTGGGACCGTTCTCGTACGCGTACCTGGGCCTTCCCGACGGGTGTGTCTCGACCAATGCTTCGCTCTGGACGTGCGCCCCCTCGACCTCGGGCACGTACTCGATCGTCGTAGAGATCGTCGACGCAGTCGGGCTCACGGCGCTCGGGAGCGCAAGCCTGTCGGTGTCGTCCACGACTCCCGCGCACCCGGTCGCTGCGACGTGGACCTGGACCGAAATTCTAGTGGGTCTCGTGGGGGCTGCCCTGGCGGGGTTCTTGGTCGGAGCGGCGGTCGTGCACGTGATCAACCGACGCGCCGTCGGCCGGTCCAAGAGCAAACCCCCACCGAACCCGGGTCCGTCGGGCCCATCGACGTAGCAGGATCTCGTGGCCGCCATGATAGGCAGAGTACGAGGGCCGTTTGCAACAACCGGCCGATGTCCGCGTTCGGCGAGGCAACGATAGAGATTCGCTGAGCAGCGACGTCCCTACGAGGACCGCCGGTAGCCGCTGACGCTCCCCTGAGCTCGACAGTGCGCGGGCCGATTGGGGTGCACCCCTCCACCTCACTTCGTCGGTGCGATTCCGCAGATTGCACGGAGCGGGCCGTGCCGAAGCGGGTTACCCGCGAGGGAGAGCTGACATGGCCTTCAACGGGTCCCGCCCTACCGGCAAGGTCGATACGAGCCGAGTCTCACCGAGAGTGGTTGAAACTCCGTTGCACGAAGGTTCGGCCCGGCTGATCGGGGAACCAGTTCCGCCTCGGTACTAGGGAACTTTGACTTCGCGCAACAGCCCTGTCGCCGAATCGAAAATGACACCGCGGACGGGGACGTCCTTGGAGATCCAGGGGTGCGACCTCACCCTCTCGATCTGCTCGCGGGTGTTTTTCTCAGGATCCTTGTACGCGAAGAAGCGCATCGGGGCGGGCGACGCATCGCCGGTCGCAGCGCTGATCTTCGCGTTCAGTTCCTCGTCGGTGAACGTCGTGAATCCGCAGCCGGTGTGGTTGAGAAGCAGTATCTCCTTACTGCCGAGAACGCGGGTGGAGACAATGATCTCCCCCAGAACGTCATCCGTTACGGCAGGTCCCCCGGTTCGGATAACATCGATATCCGCGCGCGGCAGACCTAGGATCGCGGGGAGGTCCGAGAGCCTCGGATCCATGCAGGTTATGACCACGACTTTGGGGGACGGAGGACCCCCTTGCTTCGGATCGTAAGTTTTGGCATAACCGCGGTTTCCCTCGAGCGCCTTATCGATCACACTCATTGCTAACCCTCCTCACCGGTTGTTTCCGGGTCGGCTCACATCGCTGCAGAACAGAGCGCTACAAGACACCTCTTTCCGACGAGAGCCCCATGATTGTACTGCTATCTCGACCCGATCCTCCGATCTCCGCGTGTACAAGCTTCCGACCTACGGTACGCTCCGAGCGCCCCGGAAGATCGCGCCGGTGTTCCCGGTCGAGCTACTCACCTGCTCCGTCGAGGTCGGCGGATCGCATCTCGAAAGCATGGTCCTAAGGTGGAGAACGCACTCAGAGTCCTCCGATGGCCGTGCGCGCTGAAAGCCCTGAGGGCGGGACGACTGAGGTAATCAGTCACGAGATCCGCCCGGGGCGAGAGAAGGATTTCGACGATTGGCTCCGTCGGATTCTAGTAGTCAAGAACGAAACCCCCGGGTATCTCGGCACGACCGTGCTCTCGCCAGGCGGAGGCGGCTCCCGATTGCGCTACGTCGTGACCCGGTTCCGCGACAAGAGTGCGCTGGACACGTGGAGGAAGTCGTCCGACCGCGCGCGACTGTTCGAAGAGGTGCGACAGTACGCCACCCCGTACCTCGACGATGCCACGGGACTCGAGACGTACTTCGGGCCGCCCGGGCAGACCTCCTTCTTCCCGCCACCTCGTTGGAAGATCACCGTGCTCACCCTGGGCGCGTCGTTCTTGATCAGCCTGGCCGCCCACTTCGCGCTCGAATCCTACTTTGTCCCGCTGGGTCTCCCGCTGAGTACGTTCCTCTTCACCGCAATTCTTGTGATTCTCCTCGCGTACCTCGCACTTCCCGGGCTCACGCGGGCCCTCCGAGGTTGGCTCTACCCGGCCCGATCCTAGCCGCGCTCCATGGTGGGTGGCGATCGCCGGCCCAGTCGTATGCTGCCGGCGGACTCGCCGAGCGCTGGTAAGGCGAGCCCGGCGGTCGGAGCAGTCGGTTCCCACGACTTTGCGAACCTCGCCTCGACGAAGGAACCGACGACCGATCTCGAACACGACTTCGCCACGGCTCCCCAGATGGCCCGGACGCTAGGTCGATGGCACGCTCTGCATGTCGGCCGCGGTCGCCACGAGTCGGGAGAGTGGGGTCGTGCTCTGCCTTACAGCCGCCCGGGCACGCGGCTGTGACTGATGTTCTAATCGCACTTGAATCCAGAAGTCATGCTGGGAGCGAACGCGAGCGGAGCGCCTTGACTCGGAAGTCCCGTACATCGAGACTCATGCGGCAGAATGAACTACCGGAGCCCGTTTGCCGGAACATGCCCCCGAGCCCGAAAAGTCGGGTGCCGACTCTCGTCACGGTGGGCTTGATTGTGGGCCTCTTCCTGATCGCTCCCGTACTGGTGCTTTCCGCAGAACCCACCGATAGCCGGCCCGCCTCTAACCTTCCTGCGGGGTTTGGAATTACCACCAGCTCGCCGCTTTCTCCGTTCGGCGGACCGGGTTCGGTCGGCCCTCTCGCCGGTGCTCCGATCGAGCGCCCAACTGCGAGCCCGCTCTCGTGTCGAACTGGACCCTGCGTCGCCGGCACTTTGGTCCAGTGGAACAACACCCTAGTTCCGGGAAATTACCTGGCTGGGAATTGCGCGAGTCCTGAAAGCGTAGTGGATGACCCGGCGACGGGTGAGGTCTTCGTCGCTTGCTTCAGCTCGAGCAGCGTTTGGGTTCTCTCCTCCGGAGGGCACAAGGTTGTGGCGAAGGTGCCGGTCGGGAGCTTGCCCTACTCGGTGGCCTATGACCCGGCCAAGGCAGAAGTTTTCGTGGCCGACGCCGGTTCGAACAGCGTGGATGTGATAGCGGTCAACACGACGTCCGTCGTGGCTACCGTGACCGTCGGCAACCACCCCGAAAGTGTCGCATACGACGAGAAGCGGGGGGAGGTTTTCGTAGCCAACGAAGGGTCCAATACGGTGAGCGTGATCAACGATACCAAGCACACGGTTTCCGCGACCGTGCGCGTGGGATCGGATCCCGATGCCATTGCTATCGACGGAACGAAGGGCCTGGCCTTTGTCGCGAACTCGGGATCGAACAACGTCAGCGTGATCACGATCAGCACGAACGTCGTGAAGACCGCCGTGCCAGTAGGCTTCGGCCCGATTGCCGCGGCATACGATAGTGGACAGTCGGAAGTCTTCATCGCAAATTCCAATTCAAATAACCTAAGCGTGATCTCTGTCAGCACGGACAAGGTCGTAGCGTCCGTTCCCGTCGGTGCAGGCCCGTACGCGGTCGGGTATGACAAAGCAAAGAGTCAGGTCTTTGTCGGTAACGGTCGATCCGAAAACGTGAGCGTGATCTCGGACGCCACGAACTCTGCGGTGGCGTCGGTAAACGTGGGTACCTACCCGGATTCCGTGGCTTACGACGCCAAACAAGGCACGATGTTCGTCGCGAACGCTGGCTCGAACAATCTGAGCGTGATCTCTGACACATCGGACTCTCTAGTCGCAACGTTGAGCGTGGGATCGTCCCCGTACGGCGTCGCCTTCGACAGCGGGACGGGTGATGTTTACGTCTCGAACGACGTCCAGAACAACGTGAGCGTGATCAGCGATACGAAGAACGTCGCCGTGGCGAACATCCTCACAGGCTCAGGTCCGTACGGCGACCCCGAAGCCGACGCGTTCGACATCGCAAAGGGCGAGATCTTCGTCGAGCAGTATTGTTGCAGCGTCGACGTAATTTCGGACAGCTCGAACAGAGTGGTCGCGACGATAAGCGTCGGCACCGGAGCGTACGCGCTTGCCTACGACCGGGTCAAGGGCGAGATCTTTGTCGCCAACATCGTCTCGAACACCGTCAGTGTCATCTCCGACAGTACGAACACGGTGATCGCAACGGTCGATGTGGGGTCGAACCCGTACGGCGTGGCGTACGACTCGGCCAAGGGCGAGATATTCGTTGCGAATTCCGGCTCCAATAACGTCAGCGTAATTTCGGACGGCACGAACACAGTGGTGGCCACGGTCGCCGTTGGAGCATCTCCGTTTGGGTTGGCGTACGACCGAAACAAGGGAGAGGTGTTCGTCTCAAACAAGAACTCGAACAATGTGAGCGTGGTCAAGGACTCTACGAACTCGGTCGTAGCCACCGTCGACGTAGGGGCCGCTCCAGGAGGCGTGGCTTATGATCCGGTCGAGCGCGAGATCTACGTCGCCAACTACAACTCCGAGAGCTTGAGCGTGATCTCCGATAGCTCGAACGCGGTAGTCGCGACCGTGAGCGTGGGATCCAGCCCTGACGGAGTCGTCTATGATTCGACCACAGGGGACCTGTACGTCGCCAACTCGAATCAGGGCACGATTTCGATCGTGTCCCCAGGACCCACGTACAGCCTGCAGTTCACCGAGAAGGGTCTCCCATCGGGAACTCGCTGGATGGTGACGATGGACGGCACTTCGGTAAGTACGACGGCGTTGAAGGTGGTGTTCGCCGTGACGAACGGGACTTACTCCTATTCGATTGCCAAGACCTCAGGATACCACGCCAAGAAGGACGCGGGCACCGTCATGATCAGCGGTGCGAGTACCAAGGTGACTGTAAAGTTCCTACCGTGACTAGAACCGCGGCATGCCAGGGCCGGAGTCCCGCGGAATACCGGGCACGTCGACCACAACTCGCTTTGCGTCTCAGAGTGCAGGAACCTGAGAGGTGCAACCTCATTGCACCTAAATCTGCACTTGATCGGTCGCCCTAATGCTGATTGCAGCCCCGCCCATTAGCGATCCGGAGTAGTACGAGGTCCCGCATTCTGAGCCCGGAGCGGGGGACGGCACAGGCTGGCGAGGCTTGGTGTTTCACCACCCCTGATGGCTCGTTAAGAGCGGATTCATCCGTCGACCTTTGACACCGGAGGAAGCGATGTGACGGAGCTGGAAACAATCCGGCGATTCTATCGACTGAATTCTCGGATGCGCAGAAAGTACCTGAGGACCCTCGTGGCACTCCCCCGGGAAGAACGCCTCAAGGACCGCGGTGCGTCATTCGGCTCGCTGCAAGAGATCTACGTACACGTTCTGGACGGTTTGCGCTGGTGGTTTGAATTTATCCCTGAGAACCGGGCAGAAGAGGCCTCACAATATCCGGCTCGCGAGATGACGCCCGACCAACTGGCCGCAGTGACCGACGCGGTCGATCGTGCTGTGTTTCAATTTCTTGACAAGTTGGTCGAAGACGACCTGGGAGCGGAGATTGTGCTTCACTACGTTGAAGATGGCAAGGCGGTCGACATGCGACTCCCGACTTCAGACCTCGTCTGGCACATGGTCGAGGAAGAGCTTCAGCACCGGGGAGAGTTGAACGCTATCCTGTGGCAGCTCGGCGTCGAGCCTCCCATCGGTCAGATCGAGGACTGGAATGCCGCGAAGTCGTCGACGGACTATCTCAAGTGAATGTGCCCCGAGATGCTGGCTTCGGAAGGCGGATGCTTCTTTTCACTCGCCAACCCGCTCAACCTCGACGTTGGTCACAGTGTCGAATGGAGCCACGACCCGCCGTGTGCGGACCATGCGGCGGGCGCCGGATTCGGTTGGCGAGCTAGCTATCTGGAGAGCGCTGAATCGCCGGTCTCCAGAGGTAGAATGATTCTGTCGATAGAATCCACGAACCGCTTCCACCTCCTGAGGTTTCGTGGATCGTTGGGACTCCCTATCTGGCTCGGCTTAGGCTGTCCACATACACTTTGTGAGTTCTTACCTTGGATCGGACTGAGCGCAGTTTGTGGCGTATCGGCTCCGAAATCAACCCGCGAAACAGGGACTCCACTTCGACGCCATCGAACGGCGTTTCTGCGATTGCAAACAGGTCAGAAATGCCCCGCGGGCGCCATGCCTGAAGCTTGAGTGCCCAAAGGGCTTCTGGGCGCGATTGGCACGTCACTCGTCGTTCTACCCGAGAGCGTCACCGATCTTGCCTCTCTCGCCCGCCTAGCAATCCACTCTTCGGGGATGTCGACTCCAGCGTCTCGGTCGCGCACTGAGTCCGCGAGTAAATCCAGGGTGATCAGAGATGACTCGTACCGCTGAACCTGGCCATCGAAGTTCTCCGGATTCGGGACCGAACGCTTGGTGAGCTTGAGCCCCTCGGACCGCAGCCACGTCCTCAGAGGTGGAACCGCGGTCCTTGGAGTCACGATGTCTATGTCATTCGAGTACCTCGGGGGACCGCACGCAATCACTGCGTAGCCGCCGATGATCACGCCGCCCAGCCTCCATGGCCAGCGGTCGAGTAGCGAAAGTACTGCCTACTCTCGCGCATCAAGGTCGTTCAAGGAGCAGCTCCCTCGCATCCCCGTACGTCCCCGGGTGTCCCTTGATCAGTCCCACTACCTCACTCCTCGGGAGGACTGGTTCGCCGTTTACCAGGCTCACAACGAAGTGGTGTCTGGGGATCAACTCAACTCGAGCCCCCACTCTCTTCCGAGCCGTGGTGGAAACACCGTGATCAGCGAGATACTTCTTCCAGCGCTTCTCTCGGCCAGAGGGAATTGCCAGACTGAAGACTCGCGAATATAGCGATGGGGCGACTTTGTATCTGCCCCCCGTCCAGTGTTCCGCTGCGGTCTCTCCTGCCCAAGCCTTCGGCTCAGGTCCCGAGAGAACGATGCTGCGGACTCTGGCCCACTCCACCCCACGCAGGTCAGGGCGATCGGCTGGACTCAGGCAGCGGTAGGTCCCTCTCCCTACCCGTTCGACCAGTCCCCGGTGTTTCAGCTCGCTTAGGACCTTTGCTGCGCGAGGGTTCCCGGTCCTTCGAGCGAATTCACGAGAGCTGAACGTCTTACCGCCAAAGAGTGAACTGACAACGTCGTTGTAAGTGAGCGGCATATTCCTTAAAAATCGGAATATGTATTTAATGGCTATGTGTAGTTACCTTGATTACGATCGGAACGACGCCTCGACGACATCGGTTCACCAACAATGGACACTGCATGAAGAGTTGGAACTCTAGCTGCTCGAAGGGCGACTACCTTCAGGGGGCGCAAGACTCACTGCACCCATCTCCGCGCCTCTAGGGTGCGATGTGGTTGCGCGTACACTAATGGGTCGACGCGGAAGCGCCGCCTCCGTCGTGATGTATGGAAACGCCCATTAGCCCTTAGCGGCGATGGCGGTCACAGCGGAGAGAAATGCCAACCACCATTCAGGTTGAGGTCGCGACGCGGGATGATCTGAAGTCGATTGGACGCAAGGGCGAGTCTTACGACTCTGTCATCAGGCGTTTGCTGCGAACCAACGAGTACGTTGGCTTCATGGATGAGCAGTACTCGATCTTGAAGAACGAGAAAGACTGGAGGAAGCTCCGGGATCTCCCGTGACTCGGGAGATAGTTCTCTCGGAGCAAGCGCAACGCGAATTCGAGGCGCTGGACCGTCGCACTCGCAGGCGAATCCGCGCCGGACTCGAGCGCTTTGCAAAGATGGGGCGGGGCGACCTGAAGAAACTCAAGGGCATCCACGGGGGCCAGACTTGTATCGACTTCGCGTAGGGGAGCACCGCATGATCTTCCAACTGACTCCAACCGAGATTCGGGTCACGCGAATCGTTCCTCGGAGCGCTGGATACGATTGGCTGTAGTACTATCCCACTCGGCCGAGCCAGCGCTGGATGCAAGCCTCATTGCACACAAAGGTCCGCATGAATTCGGAGTTTCGGGAGGGAACACCTAGCGAACGTTCTCCTCTGCGTTCCCAATCCCTTCAGGTGTAGGCCCAGGTTCCATCTAGCATGGTAGTGGACGAGGTAGAGGTGAGGCCGCCAAAGAGAACGATTTCGCCGTTCGGGGGATCAATGGCCATTCCGAAGCTAGTGACAGAATTCGGTTCCTCGGAAAGGGGCATCTCCGACCAACCAGAGCCGGTGAAAATCCAAGTCGTCTGGGATGGGAATAGGGAACCCGAAGGCTGGCCCCCATAAAGCACGGGATAGCCGAGGTACGGATCGTCCACCAGTGCCCCAAAAGCAACTCCGGGGGGCGAGCCTGAGAGTTGCGAGGTGATGTTCGTCCATACTCCGGCTAGGTAGGTCCATGTGTCCGGAGGGGTCGCGAAATTGTTGTTCTGACCCGAAAAGAGAAGGACGTAACCATCCTCGGAATCGTAGGTCATCTGTAGATTTTCTCGGGCGCTCGGAGATGTCTTCGTTGGGGAACTGTTCCAGACTCCGCCCGTATAGGTCCAAGTGTCCGAATACAGGAGGTCGGAACTGAGGTTGAATCCGCCGAATAGTACCACGTATCCGTCCGCGCCGTCGTACGTCATACCGAAGTCGACCCGCCCGGGAGGTCCGGCGGAGCTCGTGATCTGAGTCCAGACACCCGCCTTGAACGACCAAGTGTCCGAGAGCATCTGGCCCGAGAAGCTCTCTCCTCCGTACAGAACGACGTAGCCATCGTCCTGATCGTAGACCATACCGGCTCCGTACCGGGGGGCGGGCGAGACGGAGGGGTGTAACGGTGTCCAGACTCCGTGAAGGAACTTCCACGTATCTCCAACGGCACCTGGCGTCGCGAATCCCCCGAACAGGAGGACGTAGCCGTCCGCTTCGTCGTAGGTGATGGCCATCGACGTGCGCCCGATCGGCGTGTGCGGGACCACGTGGGTCCAGACCGAACTGTGGAACGTCCAGGTATCGTTCCTGAGGACACCCAGCGAACTGGTCCCACCGAAGAGAACGACGTCCGTGGTCGCCGTTCCGTCGGCCATGGCGAAATCACCGCGCTTCGAAGGAGTGAGCAGAGAGGAGACCTTTGTCCACGCGCCCGCGGAGTAGGTCCACGTGTCGGAGAAATCGCCGGACAGCCCTTCTCCACCGAACAGTACGAGTTTCCCGTCGATCGGGCTGTAGGCCAATCCGGCAGAATCCCGCGCCGACGGCGAGGTGGTCGGAGTGGATTCCTTCCACTTCCCGCCGGCGTACGTCCAGGTATTGTTGAACAGCTGCGCTCCGTTGTCACCCCCGAACAACACCAGATAGCCGTCGGCGACGTCATAGTCCATGCTCGCATAGATCCGCGGCGAAGGCGCGGGTGAGAGTGACTTGCCGGTCCAGTTGCCGGCCGTGAACTCCCAAGTCTTACT
>Ga0335074_10004876_pt1 | contig 18532 bp, 14 predicted proteins | sample Lox_Sample_23_FD_206715 | JGI IMG/M metagenome (GOLD analysis project Ga0335074, IMG submission 206715) | Soil microbial communities from Loxahatchee National Wildlife Refuge, Florida, United States - Lox_Sample_2.3 | ecosystem: Environmental > Terrestrial > Soil > Wetlands | place: USA... | reverse complement strand
TACCAGGCACAGGTCGTCGCGTACGGACCCAGCGGCACCCGGCGGATTCCGATCGGCGGATTCTTCGCCGGTCCCGGCCTGACCACGCTCGCGCCGGACGAGGTGGTCACCGCGATCGAGCTGCCCGTGCCGGAGCCGCACGCGGGGTCGGCGTTCGGCAGGCTCAGCCGCCGCCGGGGCGCCGACCTGGCCACCGTAAGCGTGTGCGCCTACGTGGACGGGGACGGCGTGACCCGGCTCGGCTTCGGGGCGGTCGGCCCGCGTCCCATCCTGATCGCCGATCACAGCGGGCAGCTCGCCGATCCGGCCAGCCAGGCGAACATGCTGGCCAGGCTCGTCATGACGGCCAGTCCCATCTCCGACGTCCGCGCCAGCCGCGAGTACCGGATGAGCATGCTCGCCGAACTCAGCCAGCGCGTGCTCGGCGCGGCGACCGGCGCGGCGATCGCCCGGCGAGCGGAAGGAGGCCGACGATGACGCACACCAGGACCATCCGGCTGACCGTGAACGGCACCACCCGGCAGGTCCGGGCCGAGGCGGGCCACACGCTGCTCGACCTGCTGCGCGATGACCTCGAGCTGACCGGCACGAAGGCATGCTGCCTGGTCGGTGAGTGCGGAGCATGCACGGTGAGCATGAACGGCCGGATCGTCGACTCGTGCCTGGTCCTCGCGGCCGAGGCCGACGGCGCCGAGATCACCACGATCGAGGCGGTAGCGGCCGGCGGCGGCCTGGATCCGCTCCAGCAGGCGTTCCTTGATTCCGGCGCCGTCCAGTGCGGCTACTGCACCCCGGGGCAGGTGATGGCGGCCAGGGACCTGCTGGCCCGGGTGCCGCATCCGTCCGTCGCGCAGATCCAGGACGCGATGGCGGGCAACCTGTGCCGGTGCGGCTGCTACCGGCAGATCACCGAGGCCGTCCAGGCCGCCGCCGCGGCGGTGGACCGATGAACGGCATCGTCGGCGCCCCGGCCCAGCGGGCCGGAGGCCGCGCGCGGGTCACCGGAGCCCAGCGCTACCTCGGCGACATCCACCTGCCGGGCCTGCTGCACGCCAAGCTCGTCACCCTCGATTGCGCTCGCGCCCGGATCCGTTCGGTCGACACCGGTGCCGCCCGCCGGGTGCCCGGGGTGGCCCTGGTCCTGTCCGCGGCCGACCTTCCCCAGCCGGTGCCGCGGTTCGGGCCGCAGTACCGTGACCGGCCGGTGCTGGCCACCGGTGAGACGAAGTACCACGGGGAGCCGGTGGCGGCCGTGGCGGCGGAGACGCAGGACGCCGCGGAGGAGGCCGCGCAGCTCGTCCGGGTTGACTACGAGGAGATGCCGGCGGTGTGCAGCCTGCCCGCGGCCCTCTCGCCGGGCGCCCCGCTGGTCGCCGATCCGGCGCTGCGGCCAGGCGATCCGCTGGCCGGAACGAACGTGCTGCACGAGCACCGCTACGGCTGGGGCGATGTCACGGCAGCCCGAAGCGACCTGGTGGTGGCCGGCCGCTATACGTTCCCGATGGTCACGCACTTCGCGATCGAACGGCACGCGTTCATCGCCGCGCCGGACGGTGACGGCATCCGCATCTGGAGCACGATCCAGCATCCGTACTGGCTGCAGCGGATCATCGCCGAACTGCTGCACCTTCCGCTGGCCAAGGTTCAGGTCCTGGCGCCCGACCTGGGCGGCGGCTTCGGCGGCAAGCAGCACGCGAAGTACGAGCCGCTGGTCGCGCTGATGGCGCTGCGCTCCGGGCGGCCGGTCCGGCTGCTGCTGACCCTGGAAGAGACATTCCAGGCGGTGCGCCGGACCTCCGCCGAGGTCCACGTCAGGACCGGCTTGCGTGCCGACGGCTCCATCACCTTCCGTGAGGTCGAGGCGGACTACCTGCTCGGCGCGTACGCCGACATCGCCGACCGGGTGGTCGGCAAGGGCAGCTACACATCCTGCGGCCCCTACCGTGTCCCCGCCGCCCGGATCCTGGCCCGCAGCGTGCTGTCGCACACCCCGCCGGCCACCGCCTTCCGCGGCTTCGGCTCACCCCAGGTGCTGTGGGCGGGCGAGTCGAACATGAACGAGGCGGCCCGTGCGCTCGGCCTCGACCCGCTGGAGTTGCGGCTGCGGAACCTGCCCCGCCGGGGCGAGGAATTCATACCGGGAGACAAGCCGGCCGACGGGCAGTGGGACCAGACGATCAGGAAGACGGCCGAGCTGATCGGATGGGGGAGCCCGCTGCCGCCGGGGCGCGGCCGCGGGCTCGCCCTGGGCCTCAAGTCGGGCCCGACCACCGGCCTGTCGTACGCCACGGTCCGGCTTCTCGCCGACGGCAGCGTGGTCATGTCCGCCGGCACGTCGGACATGGGCCAGGGTGCCCGCACGGTGTACGCCCAGCTCGTCTCCGACGAGCTGGGGGTGCCGATGGACCGGATCACCCTGATCATGGGCGACACCGCCGCGGTCTGCTACGACCAGCAGACGTCGGCGAGCCGGTCGACGGTGCTGATGGGGAACGCCGTCCTGCAGGCCTGCCGGGAGATCCAGGCCAAGGTCAAGGCCATGGCCGTCCGGCTCTATCAGGTCGGCGAGACCGACGTGGACGTGGCGCACGGCCTTGTCCGGCTGCCCGGCAGGAAGGTGCCGGTCACCGACATCCTGGGACCCGGCCTGGGCCCGCTCGGCGGAGAGGTGATCGGCAACGGAGAAAGCCGCAAGGAGGCCGAGCCCGGCCATCCGCTGAGCGGAAGCGCCGCGTTCTACGAGTTCAACTGCACGGCCGTCGAGGCCGAGGTGGACACCGGGACCGGCGATGTCGCGCTCGCCCGTTACGCGACCGTCTCGGATGTCGGCCGGGCCATCAATCCGCTGCAGGTGCGCGGGCAGGACGAGGGCGCGGCTGTCCAGGGCCTGGGACACACGCTGATGGAGCACTACGTCCTGGCCGAGGACGGCCGGATCCGCAACCTCGGCGCCATCGACTACCGGATCCCGACCAGCATGGATCTCCCGGCCGAGCTGCACAGCGACGTCGTGGAGAACGCCGACGGGCCTGGCCCGTACGGGTCGAAGGGCATGAGCGAGGGCGCGCTGCTGGCCGTCGCGCCGGCCGTGGCCGCGGCCGTCACCGACGCGACCGGAGTGGTCGTCCGCGACCTTCCGCTCTCACCCGAGAACGTCTGGCGGGCCCTGACACAGCGGGCACTGACGCAGCGGGCCTGCGCCGCGGACGCCGATCTGACGAAGGAGATGCGCGATGAAAGCCACAGTGAGAGCTGACGCCGGTCCGGCCGAGGTCGGCCCGATCGGAATGATGCCAAGGGACCGCATCGTCGAGGCGGCTCGCCTGATACGGGAGGGCCGCACCTACTCGCTGGCCGCCACCCGCTTCCCCGGCATGCCGCTGTTTCCCGGCCACCCCCCGTTCCAGGTGCTGAACTTCCGCACGCCGCGGGGTATCCGGGTGGCCGGCGCGCAGCCCTGGGGACCGGTCAACGACGCCGGGCTCGGCTACATGGCCGAGTACGTCATGGCCACGTCCCACTCGGGCGCGCACATGGACGCGCTGGCGCACATGACCGTCGGCGCCGATTCGCACTGGTACGGGGGCGGCCGGGCCGACGCGGACCTGACCGACGCGGGCCCGGTCTACGGCGACGCGTCGAAGCTGCCGCCGTTCTTCACCAGAGGCGTGCTCCTCGACGCGCCCCGCTTCCGCGGCGTGGAGTGCCTGCCCAAGGGCTCGCCGATCGACGCGGCGGAAATGGACGCCATCTGCGCCGCGCAGGGCGTGCAGGTGAAGCCGTGGGACGTCGTGCTGATCAGGACCGGCTACATGAGCCTGTGGCCCGACGCGGCCAGGATGGCAGCGCACAAGACGGCCGGCCCGGACATCTCGGCCGCCCGCTGGCTGCTGCGCCGCGGCGTCGTCGCCACCGGCACCGACACCGAGACCTACGAGGTCCAGCCGGCGCCCGACCTGGGCGAGCCGGCCAACCCGCAGCCGGTGCACACGCTGCTGCTCATCGAGCACGGCGTCCATCTGATGGAAAGCCTCGACCTGGAGGAGCTGGCCAGGGATCGGGTCTACGAGTTCTGCTTCGTCGCCTTGCCGCTGAAGATCCGCGGGGCCACTGCCTCGATGGTCGATCCGCTCGCGGTCATCTAGTGAGAGCCGAGGTCTGACATGTCTGCCGTCGCCACCCGTGAAGCGCCCAGCCCGGCACCGTCCGGCCTGCCAGCTACCATGCAGGCGCTCGTGGTGCTCGAGCCGGACCGGTTCGAGATCCGTGAGGTGCCCGTCCCCGCTCCCGGGCCCGGGCAGGTCCTGGCCAGGGTCCGGGCCGTGTCGATCTGCGGCACCGACGCCCACCTCGTCCGCGGGGACTACCCCGGCTTCTGGCCGCCCGCATTCCCGTTCACTCCCGGCCACGAGTGGGCCGGGGACATCGTGGCCCTCGGGCCCGGTGCCGATCGCTACGGCTGGCAGGTTGGTGACCGGGTGGCCGGCACCTCGCACGACGCGTGCGGCGTATGCCAGAAGTGCGTGGAAGGCCGATACAACCTGTGCGAGAACTACGGCGTGCCCGGCCTGCACAAGCAGTATGGCCATAACGTCCAGGGCGCCGACGCGAGTTACGTCGTGCACGGGGTGAAGGCGATCTTCCGGCTGCCCGCCGCGCTCGGGTACGCCGAGGGCGCGGTCATCGACCCGGCTTCCATCGCCCTGCACGTCGCTAACCGGGGCGGCATCCGGCCGGGCGACACGGTGGCGATCACCGGGGCGGGCGCCATCGGCCTGCTGGCGGCCGACGCGGCGCTGGTGCGCGGGGCGGCTCGCGTGATCGTGCTCGAGCCGAACCCGGTGCGGCTGGCCAAGGCCACCGCCCTGGGCTTCGAGACGATCGCCAGCCAGGTCACCAGCCAGGTCACCAGCCAGGTCGCCGACCAGGCGGCCGAGGTCCGTAGCCGGACCGGCGGGCTCGGCGCCGATGTCGTCCTGGAGTGCGCGGGCGTGCCGTCCGCGGTCCAGCTCGCGCTGGCGATGCTTCGCCGCGGCGGCCGGTGTGCGGCGGTCGGGATCCCGACCGCGGGGGTGGAGATCGCCATGCAGCGCGTGGTCCTTGACGAGCTCGAGCTGGTCGGGAGCCGGGCCAGCGCGGGGGAGATGCGCCACGTCATCCCGCTGGTCGAGCAGGGACGCATCCGGGTGCGAGACGTCATCACCCACCACTTCCCGCTCGCCGAGTACGGCCGGGCCTTGTCGACCTTCGCCGATCCGGCCAGCGGTGCCATCAAGATCATCATCGAGCCGTAGGAAGGGCGCGGACGCCGTGGCGACCGTCGTGCAGATGCCGAAGCTGGGCAACACCGTCGAAGAGTGCCTGCTGACGGCCTGGCTCAAGCACAAGGGCGACGCCGTGCTCGCGGGCGATATCGTGGCGGAAGTCGAGACCGACAAGGCTAGCTTCGAGGTCACGGCACCGGCAGGCGGCGTCGTTCTGGACACGTTCTTCGACGAGGGCGCCCTGGTTCCCGTCTTCACCGCTATCTGCGCCGTAGGCGCACCCGGCGAGGACATCGAAGGCCTCCGGCCGAGCGGGCGGGTCGCGGCAGCGCCGCAGCCCGCCGGCCACCCCGGCCCTGCGGGACCCGCCGGCCACCCCGGCCCGGCGGGACCCGCCGGCCACCCCGCCCCGGCGGGACCCGCCGAGGCGAGCGGCCCTGCGCGGTCGGCCGAGGCAACCGGCCCTGCGCGGCCGGCCGAGCCTGCCGAGGCGCCCGCCCCAGCGCGGCCGGCCGAGGCGGGCACGCTGAGCCCGCGGGCGCGCCGGTTCGCCCGCGAGCACGGCCTGCAGCCGCAGGCGGCGGCCGGCAGCGGGCCGGGAGGCCGGGTCCTGGAGGCCGACCTGCGCGGCCTGTTCTACTCCCAGCCGATGGCGTCGGCAGCGGCCAGGGGGCAACTGGCCCGCGGCTACCTGCCAGGCGGCGCGGGATCGGGGCTCGGCGGCATGATCAGGCTCCGCGACCTCGACGAACCCGCCGCCCGAGTCTCCTCCGTACGGCAGCGGATCGCGGCCCGGGTGCGCGAGTCGCTGAGCACCACGGCCCAGTACACGCTGAACGGGTCGGCGAACGCCGGCGGCCTGCTCGCGGTCAGGCGCAGGATGAAGGCCGACCCGGCCACCGCCGCCATCACCATCGGTGACCTGGTCGCCTTCTGCGCCATCCGGACGCTGCGGCTGGCGCCGGACCTGAACGCCGAGTTCACCGACGGCATTCTGCGCCGGCACGCGGAGATCCACCTGGGATTCGCGTGCGACACCGACCGCGGGCTCCTGGTACCCGTCGTCCGGAGCAGCCAGCGCCTGTCGCTGCCCGGACTCTCGCGGCGGATAAGGGAACTGGCCGCGCAGGCGGCCGATGGCACCATCGCGGCCGACGACCTGACCGGGGGCACGTTCACCGTCAGCAACCTGGGCAGCCTCGGCGTGGAGTCCTTCACGCCGGTGCTCAATCCGCCGCAGGTGGCGATCCTCGGCGTCGACGCGATCGAGCCCAAGCCGGCCCGCAAGCCGGACGGGAACATCGAGTTCATCGACGCCATCGGCCTGTCGCTCACCCTGGATCACCAGGTCATCGACGGGGCGCCAGGCGCCCGGTTCCTTGACCTGCTCAAGCACCAGATCGAGAATGTCGAGGCGCTATGTACGACTACGACCTGATCGTCATCGGCGCGGGTCCTGGCGGCTACCAGGCCGCGGCGCACGCGGGCCAGCTGGGCATGAAGGTGGCGCTGGTCGAGAAGGACCAGCTCGGCGGGACCTGCCTGAACACCGGCTGCATCCCGGCCAAGGCCTTCCTGCGGTCGGCGCGGTTGTGCCGCCAGTGCCGCGAGGCTGCCGCGTACGGGGTGCACGTCGACGGCTTCGGGATCGACCTGCCCGCGGTCGTCGAGCGCAAGAACAGCATCGTCGCGGCGCTGGCCAAGGGAGTCGACGACCTGCTCTCGCGGGCCGGGGTCGAGGTCGTCGGCGGCCGCGCCCGCGTCGTCGCCCGCGACCGCGTGCAAGTAAGCGGCCAGACCCTGCAGGCGGCGAACCTGCTGATCGCGACCGGCGCCCGCGCTGCCGTGCCGCCGATTCCCGGCATCGGCTCCGGGCACGTCATCGACCCGGGCTCCGCATTCGATCTCACCGTCGTCCCGTCCCGGGTCGCCATCCTGGGCGCGGACTATATCGGGCTGGAGTTCGCGGCGTTCTTCGGCGACATCGGGGCCGAGGTCGCCGTCTTCGAGACGCTCCCGCGGGTCGCCAGCGGGTTCGACGCCGACGTCGCGGACCGGCTGCGGCAGCAGATGCACAGGGCCGGGGTCGCCTTCCACCTGTCCTGCCAGGTGGACGGCGTCGACGGCGACGTCGTCCGGTACGCCGACGGCTCGGGCCAAGGCCAGTCTTACCAGGCGGACCTGATCATCAACGCGACCGGGCGGGTGCCCGTGGTAGCCGACCTCGGGCTTGCGGACGCCGGCGTCGACTTCTCCGCGGCGGGCGTGCCGATCGACGCCGCCGGCCGGACCAACGTGCCGGGGATCTGGGCCTGCGGGGATGTCACCGGACGGCACATGCTGGCGCACGTGGCCACCCGCGAGGGCATCGTCGCGGTGAACAACATGGCGGGGCGCGCGGACCGGATGCGCTACGACGCGATCCCGTCGGTCATCTACACCCACCCCGAGGTCGCCTCGGTCGGCCGCACCGAAGCCGAGCTTGAGGCCGCATCGGTCCGGTACGCGAAGACCGTCGTGCCGATGGGCGTGGCCGGCCGCTTCCTCGTCGAGAACGAGCACGGCAGCGGCTTCCTGAAGCTGCTGACCGGCGCCGAGTACGGAGAAATACTCGGCGTGCACGCGATCGCGGACTTCTCCAGCGAGTTCATCGTGGCCGGCTCGGCGCTGATCGAGTCCGAGCTGCCCGTCAGTGCCGCGGCCGAGATCATCTTCCCGCATCCGACCATTTCCGAGGCCCTCGGCGAGGCGATCCGCCGGGCGCGGCAGGGGAGGCAGCCATGACCAAAGCGCTGGTGATCAAGCCGGAGGACATGTTCTCCGCGGGCAGGATCGGTTTTCACGACATCCCCGTCAACGCCTACCACAAGACAATCGCGGCGGAGCTCGGCACGCTCACGCCCGATGACCTGCTGGAGATCTGGCGCGACATGTGCGCGATCCGCGAGTTCGAGACCATACTCAACGAGATCAAGATCAACGGCGCCTACCGCGGCGTTGCCTACCGTCACGCCGGCCCCGCCCATCTGTCGCTCGGCCAGGAAGCCGCGGCCGTCGGCATGGCCTTCACGCTGGCACCGGAGGACCATATCTACGGATCGCACCGCAGCCATGGTGAGATCCTGGCCAAGGGCTTCGCGGCCATCCGCCAGCTCGGCGAGGACGAGCTGCTCGACATCATGCGCTCCTACCGCGACGGCGCCGTGCTGGCCCCGGTCGAGAAGGGATGCGGCGGCCCGGTCCGTGAGCTCGCTCTCCGCTTCTTCGTGTACGGCGCCTACAGCGAGATCTTCGCCCGCGACACCGGATTCAACCGCGGGCTCGGCGGGTCGATGCACGCGTTCTTCAGGCCGTTCGGCATCTACCCGAATAACGCGATCGTCGGCGGCTCGGCCTCGATCGCGCCCGGGGCGGCCCTGTACAAGAGGGTGAACTCCAAGCCCGGCATCGTCGTCGCCAACATCGGCGACGCCTCCCTCGGCTGCGGTCCAGTCTGGGAAGGCATCACCTTCGCCAGCATGGACCAGTACACCAAGCTCTGGGATCAGTCGCTGGGCGGCGGCCTGCCGGTGATCTTCAACGTGATGGACAACTTCTACGGGATGGGCGGCCAGCCCGACGGCGAGACGATGGGCTGCCAGTTCATCGCCCGGATCGGCGCGGGCGTGAACCCAGAGCAGATGCATGCCGAGCGCGTCAACGGCTATGACCCGCTTGCCGTCATCGACGCCTTCCGGCGGAAGAAGCAGCTGCTCCTGGACGGCCGCGGGCCGGTTCTCCTCGACACGGTAACCTACCGCCTCTGCGGCCACTCGCCCTCGGATGCGTCGAGCTACCGGACGAAAGAGGAACTTGAGCTCTGGCAGGCGGCCGACGCCATCCCCGCCTACCGGGACCGGCTGGTCGACAGCGGCGTCATCGCCGCCGAGGCGCTGGCGGAGGCCGAGCACGTGGCCCGCGAGCGCGTGTTCGAGATGTTCCGTCTGGCGGCTGACCTGGAGGCCAGCCCGCGGGTGCCGCTGAGCTCTGAGCTGGTCGGTGAGGTGATGTTCTCCAACCAGCGCGCGGAGCGGCTCGACGATCGCACCCCCGAACTGGTGGGCGACCTGGCGGACAACCCCAGGGTCCGGCAGGTGAGGGGCAAGGTGCGCACCGCGACCCAGGACGGCCAGCCCGTGCCCAAGATGAAGGTGTTCAACATTCGTGACGCCATCTTCGAGGCCCTGCTGCACAGGTTCGCGGCGGACCCCACCATGATCGCGTTCGGCGAGGAGAACAGGGACTGGGGCGGCGCCTTCGCGGTCTACCGCGGCCTCACCGAGGCACTGCCCTACCACCGGCTGTTCAACGCCCCCATATCCGAGGCCGGCATCGTGGGCGCGGCGGTCGGTTACGCGATGGAAGGCGGCCGGGCCGTCGCGGAGCTGATGTACGCCGACTTCATCGGCCGGGCCGGCGACGAGATATTCAACCAGCTGCCCAAGTGGCAGGCCATGTCCGCCGGGCAGCTCAAAATGCCGGTGGTGCTGCGGATATCGGTCGGCGACAAATACGGTGCCCAGCATTCGCAGGATCTCAGCGCGATCGCCGGTGACATTCCCGGCCTCAAGGTGGTGTACCCGGTAACCCCGTATGACGCCAAGGGCATGATGAACGCGGCACTGTCGGGGACCGATCCGGTAATCTTCTTCGAGAGCCAGCGGCTTTACGACACCGGTGAGATGTTTGCACCGCAAGGAGTTCCGGATGGCTATTACGAAATCGACCTGGGCGAGCCATCGGTAAAGCGCCGGGGGAAGGACCTGAGCATCATCACGGTCGGGCCTGCCCTGTACACCGCGATCGACGCCGCCGATGAGCTGAGCGCGCGGTTCGGCCTGTCGGCCGAGATCGTAGATCTCCGGTCGATCAATCCGCTGAATTACGACATGCTGGCGGAGTCGGTGCGCAGGACCGGGAAGGCGCTGCTGGTCTCCGAGGCGGCCGAGCGGGGAAACTACCTGCAGACCGTGGCCTCGAACCTGACCCAGATCTGCTTCGACGACCTGGACGCGCCTCCGGTCGTGGTCGGCTCCAGAAACTGGATAACGCCGCCGGCCGAACTCGAGGCAATGTTCTTCCCGCAGCCTGCCTGGCTGCTTGATGCCATTCATGAACAGATACTGCCGCTGGACGGTTACCAGCCTGCTACCAGCCGCAGCCGCGGCGAGCTGGTGCGGAGGGCACGTCTTGGAATATAGCCCAGTGGCGCCGGGAACGGGACTTCCGGCCCTATGGCGGGACCGGCCGGCGGAGTCCACTCGACTTAGAACTCTGGCCACCGGCCAGAATAGCTGCTCGGAACGGAGGACGAAATGCTCAAGCGGGTAGCGCGGCAGGAGGCTGAAATCTATCACCTGCCTGGCCGTGACTTTTTCCTCTACATTGGCCCGGCTAATAGCGGCGCCAGGAACGTTGCCCTCGGCGTCGCGGTCTTTCCGCCCGGCTCGGCCCCGCCCGGGCACGTGCACCCGGCCGAAGAGGAAGTCATCCACATCCTGTCCGGCACCGGGCGCCTGGTGACCCCGGAGGGAATCGCCAAGCTGGAGCCTGGCGTCACGGTATACATCCCCGCGGGACTGCACCACGCGACGTCGTCCGACGGCCCGGAGCCGCTCCAGCTTGTCTCGGTCTTCTCCCCGCCGGTGGTTCCCGGCTCATACGAGGAGCCAAGGCCGTGAACGGCCAGAACGCCGGCCTCGCCGACGTTGCCGACCTGGAGGCCACGGCCAGGCAGGCGCGGCGCGAGATAGTCAAGGCGATCGCGCACGCGAAGGGCGGGCACCTGGGCGGCCCGCTCTCGGCAGCCGACATCCTGACCGCTCTCTACTTCAAGGTGCTGAACATCCGCCCCGACCAGCCCTGCTGGCCGGACCGTGACCGGTTCATCCTGTCCAAGGGGCACAGCTGCATCGCCCTTTACGCCATGATGGCGCTCCGCGGCTACTTCCCGCTGGCCGAGCTCGGCACCTTCGATGCCATCGATTCGCGGCTACAGGGCCACCCGGATATGACCGCGCTGCCCGGACTCGACTTCTCCAGCGGCTCGCTGGGGCTCGGCTTCGCGGCAGGAATCGGGGTGGCGCTGGGTGCCAGGCTGGGGCACCGTAGCTTCACCACCTTCGTCATGGTGGGCGACGGGGAGTGCAACGAAGGCATCATCTGGGAGGGCGCGCACGTCGCACAGCGCTATGCGCTGGACAATCTGGTCGTCATCGTCGACCAGAACCAGTTGCAGCAGTTCGGCTGGCGCGCGAACGGCACCGGCCAGCGCCTGGCCCCATACGCCGGGAACGACCTGCGCGACCGATGGGCCGCGTTCGGATGGGCCGTCTCGGAGGTCGACGGGCACGACATGGCGGCGATCGTGGCGGCGTTGCGGGAGGCCAGGGCGGTCCGGAACCGGCCGGCCGTGGTCATCGCGCACACGGTAAAGGGAAAGGGAGTCTCCTTCATGGAAGGGAACTTCCGCTGGCACAGCCGGGTGCCGACCGACGAGGAGCTGGCGACCGCACTCGCCGAACTGTCGGATCCCGGCGTACGGTCCGGGGAGGCGTGACATGGCACTTCCAATCGGCAAGGCGCTTCGCGCGGTGTTCGGCGAGACCATGGCGGAACTGGCCGACGAGGACCAGCGCATCGTGCTGCTGGACGGCGACGTGGGCAGCTCCACCGGGGCGGCCACCTTCGAAGCCGCCCATCCCGACCGCTTCCTGCAGATGGGGATCACCGAGCAGGCCATGCTCGGCGTGGCCGCGGGCCTGGCCACCGTCGGATTCGTCCCGGTCGTCTCGGGCTTCGCGTGCTTCGTCGTCGGCCGGGCCTTCGACTCGATCCGCGTGCTGATCGCCCAGCCCGCGCTCGACGTGAAGATCGTCGGCGGTTACTCCGGCCTGCTCACCGGGATGACCGGCAAGACCCACCAGATCTTCGACGATGTCGCGCTCATGCGGACACTGCCGAACGTCTGCGTCCTGGCGCCCGCGGACGAGGTCGAGGCGGCGCAGGCCATCCGCGCGATGGTGACCACCGACGGGCCGTTCTACCTGCAGGTCACCCGCGAGCAGTCGCCGGTCTTGTTCCCGGCCGACTACCGGTTCGAGATCGGGCGGTCGGTCCGGGTCCGGGAGGGCTCCGATCTCACCCTGATCAGCACCGGCGTCCAGACCACGCGGGTGCAGGAGGCAGCGGCCATCCTGGAGCGGCGCGGTGTGCACGCGACCGTGCTGCACGTCCCGACGATAAAGCCGCTCGACGAGGATGGCATCGTCGCGGCCGCGCAGGCCAGCGGCCTCGTGGTGGTGGCCGAGGAGCAATCCGTCCTGGGCGGTCTGGGCGGCGCGGTGGCCGAGGTGCTGTCCAGCCGCTATCCCGTTCCGGTCAGGCGGCTCGGCATCCAGGACGTCTACGGGGAGAGCGGCCCCAACGACGCCTTGCTCGACAAGTACCGGCTATCTGCCCGGGCGATCGCGGCGGACGCCGAGGCGTGGCTCCGCAGCCAGCGGCCGCCACGGCGACCCGCCCGTCTGGAAAGGACGGCTAGGACATGATCCGCACCCATCACTACATCGGCGGCAGTCAGGTCCAGGGCCGTTCGCTCCGGGCCGGCCCGCTGTACGACCCGGCCACCGGCGAGCGCACCGGCGAGGTCGATTTCGCGTCGGCCGCCGACGTAGACGCGGCCGTGGCCAGCGCGGCGGCTGCGTTCGGGCAGTGGCGTGAGGTGACGCTGTCGCGGCGCAGCGAGATCCTCTTCGCGATGCGGGACCTGGTCCGCGACCACACCCGCCAGCTCGCCGGGATCATCACCGCCGAGAACGGCAAGGTGCTGTCCGACGCCGAAGGCGAGGTGCTCCGCGGCCTGGAGAACCTCGAGTTCGCCTGCGGCATACCCAGTCACCTGAAAGGCGAGCGCTCGGAGAAGGTCTCCCATGGCGTAGACGTGGAGTCGGCCCGGTACCCGCTCGGGGTCGTGGCCGGGATCACGCCGTTCAACTTCCCGGTCATGGTGCCGCTGTGGATGTGCGCCAACGCGATCGCGTGCGGGAACTGCTTCGTGCTCAAGCCTTCGGAAAAGACCCCCTCCGCATCCATGCTGCTCGCCGAGTTGTGGCAGCGGGCCGGGCTCCCCGACGGCGCCTTCAACGTCATCCACGGCGACCGGGAAACGGTTGACTGCCTGCTGGCGCACCCGCAGGTGACAGCCGTGTCGTTCGTCGGATCCACCCCGGTAGCGCGATACGTCTACGCCACCGCGGCGGGCCACGGCAAGCGGGTCCAGGCGCTTGGCGGGGCGAAAAACCACATGATCGTCCTGCCCGACGCCGACCTGGACATGGCCGCGGACGCGGCCGTGTCGGCTGGCTACGGCTCATCCGGAGAGCGCTGCATGGCGGTCTCGGTCGTGGTCGCGGTCGGAGATGTGGCCGATCGGCTGGTCGACGCCATAGCGGCCCGGATCGGCAAGGTCAAGGTCGGCGCCGGCACCGAGCCGGACGCGGAGATGGGACCGCTGGTGACCCGCGAGCATCGCGACCGGGTGGCCGCCTACCTCGACGCCGCCGCCGCGGACGGCGCCGTGGTGGTCGCGGACGGGCGTGACCTGGTCCGGCCGGACGGGGGCTTCTTCCTCGGTCCCAGCCTGGTCGACCACGTGCGCACCGGCATGACGATCTACACCGACGAGGTGTTCGGCCCGGTCCTGTGCGTGCTGCGGGTGGCCGACTACGACGAGGCGGTGCGGCTGGTCAACGAGAACCGCTACGGCAACGGGGTGGCCATCTTCACCCGTGACGGCGGGGCGGCCAGGCGGTTCCAGGACCAGGTCGACGTGGGCATGGTCGGGATCAACGTGCCCATCCCGGTTCCGGTGGCGTTCTACTCCTTCGGCGGATGGAAGGACTCACTGTTCGGCGACCTGAACATGTACGGGCCCGACGGAGTGCGCTTCTATACCCGCGGCAAGGTAGTGACGATCCGCTGGCCTGATCCGTCGACCAGCGCCGTGGACCTGGGTTTCCCGAGGACCAGGTGACCAGAGCCCCCTTGCGCACTCTTGTGTAAGGAGGCGCACATGGCTACTAATCTCGCAATCGACCCTGACCTGCTTGAGCGCGCCCTTGAGGTCAGTGGCGAGCGCACCAAGAAGGCCGCGGTCACCCGAGCGCTGCAGGAGTTCATCGCCCGCCGCGAGCAGGCCCGCATCCTCGGCCTCTTCGGCACGGTCGAGATCGACCCGGCGTACGACTACAAGGCCGAGCGCTCGCGCGGGTGAGCCTGCTCGTCGACACGAGCGTCTGGTCGCTCGCGCTGCGCCGGGACGCTCCTCCGGATGTGCCTGAGGTCCGGGCGCTGCGAGATGCGCTCGCCGGCGGTGAGATCGTCGCCACCACCGGGGTGATCCTGCAGGAATTGCTCCAGAGCGTCGTCCCGGAACGAGCCCGGGCACAGATCAGCGAGATGTTCACTGCCCTGGAGTACCTCAGGCCCTCTCGCGAAGATCATGTCGCTGCGGCAGGCGTGCGCAACACGTTGCGCTCCGGTGGTGTGCAAGTCGGCACGATCGATGCCCTCATCGCCCACCTGGCCATCGCCGGTGGTCACATGCTCCTCACCACGGACAACGACTTCCGAGCCGCATCCAGCCACATCGGCCTTCAGCTATGGCGCGCCCCGTAGCCCCGACGCGAGGCCGCCAGTCCCGGGCGGCCTGGCGGAGGTCTGGGCGGTCCCGAATGGCCGAGCTGGATGAACTGGCGGTGTCCGATGATGTCGTTGCACCAGTCGGTGGCGACCGCAGCCTGTTGGCGGACAGGGCATACAGGTGGTAGCCGCAGGTGATGATCTGGGCGAGGGGGCCGGACAACGGGACGTGCAGCGGGTTGTGCCCACTGCCTGCCAGCCACCCATGTCCACCACGGCGCCCAGGTCATGGTGCTTGTAGGGCTTTCGGGTTCCGTGGCCGAGGTGGCGGCGACGTTGCGGGCGACGGCCTTGCCCTGGCGCTCGCCTGTCGACCCGGCGGTGGCGCAGGATGCGCAGGGCCGGGCCGCCGAGCCGCAGGCCCAGCTCGGGCAGGACCGCCGGGGCGCGGTCGACCAGCAGCCACCGCAGCTCGTCCGGCCGGATCCGCGGGTAACGCCGCAGCGCGGCCCGGGTGAAGAGCAGGTCCTGGGCGGCCACTTCGGTGCCGGTGGTGTCGGCGCATGGAAACACGATGCCGCGGACGCCGTGCCCGAACGATCTCGTGGCAGTACGCTTCTTGGCATGTCTCCGGTCTCCCGCGGCCGCACGAGCAAGAAGCAGAAGAAGGCGCAGAAGTCCCGGCAGCGGTCGGCCAGAGCGGCTGTCGGGCGCGAGGACACACGGTTCGCGGAACTCCCGGCCGCCGGCCCCCAGCCCGGGCAGCCGTCGTCGGGGTTCAGCGCGCTGGCGGAGCTGGCGGACCTGCTCGCGGGGCCGCGGGAGGACCCGGCCTGGTTCGGCCCGTCGATCGGGAGGATCCTTCGCCGACAGGACGCGCTGATGGCGGCGACCGGCCCGCGTGAACTCGAGCAGGCCGTCGCTGAACTGACCGGCGCCGAGGTGTACTGGGCGCTGAACGAGCCGAGGACCGGCCTGTGGTTCGAGCGGTGGTTCGAGGGCCTGGTCCGGGCCGCCGCGGATCGCGTCAAGGCGGAGGCGGCGGGCGAGGACGGCGGCTGGCAGGCACCGTGGCGGCTGCTGCACGGCCTGGCGGCCATCGGCTCGCCCGCCTTGCGGTCGGCCGCCATGCGGGCGGTGCGGGATGCCGGCCGCGCGCTCACGCCGCGGCGGTCCGCCGCGGCGCCGGACTGGCTCGGGCTGTGCCCGGACGGATCGGTCACCGGCGGCATCTGGGCGATGCGCGACGATTACCGCACCAGGTTCGCCGTCCTGGCCGAGTGCGGCTACCCCGGCGGCGTTGACCCGCACGTGTTCCTGCTGGACGTCGATGCCTGCGTGGCCGTCACCCCGGTGGACGCGGCCGTCTTCGACTCGCTGGAGCAGGCGGCCGCGGCCTGGCGGGACGGCAAGGGCGACACGGCAAGCACCGCCGTCCCTGAACCGGTGGCGGACTACTCCCAGCTCGGCTTCGTGGTGCACTGCGACGTGTCGCCGAACGGGCCCTTCCGCGGAGACGAGCCGCGCGGTCACGCCGACAACCTGTTCCGCGCCAACCGCCGCATCCACGACATCGCGGGCGCGATGGCCACGCGGGGGCACCGGTGGCCGGACGAGGGCGGCTCGCGCCCCGATCATGTCGCCATCGCCGAGGGCATGGCGAAGGCGTTCGGCGACTGGTACGCGCGGCGTCACGGTCGTGAGCCCAGCGGCGAGCCGGTCCGGTGGCTGGCCGGAGACTGGATCCTGGGAACGCTGCCGGGATACGAGAACGCGGTCTCGCCGCATCGCGTCCGGGCGCTGCTTGCCTACATGGACGACGACTGGCTGCCGGAGGAGCCCGGCACCGCCGAGGCCTACGGATTGCTGCCGGAATGGGTCCGCTGGAACGGTGAGCAAGCCGGCGTGCCCGGGCCGCTCATCGAGCGCTCGGTCGCCGCCGCGCAGGGCGGCGAGCCGGACACCGGCGACTGCCCCTCGTTCCGCTTCCGGCCGCGCCCAAACGGCGCGCCGTAGCCGCCCGGGCACCGGATCCGACACTTCGGCAGTCGATCGCCGGGTCGAGGTAGCTGCCGAAGACCTCGGCCCGCGCCACCGCAAGCAGTCGGTCGGCATGCCTGGGCCGTATCACCACGGCCCGTTCTGGATAAGGTCACTAGGCCATCGCTCGCGGCGGGGGGATGACCAGTTGCCCTGAGGGCTGGTATAGGCGGGCGTGGCGGGCGATGCGGAGCCGACGAGCAAGGCCCGGCCGCCGGACCGCACCCGACGGCAAGGGCCGCCACGACGGCGGACACGAGAACGCGAGCGTGAGCCGCCTTCCGGAGCGCCGGGATTCCGGGTGCCTGGCCCCAGACCTCTATCAGGAGACGCACGCCGTCGGTATGTGCCGGTCGTTCGAGACCCCGAGGTTCCCGGTGAACGGAACCGCATCGAGGCCAGCAAGCAGCCGCGCCGACCGCCCCGTCGACCTGCACGTCCCGGCGCGACTGGCTCCGAGGACGCGGTGTCAGGCGAAATGCGGCATCACCTCGGTGGCCAGGAGTTCCGCTGACCGCAGCGCCTCCTGTGCGGTCATGTCGCCGAAGCATGTTTCCAGCGCCACGTAGTTGATCCCGGCGATGTCGCGGTGGCGGGCGACCCACTCGCGGGCGCCCGCCGGATCGCCGGCGTAGAAGTGGCCGGTCGCGTGGATGCCCCCGAACGTCTCGGCCGGGAAGACCGGCGGCATCGGGATGCCGTATTTCTTCCAGAGGTAACAGAGGCTGTCCTTGAACCGCGCGAAGGCCCGGCTGGCGATCTGCATGGCTTGCTCGCCGTCCGGCGCGAGCACCATGTTCCGGGAGATTCCCAGCGGCGGCAGGTCGTCCATGCGGCGCCCGAGCGCCGCCCACTCGGCCTTGTAAGCGTCGGTCAGCGGCCGGACGGCCTCCGAAGGGACCAGCGCCATCATCGGCATGCCGAGCCGCGCGCACCATCGCGCCTTCGCCGGCGTCCGGGTGCCGTACCACAGCGGCGGGTGCGGCCGCTGCACCGGGCGTGAGGTGACGGGCGCGTCGAGCAGCTTGTAGTACTTCCCGTCGAAGGTCACGCTGTCCGACGTGAGCCCCTGCCGCAGGATCGCGAAGGCCTCGTCGAACCGGCCCTGCGCCTCCTCCTCACCCGACACGCCGTGGAACGCCAGCTCGGCGGGCGAGACGCCGCGGCCCACGCCCAGGTCGAGCCGCCCGCCGGACAGCTGATCCAGCGTCACCGCCTCCTCGATGACGCGCATCGGGTGGTACAGCGACAAGATCGTGACGAGCGTCCCGAGCCGCAGCCGCGAGGTCCGCTGCGCGGCCGCCGCCAGCATCAGGTGCGGCGATGGCGTGACGGACAGCGGCGTCCCGTGGTGCTCGGTCAGGTGGTAGGCATAGAAGCCAAGCCGGTCGTAGGCCTCGATCAGCTCAAGCCGCTCGGCGACCTGCCGGACGTGCGGCCGTCCCGTGTCGTCGTTATGGTCGATGATCCCGAAGCGCATGCGCAGAACGTAACCCCGCGACCCTTCCCGCGCCAGGCTTCCCGGGATTCGTCTCCGCCTCGCTGCC
>Ga0335074_10004875_pt1 | contig 18533 bp, 15 predicted proteins | sample Lox_Sample_23_FD_206715 | JGI IMG/M metagenome (GOLD analysis project Ga0335074, IMG submission 206715) | Soil microbial communities from Loxahatchee National Wildlife Refuge, Florida, United States - Lox_Sample_2.3 | ecosystem: Environmental > Terrestrial > Soil > Wetlands | place: USA... | reverse complement strand
GAGATGTGCCGCCGCGCCGCGGCCGACGGCATCACGCAAATGGTCGCCACGCCTCACGCCAACGAACGCTATCACTACGACCGCGAAGTGCTGAAAGGAATCGCCGCTCGCCTGCAGGATCAAGTTGGCGATTCGCTCAAGATCGGCCTTGGCTGCGACTTCCACCTCTCGTACGAGAATATACAGGATGCGATCGCGCATCCGACCCGCTACGTCATCAACGAGACGCGCTACCTGCTGGTGGAGTTCAGCAATTACAGCGTGCCCCAGGAGAGTTCAGGCTCGTTTCAGAAGCTCGGCGATTGCGGAATGACCCCAGTCATCACGCACCCGGAGCGCAATCCGATTTTGCGGGAAAATCTGCAGCGCGTGGTGGAATGGGCCGAGCAGGGGTGCATCGTTCAGGTAACAGGCTCTTCGCTGACGGGTTTTTGGGGTGACCGTAGCCGCCGCGCTGCGCTATGGCTACTTGAGCGTCAGGCGGTGCACGTGCTCGCAACCGACGCGCACGACCTGGAGAAGCGCGTACCAATTCTGTCGACATCTCGGGAAGCGGCGGCGGAAATCTGCGGCGAAGAAATTGCCGAAGCCCTGGTAGAAACGAATCCTGGCGCGATCATCAACAACGAACCCCTGCCGTATTTTCCAGCGCCGCAGTTGATGAGCTACCGGAAAGGCAGCCGGTAGCAGTCAGTGGCTGGAGTCAGCGATTGGGCCTAGTGATTCGTAATCGCGATTCCCATCCGCAACGCCCGATGCAATTCACTTCATTCATCTATCAGATCGGAACAAGGTTTCGACGGTCTTTGGCTGAATACTAACGGCTGAAAGCTGACAGCTGAAGGCCGAGAGCTGATGCCTATCTCTGCGGACCGGTGGAATCGCTTGAGGCGGGAGTTGGAGCTGGCGCGGCAGGCGTCACAGGTTGAGCGGCTGGTGTAGGACTTGTGGAAGTCGGCGCCAGTGACTGTGCCTTCGGCGGGTCGGGCACCGTCGTCATCGCGCTGTCTGGATTGAGGAGATGATCTTTGCTCGGCCCCAATCCCAGCTTGATCAGTGCGCGCGAATCCGGAACTGTCTTGCTCTGCCAGCCATTATCGGCTTGATACTTGCGCATGGCGTCTTCACTGGCCTGATTCCACGTGCCAGTCGCTTCTCCGCTGAGATAATGCTCGCGGATTAGCGCTTCCTGAATCGCCTCTGCCCGCTCCGAGTCGATCTTCTGCTGGCCCCGAACCCGCGACGTTTTCTTTCTGTGCGACGAATATTTCGCAGAGCGCTTCGAAGAGGAATGTGCAGACGAATAGGGTTTTGCCCCGGTTGTGTGATGGACTGCGGTCTTAGGGGCTGCGGTCTTTTTGGGGGCAGTACTATCCGCGCCAGAACTCTGGCGAGCGCTGGCAAGGGGAATCAGGGCACACGCCAGGATCAAGCCGCAAATCCGGCCTGATCCCCTGCCTGAATTTCCGCCTCGAAGAATCACTGCGAATCTGCTCCGCCGGGCGTTCTGAAAAGAAAATGCCCAACGACGACCGGCACTGTCATCATCCTCGATAATCGAGACGAGTGCCAGTCCCCGCTGGGCAGAACTGCGTTACGGAAGTGTACCGGCCAGGAAGATGGTTCCATCCTGCCGCGTCGATCCGCGCTGGCGAACCAGGAACACCACATCCTGTCCGCTCTTCAGATTCGACTCGATCCGGCTGAAATCTTCCTCGCTATTCACGGGCTGCTTGTTGATCTGCAGGATGATGTCACCGCGCGCCAGGTTGATGTCTTCCGCGAATGAGCCCGGCTTCACGTCCTGCACGATGACTCCCTTGCCCGATTCCATGTCGAGCCGGTCTGCCATCTCCGGCGTAATCTTTCTTACGGTGATGCCGAATTTGCTCTGCTTCGGAGCATTCTCGTCATCGTTCCCTTGATCGTCTCCGAGGCGTGCGGCAAAGAGCTTGGCGCGATCCGCCGTAACGACAGTCGCTTCCTGTGTCTTGCCATTGCGGATGAAGCCGAGTTGAATCTTGGTTCCAGGCTTCCGTGAAGCGATGTAATCGACGAGATCGGACCCCTTGATTACCTTCTTTCCGTCCACCGATGTGATGGTGTCGCCAACCTTCAGGCCAGCTTCGTCTGCCGGACTGCCCGCCACCACGCTCGAAATCGTGACTCCGGTGCCGGTGCCATAAACGCGCGCAATCGCCGGATTCTCCACCTGGTCGAACATGATTCCGATCGAGCCGCGCGATACTTTGTGCTCGGGCCCGGTCAGCTGGTTATAGACCTCGATCACCGTCTTCGAAGGCAATGCGAAGCCGATTCCCGCATAGGCGTTCGTCTCGCTCAGAATGGCCGTGTTGATCCCGATGACCTCGCCATTCATGTTGACGAGCGGGCCGCCCGAGTTTCCTGGATTGATGGCCGCATCGGTCTGGATGAACGACTGGAACTGCCGCTGCGGAACGATATCGCGTCCCTTGGCGGAAACAATTCCTGCCGTCACGGTGCCGGCTTGCCCAAAGGGGCTGCCAATCGCCAGAACCCAGTCGCCGACCTGCATGGAGTCGGAGTTGCCCATCTTCGCCACCGGAAGCGGATGGTCCATGTCCACCTTGATGACCGCGAGATCCGTCTCCTGATCCGACCCGATCACCTTTGCGTCGTGCTGCACGCCGGGAGCATCGTCGACGAAGCGAACGCGAATCCGGTCCGCCTTTTCGATCACGTGACGGTTGGTCAGGATGTAGCCCTTCGCATCGACAACTACACCCGATCCCAGCGAGCGCTCGCGAATCGAGCCGCCGCCGTCAGGACCGCCTGGAGCACCGCCCTGACCCTGTCCGCCGGGCGCGCCGAAAAAGTGATTGAAGAAATCTTCCATCCCGCCGCTATCGTCGTCATCGTCGCCATTGCCGCCCCGTCGCCGATGGATGGTCTTGATGGTCGATTCCGTATTGATGTTTACGACGCTTGGCTCCAATTGCTTCGCAATCTGCGAAAACGTGTTGGACATCTGCTGCGGAGAAGGCATGGTGAGCGGAGCCACTTCGCGGCTCTGGCCCTCTTTCCCCTTGACCCCGTACGAGATCACCGTCCCAATCAGAATCCCCAGCGAGAGTGTTGCCAAGATACTGAGCGTGTAGACCCATCCGCGGGCCTTCATGCGCATCCACATTGCGCCCGAATCCATAAGTCGACTTTCCTCCAGAACTCCAAACTCCAATATTATACCTATTGATCCAAACGAGACCTGCGACCTGTATGGACCCAAAAACTAGCCTGGAAAGCCATTCGGTTAGGTCATTAGACGCACGAACCGGCAAAAGCGTTTGATGGGGATGAAATTTGTAATCGGCTCAAAACGCGGGAGATGACCGTCCCAGATCGTCGCCTTTGGCTAGTATTGGTCGACGCCACCATTTACGAAATTTTACTTCGCCTCGTAAATAGTCTTGCCGCCAACCACAGTCCGAAGGACCTTCGTCGCCAGGACCTTTTCCGGCGAAACAGCGGTGACATCACGGTCCAGCACGACAAAATCGGCAAGCATTCCCGGAACGAGTTTTCCTTTTTCCCTTTCCTCGAATTCAGCGAATGCCGAGCCCGTCGTGTAGGCGGCAATCGCCTGATCCATCGTCAGCCGCTGCTCTGGAAAGTATTCCTGTTTCCCATTTTCGCTTTTGCGTGTCACCGCCGCATATAACCCGCGAAACGGTGTAACCGGTTCCACCGGATAATCGGTGCCAAACGCGAGCGCCACCCCTTTGTTCAGGAACGAGAGCCATGCATAAGAAGTCGCCGCCCGCTTGGGTCCGAGGCGATCCTGTGCCCACCGCATGTCCGTCAGCACATGACTCGGCTGCATCGACGCGATCACTTTCAGCTGCTTGAACTCGGCAATCTGCGCAAAATTCGTAACCTGCGCATGTTCGACCCGGAGTCGGTAATCGTCGCCTCCATTGGCAGCTTTCACGTGCGACTCGCGCGCCACTTTCTCCGCGCCCGAGAACGCATCGAGCGCCATCTGCACCCCTTTATCCCCGATGGCGTGGAATCCGATCTGGAATCCCGCCAGCACCCGCTCTTTGGTCATGTCGTTCAGCTTGGTAGCGTCGTAGCGCGGCAAACCGGAGTTCTGCGGATCGTCGGAGTAAGGAGCCAGCATCGCCGCCGTATGCGATCCGAGCGAACCGTCCATGAAGCCCTTCAGCATTCCGGTGTGCAGCATCAGGTCCGACTGCGGATGCGACTGCCGCTTCTGATTCAACTCGTCGACAGTCTCATCAAAGGGCAGCCATTCGCTGATCCGCGCCGTGAGCTTGCCCTCTTTTTCCAACTCTTCATAGATCTGAAAGTTCTCCCAATTCGGCGAATAGTCCTGCGCCGAGGTCACTCCATGTTGCGCCAGATCCGCGAGCGCGAGTTCGATCCCCTGCCGCATCTGGTCGTGGTTAGGCTTGGGAATTACATCTTCCACCGCCTGCTGCGCCGTCTCGCGCAGAATGCCGGTGGGCTCGCCGTTTTCATTGCGGTCGATGTGGCCACCCTGCGGATCGCGGCTCGCCAGGTTGATGCTTCCCAGTTGCAACGCGCGAGTGTTGGCTACGGCGATGTGGCCGTCGATGCGCTCCAGAAACACCGGATGGCCGCCCGAAACCTCGTCCAGATCCCAGCGCGTCGGCGTCACCTTTACCGGCCAAAGCGTTTCATCCCATCCAGCGCCGAGGATCCATTCGCCCGCTTTTGCCTCTTCCACTTTTTTCGCGACACGATCGCGCAGCTCATCCAGCGATTTCACGCCGGTTAAATCAACGCTCAGCTTCGTGGCTCCTGCGTCGGCGAGATGCAAATGCGCGTCGTTGAATCCCGCCATCACGAAATGCCCGCCCAGATCGACCACCTGCGTCTGTGGGCCTTTCAGCTTCTTCAGGTCAACAGTCTTCCCAACGGCCAAAATGCGATCGCCCTTGATGGCCAACGCCTCCTCGCGGTCGATCGAACTGAACTGAGAATTGGCGGGAACTCCCGTATAGATATTGGCGTGGACAAAAATGACATCCGCCTTAGGCTTACTGTCTTGCGCTGCGACGGCATTCTGACCTGATACGGCAGCCGACATAAGAATGCATCCGAGCAACGATCCACCCAAGCCCAATTTAAGCGTTAGACTCATTCTCCCACCCCCGCGAGCGCCAGCATGGTCAATAAAATTCGCTTCAACGCCAGCTCGCGCCCGTTTGAATCGAACCATTCCTGCAGCGTATGCGCCCCGCCGCCGGAACCTCCGCCACCGATGGCCAGAGCTTCAAGGCCAAGCGATAGAGGAATGTTCGCGTCCGTCGACGCCCGCTGCACTTGCGCCGCGTTATTCAACTGCGAATCTACCGCGCGCACCACCTGCAACATTCGCGCCCCCGGCTGTAACTCGCCTGCGGGACGATTGCCGATCACCACCACCTCACAACTCACACCCGCCGGACGCTTCTGCGCCGCAGAACGCATCTCGGCCGTCAACGTCTCCTCTTCCACCGCGCGGTTCAGCGCCAGCCGCAGCGATTGCTCCAGCCGCTCCATCTCGGTCATCGACGTGGAGCGAATATCGACCTTCATGCTCGCCGACTCTGGAATGGAATTCACCGACGTCCCGCCCCGAATCACGCCGATATTGAAGGTCGTTTTCGGAGTCGTCGGAACGGTAGTCGCCGTGAAAGTCTCGATCGCCTTCGCCAGAATCACAATCGGATTCGGCGCGCCAAAATCGCTCCAGGAATGCCCTCCCGGCCCTCGCACGATGACTTCGAAGCGTCGGCTGCCCAAGGCTTCTGCCACGATCGTGTCTGCACCCGCGCCGTCGAGCACCAGGCTGTAGGCAATGGAATCCTTCCATCGCGGGGTTGAGAAGATGTGCCGCATGCCGCGCAAATCACCTTCGCCCTCTTCGCCCACGTTTCCAATGAATACAAACGGCAACGCATGGCGAATGCGCACAGAGCGCAGCAAACTTGCAATCGCGAGCATCGCCGCAACACCCGCCCCATTATCGGAAACGCCGGGGCCGTAAATACGGCTCCCCTGCTGCCGAATATTCAACGGCGTATTCGCCGGAAATACCGTGTCGATGTGTGCACTCAATGCGATAAAGCGGCGACCGAAGCCGGGATGCGTTCCAAACACGTTTCCGACATCGTCGATGCGGACCTCGTCCAATCCGACCTCGCGGAAGCGCTCCGAGAGCCAGGCTGCGCGCGCCGACTCACCGAACGGCGGCGCTGGAATCCGCGCCATCTCCATTTGCCAGTGCAGCAGTTGCGGCTCCTGCATCCGGAACCAGTTGAACGCCGACCGCACCTCGGGCGAGGCGGCCAGGCGAGCGACTTCCTGCTGCACCGAAATCTCGAGTGCCGGAAGCTCGGGACGAAGAGGGCTAGGGCTCATGAGGCGTATGGGTCAGTTTACAACGCGTTTTGAAGATTGGAACTTGATCAAATGGGGGACCGTGTTACGGAAGATACAACCTAAGTTGTGGAAAATACTAATACTTCCGGCACTTGGCCTCAATCTCGGCAACCAGCCTTTGCGTGGCCGGAACCGCAATCCCATGCCGGGTGGCGCCGCGCAGGATTGGCCCTGCAATGGCGTCCAATTCCGGCGGATTCTCCTGTTCCATGTCTTTCTGCATCGAGCTGCGCATCCCCGGAGGAAACTTCCCGGATCCTGCGATGATTGCATTCGGGTCCACTTTTGCCCCTTCGGCGATTGCAACAGCGCATGCCTCGCGCACACATCCGATGGCGAGTTCCCGCCGCTCCGGGTCAGTTAAAACACCGCCGATCGGCTGACCTGCGGCCGTCGTCGACAGCGCAAATGGAGCGAGAAAGACCAGCTTGCTCCACATCAGCGTAGGTTCGTCATCGACGAAGCGGCACTCGAAGCCGAGTTTCCCAAGGCCGTCGATTGTCTCCCCGAGCAGACTTCGTCCAGCAGACAACACACTCAGCCGCGCAAACGGAGAACGGTGCACGACGCGAGCAGGAGCCACGCGCTCAGTCTCGACCGCGATCGTGGCGGGGATGACTTTCCCTGCTCCGTATTTCGCCCGCAGGCTCGCCACGTGATCGATTCCGTTGAGCAGGGGTACGATCGCGCCGACCGCTTCTGGCCGCGTAACAGCACGCAACGCAGCGTCAAGCTGCGTTGCCTTCACAGTGATCCACAGAACATCGCATTGCGGAACTTCGGCGGCCTTCGAAATCGGCACTTGGAAATTCCCAAACGGACTCTCTAACCTAAGTGCTTCCGGATATTGCGCGAACGATTCAGCTCGAACAACCAGCGTAACCGAATCGCCACTCTTCGCAAGGCACGCACCCATCAGGCCGCCGACGCCGCCTGCCCCGAGAATTGCGTGTCGCAAGTATGGAGGCATAACGTCTTACTGCTTTGCCGCGGCGGGCACGCATTCGAGGATTTCCGCTTCGCTCAACGTGTGATCGCTTTTCTTCGCTCGCTGAAAGATGCGGTCCACAACCTCGTCCGAAGCGGGAATCCCGTGCCGCTCCAGCCAGAACAGCACATTCGATTTCCCGCTCATGGGACCGACATCAATGATCTGGTCGAGACCAAATACATGCGACGGGACGCCGGAGTAAACAGTATTCGCCAGAACGATGTCATTCTTGTGATACGCCTTGATGATCGCAGCTGCATGAACTCCAGTGGCAGTGCGAAACGCATCATCGCCGACCACCGGATAATTCGCAGGAATCGGCACGCCTGTCGCACGCGACACTGCCTGGCAGTACTGCTTCAGCTTGGTGAGATCCTGCTGCGCCCAGGGCGCAATGTCCATTAACTTGAGATTGACCAGCATCTGGTCGATTTGCGTATTGCCGACGCGCTCGCCCAGTCCGATCGCGCATCCATGCACGCAGTTTGCTCCGGCGATGATGGCTGCCATCGAGTTGGCGATCGAAAGCCCGCGATCGCTGTGTCCGTGCCAGTCCACGCGAATCTTCTCTCCCGAAGGCTTCACCACCTGCTCGATCACAAACCGCACGAGTGAAAGAGCGCCCATGGGAGTCGCATGTCCGGCCGTATCACAAATGCAGATGGCACGCGCTCCGCTTTCAATCGCCGTCGTATAAAGCCGCTTCACCGTTTCCGGATCGCAGCGACTGGTGTCCTCGGTGACGTACATGACGTCGAGACCAAGAGAGACGGCATATTTGACGGCCTTCTCGGTGGTCGTAAACAGGAAGTCGTCAGTCCAGCCTTCGGTGAAGCGCCGGATGGGGCTCGATCCGATGAAGGTCGCCGCCTCGATGCGAACACCGGTTTTCTGCACGATTTCTGCGATCGGGCGAATATCGTTTTCGTGCGTTCTCGCCGCGCAGTTGGGCTGAATCTTCATCCGGTGCGAATCGATTTCACGCGCGAGCGCGGTCACGGCCTCGACGGCTCTCGTGCCGGCCCCAGGCAATCCGAGATCCAGCGCGTTGATCCCCAGCGATTCCATCAAATGTAGGATTTCGATCTTCTCTGGGATGGATGGATCGCGCACCGACGGAGATTGCAATCCATCGCGGAGGCTTTCGTCGTTCAACAGAACCGGCCCCGGCGGCTTCAGTCCCGGCGGAAAATTCTGGTTCCAGTCATAGATGAGATCGGAGGTGTTCATGAAAAGCTTCTAGCTGCTAGCTCCTAGCTAAACAATGCCGACAAGCGTCAACGCACGAGCAGCGTCTCGTTCGAATGTATTCGAATCCCCAGATCCACAATCCCACAAATCTTAGGTAGCCTTAGCTAGAAGTCAGGAGCTAGCAGCTATTTTTCCTTCGGCGGCAGCGTCAGCCCAAAGACTGAAATCATTCCCTGCCCCGCGACGTTTACCTTGCTCTCCCCAGGAGTGGGAAGGTAAAGCGCCTTGCAGTTCTCGCAGCGATAGACTTCCGCCTTCGGCCCCCAGGCCTTCTCCACGTCGCCACATTCGCGTTCCTTCACGTCGGTCATGTAAAACCAGAGCTTTAAATGCCCGCCACAGAACTTTCCTTTTTCATCTTTCTCGTTGCAGGCGCGCTGGCCCGCCTTCTTGATCCTGACTTTGTGGTTGGGAAGCTGCTGGACGTTTTCGGAAGCAGACGCGGTGACTTCGGTGGTCGCCAAAGGACGTACCCTCATTCAAGCGGCCCGAGGGCCGCCGGATTCGGCCTTACGCCGTCATTGTAACCGAAAATGCAGACCCGAAACCGGCGTCGGGCTTTTCACTCTGGTACTCTGAAAGTTCAATCCTCGACTCAGCAAATATTTCATGATCACGATCGTCTCAGGTCTCCCCCGCTCCGGAACCTCCCTCATGATGCAGATGCTGGTCGCCGGAGGCATGACGCCTCTCTCCGACGGCGAACGTCAGGCTGACACAGACAATCCTCGCGGTTATCTCGAATGGGAGCGGATCAAGCAATTGCCCGGCGATCCCGGCTGCATCGCGGAAGCCGAAGGCAAGGTCGTCAAGGTGATCTCGCGCCTGCTTCTTTCACTCCCTGCGGGACATGAATACCGCGTCATCTTCATGCAGCGTCCGTTGCAGGAAGTGTTAGCGTCACAGGATCAGATGATGCGCCGCCGTGGCACATTCAAAGAAGGGGCAAATCCGGCGGTCATGGCCGCGGCTTTCGAAAAGCATCTGCGCGAAGTCTATGCCTGGCTCGATAGCAAGCCTTACGTGAAGACGATGCGAATCCCCTACCACGATGTCTTGGAAGATCCGAAGTCGGTCAGCGACAAACTCGCGGAATTCGTGGGCAGCTCCTTGAACGTCGAAGCAATGACGCAACAGGTAGATGCATCGCTCTACCGCAATCGCGAAAAATAGCCGAGATCAGAACTCCCTCTTCGCTTTCGCTTGATCGACACCGACGCGTCCGACCACGATCTCTGCAACGAAATAATTCTCGCCCTTCACAGGCGCGTCTGCCATGCGCCGCAGAATCGCGATCTGCCCAACGTGAGTAAAGGCGTCCGCAACCGGGCCCTGAAACAGCTTCTCCAAGGAAGCATGCACCGGTTCATCGGAGGCAAGAAAATCATCGAACTTCTTGAGCGCCGTGAAAAACCTTTCGACTCCGTCGTCCCACGCCAGCGATTTCGAATCCTGCCATCTTCTTTCCCCGATCGCCATCGACAAAGCCCAATCGAGCAAGTCGCCGAGATGCGCGAGAATCTGCCCCGGAGTGCGCACTCCCTCTCCCGCACGAAAGTCGGCGAAGGTTGGAGGCACGCCTCGCAACGCCTTCCCACCCCGATAGGCGAGCGTCGCCACCGTGTGACGAAACAATTCGCGCTTTTCCCTGGAATTGTCGGAATGAATGCTGTTGTTCATGGCGACCAGATTACACTGAACTTCAAGGAGAAAGAACATGGAGCAGCGTGCAAAATCGGGTGCCAATCCGCCCGCCGAGCCCAGCGTTGTGAGCCGCGAAAATGCCGAGCACTATCGCTGGGGCGTGGACTGCGACGGGTGGCATCTGGTTCGCGACAAGAATCTCAGCGTTATCGAAGAATTCATGCCGCCCGGCGCGGCGGAAGTTCGCCATTACCACGCCCGCGCGCAGCAGTTCTTTTACATTCTGAACGGCGAGGTCCTAATGGAAGTGAATGGCGAAAACTTCCTGATTCCTGCAGGAGGCGGCATTCGAATCCTTCCAGGCACGCGCCACCAGATCCGCAATCCATCATCCACTGCAGTGCGATTTCTTGTGATCTCGCAACCAGCGAGCCACGGCGACCGCATAGATGAATGACTAACTTAGGGAGTGACATCGCCGCTACAGCGTCTTCTTCCGTACAATCCCCGCCGCGCGCAAAGCTCCTCGTACCCGCGTTCCCATCCCGCGCGCAAACTGCATATCCAGAAACCCTTCCATCTGCCGCCGGAAGCTCTCGCCGTACCCATGCCACCAGACTTTCTTCATTCCCGGCATGCGATCCATGTCGAGATACTTCACGCGCACCATCTCTTCCAATCCGAAGCGCCCGTGCGTGCGCCCGACGCCGCTGGCCTTCACACCGCCATGCGGAGCCTCGCTGATCCCGAAGCACGACACGACATCGTTCACCATGACCGTGCCCGCATGAATCCGCCGAGCCAGTCTTTTCCCCCGCTCCGCATCGCGAGTCCAGACGCTCGCCGCCAAACCGTATTCGGAATCATTTGCCAGCCGGATCGCTTCGTCGTCATCTTCGCAGGGCATGATGGGCAGCACGGGACCGAAGGTTTCTTCGCGCATGATGCGCATATCGTGCGTGACGTCCGCCAAAACTGTAGGGGCATAGAAACTCGGCCCGAGTTCCGGCAACCGCGCACCGCCCACCAGAATCCGCGCCCCACGCTCCCGCGCATCTTCCACATGCGATTCGACGATCCGCACCTGCCGCTCCTGAATCATCGGACCAACATCAGTATGCGAATCCATCCCATTCCCCACGCGAAGTTTCTTCGTCTTCTCGGCGCACGCGCGGGCGAATGCGTCATACAAGTTCCGATGCACATAGCAGCGCTCTACCGACAGGCACGCCTGGCCCGCATTGACGAACGCTCCCCACACCGCTGCGCTCGACGCGACGTCCACATCGGCATCGTCGAGCACCAGCATGGGATCTTTCCCGCCCAACTCGAGCACCACGGGAAGCAACTTCTGCGCCGCCGCAGCCGCAATGCGCTTTCCGGTCGCCACACTGCCGGTAAAAACGAGCTTGTCGATTGGACAATGGAGCAATGCCGCGCCCGCCGGCCCTTCGCCGGTCACGACCTGGAACACATCCTCGGGAACTCCCGCATCGTGCAGCAATGCAGCCAGCTCTAGCGCCACCAGCGGCGTCAGTTCCGAAGGCTTCAGCACCACGGCATTCCCCGCAACGAGCGCCGCCAGGGTTTCTGTCGCCGGAATCGAAAACGGATAATTCCACGGCGAGATAATCCCGATGACTCCGTGCGGCTCTCGCACCAGCCATCCACTCTTCAGCTTCGTCACCAGATTTCCATGCGGCACCGGCTCATCCCGCAGCAACTTCCACGCGTTCTCGATCAGAAATCGCGCCGCATCGAGGACAACCAGTACCTCCGTGACCAGCGCCTCGGCCACAGGCTTCCCGGCCTCGCGAGTAATCGCAGCCGCTATCTCTGACTTTCTCGCAAACAGCCGCGCCTGAAACTCGCGCACAATTTCGATCCGCCTCCGCAGCCCGACGTCGGCCCATCCCACTTGCGCAGCCTTCGCCGCCGCCACCGCATTAACAACTTCGATCTCGCCCGCACATTCCATCTCGCGCAGAATTTCTCCCGTCGCCGGATTGACCGACGCGATCCTCCGCGCCTCGATTTGTAGATCTGTTTTCACCACACAATCGTAGTCCTGCCGGAACGCGCTTGCTACTTTCGTCAATACTCCACGCTAACGAGATACAACCCACTCGCGGGAGCGGTTGCCCCCGCCGCCGACCGGTTCCTTGCCTCAACAATCCGCGTCACATCTTCGGGCGCCAGCGTTCCTCGCCCGACGAGAATGAAGGTCCCGACCAAATTGCGGACCATGTGGTGCAAAAATCCCGAGCCGCGCACGCTGTAAACGAACTCGTCCCCTTCACGCTTCCATGAAGAAGAAAAAATTGTCCGCGCATTACTGACCGGCTCGCCCTCGCGTCCGCACTCCGGATCCACTGCCGCAAATGAGGTGAAATCTTTTTCTCCCACCACCAATCTTGCAGCCTCAGCCATCGCCGACTCATCCAGCGGATACGGATAATGCCACACATACCGGGCCAGGAACGGCGCACAGATCGTCCCGCGATACATTCGGTACCGATACGTCTTGGCCTTCGCCGAATGCCGGGCGTGAAATCCTGCCGGCATCTCTGTGACTTCCATCACACGCACCGACGCCGGCAGCACGTCGTTCAACGCCTTCAGAAAATTTTCCGTGGGTACGGAAGACTCCGTGACAAATGTCACGACTTGTGCCAGCGCATGCACTCCGGAGTCGGTTCGTCCCGATCCCTGAGGCAGTACCTTTTCTCCCGTAACTCGTCCAATGGCTGAGGCCAGTGTGCCTTGCACGGTGCTCGTGGCGGGCTGCACCTGCCAGCCCGAGAACTCCGCCCCATCGTAAGAGAGGATCAGTTTGAGATTGCGCATGCTGAGATCTTTCGAGTCCTCTTTGCCGCTTGAATCATCCAAGGCACTTCGGGCTTGGACCAACGGGAATGTCGATGCCGAACGGCAATTCCCGTCAGATATACTAGACGGTTTCCGCGGAGTCCTGGCTGCCGATCGTGTCGTAGCCGGTCGAGCCTCGTCCGAAGGACGAAGTCCGGAAACACCGAAGTCGAAAGCAAGCTGTATTCAGAAGTGGGAAGTTCGCTTTGATCCCAGCTTCAAGGAACCTTCCGCCACTTCTTTGCGTACCACTACCTGAGTAGGACTTATCTTTGGACGTGAACGGCTGTCTCAGGTGCAACCCAGGCACTTTTTGTAACAAGTCTTAATTTTGCGGTTTTAACGATCGGAGATGAGTAGATGCCATTCGCCCGTTTCGCTTCTATCACTCGGCTGGCTGCCGTTGGAGTCTTCAGTTCAGCTTTGACGCTCACCTGTTGGGCGCAGGAGGCGCCTGCCGCCCCCACTCCGCAGAATACTCCGGAGGCTAAGCCGGTTCCCGCGCTGGATTATTCCAGGCCGGAAGCGCATTTCCCGAATCCTTTTGCTCCCTACACACCGCGACACGTCGCGCCGCCAAACCTTGCAAACACGTCGCGCATTGATTCACTTATGCGCGATGGCAAGCTCTATCTCTCTTTGGATGACGCTATTGCTCTCGCACTGGAGAACAACCTGGACATCGCCATCTCCCGCTACAACTTGAACATCGCCGATACCGACGTGCTGCGCGCGAAGGCCGGCGCCCAGATTCTCGGCGTAAACCTCGGTATCGTCCAGAACACGCCTGGGGGAGGCGTCGGAGGGATTGGTTCGCAGGTCGGATCCGGAACCGGGGGTACTACCCTCGGCGCAGGCGGCGCAGGTGCTGGCGCAGGCGGAATCGTCAGCTCGACCTCCGGAGGATTGTTCGGACCGCTGATCACCAGCTTCGATCCGGTGATCACTGGAACCTTTCAGAGTGACCATGCCAGTTTCATTCCGACCAGCCCATTCCAGGGGAGCTTTCAGGGCACAACCACTGCAAATTTCAGCTACCTGCAAGGATTTCAGTGGGGCACCAATCTTCAGGTTGGCTTCAACAATACGCGCATTAGTTCAAATAGTGCGTTCCAGAGCGTGAGCCCCGCTCTCAACTCAAGCTTTCAGTTCCGCCTCACTCAACACTTGTTGCAGGGCTTCGGATTCGCCCCGAACACGCGTTTTATCCGCATCGCAAAGAATAACCGCGAACTCTCGGATGTCGCGTTCCGCTTGCAAGTCATTACTACGGTCGACCAGATTGAGAATATGTACTGGGACCTGGTCTACGCTTATGAAAACCAGCGCGTGAAAGAAGAGTCGCTTGCCTTCTCGCAGAAGACTCTTTCCGACACAAAGAAGCAGGTGGAAATTGGCAGCCTGGCGCCGATAGAAGCAGTCCGCGCGCAGAGCACTGTCGCGGCCGACGAACAGGCTCTCACTGTTGCGAAAACCAACCTTCAGTTGCAGCAGTTGATTATGAAGAATGCCTTGAGCCGAACTCTGCACGACCCTGTCCTAGCCAATGCAGCGGTCATTCCCACTTCAACAATGGAAGTCCCGGCGAATCAGGAAATCCAGCCCACGGAAGACTTGGTTAATGAAGCCTTGAGCCACCGGGCAGAACTCGTGGAACAACGAATATCGTTGAACAGTCAGCAGATTAGCAACAAGGCTTTGCGCAGCGGCCTGCTTCCGACCCTGGATGCCTATGCCTATTACGGCGGATCGGGTCTGGGAGGAGCGCAGAATCCAGCAAGTATCTGCCAGTCTCCGGACCAGCAGTACTGCGCTACCGCGAGTCCGGATCCGACGCTCGGGCAGTTCCCCTTGGCGGCATCGGTTAGCTATCCGTCGACGCTTAATCAACTTGTCAACTCGACAGCGCCCGATAAGGGAGTGGGACTGCAACTGAATATTCCAATTCGGAACCGCGCGTCTCAGGCGCTGCAGATCCGAGGCGAACTCGAATACCGACAGGCGCAGATGTCTCTACAGCAAACGGAAAACCGGGTGAGCATCGAAGTCCGCCAAGCCCAGTTCTCCGTCGAACAAAACCGCGCCAGCGTCGCCGCAGCCAAAGCCGCAGTCGACTACGCAAAACAGTCGCTGGATGCGGAGCAAAAGAAATATCAGTTCGGCACGTCAACAACAACCGCCGTCCTGCAAAACCGGAGCGCTCTTGCAACGTCCGAATCGACTCTGCTGTCGGCCATGGCTGCATACGAAAAGGCTCGTGTCGAACTCGATCGCGCCGTCGGCAACCTGCTCGATCACGACGGAATCAGCATCGATGACGCCGCTCGCGGGCAGGTGATGCACTTGCCGAATGTCCCCTATGTCGCGCCGCGCACCGACGTCAACTCGCTAACCGGCACTCCAATCGAGCAGCCGCAGCAGCAACAATAACTCGAATGACACCCGCCTCTGGCTGGTCGTTCATGCCAGAGGTGGGGTGGAAATGAAGCGCTTTAGCGCCGCGAGTAGGCCGGAAATCAATGCAGGCTTCAGTCTCTCAAAGTGGGTTACTCTCTCTTCCTTCCTTTGTGAGATGGTCTCTCAATACATCTCCTCACAATTCTTTACAATCTCCCGCACTTTCCGCGAAACTTCTCCCGATAAGATGAAGTGATAGATTTTCCAGTACTGCATCCAAGGACTGTCATTAACGACGGTCGTCGTCCCATTTTTTTCTGTGCCCGTTTCTGGTTCGAAGGAGAAACCTCATGCTTTTACGGCGTTTGATTTCTGCCCGGCTGCTCACGCTCTTGGCGTCGGCCATCTTTCTCGGAGTTCTTCCGACATGCCTGCTGGCCCAGACCGCCGGCCCCGCGGCTTCTTCTCAGGCTACTCCGCCCCCGGCTGCGCCCCAACCCATGCCGGCCGAACTCGTCCATTTGAAGGACTATTCCGTTCCGCGTTCGGCGTTCCCGAACGTGCTACAGCCCTACATGCCGCAGGACGTTCCTCAGCCGAACCTTGGCAATTCGGCGCGTATCGATTCCCTGATGCACAACGGCAAGATTTATCTCTCAATCGACGATGCGGTCGCGCTGACTCTCGAAAACAACCTCGATTTGGAGATCGCGCGCTATAACCTCAATATCGCCGACGCCGACGTGCTCCGCGCAAAGTCTGGCGGCAGCATTCTCGGCGTGAACACCGGCATCGTGCAGAACACCCCCGGCGGCGGTGTTGGCGGGCTTGGAGGAACCGTCGGCTCCGGCACCGGTGGAACGACAGTCGCAGCCGGGGGCGTCGGCACCGGTACCAACGGCCTCGTCAGTTCCACGCTCGGGATCGGTTCGCCCATCACCAGTTTCGATCCCGCGATTACCAGCACGATTCAGTTGGATAAGAACCAGTCCGAGTCCACCAGCCCGTTTAGTCCCGTTCCCATCGTTGCCCAAAATACCTATACCGCCGATTTCGGCTACACGCAGGGATTCCAATTTGGCGGTACGCTTACCGGAGTCTTCGACAACACGCATCAAACTACCAACAACACCACCAGCCTGCTCACCCCGCAACTGGGGTCGAACTTTCAATTCCGTTTCACCCAGAACCTGCTGCAAGGTTTCGGATTCCTGCCGAACACGCGCTTCATCCGGATCGCGAAAAATAACCGCGAGATTTCTGATGTAGCGTTCCGCTTGCAGGTGATCACCACTGTCGACCAGATCGAAAACATGTACTGGGATCTTGTCTACGCTTTTGAAAATGTGCGGGTGCAGCAGGAAGGCCTGACTTACGGGCAGCGGGCGCTCGATGATGCCAAGCGTCAGGCACAGGTCGGAACCATCCCGCCGATCCAGGTTGTCAGCGCGCAAAGCACCGTCTCCACCGACCAGCAGAACCTGATCGTGGCGCAGAACAACCTGCAATTGCAGGAGCTGCTCATGAAGAACGCTCTCAGCCGCAGCATAGAAGATCCGGTCCTGGCCGAGGCCGATGTCGTTCCCACCTCAACGATGGAGATCCCGCAGCAAGAAGCGGTGACTCCCATTCAGGATCTGATCAACCAGGCTCTGCAACATCGCGCCGAACTGGTCGAGACGCGCATCGACCTGAATTCGCGTGATATCAACAACAAGGCGGTCCGCAATTCCATGCTGCCCACCCTCGATGCCTTTGCCTATTACGGGGGCTCGGGAGTTGGAGGAGATATAAATGCCGAATGCTCCTTCAGTGGCACGCCTTGCTTCAATGCCGCCAAGGCGCCGCCGCCATTCCGCAGTGGCGGTCCCGTGACCTATTCGGGCACGTTGCAGCAACTCGTAAACTCAACCGCACCGGATAAAGGAATCGGCCTCACGCTCAATATTCCCATCCGAAACCGCCTTGCGCAGTCGAACCAGGTGCGTGCTCAACTGGAGTACCGGCAGGCACAAGTGCGCCAGGTTCAGCTCGAGAACCAGGTGCGCATTGAAGTGAGAAATGCGCAGTTCGATGTGAAGCAAAACCGCGTCGCGGTACAGGCCGCGCAATCCGCGGTGGATCTGGCGCGACAGACGCTCGACGCCGACCAGATGAAACTCAAAGTCGGGCTGACGACGGAGGTCACGATCCTGCAGGATGCGGCAACTCTCACGACGAACGAGTCGAACCTGGTTTCAGCCAAGGCCGCATACGAGAAGTCCCGGATCGAACTCGACCGCGCCACGGGCCTGCTGCTCGATCATTCCAACATCGACGTTACGGAAGCGGTCAGGGGACAAGTAACCCATCTGCCCGTTGTTCCCTTCGTAGCCCCAAGGCAGGATGTGCAACCTGCACAGCCAGGCAGCACTCCAGCGCAACCAGCACCATCCTCGCAAGGGGGAAAACTATAGGGTTGGTAGCTTTTTCTCCGTAGATGATCGCCAAGAAAAAACCGGCAACCAGGTAACATTCAGTCCACAGTTTTTGAAACTGATGACGGACGACTGGTAACTGACGACAGAGAATGAATGGAAGAGTGCTCCCTAGGCTCGCGTGTATGGCCTATGTACATACATATTTGTACATCACAGTGTTCCTGCAGGAACATTGTGGAAATCTCTGCATTTCGGCCTACAGTGCTGAATCGAAGACACTTAGCTGATACACTACGTCTCAATGGCACGGCGATCTTTACCCAAATTCTTCCTTTGGCTCTTGCCTCTATCGTTCGCGCTACAGGTCGCCGCTATTGGCCTGCTGCACCAATACCGTACGCGTTCCGGTGATGATCACTTCGAATTTGGATGGGAGATGGGCCGCGTCGCGCGCTCCATCGCCACCGGCCATGGATTCAGCAGTCCCTACGACGGCAACACCGGCCCCA
>Ga0335074_10004874_pt1 | contig 18537 bp, 18 predicted proteins | sample Lox_Sample_23_FD_206715 | JGI IMG/M metagenome (GOLD analysis project Ga0335074, IMG submission 206715) | Soil microbial communities from Loxahatchee National Wildlife Refuge, Florida, United States - Lox_Sample_2.3 | ecosystem: Environmental > Terrestrial > Soil > Wetlands | place: USA... | reverse complement strand
TTGCGCTCCGGAGGTGCGGCTGGCGGGGGCGACGTATGTGGAGCTGCCTCCCGATGGGGCGACGACGGATGGGAATTTTGTGACGGGGTTTGCGTGGCCGGCGCATCCGCAGTTTCTAGCGCAGTTTTTGAAGGTGCTGGGGACGAAGATCGAGTTGTGACTCGCAGTCACGCGGACTCGCGCCATCGGCGGGACTGCGCGTCCAGCGACACGCGCCTTGGGCTTCGTTCTGGTGCTGACTTATTTGGCCGCTTCCGTTGGTGCGGGGGCGGTGGCTGAGTTCGGGACTGCAGGTTCGTCGCTCCGCTCAGAATGACATCCTCGTTAGTCACAATGACGTCCTTTTCAAATTGACTTTGGATTGTTGAGCGACTGCCAGTCGTTCGTGAGGAAGAGGCGGATGGCGGCGATGCCGGCGGCTCCGGCGGCGAGGCAGGCGGGTGCATTGTCGCGGGTGATGCCGCCGAGGGCGAGGACGGGGATCGGGCGCGCGGCTCCGGCCGCGGCGTGAAGGGCGTCGAGGCCGAGGCCGGGGATTATTTTCGCTGGAGTGCGCTTTTCAAAGACAGGCGCGAAGACGATGAGGGTGTTGGTGACGGTGGCGTTCGGGTCGCGCTGGGATTCCTCTTTGGCGCGGAGGACTTCGTAGACAGAGTGGCAGGCGTAACTGATGATGGCGTCGCGTCCGGTGGAGACGAAGCGGGCGCGGGCTTCGGATGCGGCGGAGAGCGGCGCCGTGGCGGGCAGGTGGATGCCGTCGGCGCGGGCCTGGAGTGCGATGGAGGCCGGGCCGTTGAGGAGAACGCGCGTGATCAGACTGTGCGGGCGGACTGCGGCGACGATGTCTGTGGCGAGCGCGAGCAGGTCGGCGGGCGCGAGGTCCTTCTCGCGGATCTGGATGTAGTCGATGTTGTGCGCGGCCCAATCGGCGGCGAGGGTGATGAGGGCGGTGCGTCGGTCGGCGTCGGTGGCGCCGGGGAGTTGGTTGCGGTCGGTGATGGCATAGAGGAGCATGGGTCTTGCTTTTGATATTGCAGTGCGCGCGGCCGTTTTGAGAACGAGGTTTCCTTTAGAGGAATACGGCGCATTCACACTGCATTCAGCTTCCGAGGTATAAGATAACGCTTTGATAGTGTGGGAATGGGGACCACACTTCGAGGATCATGGCTACTTACGACTTACTCGTGATCGGATCGGGACCATCGGGACAGCGGGCGGCGGTGTCGGCAGTGAAGAAGGGCCGCAACGTTGCGCTGGTGGAGATGCGGGACGTGGTGGGCGGCGTGTGCATCAACACGGGTACGATTCCGAGCAAGACAATGCGGGAGGCGGTGCTCCATCTTTCGGGCTACAACTACCGCTCGATTTACGGCATGAACTACCGCGTGAAGGAGAAGATCACGATGCAGGACCTTGCCTTCCGCGTGCAGCACGTGATCAAGACCGAGATTGATGTGACGGAGGCGCAGCTGTCGCGCAACGGCGTGGACGTGATTACGGGCGTGGCGAGCTTTGTGGACGACCATCACGTGAAGGTGACGGGCGGGCGCGGCGAGAACGTCCTGGAGGCGGACAAGATTGTGATTGCGGTGGGGACGAAGCCGGCCGATTCGCCGAAGGTGCCGATCAACGGGCGGACGATCATCAACAGCGACCAGATATTAGAGCTGCAGAACCTGCCGAAGACGCTGATTGTGGTCGGCGGCGGCGTGATTGGCGTGGAGTATACGTGCATGTTTGCGGCGCTGGGCGTGCGGGTGACGCTGGTGGAGAAGCGTCCGAGGCTGCTGGAGTTTGCCGATCAGGAGATTGTGGAGGCGCTGAGCTATCATCTGCGGGACAGCCGGGTGACGATGCGGCTGCATGAGGAAGTAGAAAGCGTGGAAGAGCTGGCCGATGGAACGGTGGTTGCGAATCTGGAGAGCAAGAAGAAGATTTCCGGCGACGCGCTGCTGTATGCGGTTGGGCGGCAGGGAAATATCAGCGAGTTGAACCTGGCGGCGGCGGGGCTGGAAGCGGACGGGCGGGGAAGGATTCCCGTAGACAAGGACTTCCGGACCAAGGTGCCGCACATTTTTGCGGTAGGCGACGTGATCGGATTCCCGAGCCTGGCGTCGGTATCGATGGAACAGGGGCGGATTGCAGTAGAGCGGGCATTCGGCGATGAGTGCGTGCAGTCGAACCCTAGCTTTTACCCCTATGGAATTTATACGATTCCGGAGATTTCGTTTATCGGGAAGACGGAGGAGCAACTGACGGAAGAGGACGTTCCGTATGAGGTGGGCGTGGCGTATTACCGCGAGATTGCTCGGGGACAGATACGCGGCGACACGACGGGACGGCTGAAACTGATTTTCCATCGCGAGACGCGGCAGATCCTGGGCGTGCACATTATTGGCGAAGGCGCGGCGGAGCTGGTTCATATTGGCCAGGCGGTGATGACGCTGGGCGGCGCGGTGGACTACTTTATTGACAGCGTGTTCAACTATCCTACGCTGGCCGAGTGCTACAAGGCCGCAGCATTTAATGGGATTAACCGGCTGGCACGGTTCGACAACTAGGCGCGTGAGAGCGCCGAAGCGGTTGGCGTAGGCGGGACTGCAGGCGGGAGTGAGGAGACAAGGATGGCGAAGGCCGTCGGCGTAGTAATGACGGAAAAAGTTGTGGCCGGGCTGATCGATGACCACAAGGTGGTGGGAGAGTTGCGGCACTTTCCGGAAAAGAAGGAAATGGATGCCGACGAGAACGGCGCGCTGATCGACATGCCGGCGGACTCTCTGTGGGAGCTGATTTGCGACTACGTTGCAGGGCTGGCCCCAAAGGGTTCGGGTGTTCAGGCGGTCGGCGTGGCGATGCCGGGCATGATTCGCAACGGCGTGGTGGAGGATTCGCCAAACCTGCCGCAATTGAAGGGTGCAAAGGCAGCGGAGTCGATACGGAACGGACTACTGGCGCGCGGCCTGGATTATGCCGTGATCACACTGAATGACGCCGACGCAGTTGCTGCAGGATTGGCTGCGACGCGGGGACAACTGGACCGGCTGGTGCGCGTGTGGACGATTGGGAACGGGATTGGGTTTGGGCGGTTTCCGAACACGGATGAGCCATGGGAGGGAGGGCATACGGTGGTAACGCTCGATCCCAAGGAGAATTATTGCGGCTGCGGCGGACGAGGACACCTGGAAGGCATCATGGGGCATCGCGCGATGCGGCTGCGGTTTCTTGACCTGGAGCCGCATGAGGTTTTTGAGCACGCGCGCAAAGGCGACAAGCGCTGCGCGGAGTTTGTAGAGCGCTGGCATGCGGGGCTGGCTGCGGCCACGGCCACGCAAATACATCTGGAGGGTCCAGGGAAGTTTTACTTTACCGGGCGGAACATCGACCGGCTAGACCTGGCATCGCTGAAGGACCATTTATACCGGATGGTGAAGATGAGTCCGCTGCAAGGGTATTCGCTGGAGGTTCTGCCGGAGGAGTCGTCGATTGCGGTGATTGGAGCGGGTGCGGCGGCGGTGAACTGAACTCCGCGTTCGGCGACACGCGCGAAGCGCCATTCCTGATGGTGCTCTTACAGTCCTCCCGCTGGTCGGAGAGAAAATCCGGTTCGGGATTGGAGATGACGGGGAGCTGGTGAGGTCAGCGAGTCAGCGGTTAATAGATGAGAATGTATGCCGTCGAGCGAGATTCTGGACCGTTTGCTGGAGATTCTTACAAGAAATGCTGAGCGCGCAGCAAAAGCTGAGGCGGTCGCGGATGTGATTCGCCGCGGAGGGCCGTATCGCTGGGTTGGGCTGTATGACGTAGACTGCGATGCTGGCATGGTGCGGAATATTGCATGGAGCGGGCCGGGCGCGCCGGCGTATCCGGATTTCCTGACGACAAAAGGGCTGACATCGCGGGCGATTGCAACGAAGAAGACTGTGAATGTCGGCGACGTGGCTGGAGATTCGGACTATCTGACCGCGCTGGACGACACTCGCGCAGAAATGATTCTTCCGATTCTGGATCGGAGCCGTGATCGCGTGATCGGCACAATTGACGTGGAGAGCGAACGTCTGGACGCTTTTGATGAACAGACACGGACTCTGCTTGAGGTGTGCGCCGAAGCGCTTAAGGAATTCTGGCTTAACAAAGCGGATTGATGGCGTTTTGATAGACTCCGGTTGTGTACGCTGAAGAACTTTCCCAAAGAATCGAGAAGTATTTTGCGGCCGGGGCGGATGCTGTGGGTGACTCCGGCGCGATGGTGGCGTTTGAGGACCTGCGTAAGGCGCTGGAGGCGGGCGAGGTGCGCGCGGCTCAACCTGACTCGGCGTCGCCGACTGGCTGGCGCGTGAATGCATGGGTGAAGCGCGGGATTCTGCTGGGGTTCAGACTGGGGCACCTGGCGACGTCGGGTGACGGGTTGTCGTTTGTGGACAAGCATACGTATCCGGCGCGGCGGTTCACTGCGGAGCAGGGGATTCGCGTGGTGCCGGGCGGGTCGTCGGTGCGTGCGGGCGCGTATGTGGCGAAGGGCGTGGTGTGCATGCCTCCGATGTATGTGAATGTGGGCGCGTATGTGGACGAGGGCACGATGGTGGACTCTCATGCGCTGGTCGGAAGCTGCGCGCAGATCGGCAAGCGCGTGCATCTGAGCGCGGCGGCGCAGGTGGGCGGCGTTCTGGAGCCGGTAAACGCGAGTCCGGTGATATTGGAGGACGATGTTCTGGTTGGCGGCAACTGCGGCGTGTATGAAGGCACAATTGTGCGGCGCGGGGCGGTGCTGGCGGCGGGGACCGTGCTGACGCGAGGGACTCCGGTGTATGACGTGGTAAAGGGCGAGGTGCTGAAGGCAGACGGCGACCGGCCGCTCCTGATTCCGGAGGGTGCGGTGGTGGTTCCGGGCGCAAGAGCGGTAACGAAGGGCAAGGCCGCCGAGTGGGGACTGAGTGTGTACACTCCGGTGATTGTGAAGTACCGCGATGAGAAGACGGAGCTGAGCGCGGCGCTGGAGGACCTGCTGCGCTAGCAGCGAAGGTCCGGTCAGGCGAATTTCTTCTGCTGTATTTCTTCAGCGGGCGAGGCGACACTGAGTTGCGGTTGCTTTCCGGGTGTGAAGGGTACGTGATCGAGCTTGCAGATGGCCTGGAGCGCGGAGCGCGCAGTGAGCAAGCAGGACGGAAGTCCACCGCCAGGCGAGACCCACTGGCCGACCATGAAAAACCGATCCAAACCGGGCAGGGCGTTGGGCAACGGACGGTATCCGGTGGCAGGGGTCAGGAGCCAGCCTTCCATACTGCCGTGCCAGTTAGCGGTGTAGCGGATGACGGTGGCGGGAGTGGCGATGTCGGTGACTTCAATTACAGCGCGAAGGTTCGGGATAGGCTTTTCGAGGACAGCGATGACAGCTTCTGCGATGCGCTGTTTTTCGGCGTCATACGCGGAAAGGTCCTGCTGGCGCAGGCGGAGCCAATGCTGAAAATTGCGCGTAGGGAGAAATGCGTTGACGGCGGTTTTGCCGTCGGGCGCGAAGGTAGGGTCGAAGTGAAAGAAGCGGAATGCCAGATTTCGGAGGCGTGTGCCCGGGTCGACCTGGAGAGGCGCGTCGAGTAGCTGGACGAGGAAGGCTGGTTGCTGAGACAAGTCCTGAGCTATGCCGAGAGAGACGAGAAGGTAGGACGGGAAGGTCTCAAACTGGTGGAAGGGCGCAACGGTCTGCGTGGTGTTGAAGCGACCGTTGAGCAGATCGAAGAGTGTTGCATGGGTATCCGAAGCCGAGATCACCCAGTCTGCGAAGACGGATTCTCCGCTCGTCAAGTGCACTCCGATGGCGGCGCCGTCCTGGACAAGGATTTTTTCAACTTTGGATTGCAGGCGGATCTTTCCGCCGAGGCTGGTGAGCCTCTCAACGATCAGCCGGATGACGGCCTGCGATCCACCGATGGGGTAGCCGGCGTCACGGTTGTTCATCCATGCTAGAGAAAAGAACAGGGCAAGGCAGGACATCTGTGCAGCATAGCCGTCGGTGAAGAAGCTCTTTAGAAGTGGATTGATGAATCGCTCTCCGTACTGCATTCCGGTGATGCCGGAATAGCGCTGCAGCAGCGGGAAATAGGGCAGGTCGCGAAGGAGGGCCAGCCATTTGCCGGTGGAATCCGAAGCCAAGTCGGGGAACTGGAAGCGGGAGAATTTGCGGACGGTTGCTGTGAAGCGGCGTATCTGGGCAGCGTCCTCGGGCGCGCGATGGATCAGTTCGCTTTCGAGATAGTCAGTGTTGGTATGAATGCGAAGCCGGTCACCGTTTTTGTCCTGAATTGTAAGGAAAACGTCCGGATTGATGAAGGTGAGTTTGTCGATGTCGAAGACTTCTTTCCAAAATGAGAAGAACTGACTCTGCGGGTTGGAGCCAACCAGCCAGTGCAGGCAGTTCTCGAAGGTGTAGCCATGGCGGTGCCAACTGGTTGCCAGGCCTCCGGGCGTGTCGTGCATCTCGATGACTTCAGCTTGATAGCCGCAGCTTTGTGCATAGACGGCTGCGCATAGGCCGGCAATACCGCCGCCGATAATGACAATTTTCCGTGGTTGCTGAGACATGGATGCACACTCCGTCTGCGGTGTCTACGGGCTTAGCGTAGGTGTACAGCGCAGGCATTGCGGTGACGAAGGACACGGCTGCCCGCGGGGAAGTCTGAGGCGGCGAAGGAGCGCGCGAGTGACAGATGCGAATGAGGGAAGGGCTATTTCGTTACACAACAGCAATGAGGCAGGTGAGGGCGCCGGCGGCGAGGACGGCGAAGGCCAGCCGTGTACGGTCAGGTGCGAGACGGCGCTGCATGGCAGGGACCGCGTTGGCGACGACGAGCTGGAGGCCGTGGAGGAATGCGGCTCCGGCTCTACCGCTGAAGAGCGTGTGGCCGAAGGCGAAGGCAAGCATGAGGAGGGCGGAGGGCAAGGTGAGGCCGAGCCAGGCGGCAAGGTCTCCGGGGAGTCCGGCGCGGGTGAGTCCAATGACGAAGTCGACCTGACTGCTGGCCGGGCCGGGGAGCGAGTGCGCGAGCGCGACGAGCGCGACGAAGGAGCCGGGGGTGAGCCACTGGCCGCGCTCGACGAACTCCGACTGAAAGTAGCCGAGGTGCGCTACAGGTCCGCCGAAGGAGGTGCAGCCGAGGCGGAGAAATGTGGCGAAGGCTTCGGCGACGCGAGGAAGCGGGGCTTCGTACTGTTCGCGGCTCATTAGGGGGCGGGGCGGCGTTTAGCGTCGAGCGAGAACGGGCCGGGGCCGAGGCAGAGGATGGCGATGAGTCCAAAGAGCATGGAGAAGTCGGTGCGGGACTCATGCAGAGCAGCCCAGAATCCGTGGTGGATGAGGAACGGGATTTTGGTGGTGCAGATGGCGGTGGAGATGACGGCGAGCAGAGGGATGGCCGAGAGCGCGGTGTAGAAGCCGAGCATGACGAGGGTCCCGAAGACCGCTTCGACAGTGCCGACGAAGGGCGCGGAAAAAGCTGGGAACGGGATTCCGATGCGTGCGAAGCGGGCGACGCCGAGGGTTCCGGGGAAGATGAGCTTCTGGATGCCTTCGGACAGGAAGACCCAGCCAACTAGGATGCGAAGAAGAAGGAGTCCGACGGATTGTTTTTGCACGGGTGGGGCCTCCGGAGCGGTATGCGGCAACATTGTATCGAACTTCGATAGTGATGAGGTATGGTGCGGGGTCAGGTGTGCGCGGAGCATAATGCTTCCATGGAATTCGAGCCGCAGGACCGGGTATTTGTGCTGACGGGAGCAGGGATATCGGCAGAAAGCGGACTGGCGACGTTTCGCGGGTCGGGAGGATTGTGGGACGGGCATTGCGTGGAGGACGTCGCCACGCCAGAGGCTTGGCGGGCGAATCCGGCACTGGTGTGGCAGTTCTACTCGCTGCGGCGTCGGGACGCGATGGCGGCGGAGCCGAATGCGGGGCACAAGGCGTTGGCGGCGCTGGAGACGAAGATGGGCGAGCAGTTCTATCTGTGCACGCAGAATGTGGATGATCTGCACGAGCGGGCGGGATCGCGGCGGGTGCATCACATGCACGGCTCGCTGTTCCTGTCGCGGTGCGTGCAGTGCGAGGAGCCGTTTGAAGACCGAGAAATGTACGAGTCGGCAGTGAAGTTGCCGACGTGCGGGGTATGCGGGCAGGCGGTGCGGCCGCATATTGTGTGGTTCGGGGAGACTCCGCTGGATATGGACGATATTTATGACGAGCTGTACCAGGCAACGGCGGTCCTGGTGGTGGGGACGTCGGGATCAGTGTATCCGGCGGCGGGATTTGTGGAGATTGCGAACGAGCGGGGGATCCAGACGATTTATGTTGGGCCGGAGGAGCCGCTGAACGCGTATGCGTTTGACGAGATCGTGCTCGGAACGGCGGCGGAGAGGCTGCCGGAGCTGGTGGGTTGAGAAGCGAACAATCCGCAAACAAAAAGCCCGGAGGCATAGCTCCGGGCTTTCGTGTAAGCCAAGCGAGTGTCCCTAATTGCCAGCCGGAATCAGCACCAGTCCGTCGGCCGGGGAGTTCATTGCCTCCTCCGGATACGAGCCCCGCTTCCAGTGCTCGGCAGGCAGACTCACGTTGATCCCCCGAGGCGCGCAGAGAATCTTGCGCAGTGAGAACAGATCGCCGTGCCTCTCGAAGACCAGCACGCTGCCGCTCTTCGACTGCTCGACAGTGCCCTGAGACTGTGTTAGCACCACAGCTCGCTGTTCCCGATTCTTGATCACGATCACGTTGTCCCTGATCGCGCTGATCGTGTAGTTGCCTGAAGGAAGCATCTTGCCTCCCGCGGTAAAGCTGAAGGGCACGGAGGCCCGAACTTCGTGTTGCTGCGCCAGGGCGTTTCCGGCGGCGAGAAGACCTGCAAGAGTAAAAACTGCGATTGCCGTAATGTTTTTCATGACCGTCTCCTTTGAGTGCCGTGAGCTTTTAGCCTTCTCACGGCGACATTGGGGCGACAGTACCCCGTCGCCACATCCATCTCAATGCATGGAGGGTCGTTTGAAGCTCGATCCGAGGTCAAACAAATGTCATTTGCCAAGTTGCTGGTACAACACGGCTTTCACAGCAGTTGCAGAGAAGGATTAGAATTCCTGCATCGCCGCGTCATGCCCGCAGCGCGGCAACCGAGGTAAGGGTGATGGCGGACTTGATCCATTCCTCCCCTCATCGAGTGCGGTTCGGCTCCTTCGAGGTCGATCTTCGCGCGGGAGAACTGTGGAGAGCGGGGCGAAAGCGGAAGCTGACCGGCCAGCCGTTTCTAGTTCTGGCCATCTTGCTGGAGCGCCCCGGCGAGGTCGTTAGCCGTGAGGAGTTGCAGCAGCGGCTATGGCCGGACACCTTTGTCGACGTTGACCACAACCTGAACGCCGCCGTTAATAGGATTCGCGAAGCGCTGGACGATTCTGCGGAGCACCCGCGATTCGTGGAGACGCTGCCCCGGCGCGGTTATCGATTCATCGCGCCGGTGGACAATGGTGAGTCCGAAGCGATGGCGTCTCCGGCAACCGTTCCTGCTCCTTTGCAAAATGGACTGGAAAATGCCTCCACAGTGGTCGCACCGTTGCCCGCGCCGAAACGCCACTGGATGCCGGCCGTACTAGCGCTGCTCTTGTTGCTGTCGGTCGGGGCCTTGCTTTTTATAAGGTCCAGAAATCGGCAATCTCCGGGTGCCCACCCCGAGAGCCAGCAGGACGACCTGCGCGTCGTGCCGCTGACAACTCTGCCCGGAATGGTACAGTCTCCATCGTTTTCTCCCGACGGCAGTCAAGTCGTCTTCGCATGGGACGGCGGGAACAGTAACGCCACAGATCCTTTCAATCTCTATGTGAAGGTGATCGGCTCGGAGAACATCGAACGACTGACAAATGAGCCCGCAAGATGGATTGTTCCGGCATGGTCTCCAGACGGCAGCACCATCGCTTTCGCCCGAGCGGGCGGTCCCAACCCGGGGATCTTCTCTGTTCCGGCAAGAGGAGGTGCGGAGAAAAAGCTCGCTAATGCGACTTTCCCCTATGCAGAATTCTCCGCGTCACTAAGCTGGTCCTCCGACGGCCATCAACTCACGTACTACTCAGCGAAAGGTTTGCTCATTTTGACCCTGGAAACTGGCGAGGTTCGGCCTGTCGATACTCCCGGCTGTGACGCAGCCGTCCCAGCGTTTTCTCCTGATGGGAAATGGATCGCGACTGTTTGCGGCTCGAACTCAGAAGCATACATAAATCTTCTTTCCGTCGAGGGAGGACCTTCGAGACACCTTGCAAAAGGCGTCTATTTCCTGGGTCTTGCCTGGTCTCCGGACAGCCAGCGAGTCATTTTCTCACCGATCAACTATGGACTCGAGGAAGTAAATATCAATGACGGAGCTCTCCGAAACCTAGCATTCGCAAACGGTGGATACGAGCCAGCCGTTTCTCCGCGAGGAAGTCGTCTCGCGTTCGTGAAGGGTGACGACAGAGCGGAGATTTGGAGAGTTGATACCCGCACCGGGTTAGTGCGCAGCGCTTTCTTTCCAGCGTCGGTGGAGCAAATGGCTCCTGACATTTCGCCAGATGGAAAACGGATAGCATTCGAATCAGAGCGCTCTGGTTTTCATGAAGTGTGGGTGGCAAATCTGGATGGCAGCGATGCCGTCCGCTTGAGCAATTTTCATGTGCTGCGTACCGGCACTCCGCGCTGGTCTCCCGACGGACATCGAATCGTTTTCGATTCCACGGTGAGCGGTAAACCTGCCCTCTACCTTGTCGATCCGTCAACTGCGCTCCCAAAGCAGATTTCGACAAACAATCTTCCCGCTTCAGTGCCAAGCTGGTCTCCTGACGGAAAGTGGATTTACTTTACCTCGGAATCAGCAGGAACGGTCGCGCCAGGCAGCCTGTACCGGGTTTCTCCCGAGGGTGGCACTCCGGAACAAGTTACCCAGACCCGCGGCTATAACGCCAAGCAGTCGAAAGACGGTAGATTTCTGTACTTCTTCGCCGGCTCGCAGAATGCAGAGATCCACGTCCTCGATCTGGCTTCGGGTCACGAACAAGCCCTGCCGGGAATGCCGAGAGTTCTCTATCCAACGGACTGGACCCTGGGATCGAAAGGCATTTTCTTTGTCGACTGGAACCACAAACCGAGCATCGATTTCTATGACTTCGGTTCCCAGCGCGTTACGCATAAGATTCCGCTCAACAGACAACCCTCGATTTGGGGCGGCCTGTCACTTTCTCCCGACGAAACCTGGCTGGCCTATTCGCAGGTGTATCATCGCGAAAGCGATTTGATGCTGGTGGAAGGATTCAAATGATTCCGTCACCGGCGCCGCCCCTCCCGGCCGGAGCCGTCAGATCAAGCGGCGAGGGTCCTCCGATTGGGCAGCTTAAGGTGTTGGGGAGGAGCTTGTCAGAACGATGGTGATTGAGCTTTCTAAGGATGCGCGGGCGGAGGCGGGGGAATCGCGCCCAACTGCTGCATCATGCCGAGCGTGTCCATGAGGATACGGCTTTCGGTCATCCTGCCATCGGCCAAGAGATCGATGACCACACCTTTTACAGTGACATGCTTGCCGGTGGCGGGAATTCCGAGAAAGACGCCGCGATGGGTTCCGGACCAGGTGAACCGAGTGCAGACCTTGTCGCCTTCGGCGATCATCTCGTCCACGACCCAATGGATATCAGGGAAGGCAGACCGGAGGACGGCGATGACCTCTTTGAGTCCCTCGCGACCCTGCTGCTGACCGGGCAGCGGGTCGAGTTCCAGGAAGTTTTCGAGCACGAGATCGTCGGCACGGTTGAGACGTCCCTGATTGATGACGTCTTCAATGAACGCCTGGATCACTTGTTTGTTTCGTTCTGTCGGCATGGTTGTATCCGCTGCGGGTAGGGTTTTGGTTCGAGGTCCGGCAACCACAGTAAACCATGTCCTGCCTGTGTGATTTGTTAATCCCAGAGTGACTTCTCGGTGCGGAGAGCCTTGACGGGGTCAGGCAGCGCCCTGGCGAGCTTGTTTTCGGTTCGCAGACCGCTTTGTGGTGCGTGGATGTGGCCGAATGCGTGCCTTTGTTGGCTTCTGGTTGTAAACGTAGACCCAGCACTGAAGAGTCTTTCCTGCCGCCAACTCGACAGGGTGCAATCTGCGGACGAAGAGACTTCTATCGGGGGTGTTCGGGTCGAATTCCTCGTACTCGTCCATTTTCTTCAGAACAGTCTCATCCTTAGGAAGGCGAAACACTGTCCCCGATATTTTTCTCTTGGAAGACGGATCGAGTACTGCCCCAGGGAAATCCCCGAAATTATAGAGCCGTCCACGGACGAAACCTTCGCCTACCGGCCGAAGCCGAGCTACTGCTGAGGCGATCTCGACTGGTGCGTGATCGGGTTGCAGTGTTCCGTATGCAAACAGGTATTCGCTCATGGGTGACTGATTAGAGGATATTATCCTTCAGAAACGCGCTCAACTGTTCGAAGCCCCTGTCTTTCTTTTCCAGATACTTGATTACCGAATCGTGCCGTTTCAGGCATTGGAGATAGTACTGAAATAGGCTCAAGACGTCGTCCTTGGAAAGTTGCCCGGTTTTGGCGAGATAGCTGACCATCTCGAAGAAATTTAGGTAGTCGGTAAATTCCGGCGACTCCTGAGTCACAAGTTGGACGACATCAGCGGCGGCATCCGGCATGCAGTCGAGTTTTTCGCGGATCGGCTTATAGTAATTTGTTTCGTAAAATTTGTCATACAGCTGAACAGCCCATTTTGCGCGTTCTCTTCTGGAGTTGCTGCGATATGTCCAGAGAGCCGCGATTGCAGCGATCATTGCGACGCAATAGTAGATGAATTGGATAGCCTTCACGTTGTAGCCCTGTCAGAAGATAAGGTACCCCGGTTCTCGTGAATGGTCGTAGGTATTTCGCTGAAGGAGTATTTACTTAAGTCATACCATTCTTAAAAGTAGACATTGCACTGGCACGAGCTTTACTCGGTGCGGAGGGCTTTGACGGGATCGATGGAGGCGGCGCGCATGGCGGGGATGATGCTGGCGAGTAGGGCGCAGATGCCGAGCGCGAGGACAGAGCCGCCGAGGACGATGGGGTCCCATTCTTTGACCTGGTAGAGCTGCGAGGCGATCAGGCGCGCGCATCCGATGGATGCGGGAATGCCGATAGTGAGGCCGATGAGGATTTGCGTGAAGGCTCCGCGCAGGATCAGGCGGACGATTTTGGGGCGGTCGGCGCCGAGGGCCATGCGGACGCCGATTTCGCTGGTGCGGCGGGTGACGATGTAGGCGGTGACCCCGTAGAGGCCGACGGCGGCGAGGACGAGCGCGAGGATGCCGAAGAGCCCGGTCATTTGCGCGACGACGCGCTCCTGGTCGAGACGGTTGGCGACCTGCTGGTCCATGGTTTGAATCCCGATGATGGTCATGTCAGGGTTGACTTCGGCGATGGCGCGGCGGATCTGCGGCTCCATGCCTTTCATGCTGCCGCGAATCTGGAGGACGACGTCCTCGATGAGGTGGGTGCGGTCATCGATTTCCTGCATAAGCGCCGAGTTGTAGCGAATGTGCTGGTCGAGGGGCACGAAGAAGAGCGGCGGACGCCACTGTCCGGAAGGATCGGTGTAGTTGGCGGTGCGGACAACTCCGACGATTTTGAAGGTGGTGTTGTACTCGGGTTTATCGAGGCCGAAGTAGGTGCCGATTGGGTCTTCCCCTTTCTTGAAGAAGCGCTTGACGAAGTTTTGATCGACAACGGCGACGGGCTGGCTGGTGGCGGTGTCGTCGTCGGTGAGGCCGCGACCGCGAATAATCTGCTGGCCCATGGTCGCGAGGTAGTCGGGAGTGACGTGGTCCCAGGATGAGCCTTGATCTGTGTTGACGTTGGGGACGCCGTGGCCGGCACGGATGACGAGCTCACCCCAGTTGTCGGTAAAAGGTGAGTACAGGGCGAGAGCGGCGCGTTCGACTCCGGGGATGGCGGAGAGACGGTCCTGGAGTTCCTGATAAGTGGCGTTGAGCTTAGCGGGCGAGTAGCTGGAAAAGGGCGCATTGACACTGATGTTGATGCGGTGCGCAGTTTTGAAGCCGAAGTCCTGATGCTCCATTTTTTGGAGGCTGCGGGTGAGCAGTCCGGCGCCGGCGAGCAGGACGATGGAGAGCGTGGCCTGAACGATGACGAGGATTTTTTGCGGGAGCGCGGAGCTGTCTCCCGTGCTGCGACTGGCTCCGCGAAGGGCTTCGGCGGGATTGGCGCGCGAGTTGAGCCATGCGGGGACGGTGCCGAAGAGGATTCCGGTGACGAGCGAGAGGCCGAAGGCGAAGCCGAGAACAGGAAGTGATGGCGAAGCGCCGACGGGGATATAGTGCGCGCTGTGGAAGGCCAAGGCGACGATAAGCTTGACGCCAAGGTAAGCGATGGCGATGCCGGCGATACCGCCGAGGATGGCGAGTACGACACTCTCTGTGAGGGACTGGCGGATGAGGCGCCTGCGGGAGGCTCCGAGGGCGAGACGGATGGAGGTTTGGGCGCGACGGGCGGTTCCGCGGGCGAGAAGCAGGTTGGCGATATTGGCGCAGGCAATGAGCAGGACGAGCGAGCAGACGGTGAAGAGGATGCGCAGGCTCTCCTTGTAGTTGTCCTTCATGACGCCGACGCCGGCACCGGCGGGGATGACCTTGATGTGCTGCTTGGGAGCCATGGCCTTGATCTGGGGGAGATATTCCTTGAGGTCCTGGCCGACGAAGCCGGTGACGAACCAATGCTGGAGGATGGTGGTGAAGCGGGCGCTGAGGCCGTTGATGGATGCTCCGGGGCGGAGGCGGCCGATGACGCGAAGCCAGGCGCTGGTTTTGTCGAGGATTGAGTTAGCGCCGGTAATCAACGGTTCCTGCTGGAGCGGGACCCATATCTCGGGAGGGTCGGGGCGGAGGGTTTCTCCGTAGAAACCGGGCGGGGCGATGCCGGCGATGGTGAAGGGATGGCCGTCGAGGACGAAGGTAGAGCCGACGACCTTAGGGTCGGAGCCGTAGTCCTGCTGCCAGGCGCGGTAGCTGAGGACGGCGGCGGGCGGCGCGGAGCGTTGATCGTCAGACGGAGCGAGCATACGGCCAATGAAGGGCTGGATGCCGAAGGTCTGGAAGTAATTTCCGCTGACGTACTCGCCGCGCAAGGGCTTGGCGCTGTTGTCGGTAAGGCCGCGGCGGACGCTGAACATGTTGCCTCCGGCCTGGAATGCGGCAAGTTGCTCGAACTCAGGCGCGTTGGCCTTGAAGAGCAGATAGAGCTGATAAGGATACATCCCCCAGTCGGTCTGCGGACCGCCCTCGACGCAGCAGTCGTTGCCCTCGCCGATGCGGTAGAGGCTGGAGGGATCGACGACGGGGAGGGACTTGAGCATGACAGAGTCGATGAGGGAGAAGATGGCGGTGGTGGCTCCAATGCCGAGCGCCAGGGTGAGCATGGCGGTGAGGGTGAAGACGGGCGAGAGCCGCATCTGGCGGAGGGCGTAGGCGATGTCTTGGCGGAGGGTCTGCATGGGGGCCTCGATGGAAGCAGATACGGTGGTAGGGCGGGGGTGGTTCCGTGGAATTGCGACAGAAATTGCCCGGAAAGAGCAGCGTGCGCGGTTCTGGAGACGGATAATCCGGTGCTAATGAAAAATGCCATGCCGCGTTCATGACTCCGTAACAAAGCCTCTGTTAGCGTGATGGCGCAGTTGGATACGAGCCGATCCGGCCCGCTAAACGAGCTGGACGTGAAGAAAAGAGGTACGTTATGCGCGTTCGGCACGCTGACGCGACTCGCCGGTTTTTTTATCTCAAGTTATTCGCGGCGGCGTTTGCGAAGATCGGCGCGGTGGCGACGGCCTTGCTGTTTCCGATACTGCTGGTGACGATCGGGACGCGCTGGCTACTGTATGGGCTGGTGATTTCATCGATACTGGGCGCGATCGTGACCTGGATGTACCGCATTGAGACGACGGGGATCGACCTGGACCATGTGGGCGAGGGAGAGAGCGAACAGGCTGCTGGATCGAAGGCGGTGGCGTAGGGGCCGGCCCTTTATCAACGGCTTTTCTGAGATATCGAAGTATGTCAAGAGATGATATACTTGATTGATATCTCAGAGGGCCTATGCGAATCCTGATAGATGTTCCGGAACCCGACCTGGAGCTGCTGGATAAAGTGACGAAGCGGCGGGTGATCTCGCGGGCCGAGTTCATCCGGCAGGCGATTCGTGTATCCCTGACTCCTTACCGGCAGAAGATGAATCACGCGGCGTTTGGCGCGTGGTCCGATCTGGCGGAGGACGGGCTGGCTTATCAGAAGAGGATGCGGGGCGAGTGGTGAGCGGTTCCGTCCTGTTCGATACCTGCATTCTGATTGATTATCTGCGCGGCTTGGTGCAGGCACGGGCGGAGTGCGACCGGCATGCGGACCGGGCGATCAGCATTGTGACCTGGATGGAAGTGCTGGCCGGAGCAACGGCAGCGAACGAGGCCGACACGCGCACACTGCTGCTTTATTTTCAGCTTTTGCCGCTGACGTTGGAGGTTGCGGAACGCGCTGTGGCCATTCGCAGGAAGAACAAGATCAAGCTGCCGGACGCGATCATCAAGGCGACGGCGGAGATGGATGGCCGCGTGCTTATTACCCGCAATACGCGGGACTTTCCCGCGCATGCGCGCGGGATTCATGTTCCGTACAGGGTGTGAAGGGTTCTCTTCGGGCTCCGCTGCGGGGTTTTGGTAAGACGGTGTTGCGGAGCGGACGCCAGTGTTTTGAGTGCCGCCTGCTACCTGATAGCATTTTAGTTTCCGATGGCTGACCAAAAATTACAGATCATTCCGCTGGGCGGGCTGGGCGAGTTCGGCATGAACTGCCTGGCGATCCGCTATGGCGACGACGTTATTGTGATCGACGCGGGGCTGATGTTTCCCGAGTCGGAGCTGCTGGGCGTGGATGTGGTGGTTCCGGACATTACGTACCTGGTGGAGAACAAAGAGCATGTGCGCGGGCTTATTTTGACGCACGGGCATGAGGACCACATCGGCGGGCTGCCGTGGTTTTTGCAGGAGCTGAACGTTCCGGTATACGGGACCGAGTTCACGCTGGCGTATGTGGAAGGCAAGCTCGAAGAGCACAAGATGCTGGACGACTCGGAGCTGATTGAGATTGTTCCAGGGGCGAAGTTCGGGTTGGGGCCGTTTACGATTGAGCCGATTCGCGTGACGCACAGCCTGGTGGACTGTGTGGCGCTGGCGATTGAGACCCCGGTCGGCGTGATTGTCCATACGGGCGACTTCAAGATCGACCTGTCGCCTCCGGACGGGAATGCGTTTGACCTGCATCGCTTTGCGGAGTACGGCAAGCGGGGGGTGCTGGCGTTGTTGCAGGACTCGACCAACGTGGACCGACCGGGGTACACGCCGAGCGAGTGGTCGGTGAAGCCGCGGCTGGACGAGATTTTTTCGCGGACGAAGAAGAAGTTGTTCTTCAGCTGCTTTTCGTCTTCGATTTACCGCATCCGGATTGCGATGGACCTGGCACATTCGCACGGGCGTAAGGTGGCGGTGGTCGGGCGGTCGATGATCGAGTCGAGCGAGGTGGCGCAGGACTTGGGATACATCGATGTTCCTCCAGGACTGCTGATTCATCCGGGACAAATAACGGACTACGCGCCGGAAGAGGTGATGCTCCTGATCAGCGGGACACAAGGCGAGCCGATGAGCGCATTGAGCCGGGCGGCTGTGGACAACCATAAGCATGCGCGGATTATGCCGGGCGATACGGTGGTGCTGAGCTCGAGGGTGATTCCGGGAAATGAGAAGAGCATCTTCCGGGTGATCGACCACCTGTACCGGCGCGACGCGCACGTGATTTATGACGATGGCGCGTCGGGACTGATCCATGTGAGCGGACATGCGAGCCAGGAAGAGCAGCGGCTGATGATCAATCTGCTGAAACCGAAGTTTTTCATTCCAGTGCATGGAGACTACCGGCACCTGAAGAAGCATGCGGAGCTGGCGCAAAGCGTGGGAGTGGTGGATCTGGCGCTGGTGATCGAGAACGGCGACGTGCTGGAGCTGAATCGTGCGGATGCGCGCAAGGCGGGCAAGGTGACGGCGGGCCGGGTGTGCATCGATTCGGGTTCGACGGCGGATGTGGTGGAGGATCTGGTGATCCGGGACCGGAAGCACTTGTCAGAAGACGGATTTGTGCTGCCGATTTTGACCATCAATAAGATGACGGGCAAGGTGGAGCGGCCTCCGGATGTGTTTACACGCGGGTTTGTGGTGGATGAGGAGCTGATTGATGCGGCGCGCAGCGTGGTGGCGCAAACGCTGGAGAATTCGAGCGCAGAAGAGAAAGCAGACTACGGCGTGATCAAGGAGAAGATCCGGATCGATTTGAAGCGGTACATCCAGAAGAACACGAGCCGGCGGCCGTTGATTATGCCGGTGATTCTGGAGATATAGCGAGACAGCTAAGAAGCGGTCAGCTAAGGTCCGGTCAGCTGGTGAAGCGGTCAGCGGAAGGC
>Ga0335074_10004873_pt1 | contig 18538 bp, 17 predicted proteins | sample Lox_Sample_23_FD_206715 | JGI IMG/M metagenome (GOLD analysis project Ga0335074, IMG submission 206715) | Soil microbial communities from Loxahatchee National Wildlife Refuge, Florida, United States - Lox_Sample_2.3 | ecosystem: Environmental > Terrestrial > Soil > Wetlands | place: USA... | reverse complement strand
ACCGGCGAATCATCCGTGCGGACAAACTGCGTCTGCACCACCACCTCGCCGGGGCCGATCTGACGTACCCCCGGCAGGATCTGGAAACTCTGCCCGTTGTAGCTGTTGAAGTTCGAAACATAGCTCGACACGGTGTAGCGGCGGAACGCAGTCGCCAGTTCTGCCTTCTGTGCACCCGGCATCGCCGCCCATGAAAGACCGATCGAGGCGGCCAGAACATCGTTCAAATTGAACACCTGCTCGATGACCGGCTCAAGCGCACGATAGCGCGCGTCGAACGACGTGCTGGCACCCGACTTCATCGCTGCCAGCAACGCATTGTTCAGCGCCATGACCGGCGCCTGGGGCGCGGTATCAGCGAGCGCCGGCCGCCACGTCGCCGCGGCAACCACCGATGCCATCGCGAGACCAAGAGCAGTACGGCGTCCCATATCAGGAAGATGTTGTGCGAGCATTGTTCGCTCCCCTCGTGTCGGTTGGAATCCTCATGCCATACGGCACTCGTCGGCGATCTGGCCGGTGAACCGGTGCCAGACCTGGGTTGCTCCCAACGCCGGAATGCCGAAGACAAAAACCCGAAGCCGTAGATTGCCACTATCGTCCAGCGACAGCCGTGTCTGGTAAGAATCGCCGTCGCGTGGATCGGTAATCTCACCATGCCACGTGCCAGTGGGGTCGGCTTGTCCGGCCGAGATGATGGTCAGCCCGCATTGCGGACGGCCCTCAACGTCGGTCGGCATCGGCTCCCCGGTCGCCAGGTTAAGCCCCACGATGCGGCCGCACAGCCGATCCCCGCACGGCGCGATCTGCACCACCCCATGCCCATTCGCCGTGAGCCAGTCGCCCTGCGGATTCAGCGAAGGCTCCGCGGACGCCGACATCGTGGCCAGCGCGACGACCAGCATTGCCGCCCAACAAGCCAGCCACCGCCATCGAGACTCCCTTAACATCGCTGCCATCTCGGTTTGACAAGACGCAAGCGGATATGGACGGGCGTCGGCGTTACTTAAGCGCCGTTCTCCGCAAAGCACTTTTCCTCTGGCCGGTGAAATAAGTGACGGGACGGTTAACCGTTGTCGGCGCCAAGCCGGTTGCGCGGTCGCCGCCGCGTCCCGGTACGCTGGTGCCTCTCAATGATTTGACAGCCCGGCCTGGGAACGGGCCGGGTGCCAGCGAAGATCAATGTCCCCCTGCGCGCGCCTCAGACATGATCCTGGATCGCGCGTTTTGCAGCAGCGATCCGGGCTTCGTCGCGCCGATACATCGTCCACCCCTTGATCCGCTTGGCCCGTACCAGGCCTGCGCCCACCAACATCCTCATGTGTTCGCTCAGGGTGGGGTCGTGGCCGAGCCGGGAAGCGCCGCGGCATTCGCAGGGCTGCTATCCGGCCGCTACAGGCCTTCGGCCAAAGAGCGCGTCGCCGTCGTCGTCTGCGGAGCCAACACCACCGCGGTGCGCTTCGATGAATGACGCCCGTCGCCGCGCTGGCGCTACCTCGGGTTAACCAGCGCCAACCCGGGTTGCCGTGACAATTCCCGCTGAGCGAGGGATGCTTCCCGCAAGCGTGACACCCATCCTACAGCACGCCGCGCCATCACCGGCGAGACCATGGGCGTGAATTTCGGATGCGGATCAGCCTTCGCGACGTGCAGCGGATGAAGGATCGGGGCGAGCGCATCGCCATGGTGACCGCCTACGACTACCCGTCAGCCCGCCTTGCCGACCGCGCTGGCGTTCCCCTGCTTCTGGTGGGCGACTCGCTTGGCATGGTCATGCTTGGCCATGATTCCACCCTTCCGGTCACGCTGGATGACATGACCCGCCACGCCGCTTCCGTCGTGCGAGGCAGCGATCGGGCTTTGGTCGTAGGTGACCTGCCATTCCTGACCTATGCGACCCTGCCGGATGCGGTCGCCGCCGCGCGCCAACTGATGCAGGATGCCGGAGTTCAGGCGATCAAGCTGGAAGGCGGCCAAGCCGTGGCCGACATCGTACGCCGGCTGGTCGAGTTGGGTGTACCCGTGATGGGCCATCTCGGTTTCACGCCGCAGTCCCAGCACCAGCTCGGCGTCCGGGTGCAAGCGAAAGAGGCTGCCGACGCACGGCGCCTGATCGAGGACGCGCTGGCCCTGCAGGCAGCAGGCGCCTTTGCGATCGTGCTCGAACTCGTGCCGGCGCCGCTCGCCGAGGCCGTCACCGCCAAACTCGCGATCCCCACCATCGGGATCGGCGCCGGCGCGGGCTGTGCGGGACAGGTGCAGGTCTGGCACGACCTTCTCGGCCTGGGCGATGGCAAGCCGCCGCGCCACGCCAAACCGTTCGCCATGCTCCGCGAGACGATCGACGCGGCACTCAAGGCTTATGTCGAAGACGTGGCCCACGCCCGATTCCCCACCGACGCCCAAAGCGCGACCATGGAGCCCGCGGTCCTGGCCGAGGCATTGAAGGGGCTTGGCTGACGTGCACGTGGTCACGACGATCGCCAAACTTCGCGCCGTACGGTGCCGTTTTCCTGCTCTCGGCCTGGTCCCCACCATGGGCTACCTGCACGCGGGGCACCTCAGCCTGGTAGAGCATGCGAAGCGAGAGTGCGGCGCGGCGGCCGTGAGCATCTTCGTCAATCCGGCACAGTTCGGTCCGGGCGAGGATCTCACCCGCTATCCGCGAGACCTCGAGCGCGATCTTTGTCTGCTGGAGTCGGCCGGGGTCGAGCTGGTTTTCACGCCGGAACCGGCAGAGATTTATCCTCAGGGCTTCGCGACCCGCGTTGACGTTGGTCCGGTGGCAAGCCGGCTGGAGGGCGCCGCGCGGCCGGGCCATTTCGCGGCGGTAGCGACTGTGGTGGCCAAGCTTTTCAACATCTTTCAACCCACGCGCGCCTATTTCGGCCAGAAGGACGCACAGCAGACGGTCGTGGTCCGCCACATGGCGCGCGATCTGAACCTGCCGGTGGAGGTCGTGGTCGCGCCGACCGTGCGCGAGGCCGACGGTCTCGCTATGTCCAGCCGCAACGTCCACCTGACACCAGAGCAACGCGCGGCTGCGCCGGCGCTCCACCGCGCGCTTCTGGAGGCAGGTGCCCGGGTTGCCGCTGGCGAGCGGAACGCGTCCCGTATCCGGCGGACAATGGAGGTGATGCTGTCCGCTCAGCCAAGGATCGCCACGGACTACGTCAGCGTCGCCGATCCCGAGACGCTGGAGGAGTTGGGCGACGTCACCGGTCCAGCTTTGGCCTCCCTGGCCGCACGGCTCGGATCCACGCGCCTGATCGACAATCTCATCCTTGAGCCGGGGCTCAACGCCGGCGCTTGACGACGTCCCCTCCGCCGGGCGGCGGGCCGGGCGACGTCTCCTCCAATGTCATTGCCCAATGTCATTGTTGGGGTGGACGGCCCCACGGCATCGCGTGCCAAGCTTGGGGCGTCGATCAACCCAAGAGGGGAGCCGTCCATGAACGAGATTAGCCGCTTTGGCATTGACACGTCCAAGGCCGTTTTCACGGTGCATGGTGTTGATGCGTCGGGCTAGCCGGTGTTGCAGGTGAACCTGCGGCGTGCGCAGATGCTGCGGTTTTTCGCCAGGCGCGGCCCGGCAGTTGTGGCGTTGGACGCCTGCGGCGGCTCCCATCACTGGGCGCGCAAGCTGAAGGCACAGGGCCACGATGTGCGGCTGATCCCGCCGCAATACGTCAAACCTTATGTCAAGCGCGGCAAGAACGGCCGCAATGACGCCGAAGCGATCTGCGAGGCCGCGGGCCGTCCCGGGATGCGTTTTGTGCTGGTCCAAGACCGAGGACCAGCAGGCGCGGGCGCTGGTGCTGAAAGTACGCCAGACGCCGGTCGATCAGCGCACGCAACTGGCCAACACGACGCCAGCGCATTGGCGGCAGGATTCGCCGCGGCACAGGCCGCAGGCGAGATGGCGTCAGGCCCCGATCCCGCGCTGCTTGCGGTCGCGGTGATGGTGTTCATCATGGGCCAGATGCATCTCAGTACGCTGGCTCCTCAGTTGGTCGGTGACGCGGCATGGCGGGCGTTCGTCGAGGAGCGGGTGGCTGCCTTGCTTGGCCTGCGCCGAAGGGATTAACGGCGCGCGTTGCCGCCGGTCCGCAACCGCACGCGTGACTGGCACGCAGAACCTCAGCGCCCGCGCACGCTATGCACGCCTACCGCTGATTCCCAAAAATATCGCGCAGGATCGCGCCGGCCGCACCGGCTTCCACGGACTGGGCCGGTGGCGCCTCGCGCGTCGCCCCCAGATACGGCGACAGCGCATGCGCCAGGTTGGGCATGGTCAGTGTTTGCAGCCAGATCCGCCCCGGCCCGGTGAGCTGCACCAGGAACAAACCGTCGCCGCCGAACAGAGCGTTGGTGATGCCACGGATGGTGGTGATATCGAAGGACACCGACTCTTCGAACATGCCGACATGGCCGGGATGCACCAGCAGGGTCTCTCCCGCACCCAGCTCATGGCTGACGATCTCGCCGCCCAGTTCGATCCAGGCCGTGGCCGTACCGGACAGGCGCTGCAGCACGAAGCCCTCGCCGCCGAAGATGCCGGCGCCCAAAGAGCGTTGCAGCGCCGCGTTTACCTCCACGCCCAGCGTGGCGCACAGAAAGCCATGCCGGTGCACGAGGTAGCCGCGGCCCGGCTGCACCTGCACTTCCATGATCTGTCCGGGCACCCTGGCGGCGAAGGCCACGGCGCTGAGGCCGCCGGGGGAGGAAAACTCCGTCATGAACAATCCGCCGCCGGAGACGGCGCGGGTGATCGCGCCCCACAGGCCGCGGGAGCCGCCCGTGTTGGTGGTGGTGCGAAGCTGCACGCCGGGCGTCATCCAGGACAGCTCGCCGGGCGGTGCCACGATCACGTCGTTCGGTTCCAGGCCGATCTCCAGGACCGGCAGGGTGGTTCCAGTGATGCGGGACTGCATGGCGGCACGTCTCCCCCGACTGTTTCAGGCGGGAAAGTATCGCACACTGTCCTGCCCGGGCGCCACGACGGCTTGCGCCTGAGGCGTCAGCCGGTCAGTCGCCGCTCCACCGGCGCAGCGGCAGGCCGCACAGCCCGACGCCGAGCATCAGCAACGCCGGCAGGACCGGTGCAGCGGCTGCCGGGGTGTGAACGGCCGGGGCGGCCATCGCGGATCCTGCGGCCACCAGCAGCACGATGTCGATCGTTGCGTAAGTGACGAACCGGCGCCAACCCGAGATGTTGATCATTCCCCGGACCTCCTGTGGAGCCACCGTGACACAGCATGTTTTGCAGGACGGTTGCGTCCACAGCGCCGGTTGCATCGTTCAGGCTGGGATTCGATGGTGCGGTCATGGATACGCATAACGTTGATGTAACGGTGATTGGCGCCGGCATTGCAGGTGCGACCGCCGCCGCCGCGCTCGCCTCCGACCGGCGCGTGGCGCTGATCGAAATGGAGGAGGCGGCCGGCTACCACACCACCGGCCGATCGGCCGCGGTATGGATATTGAACTACGGGCCGCCGGACATACGCATGCTGTCCGGCCTGTCGCGCGCCTTCTTTGAATCCCCGCCGCCCGGCTTCGCAGAAGTGCCCCTGATGTCGCGCCGCGCCGTGGTGTCCCTGGCGCCGGCGTCGCAGCAAGCCGAACTGGCGGCGGCGCTGGCGAACGGCCAGGGCCTGCGCGAGATCGCGATTGCGGATCTGTGCCGGCGCATTCCCCCGCTGCGGCGGGATTACGCCGTGGCGGCGGCAGTCGAGGAGGACGCGTTCGACATGGACGTAGCCGCGCTGCACCAGGGTTTCCTGAAGCAGTTCCGCAGCCGTGGCGGCACGCTGGCACTGCGCCATCGCGCGGGCCGGGTCGAGCGGCGCAACGGTGTCTGGACGGTGGAGACCAGCACCGGCGCCGTTTTCCGCACGCCTGTCGTGGTGAACGCGGCCGGAGCCTGGGGCGACGCGGTGGCGGCCATCGCCGGCGTCGCGCCGATCGGGCTCCGGCCGTGCCGGCGCACCGCCGCGATCGTGAATCCGGCGCCGCACGACGTGGCGGACTGGCCGCTGTTGGGCGACGTTGCCCACACCTGGTACGCACGGCCCGAGGCGCGGACGCGGCTGATGGTCTCGCCCGCCGACGAAACGCCGTTGGCGCCGCATGACGTGCAGCCGGACGAACTGGACGTGGCAATCGGCATCGACCGGATGCAGCAGGCGCTGGACATCCCGGTGCGGCGCGTCGAGCGAAGCTGGGCGGGGCTGCGAACCTTCACCCCGGACCGCAGCCTGGCCTTCGGCTGGGACCGCGACGCCGCGGGGTTCTTCTGGAGCGTCGGCCAGGGCGGCTACGGCATTCAAACCTCGCCGGCCGCCGGGCAGTTGGTGGCAGACCTGATCGCGGGGCGCGAGCCCGGCGCGGCAGCGGGGATCGTGGCGGCGGTCGATCCGATGCGGTTCCGGTAGGGGTGGTTCGGGACGGGTGTAGAATTTGATCTGGCACCGCAGATGAACGCTAAAATCGCAGATGCGGCAAGATTGGGCATTTCTGATCCGGTATGGAGATGGTCATAAAACTCTTATCTGCGTTTTTTGCGTTCATCTGCGGTGCCAAACTTCAGTCATGACGGATGCCTCCGGCGGTTGCGCGGTGGCCTCTCTTATCCTCGCGCATCCCCTGTGCTGTATTGTTCGCCTGATCGGCGGAGTCCCGCATGGACCTGGTCATACAAGACGCGGTGGGCGTAAGGGCCGTGCGACGGCAGCGGACGGAGTGACTCTTGTCCGGTGTCATTCTCGCTTTGCCTGATCGTCCCTGCTCCGCATCCCGCGTGCTGGACGCCGCGGCCTGCCTTGGGGCGCTTTCCGGCGCGACCCGCGTCAACGTGCTCGCGATCCGGACGCCGCCATCGGCAACCATCCTGCCGACGGAAGAAGTGCTCACCCAACGGGATGAGCGGCGTATTCGCGCAGAGGAGCAACACCGGATCGATGGTTTGAAAAGCGCCTATGACGCCTGGGCGGCAGCGGCATCGCCATCTGTCGCGGCCGGCGACTGGTCCGACGCCGAGGGGCTGGCCGATCAGGTCGCAAGCGAATGGGGGCGGCGTGCCGATTTTATCGTCCTGGCACGGCCGGCCGGCCATCGGGCAGAGCAAGAACGCCGTGCCCTGCATGCGGCGTTGTTCGATACCGGCCGGCCGGTGCTGGTGGTACCGCCGGAACCGCTGTTCAGGCCCTTTGGGCGCTGCATCGCCATCGCCTGGCGCGATGACGGCCGCACCATTCAGGCGGTGCTCTCGGTTCTGCGCTGGGCCGGCCGCGCGGAGCAAGTGCATATCCTTGCCGGCACGCGGGACAGTGCGGCAGCGCCCAAGGTGCCCGCCATCCTGGAAGAGCATGGCATCCAGGCGCGCCTGCACGTCCTGCCGATCGCGGCAGAGCATGCGTTCGGCGAAGCGCTGTTGGATGCCGCGCATCGGCTGGGCGCCGATCTGCTGGTGATAGGCGCGTTCGTTCATCACCCGCTGCGAAACGTGATTCTCGGCGGCGTGACGCGCTATATGTTGGCCCACGCCGATCTGCCGGTGCTGATGCGTCACTGACTGGAGACACACGCCATGGCGGACGTTGTTCTGGTCGTGCTGAGGCGCCCTGAACTTGCCACCACGCTGCTGCACGCGGCGCAGCGCGTGGCAACGCTGATGGGCGGCGCGAGGCTCAATGTTCTCGCGGTGCAAGAGCAAAGCCGGGTGTCGGCGCTTGGCGCGGAGGCGCTGATCGCGGAGGCCCGGTCCATGGAGCAGACGAAGCAGCAGGAACGGTTGCGCGTCGCCACACTGCAGGGGGCCTTCGCGGCATGGGTGCGCGAGACCGGCAGCGACGCGTACTGGACGGAAGCTGAGGGCAGCGCGCCGGCCATCATCGGCGAGCGCGGCAGCCGCGCCGATCTGGTCGTGGTGGGCCAACCGCCGGAAGACGACAGGCTGGCGCGACAGGCTTTCTCGGCCGCGCTGTTTGGCACCGACCGGCCTGTTCTGATGGTGCCGCCGGGGAGCAGTACGGACTTCGGCCGGCGGATCGCGATTGCCTGGCGCGATGAAAAGCGGGCGGTGAGCGCGGTGATCCCGGCCTTGCGCTGGCTCTCCGGCGCCGAGCATGTGCACGTGCTGTGCGGCGTGCGGGAGGGCGCGCCTGCCCCGGTCATGCCGCGGGTTCTGCGGGAGCATGGGATTGCGGCGGACCTGCATACGCTGCGCATTGGTGCGGCGCCGTTCGGGCAGACCTTGCTCGAGGCGGCCCACGATGTGTCGGCGGACCTGCTGGTTATGGGTGCCTACGCGCACAGCCCGCTGCGCGAACTGGTCTTTGGTGGCGTCACGCGCCGTATGATCGACCGTGCGGATTTGCCGGTGCTGATGCGGCACTGATCCGGCGGGTCATGCGCTGGCGCGGGCGACGACGCGGCGTACGTCCATCGTGCGATGCCGGTGCTATCGGGCCCCTCGTGTCATGCCGACGAAGGTCGGCATCCACGGCTTTGCAGCTTGTGGCAAGGCAAGTCGTGGATGGCGGGCCTTCGCCCGCCATGACGATGAACGCGGCGGATGAGTCAATCTTTCCGGCGGTTGGTATAATCTGTGAATTCTGTGGTGAACTGACTGATCTTGCGGCATACCGCACTGTCGCGGCATGCTTTGCCCTTCTATGCAGATGTGCTTGCGCCACCGCCTGCGCTCCCCGCAATGACATGGGGCGGGCAGGCTGTGTTGTGCTTCCCTCAGTCCTTCGATTGCCGGGTCCTACCGGCCGCCTGCCTGTGACCCTGGCTCCGGCAGGTTCCGGCCGCCCGGCTGCTGTTTGATTTCTGCCAGCACGTGGTCGCAGGCATGATTGTTCCCGACCCCAAGCTGGATCATCGGCAGCGCCGCCAGTGGCGGGAAGATCACCCCCAGCGCAGCCGCAATGCCCCCGCGCGCGGCCAGCTCCGCGCCGGGCCGGATGGCTGGGTGTTTGAACGTGCCGCTGATATTGATCGGAGCCGGCAGCGAACCGATTGACAAATGTTTCGGTGAAGTGCGCAATTGCAAATCCAACTGCTCGCCTCGCAAATCGATCGTGCCGGAGCCGCGCACGATCGCTTCGCCAGTGTCCAGGATCAGCGGCTGGAAGCTTGCCACGCCATGCTGCAGCGGCATGTCGTCCACCAGGCACTGCACCGGTGTCCGCTTCGGCATGCCCAGGGCCGACAGCAGGGCATTGCCGAATTCCAGACCCGAGAGATCGACCAGCAGTGAACTCAGGTCGCCGCCGACCATTCCCAGCCGTACGCCACCGTTGCCGTTGCCCAGCAAGGCCGCCATCGAGTTTCCGACGCTATCGATTGTACCGCTACCGCTCACGGTGCCTGCGCCGCCGAAGGTATGCGTTGCCGCCATCAACCGCGCCACATCCACCCGGTCGAAATCGATATTCGCCTTGGCATGCATCACACTGTTCTTTTCCGGCGTCAGCGTGACGTCGCCGCGGATGCTGCCGGCACCGACACCGAAGCTGATCGGATGCAACGTCACCGCGCCATCGCTGATGTCCAGCACGACCTGCAGGTTATCCAACGGGATGGAATCGCCCAGGATGTGTGCGCCGCGATAGCGCAGCCTCACGTCGGCAAACTTGAATTCCGGCAACGAGATTGGCTTGGTGGGAAGCAATCCACCGCCGGCGCGGGCCTGGGCGACCTGCGCGCGCTGCTCCGGAGTCTGTCCAGGCGTGCTGACGTGCCCTGGTTCGGCGCCGATGAAGCCCCCCAGGTCGGCGATATCCACCTGGCGCGAGCGCAATTCGGCGCTTACCAAGGGGCGCTGCTTGCCGGGATCGACGTCGATCGTGCCTTCCAGGTCGCTCTTGCCGACCTGCCCTGCGAAGTCGCGGAACAGTACGTGGCCGTCCTGGAAGTCCAACTGACCGGCCAGCCGATAGGGCGGCGTCTTTGCCAGCGGGATGCCGGTCAGCGGCGTAAGCTGGGCCATATCCTGGCCAGCGAGCATCAACTTCAGGTTGGCACCGCGCAGGTGCAATGGCTCCTGCAACGTACCGGCCAGGGCAATATGCGTCTCGCCATTGGCAAGCCGAAGGTCGATCGGCCATGGGTCCGCGGCGCTGCGCAGCGAGAGAAGGGCGCCGCCGATCATGCGGCCTTCGACCGGCGCGTTGTTGTAGGTGCCGTGTGCCGTGGCGACGATCTGCGCGTTGCCGCCGTTGTCGCGCGTGGCCACGTCGAGGTTGAAGTCCGCCTTCAGCTTTGCCAGGACAACGTGGATGTGGCCATCGGCGATGCGCACGTCGCCGATTTTTGTGCTGGTGGCGTCGCCGCCGGAGGCCTGGGGCAGCGCATAGTTTTCCTTGCCGCCGGGTGCCTGTGCCACGTCAATCTGCGGATGGTCCAGCGCGATCAGCGGCACGATCAAGCGGTGGTGAAAAATGTCGTCCCACACATTCAACTGAACAGTGAGGTGCTGTGCGGTGGCGAAGGGTGGGCCCGCCCATTGCGGCGGATTGGCGATCGTGACGTCGTCCGCCACGACGCGGGTAACGCGTCCCGGCCAGACATGCAGATGGGCTATATGGACATCGCGCCCCAGGGCAGCGGAAGCGCGCGAATCGACGATCGGTATGAACCAGTCCCAATTCCAGAACACGATGACGAGGACGACCAGCAACATCGGGATGCCCGTCCACAGCCCCCACTTCAGCGCGCGGCGACGTTGCATCGGGTCCTCCCGAATTTGGACGGTACATGCAACGTCGTGGCGGCAATCCGGTTGCAGGCACCTTGCCTGGGCCGCCCGCAAACCCCGGTGTCTGCTGCGTTCACCGCATCGAACCGGCGCCACGCGTCAACGTTCTTCTGGCGGCGAATGGGTGACCATTGCCGCCATGCCCTTCTGTGCGGACCGGCCGCGGTTGCCGCATCTGCCGGGCGGTATACACTGACGCACATGAACTCATCACGTAGCCGGACCACAGCCGCCAGACAGCACGCGCCGCAGCGGCTGACGACAGCGGAAATGCTCGCCCGTCTGGTGGCGTTTGACACCACCAGCCGCAATTCGAACCTGGCGCTGATCGGCTTCGTGCGGGACTATCTGGATGGGTTCGGCGTTCCGTATCGCATCAGCACCAGCGCCGGCGGGGAGAAGGCGAACATCCACGCCATCATCGGCCCACAGGCGGCCGGCGGGCTCGCATTGTCCGGGCATGTCGATACCGTCCCGGTGGACGGCCAGGCCTGGAGCGCGGATCCCTTCACGTTGCGCCGGGACGACGGAAAGCTGTACGCTCGTGGCGCCTGCGACATGAAGGGGTTCGTCGCATCGTTCCTCGCCGCGGTGCCGGATTTCCAGGCCAAGCCGCTGCAGCGGCCCCTTCACCTGTGCATCACCTACGATGAGGAGACGAATTTCGACGGCGTCGAGCGGCTGATCGACGACCTGAACGTGTCCGCGCTGAAGCCGGCGCTGTGCGTGGTGGGTGAACCGTCCGGCATGAAGCCGATCCTTGCGCACAAGGGGCGGCTCAGCCTGAACGTGCATGTGCGCGGCCGCCCCGGCCATTCCAGCGAACCGCGCAAGGGCGTCAACGCGGTGCATGCCGCGGCCGAGGCGATCGCCTGGGTTGCCGCCGACGTGCGGCGTCTCGCCAAGGAAGGTCCGTTCAACCCGGCCTTCGATCCGCCTTACACGACGGGCCAGGCCGGCACCGTGCAGGGCGGCTCCATCCTCAACATCATCCCGGAGCAAGCGGAGTTCAGCCTGGAATGGCGTGACATTCCGGGCGATGACGCAACGCGGCATCTCGACCGGCTGAAGGCCTTTGTCGCCGCCAATATCGAGCCGGCAATGCACGCCGTGCACCAGGACACAGGGTTCCGCTACGAGATCATCAACCTGATGCCGCGCATGGACCTGCCAGCGGACCATGACCTGGTCGCCGCTGTGAAACAGGTCAGCGGATCGAATGACGCCGGCACGGTCAGCTATGGCACCGAGGGCGGTTACTATCAGAATGCCGGCATCGCGACATTGGTCTGCGGGCCCGGCCACATCGCCCAGGCGCATCAGCCGGACGAGTTCGTGGCGCAGAGCCAGTTGGATGTTTGCGACAATTTCGTCCGCAGTCTCGCGGACCGGTTGCTGACCTGACGCGATGCCCGCGATGGCCCCCGCCATGCCGACGCCGCTGCCGCCGTTCGAGGTTCACCTCGCGGCGCCGGATATTGGCCGGTGGGTGGATGGCAACACAGGCATTCCCGGTTTCACGACACGTGCAGCGCGCCGTCCCGGGCCGCATGTGTTGGTGCTGGCGTTGTCACACGGCAACGAGATTGCGGGTGCCGTCGCACTCGACCGGCTGCTGGCGGCGGAGCTCGAGCCGACACGCGGGCGGCTGACCTTCGGCTTCGTCAACCTCGCTGCATTCGAACGCTTCGATCCGCGCCAGCCGACGCTGTCGCGCTTCATTGACGAGGACATCAATCGCGTTTGGGACGAATCCGTGCTGGACGGGCCGCGGTGCTCTGTGGAGCTGGAGCGGGCGCGCGAGATCCGCCCGATGATCGACGCCGCGGATGCCGTGCTGGACCTGCATTCGATGCTATGGCCGTCGGACCCGCTGATGCTGTGCGGCGAGACCGACAAGGGCCGCGCCCTGGCCCAGGGAATTGGCACGCCCGAGCTGGTGGTCGGTGACCGCGGCCATGCCAGCGGCAAGCGGATCCTGGACTATAGCCGCTTCTCTGCCGCCGAAACCCCGTTCGTTGCGAACCTGGTGGAAGCCGGCCAGCACTGGCGTCCCGAGACGGTCGAGACCATGCTGGAAACGGTCGCAGGCCTGCTGCGGCATTTTGAGATGGCGCCCGCGCAACCGGTGCTGTCGCGCGCGCCGCCGGGGCCCCAGCGGTTCGCGGAAGTGACCCGGGCCGTCACCGCGACCACGAGCAATTTCGCGTTCGTGCAGCCGTGGCGGGGTGGCGACGTCGTGCCGCGGCGAAACACGCTGATCGCGCTCGACGGCGCCGCGGAAATCCGCACGTCCTACGATAATTGCTTGCTGGTGATGCCCAGCCTGCGCCCCAGCCGCGGCCATACCGCGGTTCGGCTCGCGCGGTTAATAAGCAACTAACGCATCCATGTCATTGCGAGGAGCGCAGCGACGAAGCAACCTCGGTCAGAGAACAGAAAAGGAATTGGAACCGCAGATGAACGCAAATGAACGCAGATAGTTGGTGCTGGCGGTAGCGCCGAGGCTCAGTTCCCGCCGTCATTATTTGACGCCAACCGCGCCCACCAATGTCTGTTCCATGGGTGCTTTCTGCGTTCGCCGGCGGTTCAATTTCTAACTTCGACCGGGATCGCTTCATCGCTGCGCAACCCGCAATGAAAACACGATGCGTGTACGGAAATTGCCAAGCGAAGCAACACGTCTTGCCGGGATTAAGCTCATGCCCAACGACGCCCCGCTGACCCAGACCGTCCTGCTCCGCCGCGATGATGCCGGCGTCGCCTGGCTGACCCTGAACCGGCCGCAGGCGCGCAACGCGCTGTCGATGGCGCTGATGCAGGCACTGGATGCAGAACTGTCGGCCATCGCCGGAGATCCCGCGGTGAAGGTCGTCGTGATCGCCGGCGCCGGCCCCGGCTTCTGCGCCGGCCACGACCTGCGCGAACTGCGCGCGACGCCCGACCGCGCCAGCTATCAGGCGGTGTTCGCGCAATGCTCGGCGTTGATGCAGCGCATCGTGCGACTGCCCAAGCCGGTGATCGCCCGCGCCCACGGCATCGCCACCGCCGCCGGCTGCCAGCTTGTGGCGAGCTGCGATCTGGCGGTCGCCGCCGACACCGCGCGCTTTGCCACGCCCGGCGTCAACATCGGCCTGTTTTGCTCCACGCCGATGGTCGCGTTGTCGCGCAATGTGGGCCGCAAGGCGGCGATGGAGATGCTGCTGACCGGCGATCTGATGGACGCGACCCGGGCGCGCGACATGGGGCTGGTGAACCGGGTGGTGCCGGAGGCCGAGCTGGATGCGGCGGTCACCGCACTGGCCCGGCAGATCGCCGGCAAGAGCCCGCTGACGCTGGCGATCGGCAAGGAGGCGTTCTATCGCCAGGCAGAGCTGCCATTAGCGGAGGCGTACGCCTACGCGTCTGACGCGATGGTGCGGAACATGCTGGCGCGGGATGCGGCGGAGGGGATCGACGCGTTCCTGGAGAAGCGTACGCCGGCATGGCAGGGACGCTGAATCCAATCGACTCTTGAATCGATGGCGGCAATAGCTGGCACAGCTCGCCTGGGATGTGGGGGAGGGACGTCTTGAGGGGATTCCGGAATTGACACCGGCACGGTTCACCACCGACACCCTTGTAGAGCAATTTGACCGGCTTCTCGACGGCTTGGTCTATGAGCGTGGACGCGGCAAGGCCATGGCCCACGTCATATCCTCGCCAGAATAGATGCTCCACGATCGCGCATCCGCAGATGCGAACCGTCCGCGGGTCGTCAGCCATAGCGGTCGGCGCTCTTTGTCACTATCTGGGGTGGCGAACATAATGTGTGACCCCAAGCGGTGATCCCGACCCCCCAATGAAAGACCCCTACGAAATCCTCGGCGTGGAAAAGACCGCCAGCGAGGCGGCGATCCGAGCCGCCTACCGCAAGCTCGCCAAGCGCCACCACCCCGACCTGAACCCCGACAAGGCCGAGGCGGCCGAGCGCTTCAAGGAAATCAACGCCGCCAACGACATCCTGTCGGACCAGGAGAAGCGCGCCCGCTACGACCGCGGCGAGATCGACGCCGCCGGCAACGAAGTGCCTCCGGAGCAGCCGTTCTACCGCGACTTTGGCGGCAGCCCCGGCCACGAAAAATACTACCAGGGCAACGTCAACCCCGAGGACCTGGAAAGCATTTTTGCCCGTGCCTTCGGCGGGGGCGGCGCCACGGGGGGCACCGCCGGCGGCCGCCGCTTCACCGCGCGGGGCGCGGATGCGCATTACACCCTGACCATCAGCTTCCTGGACGCCGCCAACGGCACCACCCGCCGGATCACTCTGCCGGAGGGCCGGACGCTCGACGTGAAAATCCCCGCCGGTGTCACCGACGGGCATGTGCTGCGTTTGAAACGCCAGGGTATGCCCGGCCTCGGTGGCGGCCCGTCCGGCGACGCGCTGGTGGAGATCGCCGTGGCGCCCCATCCCCTGTTCCGCCGTGAGGGCGACGACATCATCGTGGAGCTGCCGGTGACGATTCAGGAGGCGACGTTGGGTGGCTCACTGGAAGTGCCCACCATCAAGGGCAAGGTCCGCCTGACCATTCCGCCCAATTCCGGCACGGGCACGCGTCTGCGGCTGCGCGGCCGCGGCATCCGCCAGGGCCACCAATACGTGCAGCTTCATGTGGTGCTGCCGCCCAGTGACGAGCCGGAACTTGCCGATTTCCTGAAGACCTGGCAGCCGCGTAACCCAGTCAATCCGCGCGCCGGACTGGAGGACGCATGATGCTGCAGTTCACCGCGGTCACCGCCTTGTTCGCCGACCTGCCGGCGCAGGAACTCACCGCGTGGGTGGAGCGCGGCTGGGTGCGCCCGGAAGGCGAAGCCCCCGCCTGGGAATTCCAGGAGATCGACATCGCGCGCGTCCGCCTGATCCACGACCTGCGCCACGGCATGGGTATCGGCGAGGACGCCATCCCGCTGGTACTGTCCTTGCTCGACCAGGTTTATGAATTGCGGGCGCAGTTGCGGTCCGTATTGCAGGCGGTGGAAGCGCAACCGGACGAAGTGCGCAAGGCGATCCGAGCCGCGTTTTAACGAAGGTCTGACATCAGCGGCCGGTCGGGATGCCGCGTACATGTCATTGCGCGTTGCCACCGGCCGGACGGGCCGACCCGCGGCTGAATGAAACGTCGCGCGGGTAGAAGGTTCCCCTCCCCTTGTGGGCTTGGGCCGCGAAGCGGACCAAGGATAGGTGGAGGCATTGTTTCTTGTTAGTCCTACTGAGTCGCCAATCTGCGCTGGCGGGGCTTCCACCAGCACGCCAGTCTCTGCATCGCGGCCTACGGGTTCCTGATCTTCGAGCGGGAGACGACTCCCCCCTCAGCAGGTTCCCGCAGCCGGTACGGCAAGCGATCTGGCGTTCCCGCGGGTTACCGCCCCAGAGGCGACGCCGCTACGCACGCAGCGTCATATCCCCAACTCAATCGCTACCTTGCGCCTCCGCTTGGCACGTGTCCTCATGCGCACACTCCCGCGGTGTCCCTGTTGCGGCAAAATCCGTCCGCGCCACGACGTACAAACCGAGTGACGCAGTGGGATTGGGAGCGAAGCGACGAAGCAATCTGGCCGGGTGGGCGCACGGACCAGCCCGAACTTTACCCGACCGAGGTTGATGGGGGTTGCCTATGGGCTGGTTTCTGCGGCTGTCGTGCCTGGTCATCGTTCTGTTCGGCTTCTACGTAATTTGGCAATTCGTCATCGCTAACAACATGCGCGCCCACGTGCCGCCACCCCACCAGCACCATGCGCCGCAAAGCGTGCCGGCGGCATATCACCCGCTGCCGTCAGTACCCGCGCTGCCAGTCGATCACATTGCTCAAAGGCTCGGCATCTAGCCACGCACGCAAATTCTCGCAGAACAAGTCGATCGCACGGTGGCGATTGTCGTCGCTGGCACCGGAGACATGCGGCGTGACCAGCACGCGCTTGTCCTGCCACAGGACCGGCGGCGGCGTATGTTCGAACTCGCCGACATAGACATCCAGCACCACGCCGCGCAGCCGGTCCGCGGCCAGCGCCTCGGCCAGCGCGTCCTCATCGACGATTTCCCCGCGTGCCACGTTCACCAGCACCGCACCGGGTTTCATCAGGCCGAAGCGTTCGCGATTGAACAGACGCGTGGTTTCCGGCGTCCACTGGCAACAGATGGCGACGAAGTCGCTGCGCGGCAGGAACCGGTCCAGATCGGCGGGGCCGCCAAGCTCGGCGAATCCCGGCGGCAGCGGTGCGTCGCGCTGCGGCGTGCGGCGCGTACCGACGACATGCATGCCCAGCGCGCCGCACAGCCGCCCCACTTCCAGCCCGATGCCACCGGCGCCGACCACGCAGCACGCCTTGCCCGCAAGCAGCAGCGGGCGATAGCCGCGATGGCTGAACGTGGCGCTCTCACGGTCTGCGATGGCGCGGCCCAGGTCCTTCGCGAAATGCAGGATGCCGGCGACCGCATATTCCGCCATCGCCAACGTGTTGCCTGCGCCGCGTGAGGTGGTCACCACGACGTCGCTGCCCCAGAGATCGGACCGCAGCAGGTTGCTGGCGCCGGCCGGGCGCTGGTGGAACCATTTCAGCAACGGCGCGCGCGCCCGCAGATCCAAAGGGAAGGGCCAACCGCCGAGAATGACCTCGGCATCCGCCAGCAGCCGGTCGCGCTCGTCGCGCGTGCCGTGCCCGATCGCAGTGGCGGACAAATAACGCGTCGCCGTCACCGCTGGCCATGTGTCGCGAATTTCGCCATCGAACCAGCCGCCCGCGTCGGTGAAGCGGATCACGGGATCGACCGCGGTGATCTGCGCGCGTTCGGCCTCGGTGGTGCGCTGGATGGCCAGCACGTTCAGTGTTCGCATGTGCACAACGCTACGGGATGCGATGCGGCGGAGTCCATGCCCGCCCCCCGGCCTGGCGCACCCTGACGCAACGGCTGGCTGGACCAGGCGCCGCGGCGTAGCATCTCCGGGCATCAGGAGGAGACTGTCATGCCGTTCTACGAAAAGGGCGATACCCGCATCTACTATGAGGAGGCCGGATCCGGCTTTCCCTTGCTGATCATTCCCGGCGGCGGGCTGAACGCGACGATTTCCTATGTCACCGGCAGCGCGCCATTCAACGCGATGGGCGAGTTCAGCAACGACTGCCGCTGCATCTGTGCGGACCTGCGCAATGCCAATGGCGGCCAGTCGTCGGGGCCGCTGGAGATCGACCGCCCGTGGGATGCGTACACCGACGACCATCTGGGTCTGATGGACCACCTGGGCATCCGCGAATTCATGGTGCTGGGCTACTGCATCGGCGGCCCGTTCATTTGGAACCTGCTGCGCCGCGCACCGCAGCGCGTTGTCGCCGCGGTGCTGGCCCAGCCCAGCGGCTTCCGTCCCGAGATGCCCGATCTGTTCTACCAGAACAACATCAAGGGCTGGGGGCCTGCGCTATGCGAGCGCCGGCGCGACATCACCATGGACAGGGTCGATGCGTTCCTGAAGCAAATGTATGGCGCCAACCCGGACTTCGTGTTCACCGTGACGCGGGATTTCGTCCGCGAATGCCGCACGCCGGTCCTGATGCTGCCGGATGACGTTCCGGCCCATCCCTACGCGGTGGCGATGGAATCAGCCCGCCTCGCGCCGAATTCGCAGGTGAGCCTGTATCCGTGGAAGGAACCCAAGGAACTGGTGCCGCTTGCGGTCCGGCACATCCGCATGTTCCTGAAGGCAAACCGGCCGTAACCCGCACCCGAATGTCATTGCG